>Ga0308164_10000926_pt1 | contig 38769 bp, 39 predicted proteins | sample PhyTR2_FD_201031 | JGI IMG/M metagenome (GOLD analysis project Ga0308164, IMG submission 201031) | Phyllosphere microbial communities from UC Gill Tract Community Farm, Albany, California, United States - DLSLT.R2 | ecosystem: Host-associated > Plants > Phyllosphere > Unclassified | place: USA... | reverse complement strand
ACAACATCGTCTCCGACCTGCATTACGCCAACCAGATGGTCGACTTCAATGGCCAGAAAATGACCGTGCAGCAGTTCATGAGCAACGTCATGGGCAAGGTCGGCGTGCTGGGTAACCAGTAAGCCGCTTGTAACACGGTCTGCTGTCAGGACGGGCCTTTTGCCGTCCTGACAGCAGGCGCTGCTACTGAGTCAGGCCGCGCAGGGTGTCCGCCAGCTGCCGGGTACGCTGCGAGGTGCCTGCCGTCATGTCACTGGAGCCTTCCAGCTCCGACAACAGCCCCGTCAGCGTTCCGACCTCAAGGGACTGTTCCTCGATGTGCTGCGCCACCTTGCGAATTTCCTCGGCCAGACGCTCGATATCGGTGCCGATGTCGTTGGCGTTCTGCGACGTCTTCTGCGCTAGCTGGCGCACTTCATCGGCCACCACTGCAAAGCCACGTCCCATTTCGCCCGCCCGTGCAGCCTCGATGGCGGCGTTGAGCGCCAGCAGGTTGGTCTGCCCGGCGATCTGCTGGATCATCTGCACCACCGACTGAATGCGCAGGCTGGATTTGGCCAGCTCCCGCGAGCCCAGCACCACCTCGTCCGCCTGACTGACCAGGCTTTTGACGGTATTGCCCGCTTTGTCGATAACCGTTTCCTGCTGGGTGATGGTTTGCGACAGCTCGTCCATCGACACATGCAGCTCGCCAGAGTAGTGGCGCAACTGAGCGGCGATTTCTTCCTGATCATGGTGGGCCTTGACCAGCACATCGCCCAGGTCGCTCAGGCCACCGAACACCGGGCGGATCTGCTCGTCCAGACCGCTCGGGTCAATGGTTTGCACGAAGTTACGCTGCTTGAACTGATCGATCTGCTTGACCACCACATGGCTCAGACCGGCCAGCTTCTTGATCTGCCGACGCAGAAAGAACGCCTTGAACTCGCCGTAATAGGCGATGAAGTTATCGATGTAGTCGTCGCGGAACGGCTGCCCTTCGGGCACCTTGAAGAAGAACACGGCGGTGAGCGTCTGGTTGAGGTTCAACCCCAGAATCTCGCCAAAGGTCGAGAAGCCCACCACCGGCGTTGCACCGAACACATCATTCATCCGGCCCAGTTCACTGCCGTTGTTCAGGCGCCGCAGGATGCAGTCGCTCAACAGGCCGAGCAGCGGCTTTCCGGACTTGCCCTGCAGAAAGCGCGCGAAATCCTTGCGCGTGGTGTCGATCATGGATGTTCGTTTGACCATCACCAGCTCTTCGCCGGGCGCCACGTCGCAGAACAGGTGAACCCGCTCGCTTTCATAATCAATGCGCGCAATCGAGCGCACGAACAGCTCTTCGCCCACCCGGATGGCGAACGAGTACTGCGCCAGCTTGCCTTCCAGCTCATGCCGCTCGCACTTGAGCGCGTCACACAGCGCCGCAACCATCGTGGTGATCTCGCCTCTGGCATTGACCACCTGGCTGATGTAACGCTCCTCCAGGGAGGCCGTCAGCACGCTCAGGCTCAATGGCGTCGGCTCGAAGTTCTGGCTCTTGAAGACGCCGAAGCGCACGTTTTTCGCGCTCTTGAGAAACACCACCTGGGCATGATTTTCGTAGCTGCGTTTGCCGTCGTGAATCAAGGTCTTCTTGAAGTCGCCTTTGCCTCCCGCAGAACCGCCCACGAACAGGCACGGAAAGCGCCCGGACTCATACAGCGCTTCCATGAAGAACGACTCCGACGCCGACAGCCCGTCGAACGTAACGTAGGCCAGCGTATCGCGGTGGTCGATGGGGGTGTTGATCTGCGTGCGCTTGATCGAATCGGTCAGGCGCGCAATGCGCTCACGCATCGACAGTCGCTTGCCCCCGCCGCGAATGTCTTCGCTGTGCAGCGGAATATGCACCACCTCCGCGCTCTTTATGACGCTTGAGTCGAACAGCGCAAGGACAATCCGGTCCCACTGGTTATCCGCCGCGCAGTACAGCGAATCATTGCCCGAGCACAGTTCGCCTGACGTTGTGCACAGGCTGATCTTCGCGTTGGGAAAGCGCGCAGCGACAGACTTGGCCACCTGATCGAAGTCGACGTGCGGCGAAACGAAACCGGTCAGATAGACCGGATCGAAGCTCAGCGCAGACAGCTTGGCGTTCAATTCTCGGGCGGACGTAATGACACTGATGGCGCCTTCGGTCCGCGATGTGCCGGCCCGAAAACGAGATAAAAGGCTCATGGTTAAACCCGTAAAGATAAAAAAGCAGAGGCCACGCGGAATATGGACCGATCCTTATTGATCGGCTGCCAACAGGTTCGGCTGAGCTTGAAGGGCGATGAATTTTGCCTATGCGTGCCGCTCAGGACAGGTGCAGCATCAACGCTCTGATGAGGGCAAGCGTCTGGCGATGCACTGAATCATAGTGATCATTGTGGCAATAGGGCCGTACTGACAAGGTGATGGAGTCGGCTGTCGCAGAGGACAGGTGCACATCGACCGCAGGGCTGCTCAGTACATTGGGCAGGCGGGCTATCTGATCCTTGAGACGCGGGATGATCTTCTGCTCGTCGGCAGTGCCGGGCAATATCGCGGTCAGTTCGACGCTGCGAAAGGCATTGCTGGAAAAATTGACGATCGTGTCAGAGAAGATCTTGTTGTTGCCCACCAGATTCAGCACGTTTTCCGAAGTATTGATCGACGTGACGAACAAACCTATTTCGACCACGGTTCCGGTGACGCCCGCCGCCGAAATCAGATCGCCGACCTTGAAGGGCCGCAGCACGATGATGAAACCACCCGCGGCCAGATTGGCCAGCAAACCCGACCAGGCCATGCCGATCGCCAGCGCCACGGCCGCCAGCAGCGCCGCAAAGCTGGTGGTCTCGATGCCGCAATAGCTCAGAATGGCGATCACCAGAATGATATTCAGCGTCACCGTGATGAACGAGCCGACATAGCGCAGGACCGTCGGATCAAACCGCTGCCGCGTCAGCGAGCGCTGCGCCATCCTGACCAGCACACCGATCAGCCAGCGACCGACAATCCACAGCAACGCTGCGATCACCAACCTCAAAACAACAGTCGCTCCGTATTGCATAACGATAGTGAACAGCGAGTTGATTCCGTCAGTGTCGATATTGATGACATTCAGCGCATCCATCACCGCTACTCCCGACTGCTGTGCTCGCCCGGCAGATGGCCTGACGAGCGGAGCCGTACATTGAAGGGCAAAGCGGGTTGGTGGCTACTGGTAGTTATGACTGGAGGCAAAGGGCCTGTAACTGGCGTTGGGGGCTCAGCAGGTGTTGTGGGCTGTTAGCCTACATCGTGTCTATTTTTTGTTCTTTGAGATGTAGTCAACTATGTTTTGTACCGTTTTGAATTTTTCAACTTCTTCATCCGGGATAATGATGTCGAATGCTTCTTGTAGAGCCATGCTGAGCTCAACAAGTTCTAAACTGCCACCCTTGAAATCCTTGGTTATGTCAGATGTCGGCTTTACATCTACTTCCGCCGCTTCCAAATGCTCGGCCACCAATTTTTTTACACGTTTCATTACATCTTCCATGATCATCATCTCCTCGCTTGCGTTTTTTACTGACTACTGAAGGCCTAAAATTAGGCCGCAGCAGAAAAGCTGTCTACTGACATTAATAACAGCTGTTCAACAGTGGGAGGTCTGAGCAGTTGGGCCATGCTCGTATTAAGCCCATCGAGAAATCGCTAAACTCGCCACCTCACAAGGATGACCCAAGGACCTGGTATGCCGCTCTCTTCTGACACCCTGCGCCGTACGCTGGTGATCTGGCTGTATGCCGTCGCAGTTGCGCATGTGCTGGGCAGTCTGGTGTTCACCTGGGCAGGCTTTTCCGGCTTGCTCGATGGCTATCTGACTAGCCTCGAGCAGGCGTTCTGGACCGAGGCGGTTCCCGCCGCCGCTCGCGCGCAACAGGTCTGGTGGATGGCGCTGTTCGGCGCAACGCTGCAAACCTATTCAATGTACATGCTGGCGCTGGTGCACCTGGGCAATCGCCTGAAAAGTGCCATGCCCTGGGGCTGGCTGATTGCGGGCCTGCTGCTTTGGGCGCCTCAGGACATCCTGATTTCCGTGCGTGGGGGCGTTTGGTCACATGTGTGGCTCGATCTGGCGGCGCTGCTGGCGTTGTTGCCGCCGCTGATCTGGCTGTATCGCCATGATCGCCGCACTTCGGCTGTCCACTCGTCGAAGGAGCCTCGTCATGTCTGACTTGCCGCTGCTGTATCTGCTGGCGGGCAACGGCAGCAGTGCCGAATGGTGGGACGACGCGCTGCCGCATTTTCAGCAGCATCAGGTCGTGCCGCTTGAGCTGCCAGGCTTCGGCAACAATCCTCAGCCACCCTGCGAAGACCTCGCCGCCTACGCCGATGCGCTGTTGGCGGCGACCGTGAAGGGCAGCGCCATCGTCGCTGTAGGGGTCAATGCCTTGCTGGTCATGCATGCCTTGCAGCGCCAGCCCGGACACTTCTGCAGAAGCGTGCTGCTGGCCCCGGTGGGAGCTTTTCTGTGGCAGCGGCGTTTGCCTGCGCTGATGTCGCCGCTGCCCATTCGCAAGACCATTCACTGGCTGCTGGCCAACAAGCCCACGCTGTTTGCGCACAAGTTTTCCAGGCAGAGCTGGCCTGCCGCGCACTACCAGCGCATGGGTTCCGGTTACGCTCGCTGCCGTGCTTTCGTGCCGTATTGGGATCTGTTGCGTGCCGACACCGCGCTGCCGCTGCTGGAGTGGGTGCAGGATCCGATAGAGCTGGTCTGGGGCGATCAGGACAAGGTTCTGGGCATCGAGCAGGCAGCGGCGTGGTCGGCCATTCTGGCGCGTGCCGACCTGACCATCAGCCTGAAACCGGGCTGGGGTCACTACCCGTGGATTGACGCGCCGGCCGAGTTTGCGCAGTGGCTGGAGTCGGGCGAGCGCGGCTTCGTTGCGCACACCAAAGGCGGCCGTCTGCGTCTGGCGGCCATCGCCGGGCAACCGGTGCCCGAGGCACTGTCTCTGGTGCAGGGCGATGACTCGGCCTTGCCCGCGTTTCTGGCCCGTCAGCCTGACGCTATCTGGGCCGTGCGCTCATCCAGTTTCGGTGAGGATCAGGCCGATGCGGCCAATGCCGGTCTGAGTACCACTTTTCTTCGCGAGCCCGACCACAACGTGCCCGCGCGCGTCGCAGAGCTGCACAACGCTGGCGTCGAAGAGGTTGTGGTGCAGCGCTTCATCACGCCGGTGCTTTCCGGCATCGCCTTCGTGCGTCACCTGTCGGTCGAGCTGGAGTGGGTGCAAGGGCATCTGGAGTCGCTGGCCGACGGTCAGGCAAGCCCTGAGCGAGCAATCATTTCCCGCCTCGGCGCGGCCTGGAGCAGCGGCGACTTCAAGCCATCCCACGGTTTGACTGAGGAGGCGCTCTGGGACTTCCTGCAGGGCGTTCTGCGCGTATTCCACTACGTGCCGGGCGACGTCGAGTGGGCTTGGGATGGCCGCCAGCTGTGGCTGCTGCAGTACCGACCGATCAGTGACTACGGCTGGCGTCGCCACCTGACCGCCGCCAATATTGCGGAGATCCTGCCGCCACAGCCCAGCAGGCTGGTCGAGTACGCACAGCGGCGTGCCGCAGGCAGCATCCCGGCGATCATGGCGCGTTGGGATTCGCGCGTGTTGCAGGACAACGAGCCATTCACCGCACTGTTTGGCGCAGCTTCCTACATCAACAACGACCTGTTTCTTGCACGTCTGGCTGACTGGGGCATCGCCTCCAGCAGCTACGCCGATGAGGTCGGCGGCGCGACCCCGCATCTGCCCTGGCGACCGCTGCGTCTGCTGCGCTCATTACCGGTGTTTCTGCGGATGCAGCGCATCGCGCGTGGTCACTTGTTGACCCTTGAAAAGCAACTGCACCGCTTCGACCGAGAGCTGCATGCCCTCACGGACCAAGGTGCTGACGGCCAGCAACTGGCTGACTGGTTCACCCGTTTCTACGTATTCGTCGTGCAAGGCAACCTGTGCATCGCCACCTCGCTGGCCAGCAGCGGCGGAGACCTGCTGGGACGCCCGCCGACCGCTTACGACGACCTGGAGCACTGCCCGCACCGGCTGCCCTGGGAAACCGACCCCGCGACCCCGCGCCCGGCAGCCACTGACCTGCCTTTACAGGCCTTCCCGACCTGGCCGTGTTTCATTCGCATCGCCCACCGCGCAGGCCTGCCGGGCATGCGCGGCTACTACCTGCAAGTGCGCGAGTGGTATCGCGACAACCTGATGCGCCTGTTCTTCCGCCTGCATCACGCCATGCCCGGCGCCGACCGGGAACACTGGTTTGCGCCCCATCCGGACATTCGCAGCCGTGCAGGCAGCTTCTGGCAGGACGGCCGCGAAGGCACCGAGCAGGCCACCGGCTTCATGATCTATCCGGGCCAGGTCCAGGGCATTCTGGGCGAGGACATCCTGCTGGAAGACACCCTCGACCCCGGACGCCACGCGCACTACCAGAACGCCCGCGCGGTAATCGCGCGCATGGGCGGGCGTCTTTCGCATGGCTCGACATTGCTGCGTGAACTGCGCAAACCCTCGGCCGTGCTGCCGCAGGTTGATCTGGCGTGGGTGGGGCGTGAAGTGCTGTATGTGGATGGGGAGTTGAGGCTGGTGGAAGGGAGGGCATAAAGCCCGAGGGGAGTTATCCACAGCCAACCCGCACGCTTATTGAGCGGTGCGGGTGCTCAGCTGGCTACATCTGCAGGTCAGAGACGCATGCCTTTGAACGGGTTCCAGCCTTGCTCGCCTTTCACTTCCTTGAGGTAGTAGGAGTAGTTGGCCGTCAGGGCGTACATCAGGGAAAACACGACGTTCAAGCCGGTGCCCAATGCTGCCGGAACCTCCATTCCGAGGATCCCGAAAAGCAGCGCTATAACGATGTTGACCGCGATAATGACGCCGATCAGCGCCAGATTTTTCTTCCACAGACCCAGCACGAAGAAGTAAATCGGACCGAAGAAAAACGCGATGATGTTGGTGCAGACAAGCAACTTCTTCTTGAAGTCAGGCAGCGCGTTCACTGCCGGCTTGAAGCGTGGATCGTTCGGCGCACCATGCGTCTCGAAAAAATTGAAGCGCTCTTGCCACTTGGCACTGTGCTGGCCAGTGCTTTGGGTCTGATCTGTCGTGCTCATGGTTCTACTCCTTGTGTTCCGTGGGGTGACGTTTTCTTCCGGGAAATCCTGTGTCTCTGACGTTGCTGCTTTTGTGATCAGCGAGCGATTGTATGAAGTTTCCAGGTGGCGTACTACGCAATTGCGCCCCGAGCTCTTCATGCCCGCCTCGACAAGGTATAGCCAAACGCTTACACGCGGTGGAGGGATTTGGCCATTTCCGATCTGGTCCTTCCTCCGTAGTATTGGATCCATCAAGTGGTGAACAGGAGTTCACCAGGATCAAGGATGATCGACCATCGCCTCGGAGGCAGCCGACAGGGAGTCGGGATGGTCTTGGAAAAACCCGCTTCGGCGGGTTTTTTGTTGGGCGCGATAAAGTCCTCGTTGAGCCCGGGCTATTTGCGTAGCGTCTTTCTCTTGCGCAGGCTTTCACGATGCACCTCGAGATCCTTGCGCCGCCGCATCTCCTGACGGATCTCCTTGCGTTCGGATCGAATAATCCTCCATTGCATGCGCAACTCCCGGCCGCGCTCGCTGTTGAGCGATAAAAGGCCCAGCAACGGGAAAAGCAGCCCCAGCACGTAAAGCATCAATTCAAAACGCCGCCAGTGCGCAGGGGCGGTGGGCAACACGGCGAAAAAGCAGCTCACCAGAATGGCCGCCAATATCCACATTCCGCAGGCATGCCCGCGACTCATCATGATGCCGCCGAAACTCAAGACCAGTGATACGCCCATCATGAGCATCATTGACTGGCCCGTTCTCTCCGGCTCATTTGGAAAGTACGCATCGACCATCGTGCCTGCGGTAATGGCGAGAGAAAATATGCCCATGAAGATCGGAGTCAGAAAGGACAGCAGATAACGCGAGCGGAAAGCGGCAACGTGACTGCGGTAAATCACCATAGGCTCCGGCGAGGCCCGCTTGCTGCGAGATTGTTTACCCATTTTTCTTCCTTGGTTGGGTGTGGCGGTTAGTTGTCTTCTTCGCTGATGGTCTGCTACCTGACTTCATTTGCTGAATGATATTACCCATTTCAAAAACCTACCCAGCCACCAGCGACTGCGTGCTTCACGAAGCTGTTCGATGTACTCGAACGTGTAAGACCGATTGTGCTTCTTTTCCAGCGCCAGGATTTTTTTCAGTATTCGGATGGCGTCCCTGTTCCAGTAAAGAAGGTAAAGATTGCTCAGTGCTATCCAGATACTGACCATAATGATCAGTTCTATATGCCACACGATCATTGCAGCGATTCCGGCCACAATGACGCCTCCGCTCAGTAAGTTTCCGTTTCTCGTGCTGACATAACCGTGCACCATATAGACCTTGTTATCCCTGGTCCCAAAAGACAGCTGACTTGATCTTGATTTTGTGAAGTAAATAAATAAAAATGAAACGAACATCAGTAAGGCCGGAATCATCGCCCACGATAAAGCATCTGTCGTTGAAGCGCCGTATTCAGATTTTGCTATAAGATAAATAACGCTTGTATTCATGAGTAGAAAAGAAGAGAAAAGGCCCGTGAAAGAATGAACTGCGATTGCAGTGAAGCTTTCGCTCAGGTAAATCAAATATATTGCCCGCATGAGTAGGGTAAAGAGGCCGAGACATACCAGCCAGAAAAAATCAGATTTAAACGTCGACATTGTGCCAAATAAGGCGATCAGTAGGAAAGACCCGTAAAGTCCCTTTTTTATTGCGTTGGGTTGTGGTTCGATCATGTGGTTAACTCAAGTTTTAAAAGCGAAATATAGTAAAAGTTAATGGCTTGGTCTGAAAGATCATACATCAAATATTTAAGTGTATGACCAGTCGTCCCACTATTTTAGATGGTTGCCTTTTGACGTGTGACCTAATCAAAGCGGCCGGCGCTGAGGTTCAGACGGCTGCCGATGTCGTAATACGGATGGTTAGGTGCTGGTCTATGCTAAGAGGCAGAGGTCAAATTGCTGAGTTAATCGTCCTGGCAGCCTGCGCTCCATAAGTCACGGTCTTTCACATAATGGCCCACAGGTCTTAGGCGAAGTCTGTCTTCTCAGCGGTGACGCCGAGTTTTCTGCCTAGGTCCGTCGGCTTATGTTTGATCGATAGCAGTCGGTCACCGTTGTCGTATGCATAGTCCTGATGCACGTCGTCGTTTAGCTTTGCCAGCAGACTGCCGATTGAAAAAAGAAGGGCTGGCACAAAGTTGACAGCCCCTTTTTTCGACCAAGATTTTAAAGAGCTCATATAGTTCAGAAAACTTTGACGGCATCATGGCAGAAAAAGAAAACCAATAGCTTGGAAACTAAGCAACGCCCTTAACCAGTGTCTGCCCCTTTACCCCACCCCATGGATCATCCATAAGATATTTTGCTTCAAACTCATCATTGGAAGGCACAAACGTGAACTTATAAAAAATCTCATCACCTTCACAAACTTCATAGTAAAGAGCATATTGGCGCTCTTCGACATCTAGAACGACTTTGGCTTTTTCAGCAGCTGAGGCAACCTCTAATTCGTTTCTTTTTGAAATAAAAAAGGGTACTACTATGCAGCGTTGAGTTTGTGTGTCCAAATTAAATTTCGTGTCTAAAGTCAAGCTTATATTTGCACCAAATGCGTCATCTGGTAGGGGGTCAAATATTACGTAGTCTTTATGTATTACAGCACCTTGATCAATATTTAACTTGCTCCATTGGCTCGAAGCTTCGTCATATGCACGTGCCCGAATTTGAATTTGACTATGAGATATGAGTAAGTCCACTACTTGATTATAATTTGCCATTAGAAAACCTCTACTTTAATCTTGGTCCCATTTGGAGTGGACAGAAAGCACATTATCAATACTAGGTCTTGCTCCTCGATTGTCACTAGGATCAATGTGTCTAACACTTGCACCGTTCCCTCCCTCTTTAAACATAGCCATAGGCCATTCGTCGCGATCTTTTGACTTCATTGTTTTAACGTCTTTGAGGCTTGTCTTTCTATTTAATTTTGCTGCATCTCTCTGGATGGTAACCATGTACGGCTGCCCGCCATTGATTGCGTCTTGTATGTGACCAAAGGTTTCGGGATATTCGGAGCGTTTTAACCTTAAAAGGTAGTCGTGATCAACGGCATCTGCTTTTATCAAGGTGCATCCGGCTAGACCCGTCACGTCAATCCAGCGAATTGGATTTATATTGTACTGGTACAGGTTATACCCTCCAGCCAACCCAATCGGATCCTGCGTAGTAAAACGCCCAATCTCCGGGTCGTAATACCTAAACGTGTTGTAATGCAGCCCCGTCTCGGCATCAAAATACTGCCCCTGGAACCGCAGGTTCTGCTCAACCTCGTTCACCACCAGCTTTTCCACCGCACCCCACGCCCGGTACTTGGCCTGCCAGACGATCTGCCCTTCGGCGTCGGTCATTTCCAGCGGTGTGCCGATCTGGTCGGTGTGGAAGTAGTAGACCTTATTCTCTACCTCGCCCTCTTTCTCATCCACGCGTGCAAGCGGCGCATAGCTGCCTGGCTCGTAGAGGTACAGGCTGCTCTGTCCCGGGCTTTCCTCACGCAGCATCCGCAGACCTTGCCAGAGAAAGCGTTTGTGGTCGGTTTGGCCTTTGATCTCGGACTGTTTGGCGACTCGCCTGCCCAGACTGTCGTACTGGTAGCTGCTGGTGCTTTTCACCTGCGTGTCGGCCATGGTCTCGGTTTTGACCAGGCGGTTTTCGCAGTCGTAGGTGAAGGTTTGCCAGCGCACGATGCCGACGACTTTTTCGATCAGGTTGCCCCAGGCGTCGTATTTGTACTCCTGGTTCGCCCATTGTCTGAGGCGGTTGTCTTTGACGTGATCGAAGCGGCTGGTGTTGAAGTTGAGGCGGTTGGCCGCAGCGTCGTAGCGGAACTCTTCGCCATCGACCACTCGGCCGGTATTGCGCGCCAGCAACTGGCCGTTGGCTTCGTATTCGTACTGGGTTTCGCCGCGCAGCTTGTCGAGCGTGCGGCTCAGTTCACCGATGTCAGCCTTCCTAGCAGATGCTCGTATTTAAAATGCACATGTACGTCGCCGGGTTGCGCTGATCTCGGTGAGATTGCCTTAATCGGTACGGCTGAAATGCAGGTAATGACCGAGCGCGTTTTCAATATGTAAAATCTGCAAAACAGGACGGATGCTGAAAAAATCTCAGCACCCCCCTTGCAGTCCAATTTTTTAAATAGCTCACCACCTAAGCACGATAAAAATCCAATTTCAGAGTAAATCAGCGCAATACACTAAGCCTCATGTCTCGTGTCGATTTTTAATCTTGAAAGTCATCATGCTCTAAGTAGTATATTGCAGCTCTCAAGTATTCTAAGTTGCTAGGCTTGACAGGTCTCTTGTCTAAAATTGATTTCACATCTACGAAAGTGGGGCATTCTAAGAAAGTGCGTTTTTCTTTCTCAAGAGCTATTGATTCTGCGTCATTGTCTGCCACATAGAATGTGGCAGAATCAACATCTTTTTCTGATGTGCGATCAATCGTACTCTCGACAAATATCCAACCAATCTTTGGAAGGTCATCAATGCTTTCTAAAAGCTCGGTAAAACTTTTATATAACTTCATATACACCTCGTTATTATCTACAGGCTGTACCGCCGCCCCATTTATTTCGCCCACCAGTTCCGTCAGGATGGTATACCTTGTGGTATGTTTTATGATCAACTCTGTCAACCAATTGGAGCGAACCAGGTTTATCACCATGGTGCCATGTCATTCCGGGCGGGGAGTCTCCTCTAAACGATCCATCTATCCTAGGTTGTACATGCTCTACAACACCAGGATATTCTGTTTGTAATCTGCCTTTAAACTCATAATCTACTTGAGTCCGCTCGTAAACGGACTGGTTGGCGCGACTAAAATGTTCAACATCAGACATTCTATACTCAGAAGTCATGAGAGTATGTTCATGAAACGTAGGGTATTTACCCAGCTCTCGTACGCCCTCGCCGTTATACCACCCTAATGGATCTATCCAGCGGATGGGGTTTGGGCTATACCTATAAAGATTAAACCCACCCAACAACCCAATCGGCTCCTGCGTAGTAAACCGCCCAATCTCCGGGTCGTAATACCGAAACGTGTTGTAATGTAGCCCCGTCTCGACATCAAAATACTGCCCTTGAAACCGCAGGTTCTGTTCAACCTCGTTCACCACCAGCTTTTCCACCGCACCCCACGCCCGGTACTTCGCCTGCCAGACGATCTGCCCTTCGGCGTCGGTCATTTCCAGCGGTGTGCCGATCTGGTCGGTGTGGAAATAGTAAACCTTGTTCTCTACCTCGCCTTCTTTTTCATCCACGCGCGCCAGCGGCGCATAGCTGCCGGGCTCGTAGAGGTACAGGCTGCTCTGTCCCGGACTTTCTTCACGCAGCATCAGCAGGCCTTGCCAGAGGAAGCGTTTGTGGTCGGTTTGGCCTTTGATCTCGGACTGTTTGGCGACTCTTCGGCCCAGGCTGTCGTATTGGTAGCTGCTGGTGCTTTCCACCTGCGTGTCGGCCATGGTCTCGGTTTTAACCAGGCGGTTTTCGCAGTCGTAGGTGAAGGTCTGCCAGCGCACGATGCCGACGACTTTCTCGATCAGGTTGCCCCAGGCGTCGTATTTGTATTCGTGGTTCGCCCATTGTCTGAGGCGGTTGTCTTTGACGTGATCGAATCGGCTGGTGTTGAAGTTGAGGCGGTTGGCCGCAGCGTCGTAGCGGAACTCTTCGCCGTCGACCACGCGGCCGGTGTTGCGCGCCAGCAATTGGCCGTTGGCTTCGTATTCGTAGTGGGTTTCGCCGTGCAGCTTGTCGAGGGTGCGGCTCAGTTCGCCGACGGCGGGCCGTAGGCGAAGTCGATCTTTTCAGCGATGGTCCTGCGTTTTTGCCGCTGTTAATTTGCATTATAAATTATTAAAGATCTACAAGGATTACTGCATAAAAACAAAAAAACTTATTATTATGCTTTTATTTTCTAGTTATTGACTCAGGCGCTTCAGATAATCACCAAACCAAAACTCTACTGCTTCTTCATTAACACCATACTCACCTTTCCAAAAATCCACAGGATAGCTCCAATCTGTCGAGCGTGATTTTCTAGGAACGTGACCTAAATTCTTAAAGCTTTCTGTGAAGCCTTTATGCTCAGGGCTTTCCAGAACACCTATATGCCCCAGCAAGTCCAGTAGCCCACGAGACTCTTCTTTATTCATTTTTATATTTAACGAACCTCTAATTCTCTTCTCCAAAATCACAGGAGTATCATCTGCATTTGAGCTTCTTATCGTGCCAAGTACTGAAGCCAGGGCTGACACCGAGCTTACCTGAAAAGGACGTTCGTTATTACTTTCTCTAAGGAAGAAATACATCTGTTCTGGCAAGCCACTGATTGTCGTGCCACACATGTATCTAACAATATTGCAAAAAGTAAAGTCTACTTTCTGCTGTTTAAGCGCATTACAAATGTCACATCGAATACCCTCACTGGATGTGAATTTATGTTTTGGAAAGTTCAGCATAATGGCATATGCAGAAATCGCTGCTCTTTTTTGGGTTTCACCATTTTCCAAACCAACAATAAATGACTCTACAATGTCTTTTTTTCGAGCTGCTGCCATCTCGTTTTGCAGCTCGGAAATCAGGTCGTCGTGACTCATGGTTTTTGCAGGAAAAACTATATTGCTATCCTGCATGAGCCTCGCTGACTCAGGGTCCTTCATTTTGTCTAATGAGCCACTTCTCATATAAGCTTTAAAAGCTTTATTTAGTTTATTATTCATTAATAATCCTTAGCAGGTTGCTGATTTAACGCCGCCGTGAGGCCGTTTGTCGAGGCTTGGTAGCGAACTAACCTTGTTCACACCATGTGACTCAAGATAACTGTTCGCCGCATTCGTTCTGACTATGCCCTTGGGAGTGTCAAGGTTAGCATCAGAAATACCTTGAATAGTGTTCCCACGGACTTTTGGGCTTCCTCGACCTAATATAGGTTTCTCTCTTACGCCTGCGTTTTCAATGCCTCGAACAGTATCAATATCTGTTCCTTTCGGGGTGACCTGCGTAATAGTGTCTCCAGCACGAAATCTTGCGCCGTCGACACCCTTATTTTACCGTGACGACGCATAACATCGCTCAACGACGTTTTATCTGAAGCACGACCATGATAATAAGCACCATCTTCGTTAGAAAGGAAATAGTTCCAATCCAGCCCTAACGGATCAATCCAAGCCGTAGGGTTACGGCAATAGCCGTATAGATTAAACCCACCTTCCAACCCAATCGGATCCTGTGTAATAAACCGCCCAATCTCCGGGTCATAATACCGAAACGTGTTGTAGTGCAGTCCCGTCTCGACATCAAAATACTGCCCCTGAAACCGCAGGTTCTGCTCAACCTCGTTCACCACCAGCTTTTCCACCGCGCCCCACGCCCGGTATTTGGCCTGCCAGACGATCTGCCCTTCAGCGTCGGTCATCTCCAGCGGTGTACCAATCTGGTCGGTGTGGAAGTAGTAAACCTTGTTCTCGACTTCGCCTTCTTTCTCGTCCACACGGGCCAGAGGCGCATAGCTGCCGGGCTCGTAGAGATACAGGCTGCTCTGGCCCGGACTTTCCTCACGCAGCATGCGCAAGCCTTGCCAGAGAAAGCGTTTGTGGTCGGTTTGGCCTTTGATCTCGGACTGTTTGGCAACTCTTCGGCCCAGACTGTCGTATTGATAGCTGCTGGTACTTTCCACCTGCGTGTCGGCCATGGTCTCGGTTTTGACCAGGCGGTTTTCGCAGTCGTAGGTGAAGGTCTGCCAGCGCACGATGCCGACAACTTTTTCGATCAGGTTGCCCCAGGCGTCGTATTTGTATTCGTGGTTCGCCTACTGTTTGAGGCGGTTGTCTTTGACGTGATCGAAGCGGCTGGTATTGAAGTTGAGGCGGTTGGCCGCAGCGTCGTAGCGGAACTCTTCGCCATCGACCACTCGGCCGGTGTTGCGCGCTAGCAACTGGCCGTTGGCTTCGTATTCGTACTGGGTTTCGCCGCGCAGTTTGTCGAGGGTGCGGCTCAGTTCACCAGCCGGGTCGTATTCGTAGCGGCGGTGAATCGGGTTGTAGGCGTGTTCGACGTAACGCTCCGGCTTTATGAGCGGGTTCTGGATCTGCGAGAGCTTTTCCGCGGGCAGAGTTGTGGCGTACTGCCAGGCCTTGCGACCCATGCTGTCGTAACCGAAGCAACTGGTGAGCTTGCCTTGGGTGCGGTAGATCTCGCGGTGCAGATCGTCGCGCTCCATGTCGCTGATCAGCTGGCCTACAACAAGAGACATGTAGCACAGGTTCGCTCAGACACCGCTTCTTAAAGCTTCTGGCCTCGTTCTTTAAGAAGCGGCAGCCGAGCTCAACTGTAAAACCACCAAGTTTTTAAAAAGCAGTAATCCGACATACACGTCTAGCCGGATAGTACCCATTCACTACTGCCTAACAATTAATCATGCTGTATGCACAAAAAACAACCCACTGCCTGAGCCATCTTTTTTCAAAAGAAGACATCCAACGGCATCAGTCAAATAAAATATATCTTTAAATGGCTCTGGGAAGTCTGAGGAGTACAGCTGCATTACAAACTCATACTCTTTCTGCAAGTCTGGAGGTAAAACTATTCCATTAGGTGGGGTATTCGTAAGCATTGAGAATACTGGATACTCATCATGGCCTACTTCTCTTTCTTTAAATTCCGTATGTGCTTTTGGAATTGATTCATTCGGACTGACTATTTCAGAATCAGAATTCCCCATAATTACTAGGGTATATCCACTCAATATCAGCTCTAGCTCAGAAGTATCGCCACTGTACGTAATGTTATCGAGAAAATAATCAGAGCGACTGTAAGTTGAAAAGATATACAGTACACCTTCCTTGGGGATCGAGCTGAAGCCAGAAATTTTTTTGAGGTTAGCGCACTCTATAGTGGCAACTAACACAAGACTTTCTCCGTCTGGATTGGTCGGCCAGGCATTTAATTTTACTGAGCCGCCACCTATGATAATGCTAGAGCGCTCAGCGTTATCTGATGAAATAATTTCTTTAACCAGAACCATATTTGATTACCCACACCCATTGAGACTGCTATGAAACTTCCTGGCCGTTCTTCTTAACTCTTTCACTCTAGACTTAGGAACCCCACTCTTCCGTAGCGCGCCTGAAGTGATGTCTAGCTCACGCTTTACAGATGATGCAAATTCATTCCTACCCAAACCTTGGCTCTCACGTATTTGCGCCTCATGCCAATGAGTACCACCAATACCTCTTGTATCTTTCATTGGGCCTCTAGTGTGATGATCTAGATCCAGCGCAATAGATGGATTTCCTGGAAGCCTGGTACTCTTCTCCGCAAGATTCTGCTGGACTAGATATTCGTGACGGAGGAGTTCGTGAGCTTGTAAACCATCTCCAACGTGAGTTGACCCGTTAAGTCCTCCATAGGTACCTAATTCAAAAAGCGTAGCTAAACCTTGCGGATCAATCCAGCCGATTGCACTTGGAGCATACTGGTAAAGGTTATACCCACCCAACAACCCAATCGGATCCTGCGTAGTAAACCGCCCAATCTCCGGGTCGTAATACCGAAACGTGTTGTAGTGCAGCCCCGTCTCGACATCAAAATACTGCCCCTGAAACCGCAGGTTCTGCTCAACCTCGTTCACCACCAGCTTCTCAACCGCCCCCTAGGCCCGGTACTTCGCCTGCCAGACGATCTGCCCTTCAGCGTCGGTCATCTCCAGCGGTGTGCCGCTCTGGTCGGTGTGGAAGTAATAAACCTTGTTCTCTACCTCGCCTTCTTTTTCATCCACGCGTGCCAGCGGCGCATAGCTGCCGGGCTCGTAAAGGTACAGGCTGCTCTGGCCGGGGCTTTCCTCACGCAGCATGCGCAGGCCTTGCCAGAGGAAGCGTTTGTGTTCGGTGTGGCCTTTAATTTCGGACTGTTTGGCGACTCGCCTGCCCAGACTGTCGTACTGATGTATGGTTGTATTGGTTTGATAATAGTTTCTAACAGTGCGATGAAGCAAATCCGACGCTTCTTTCCTATAGAAATAGTAGTATGCACGTTTGGGTCTAGCGTTGAAGTAGATTATTAATTTCTTCTTTGGTATGCGTATAATTTTTCTTCTGTGGGAAGAAATCAACACGCTTTAGCGTCTTCGAGTCTAGCAACGGTTGTAAATCACCATCTTTTACTTCCCAGAACTTTACGAACTGAATTTTCTTAAGACTTGGGATGAAATCTAGTGAGTCTAATTCTGATGCAAAAAACGTTTCCAGCGCATTATTGCCAGAGAGAAACGAATAATCCCTGATGTGTTTGCATTTTTCTACGGAGAGTTTTTTTAGTTCTGGGATTTCGCTTAATTGGCTGATGTCAATAAGTTTGGCGCAATGACTTATCTCAACATCGCCAAGAGTTTTACTTGCTTGTAAACCTTCGAACGACTCTAGATTTCCTCCACTCACCCTCAGTGTTTCGAGTTTGGGCGCCAAAAGAAAGTTCAGGTCTTTGTTTTTTATACCGGCGAGTAATAAGTTACTGACATTGTCAATGGGTAAGCTTTCTATTTTGTCATGTGCTTTCATAATGTATAGCGTTTTCAGCGAAGTAAGCTTTGAAAAGTCTAACGTATCTTTCAGATAAGGGATTGTTAGCGCATTTAAAGAGGAGCATGTATAGATCGGTGAGAAATCGACCTTTTTAAGGTTGATGTCTTGCGAGATGTTGAGAGTTTCTACTAATTCACTAGACGCGAGTGGGCTCAAGTCCAGTACGGTTGAACTGGCGACAGAGTTATCTCTCATAACTCTGATGTTTCTATAGTCTTTTTTTTGTGCATGCTTTAAACCCTCCAAGAAGAAGTGTTCCGATATTTCAAGTGCATCAATATTTTCGTTATAGAAGAACTTTTTCATTTTATATTTACCCACACCCTACAGAGGCTTTAAATTTCTTGTCTAAACTATTGGCAAGTCTGTTGACTTTTCTTTGCGTTTTAATGTCGGCTGCTTCATAAAGTTTTTTGCCCGGCGAGTTTCTTACTGGGTCATTGGCAAACACATTAGATGCACGCGCATCATATTTTTCCATCAATCGATGCTCCACCATAAACCCAAGTTTGCTATCCCCATAATCAGCATGGGCAAACTGAGTCGCGTTTGCACTTCCATTGATTCGTGCTGCCATAGACCTATTCGCTCGCACTATAGGGCCTTTCCCAATATAGGATGTCGTTCCGTCAGTAAATATATAAGTTCCAGTCCACCCCCACGGGTCAATATATGTGAGAGGGTTAGGCCCGTAAGTGTATAAATTTAACCCACCCAACAACCCAATCGGATCCTGCGTTATAAACCGCCCAATCTCCGGGTCATAATACCTAAACGTGTTGTAATGCAGCCCCGTCTCGACATCAAAATACTGCCCCTGGAACCGCAGGTTCTGTTCAACCTCGTTCACCACCAGCTTTTCCACCGCACCCCACGCCCGGTACTTGGCCTGCCAGACGATCTGCCCCTCGGCATCGGTCATTTCCAGCGGTGTGCCGATCTGGTCGGTGTGGAAGTAGTAAATCTTGTTCTCTACCTCGCCTTCTTTCTCATCCACGCGGGCCAGCGGCGCATAGCTGCCGGGCTCGTAGATATACAGGCTGCTCTGTCCTGGACTTTCCTCACGCAGCATCCGCAGACCTTGCCAGAGAAAGCGTTTGTGGTCGGTTTGGCCTTTGATCTCGGACTGTTTGGCGACTCTTCGGCCCAGGCTGTCGTACTGGTAGCTGCTGGTGCTTTCAACCTGCGTGTCAGCCATGGTCTCGGTTTTGACCAGGCGGTTTTCGCAGTCGTAGGTGAAGGTCTGCCAGCGCACGATGCCGACAACTTTTTCGATCAGGTTGCCCCAGGCGTCGTATTTGTATTCGTGGTTCGCCCACTGTTTTAGACGGTTGTCTTTGACGTGGTCGAAGCGGCTGGTGTTGAAGTTGAGGCGGTTGGCCGCAGCGTCGTAGCGGAACTCTTCGCCGTCGACCACTCGACCGGTGTTGCGCGCCAGCAGCTGGCCGTTGGCTTCGTATTCGTACTGGGTTTCGCCGCGCAGTTTGTCGAGGGTGCGGCTCAGTTCACCGGCCGGGTCGTATTCATAACGGCGGTGAATCGGGTTGTAGGCGTGTTCGACGTAACGCTCCGGCTTTATGAGCGGGTTCTGGATCTGCGACAGTTTTTCCGCAGGCAGGGTTGTGGCGTACTGCCAGGCCTTGCGACCCATGCTGTCGTAACCGAAGCAACTGGTGAGTTTGCCCTGGGTGCGGTAGACCTCGCGGTGCAGGTCGTCGCGCTCCATGTCGCTGATCAACTGGCCATCGAGGTTCAGCTGGTGCAGGTGACCGCTGCCGCAATTTTTGCCTGAACAGTACTGGAAGCGCACAACTGAGCGAGGCTGTTGCACTGCAGATATTTGGATTTATAGGACGTGTCAAAGATGTGTGTGGTAGGTTGACTTCGCTAGTTAGGTATTCTACCTTTTTGACTTTTCCATAACCCTAATTGTAGTCAGGATGGTTCTTTGCACGCTGTGTTCGAGATGGCGCTATAGGTAAAAAATTTCTTCTTGTGCCATCCCTGAAGCCTTTTTGTATATTTGGTCTCCACGGAAGGAAATTAGATAGCTTATGGCTTGTTGAGTGAGGTGTATTTATTTATATGAGTGAAAATCTTGAGATAAATATATGTTAAGCGGCAAAGTTTAGAATTGGCTTGGCCAGCGTGTTAAGCCATTTCAAGCTATATAGTTTTTAAAGAGCAAAAGAATATATGTGGTCTTTAAGGTGTCCGGGAAGGTTAGTCTATGATATTTTTAACTTGGCTTTCGGAAACTTGAGTTTCACCAGTCCCCCCTCCATTGCTCAGCAAAATCTCCTTTATTTGAAAATCCCGCAATTGTCGCTGCACTATAGAAAAAATCCAAAAAAGTCTCTCTATCTTCTGTGTCTATTTCTTCAGCTAATTTGTTTATCTCCAAAATACTATTTTTAAAAATAAACATCTTTTGAAAGTCACTTGCGTCTTCAGTTAACTCGGAAAGTTGACTAAGAAGCTTTTCCATTACTGATAGTGTTAGAGGTTGATAGTCTAGGACTGAAACTTCTAAAAGTTTCAGTTTTAAAAGCTCCAGCTGAGGTGAATTCATAGTTGGTCCTAGAAGCTAATCTACAGGAAATCCAGTGGGTCTTTCTATCGATGGATAAATAAACTTTTTTTGTTCATCCCAGTTTATCCCTGTATCTTTAAAAAACTTAAGCCTATCGAGGAGTTTTTTAGAATCTCCGAAAACGCCACAAAATTCATGCGTGTTGATGGTTTCAATATCGGTTTTGTCTGAAAGAGCAGTCTTGATCACTCGTCCACCAACGCTGGAATAGCTATCACTCAACTCTATAAGATTCGATGTGTATACATTTTCTGAAACCCACTCAAAAGAAAGCATTTCTTTTATTATAGGTCTAGAGTTTTTTATAACCTCATTGTCGTTGAGAATTCTTACGAATATATTTTTTATACGTTTCTCAGCTACAAAAATACAAAATAGTAATTTGCACTCGTTAAGATCAACATCTTTCCAGCTGTCATTTGACCTAAACACATCAAAAAACTCCATCAGCCCATTTTTTCTCATTTGGGCTAACGTATATGTAACATCGTCGACCTTGATAACGAGTACTGCATCTTCTGACCACTTTATACTTTTCAACATCCCGATGCTCCGGTTTTAAGTTTTGCACCTGCTGCTTTTGCACGATACTCATCAGCTGCAGTTAAGTAATTGTTTCTGTTTGGGTTTTTCATTCCAACGGGGTTCTGGCGGTTAGAGGTTTTTTCCAGCCCACCTCTATCTTCGAAAACCCTTTGTTCTAAGCCCCGTGCAGTATTTTTTCCCGCCTGACCATCACCAACGAAAATTGGTCTGGGCGCTTGATTAAACCCAGACGTATTCGGATACCTATATTTAAGTACGTCTTCAGCCGAGTGTCCTAGTCCTGGCTTGCTTGCATAACCAACGTAAGGTTTACCATTTTTTATACCTTCATAAGTAATGTGTGTAGCATTTGCAGGGTTGCCTGCCCAGCCTAGAGGGTCAAGCCAACTGAGGGGGTTGGGGCCATACTGATATAAATTTGCACCGCCGATAATACTAATCGGATCCTGCGTAGTAAACCGCCCAATCTCTGGGTCATAATACCGAAACGTGTTGTAATGCAGCCCCGTCTCGACATCAAAATACTGCCCCTGAAACCGCAGGTTCTGCTCAACCTCGTTCACCACAAGCTTTTCAACCGCACCCCACGCCCGGTACTTGGCCTGCCAGACGATCTGCCCTTCGGCGTCGGTCATTTCCAGCGGTGTGCCGATCTGGTCGGTATGGAAGTAGTAGACCTTGTTTTCTACCTCGCCTTCTTTCTCGTCAACACGGGCTAGCGGCGCATAGCTGCCGGGCTCGTAGAGGTACAGGCTGCTCTGGCCCGGACTATCCTCACGCAGCATGCGCAAGCCTTGCCAGAGGAAGCGTTTGTGGTCGGTCTGGCCTTTGATCTCGGACTGTTTGGCAACGCGTCGACCGAGGCTGTCGTACTGATAGCTGCTGGTACTTTCCACCTGCGTGTCGGCCATGGTCTCGGTTTTAACCAGGCGGTTTTCGCAGTCGTAGGTGAAGGTCTGCCAGCGCACGATGCCGACGACTTTTTCGATCAGGTTGCCCCAGGCGTCGTATTTGTATTCGTGGTTCGCCCACTGTTTGAGGCGGTTGTCTTTGACGTGATCGAAACGACTGGTGTTGAAGTTGAGGCGGTTGGCCGCAGCGTCGTAGCGGAACTCTTCGCCATCGACCACTCGGCCGGTGTTGCGCGCTAGCAACTGGCCGTTGGCTTCGTATTCGTACTGGGTTTCGCCGCGCAGCTTGTCGAGGGTGCGGCTCAATTCGCCAGCCGGGTCGTATTCGTAGCGGCGGTGAATGGGGTTGTAGGCGTGTTCGACGTAACGCTCTGGCTTTATGAGCGGGTTCTGGATTTGTGACAGTTTTTCCGCAGGCAGGGTTGTGGCGTACTGCCAGGCCTTGCGACCCATGCTGTCGTAACCGAAGCAACTGGTGAGCTTGCCTTGGGTGCGATAGATCTCGCGATGGAGATCGTCGCGTTCCATGTCGCTGATCAACTGGCCATCGAGGTTCAACTGGTGCAGGTGACCGCTGCCGTAGTACAGGTGGTTCAGGTGTTGACCGGTAGGCAGGGTTAGAGTGGTCAGGTTGCTGAGCGGATCGTACTCGTAGGCCAGCGCGCCCTGAGGCGTGGTTTCTTTGACGAGGCTGCCCAGCAGGTCGTAAGCAAATTCAAGTTTTTCGGCAGTGACGCCGAGTTTTCTGCCGGTGTCCGTCGGCTTGCGCTCGATTGACAGCAGTCGGTCGCCGTCATCGTAGGCGTAGTCCTGGCGCGCGTCGTCGTTGAGTTTGGCGAGCAGGCGACCAATCGGGTCGCGCTCCAGGTGGGTGCTGCGCCGTGGTTGTTCGCCTTTCTCGCCGTAGCCGATTTCCTCGACCTGTGTCAGGTGTCCGCCGAGGTTGTAGCTGAAACGGCGGGTCAGGTTGTCAATGCGTTTTTCTTCGACCAGACGGTCTGCGTCGTCGTAGGCAAAGCGGTAGGTCGCATCGTTTTCGTTGGTCAGGGCGACGAGGCGAATGGCCTTGTCGTATTCGTAGGTGATGGTCTGCCCTTTGGCATCCTGTCGCCATTTAGGCAGGCCACGGCCGTTGCGCAGCAGCTGGGTGGTCTGGCCTTTGCCATCGGTGTGGGTCAGGACCTGGCCCAGTTCGTTGTAGGTAAAGGTCTCGCTGGTGCCATCCGGGTGGTTGATGCGCAGCACTTCGCCGTCGGGCTTGCGCTCCAGCGTGGTGGTGTTGTTCAGGGCATCGGTGACGGCCACCAGGTGGTGGCGCTCGTCATAGCGGTAATGAGTGCTTTTGCCCGAACAATCCTGAAAGCGCTGCACTTGCGCCAGGTTATTCCACCACAGGTATTTGGACTTAAGCGTCGGGTCGACGATGGTGTGCGGCAGGCCGTCCTCACCGTTGAGGTACTCGGTCTTGTGGCCCAGCGCATCGATCTCGGCCACGAGGTTGCCTTTGGCATCGTAGTTGGCCTTCCAGGTACTGCCATCCGGGTAATCGACCTGAGTGATCAGCGTCGTCAGGTGGTGGTACTGGTAGCGAATACTGCGGCCCAGCGGATCGGTCTCCTTGAGCAACCGGGCGAACTCGTCGTACTCGAACGCCAGCTGATTGCCATCGGGCAGGGTCAGCCCTGTCATGTTGCCGGTGTCGTCGATCTCGATGACGTAGTGATCGCCGCTGTAGTCGCGGCTTGAGGTGACGCGATGGTCCTTGTTGTAATGAATTTCCAGCTCGCGGCCCAGTACGTCGGTAACCCAGGTGGTGCGGGCCTCACGGTCGTAGCGGAAGTGGAAATGCTCACCATCGCTGGTCTGGTGTTCGACGACGCGTGGCTGGCCGTCGATGGTTTCCCAGCGGTACTCGCAGGTCAGGCCCAGTGCGTTGCTGTGGCGGGACATGACGCCATCGGTGTAACTGAAACGGCGCACGGAATCACCGTTGCGGTTGAACACCTCAGCGAGCTGACCGTTACTGTCGTAGTGGTATTGAACCAGCGTTTCGACTGCCTCGTTGTCGACGATGCGCTTGACCGAGGTCAGGCGCGTGGTCACTTCGTCGTAATGCAGGTGCACGCGGATCCCGCCCGTCGCGCTGATGTCGGTCAGCGTGCCTTGTTCGGTGCGGGTGAAATGCAGGAAGTGACCGAGGGCGTTTTCGATACGATCCAGCGGGACCGGTTTGTTGTCGTCAGGCACTTCGCCGAAGTAGAAGAAGATGTTGTCCAGCGTCTGCAGCAGGTAGTGACCACCCTGCGTGCAGACCAGATAAACCTGTTCGTGAGGGTTGTAGATGCGCTGGCCGGGTGCTATGTCCACGAACGGTACGGTGCGGCCCTGGTTGTCCGTAAGGTAGAGGAAGCTGCCGTGCTTGCGCAGGCTTTGTTCCCACGGCAGCACCCAGCCTTTGCCAAGTACGCTGTCGACGTCCAGGTTGCTGGCGTAAAAGCGCGACCACTCGATAGGCATCAGGCCGGGCAGGCTGAAGTCGATTTCATCGGGAATCAGTTTACGCCCAGTGGTGGTGTCGACCGGGTTGCCGCTCAGGCCGCCGATGGCACTGCGCATCACAGGCTCAACCACATAGCGACTGCCCACTTCGCCGGCGACGAAACCTGCGGTGAACTTCAGGGCGCAGGGCAGCACTGCTTTCATGCCTGCCTGCGTTCCGGCCTTGATCAACTGGGCGATACCACCTGCCGCACCCGCCACGGCCATCAGTACATCGACGGTAGTGCGCAGCCAGCCTGGAATTTCGTCGTCCACTGGCAGATAGCGATACCTGCCGCCGCCGATGAATACGTTGTCGGAGCCGCCGGAGATGGTCGCGCCACAGGTCAGCTTGTCGCCTTTGCGCGCCGCCGCCACGCTGTTGATGAAGACGTTGGTCGAGCCCTCGGCAATCTTGACCGGCCCCGGATGCTTGTCACAGGCACCAATGCTTTTTTCAACATGCGCTGCCTTGCGGTTGTTGATGTACACATTGGGTGAGGCCGTGATGATCGTGCCGGAAGGGGAGGAAAACATACTCCCTATGGCCTCTCCTGCGGCGGTGAGCAGGCTACCTCCGACGCCTGCTGCAAGTCCTGCCAGAAGAGCCACGCCGAACCCGCACGTGAAGGTTGCGATCGCCACCGTCGCAATGAGCGCAATACCGAGCACAGCCCCGATCAGGAAGCCCCCCAGGGCGCCGGTATGCGATATTTCGTCACCAAAGCGCGCGGCCTCGAACATGAGCGTTACTCCTGTTCGCTACCGTTGGCTGGAGAAGTGTCGGCCACGCGAGGCTGGAAACTGGCCAGCAAGTTTTCCCAGTCCTGGGTCTGCTCGGCACTGAAGTCCGTCTGGGACGTGGTCGAGAATACGATCGCGCGCTCAGGCTCGATCAGAAACGCCGCCTGGCGTTGATAGTAAGGACGCCCTTCGGTCATGTAATACGCGTCGATCTGAATACCTTCGAGAGGGGCCACGGTCGATAGCGAAACTGCTTTTCTATTCAGCAGCGTGTAACCGCGCAGCTTGGACGAAAGCATTTTGACCTGGCGATCAACATAGGTTTTCAGGTGCTCGGAAGGTAGCAGAGTGTCTCTGGAGACCGTAATGCTCAGCGGGGCAGGCAGCGTCGAGCCCATCACGAACATGTTCACTGTGCGGTCCTGAAATCCCTCTGGCAGCTTGATACTGCCTTCGTGCAACTCGTAGTCCATGTGATAAGAATTCCTGAAATCAAAAAGAAACAATCACTGTGCGGCGAGACCGCCCAGCATGCTATCGAAATCCGCCAGCCAGAGGCTGAGGTCCGGTTTGGTCGGATCGATCAGGCAAGAAATTTCCAACCACTGAAGCACATCCTTTCCGGCAAGGGGAACAAGCGCACCTACCAGACGTGCGTGTTGTTCTGCGCTGCCTTCTTTGAAGTGGAAATCCAGCGCTTTCGCAGTACAGCCCACCAGGGTGCAGTCCCGCCGACGAATAATACGGAGTTGAGGGTCGCGCTCACGAAAGGTCTGCACCGAGCTTTCGAAAAGTGCTTCCAGCGCCTCACCCTGCATTACGTCTCTGCGTTTGACAGACAACATGAGCGGCTCGCCTTTGTACTCAAGCGTAACCTGGACATCACGAAACAGGGCGCCCTCAGGAAAGGCCAGATTAAAGCCACCAAAATTGAAACTGCTGGGCACGTCCTGCAATGGCGTGATCGGTTCTGGCTCAGGCTCGGGGACAGCTTCAACGACCGGAGCTTCCAGCGCCGCCTTGCGGGCTGCCTCCTCATCCGCAATACGTTTTGCGGAAATACGGTCGTAGAGACTTGTTCGTTCCATGCCCTGCGTTCTCACTTGTTGATGTCGACTCGGTCACCTTTGACGAAGGTGCTCTCGCCAAGAACATTGATCACTTTGCCTTTTATCTGGATGCCTTCCGGAGTGATCGAGATGCTGCTGTCGCCCACTTTGAGAAGGATGTACTGCTTGGCATCCACCTGAATGAATTGGTTGTCGACCTTTAGCGTAAACGACCCCTGCTGCACGTTCGTCACAGTATCTTTCTGGATGATTTCCGTATTCGTGCCGCCGACCGTCACCTTGCGGTTATTGCCCACCTCGTGCTTTTCATCCAGCTCGATCTCGGTGTCCATGTTGCGCTCGGCATGCATGATCACCTGTTCGGCACCGGCCTTGTCTTCAAAGCGGAAGAAGTTGGCCGTACCGCCATCCCCCTTGGCCGAACGCGTCAGGAAACCACTCTGGGTCTTGTTGGCAGGCAGCGACCACGGCGGCGTGTTCTGGCTGTTATACAGACTGCCCATGACGAGCGGACGGTCAGGGTTGCCATCAAGGAAAACGACCACCACCTCGTCACCAACGCGCGGGATCTGGATGCTACCAAAACCGCCACTTGCGCCGGATTGAGCGACGCGGACCCAGCAGGAGCTTTTGTCGTCAAACTTGCCGTAGCGGTCCCAGTGGAACTGCACTTTTACCCGCCCCATTTCGTCGGTGTAGATTTCTTCGCCGGGCGGGCCGACGACGATGGCGGTTTGGGGGCCGGAAATGCCTGGCTTGAGCAGATCCATCTGAGGCCGGAACTTGATTTTTTTGCGTACGCAATAAATTTTATTAGCGTAACCCGCCTGACTGTCAGAGGTGTAATTGTTGCTGCCGCGATGCTCGATATTCATTAACAGGAACTGCCGATCATCAGGAGAGCCCGTGTCATGCTCGTAATGTTGCGTCAGTTCAAATGTGTAACCTGGACGCATCGCCCGACAGTTACTCGACCCTACGAACGTCTTACCTTTTAGCTCCAGTGCCTCGATACGATTACGCACGAGGAGCTCACCACCTTCGGGCGTGCCGTGCGTGTACTGCCCCATGTAATCGAAAATTTCATACGATGGAACATCGCCTTGTTGATTAAGGCTGTTCATCGTGACGGGAATACGATTTCCTGGCTGCCGATAATCGAAGGTTTGTACCGAAATCTTGCCAGCCTGGAATTCCCGGGCTGAACTCCAGTGGGTGATGGAGTCAGAGGTTTCGGTTACAGAAGCTGTATGGAAGCGAACCTGGGGCTGCTCTGGAAGCGGTGTGAGTACAGTCGAGTCGTCCATGATGATCAGCGTATGGCTGTCCGCCGTATGCTCAAAGTAGAAGAACAAACCCTCCTGCTCCAGCAGGCGCATGACGAAGTGACTATCGCTTTCGCGGTATTGGGTGATGTAGCTGTATGGCTTGAGCGTGCGATTGACACGGAACTCGTACTTCGCAAGCCCATCGTAGCGACCAAATACCTTCCGGATCACCTGCTCCACTGTCTGATCCTGATAGATCTGAGAATCGTACCTCTGCGCAATCAGGCTCAACCACGAGCCTATGTAGGCTGAATAGCGCGACATGCCACCGTCGCTGCCATTGTTACCGAAGCTCAATACATGACCGTTAATGTAACGGCTGCCTCCGGTGGCGAGTTCGATTTCGATGGTCGCGGACTGCCCTATAGCGGACTTAAGCTTTACGCTCGCATCATCAGAAATCAGATCGAGTTGAAACCCGAAATCAGCCGATAAACCTTCACTACCGGCAAAGGAATCAAGCAACAGCTCCTGGCCACCCTTGAGGGCCATCGTCAGCTTGAACAGTCGTCTGTTCTGCGCCGTAAACAGTGAGGATAGATCCATCGCTCCAATTACTCCTTAACCGATAGCACGTCGTTAGGCTGGGGCAGCCTGCTCATATCATTATCAAACATCACGCACCCGACGATTCGCGTAGGGAAGCGACCCATCTGAACAACCTGCTTAGCCACCAACGACTGCGAGCTTCGCGAATATCGTCGATTTGCATAAAGGTGTAGGGGGCGGGCATGGTTTTTTCTTGGATGCGTAGGGTGCGCAGGCCTCTAATAAGATGACGGGAATGGATAAGTATAAAGATGCAACCGAATAAAAAAAGCAGGATTATAAGAATGCCTGTTGTCAGTGAGGTGACAGACCTTATAACTACAGACGCTACGAGTGTCCCGGCGCCTGCAATAATGCCGGACTGGAAGCTGGATATATCGGGGGCGCTGAAAGAAACTTTATTGCCAGATACTTCAAATGGAAAATTTTTTGTCGGCGTCAGGTAGATAAATAAGTATACCAACATGACAAAAGCTAATATGGATAAAGTGGCAGCCGCTCCCAAGAGTTTGGTTCCACCTAAGTCATCTGTAACAACCATGTAGCTTACGCACGCTGGTGCAAAGGCAAGAAGGAAAATCAAGAGTGTAAAGTAACTCGAGGCAAATAATGTATACCGCTCACATGTATATTTTATATAAAGCATATAAATAAAAGCCGCTAGCGATAAGCACCCGTAAATCCACCAGCCACCCGAAAAGCTTACTGGCCCCATAACGCCAAGGGTCACGGTGAGTAAAAATATAGCTATGGATGCCTGCTTGACCGTTCGTGCGTCTGGATCGTAAATAGTGCTCATTATGGCAGGTATTCCTTGATTGCTTTCTCCGCCATTTTATCTCCACCGGTCTTCGCCATGGCATATTGGGCGAGTAGACCAGCCCCCCATCCGATGGCTATGACGGCCACCAGCGGCGTGCCAACAAAGCCAAGTCCAAACGTCACAATAGCACCGACGGCGAATGCGGCGACATTGGTAGGTTGGCTCTCCGCTGACTTTCTGTAAAACTCCTCGTTACTGCTTGAGCTTGTCCAGTCTAGGTAGGCTTGGGGCCCGACTGCGAGGGCTGCGCCCATGAGAGTGCCATTCATCACCTTGAGACTGCCTCTAGCCCCGTTGGCATGAAGGTGCACTCTTTTATTAAGCTTGCTTCGAGCTTCATTTACAGGGATTTTTACAGATGACTTACCAATCTCACCTAATATCTTATAATCTTTGGCTTCAAGGGTAAGCGGGATATCCAAGAATAATTTTCCACCGATACGCAGCACTTTAATTCTTCCTTTCAAGGCCTTGCCCGCGGTGCTGGCATTAGGTCCCCCCCTTTGATTTGCCCATTTGCGAAGTTTAGTATGCTGCGCTGAGGTTAGATCAAGCATGTCAGATACTTTTTTGGCTTTGGTTGCGGCCATGATGAGGCCAGAGCCGCTTGCCAAGGTTCCAGGTATATTTCCTGGAGAAAACATGAGCTGTCCGAGTACCGGAATGCCCGCTGCTGCTTTCTGCAAAGACTCAAGCGCGTCAACCGATACGTCTTTGGCCTGGCTCAGGTTTTGTAGCAGTCCCCAGAGCATGGTCGCCATGCTCTCAGCTTCTTCCGGGTTCATCTGCTCATCAGGGGAGGAAAGCTGACTTATTAGAAGTAAAGCCGCAGTGTAATCATCCGTGGCGTACTGCCCCGCGATACTAGGACTAGGAGGACGCATGTAAAAGCTCATGGCCGATTCTCCTGCAAAGCCCTGCTGACCACTACCCAGCAAGCCAGTCTGCTTGCGCTCACAGGTCAGAGCTGCGGAGGTGGGAGGGGTCAAGAATTTATTCATGCGCGTGCCTCATTGACTGCCGCATGACGTCGGCATTTATCAAGCTGATCGGTCCGAAAACCAAATCTACCAAAATTGACGAGATAGCAATACTTTTGATGCCATCGCCGCCGCGAGGGGCCGGCCTGATCCATGGTCATGTACATATCCTTGAACGTACGTACGTCTGTTGCCGCAACTGAACGCGAGTCAGGGTTTGGAAATTGAAGCCGTCAGATAGCAACGTATCCCTTTATTCGGTATTTTTCTACGTTTCACGTCTATCAAAAAAGTGCAATATTTCCGAAAAAATCGTAGGAGACGTACTACCTCAGCTTCTTCCAAGACCTTCTGCTCCTACCGAGCCACCGAGTGAGACAGCCAGAAAATGTGAAAGTGCCGCAGACTGACCAGAAAGCTAATACTTTTCTTAGAGCCTTTTCGGTCTTACAATTCTTGAGGGAAAAACCTGGCCGCTGTAAGGTGCCAGTCATACGACGGGACTGACACGGCAGCCCTTGTTACGGCGCCGATGCAACGCGTTCCTGGTAGGAAGCTGTACAAAACTGAGGGGCCCCTGTGAAAGCCCAGGTGCAGGAGATTAAAATGGATATGGATAAAGTTGAGTGCTCAGCAAAAAAGTTGGAAGAGAAATTAGAGGAGTACTCATCGAAAGATCCTCAGGCATTTCATCTCCATAACGACCTGAGGCCATTGCTGAAGCTGGCAAAGTCGAGACGGATTTTAACCCCTATAGAGGTGGGAGCCGTTCCGGGGCGTTATCGCTTTACCGAGAATGGGCTTCAAGAATATAGTGATTTAGAGCATGCATATGCTGTATTTTCAATTGAGATTACGGGCGGAGAACCTCCGCTCTTAAAAATACTCCGTGCAGAACGAAATCGAAAATAGCTCGTCCGTTCTGCAGTGATGAAGCGTATTCTGTATTAGGGACAAGCCAATAATAAGGTTTAAGTCCGCCAAGGAGTTCATAGGTCATGCTGTTTTACTTACCGGAATGCGTATAAGTCGCCACCCTGCGTTTTCGATATGCTCATCAGTTCTAAATCAGCCTTTCTATATAAAATCAATTTTTGAGGTTGTTGAGGCAGACAAGTCCGGACTTCACAAGTTTTTATCGGGGCCCTTGCAGTCAAGAGGTTCAAAGAAAAAGATTACGTGCTGGCACAAGCCCCGATGGATGTTTATTACATTGCGAATCAGTCAGCAAACGGGCTGGAAATTAAACTTGCCGAAGGGTTGTGGCATCCTTGAGGAATAAATTTTATAATGGTTGCCCTGTGCAGAAAAGTTTGCAATTTTCTCTCTTGGGGCCGGTTGTAGGTTTCTGCTTTCCTTCGTCCTTCTGAAAATCCAGCTGCTGCCAAAATCATTATTATGAATATTGAACATCTTAAGCAAAAAACGCAAAAGCTGCGTGAAGTGATTGAAGATTTGAAAAAATCAGATCACGTGGTTGAAAAGCTTCGAGCTGAGATCGAACCACTGATGAAGCTGGCCGAATCTGGCATGATAACAGTTGAGTTGCAGTGGCGAGACATTCCGGGGCGTTACCTATTTACCGAAGAGGGCTTGCAGCAATATCCCCATCTTGAGCATGCTTTCGCAGAGTTCAGGATTGAGCTGACTGGTGGAGAGACTCCTTTATTACATAAATTGAAAAGGGAAATGGGCGAGGAGTGAAGGTGAGTGTCAAGGGCAGTTAACTTTTGCTTTGTGTGGCGCACGTGCCTTGCGATCCTGATGCTGCATGACCTGCTTTCTGAGGTATATAGCATGAATTAGCTAACGCCATACTGCAATGTCATGTCTGGAACGTGGTAGTTAAGTGTGTCGAATGGTCCGCGGCCAGGAAACCGTCACAATAGACACTTAGAGGTGACATAAATATGGATGTTAAAGCCTTGAGAGCGGCTGCCACAACGCTCCGCGATAAACTTGAATTTTATAAGCGTCGCGATCCAGATGCCTTGATATTGATATTGATATTGCTATTGAGTCTTGAGGGTTTGCTTTCCCGAGCAGAGCAAGGCCAAATTACTCAAATGGTTGAACCGCGAGAGATCCCAGGTTACAAGCTTTTCACTGAGACACGTTTACAGTTATATAAAGATTTGGAGGCTGCGTACACGGATTTCTATATAGAACTCATAGAAGCGCGAGAAACGGAAGCTTACAAAATTTTGGCGGCCAAAATGGCTAAGGACTGAAAGCTGTCATCAATAGATAGTAGTACAGCATGGTTTTATGTGGTGATATAGGAGGCTGAAGATGTTTTTATGCGTTCCGATGAACCATGAAATCTTGTAGTTATAGATGAAAGAGGAAATGAAAAGCAGACAGGTAATCCGGAATGCTATATAAATGATGGTTCGTATAGGTCTCTGATGAGGTTAAAAGCAGCCATAGAGTTTTCAATATGAAAACTCCAGTGGATACTGAGGTGTACATAGGTAAAATGGGCTCTCGGAGTGGTTCTCATGGGTGTGTCACGTTGTTGTCAAGCCAGGGACTATTAGAGATTTGGTTTCGGATCAATGAACGTCATTTAATGAGGTGCGCTATGATATTTAATACTGCGCTGGAGTATGTAAATCACGCTCTTCTACTTGCTAAGGATCGGTGCGCTCGTAATCCCCAGTTTCCAATTTATACATCGGTAGTTAATCAACTCCTCTATGTCAAGGCGGTTTTCGAGGGGGTTGAGAAAGACAAGTCGAGGCTTCATGATTTGTCACTTGGCGCTCTAGGAGCTAAGGAGTTTGAAGATACAGACTACGAGCTGGCTCGAGCCATTATGGATGTGAGCTATATAGCGTCTCAATCAGCTAATGGGCTAAAAGTAAAGTTGCCCACAGGCATCTTATACCAAGATCCATTCGTTAAGCGATGATTCAGATGGGGGGAGGCTCTATGTCACCTGCACTGTTCAGATTTGGAGCGGCGATATTCGTTTTCTTCATGACATTGGTCGGTGTTTTTTCAGTTTACTGGATGTGGGAACATGTACTCCCTCTCTACGGGCGTATATATAGAAATGCACCTGTGGTAGAAACTCCTTACCTTGCGTTCTGCCTACTTATGGTTCCGCCCGCCGTGCTGCTAATCATAATTGGAGGCTCTATAGCCGTATGGACAGGGAAAAAATTTGATCCTCCAAATAATTCTTTCCTGGACGCTTTCCAAAGTTTGATGCTCAAGATTTCTGTCAAGACCATAATTTATGGTGTGCCCTCCATAGCTGTATTGACTACTATTGTATTGCTTGCTAGAGACTATACGCCGTGTCCAAAATTGCTTGTTTCTGGTTCGGCATGGCAATTATTTTGGGTGAACGATGAGCGAGTTTGTTTTAAGCCGACGCGTTACATTAACGATGGCTGGCCCTGCAAGATGGTGGTCGACCAAGAATATTGTATACAGGTAGACGGGAAGTGAACTTTAGTTTGCAGCGGCTTTACTTTTATTTATCGTTGATAGCTAATGCTTTGATTTTTGGGCATAGTCTATTAGGTGGTGACGTACATAATAATTTTATCTTTATAGCTGATTGTTTGTAAAAATGGCGGAAGATGAAGCTTGTTGTAGGCGCTTTTAGCACAAGTTGATGGGCTTTTTCTATGCGGTTGAATGATTAAGGCTCTGAGGCAGTTATATGAAACTTAACGACACTTTTTTAATCGCGACCTCATGCTCTCCTTGGGCATCGAGGAAACCTCAGGGCGCTTTTATTTGTCACTTCCGGTGAATAATGGCTTGATCGATTACGAGGAGTATTATGAGATCGACAAAGCCAGCTTTGATCTTTTCCACACAGACCTCATTGCTGCGGATGCTTTCGCCACGACATGACGCAGGAGAGAGCGGGATGATCTTTTGACCCAGAAGCCAGGCGCAAAGCGGGGAACGACTATTTAGCCGTGAACAAGCGGTATAGAATCGCCGAAAGACAGCGACTTTTATTCCGACTCTGTCCCTTGAGAAATTATTCTGGAAGGACCCATGATTGACTTGAGAAGCTCCAACGAAACCCTCGATCGATATGTTGAGCGCTACGATCACCTGCTGCCTCCGCCATCTGCGCAGCTGCTCCAACGCATGGATTATATGCTGCAGGCTGACGCACCAAGGTTGCCTGTAGAGAAGCCCGGCTGGATAGCGTCACGGACGTGTACCCTCACCGAAGCACAGGCGCTGGATCGCGCTAAAGGTAGCCTTCTTGGGCTGGCCATTGGCGATGCCGTGGGCACAACACTGGAATTTTTGCCCCGTGATCGTAGCCATGTCCATGACATGCTGGGTGGCGGTCCTTTCAAGCTCAATCCCGGTGAGTGGACCGATGACACCAGCATGGCTCTCTGCCTTGCGGACACCTACCTTGCTGAAGGTGATTTCGATTTTTCTGATTACGCCGATAGGCTATGTCGTTGGTATAAGCAGGGCGAGAACAGTCATAACGGCAAGTGCTTCGATATCGGAAACGCTACTCTTGTTGCTCTGGAAGGACACTTGGCAAGCAAAGATGGCTGGTATGGCAACGACGATCCATCTACTGCCGGTAATGGGTCGATAATAAGATTGGCACCCACTGCAATATTTCGCAGGCACTCGCTATTCGCTACGTGGCGGCAAAGCGCCGCACAAAGCAGATGCACACACAGAGCAATGGAGGCTATAAGTTGCTGCGAGCTGCTCGGCGCCCAGTTGCATCTGGCCCTTAATGGAGCAGACAAAGAAGAGACCCTTTCTCCGATGATTCGGCCATTACGACCGCGAGCTTTGATCATCAACGCAGGCGAATACAAAGAAAAAACCCGCGACCAGATCCGCTCTTCAGGCTATGTCATCGACACACTCGAAGCAGCCCTGTGGGCCGTATGGAATACCGACAACTTCAAAGATGCTATTTTACTGGCCGCCAACCTGGCGGATGATGCCGACAGCGTAGCCGCCACCGCCGGACAAATCGCCGGCGCGCTTTATGGGGTGTCAGGCATGCCGGAGGAATGGGTCAAGAACGTCGCATGGTCCGAGCATATTCAGGGGCTGGCCCAACAGTTGTTCGAGCGTGCGCCGCTGCACGACCCTTTGGACGAGTCTATCGGCGATTGATAGGGAAGCGCGCGTACTCTCTCTGAGGGTCAGCCCGCGATCCCTGATTTTTATCGCGTCTCAAGGAATCTGACCCAAATGCCCAAATCATGCCCGCAACACCTCTACAACAAAGCCTGGCTATTCGCATCCCAGGCCCACGTCGGCCAAAAAATGACAGGCTCGGACCTTCCTTACACCACACACGTGGCGATGGTCGCCAACGAGTTGATCTTTGCCCATCGCGAAGAGTCCGTGGGCGCGCTTGAAATCGCCTTGCCCACAGCGTTGCTGCACGACGTGCTGGAGGATACGCCGGTGAATCAGGATGAGTTGGCTGAAGCATTTGGTGTCGAGGTCGCCTCAGCCGTGGCGTGCCTGAGCAAGAACCTGATCGTGCCGTTTTCCGAAGCGCTTTATTTCGCCGGGATCGCCAGGCATTCCAAAGAAGCTGCGTCGGTCAAGTTGTGTGATCGCATCACCAATCTTCAGTCAGCGCCGTCCACCTGGAAGAAGGCAAAGCGAGCGTCTTATCTGGTGGAGTCGGCGCAGATCCTGGCTGCCTTGGGGCATGCGAACGGGTATCTGCGGCAGCGGCTCATTGATACGATGGCGCGTTATGAGGCGCTTTATGTTGATGGCTTTGAAGGCTGAATAATGAGCGGGCTTTCCATTTCGATAAATAGGGCCATGTAGCAATCATCGAGAGTCACGCACCCTACGATTTGTGCCGAGACGAGAACCATTTGAAAAACCTGCTCAGCCACCAACGACTGCGGGCTTCGCGAATTTCATCGATTTGCATGAACGTGTACGCAGCAGGCATATTGCGCTCCTTGGCTCGGAGTGTGCGAAGCCCCCTGATGACATGCCGCATGTAGAACAGTATGGTCACACAGCATCCAGTAAGGACAAGGGCCGCAACTACACTGCCAGTTAGCACGCCCGAAGCCTGCAGGAACATACCGCCCGCCAACGTGGCTGCTCCCGCGCTCAAGCCAGTTTTATAACTTGTTGATGGTTGCGAAGTGCTAGCAACACGCGTCTGGATTTTCTGTCCGTCATATTCGAATGGTTGGAAAGAAGGCTTTTTGCTAGCAATCGCATAATAAGCCAGCAATATAATGATGGCAGGGACTAGACTTGTAATGAAAGCATTAAAACTGTTCTCTCCAAAAAAATTAGAAGTGGAGACATAAGCTACGTTACAAGCGAGCAATGTAAATGAACCAATCAGTACGCTAATAAGCGACGTCATATAGGTTGTGTACTTTTCGCACAGGTAGACTAGGTATATTGTCCAGGCAAGCATCAAGGTTACGGCCAAAAAATATACGTACCAAAAACACGTTAATTCAGATGGGCCAAAGGCTGTAAAAAAACCAGTCGTGAAGAATCCTAGCCAGCTGCTTTTTCTAAGGCTATCTGAATTAATCATTATGTCTTCTCATAGTGTTAACATGTTCCCGAGATCTTTCTCCCATCCTTTATTAACGATGAGTGCCCTAACGCCTAGACCTGCTCCCATTCAACGAGTATTACTAAAGTCCCCTGGAAAGCAGCGATGAACACAACGCCAACAAAAGCACCTCCGGCCATGCCAGCCGCAGCTGAGGCAATGCTGGTCGGCTGACTGTAAACGGAGAGGTGGGGTCGTTGATAACGATGATTGGTCGCATACTGGCTTCCCTGTAAGTGATGACTCCCTGCCTGCTTAACGGGGCAGTGAGAAAATATTGCTAACGGTAAAGTTAAAACTTTTGGCAAATACCAGCCGCTACAGGCTATTCATTGACCTTCAATGGGCTCTGGTCTTACCCATCAGCACCGCCATCGTCACTGCCTGAACAATGAGATAGGCTGATATCGATAGGAATAGATTCGTGTAGTCGGTATACCTGGAGTTCGGGACAACATTGACGATAAGAGCAAAGCCTGCAGCAAGAAAAGACAGGCACATGGATATCCCATAGGAAAGGCGAGATACTCGATCAAGAGGGTTTTTACGCCTAATCAACGATACTATGGTTCTAAGCGGCGCGTAAAAAATAAAGAATGCCAGCGTTGAAAAACACAGCAGCGATATCGCATTGACTACATAATCAAACATTCATGCCTCCCTGAAAATAGATCCCAATGTGTTCGCGTTACCAACGCAACCCCTCAAACGGATTCCAGCCCTGCTCGCCTTTCACTTCCTTCAGGTAATACGCGTAATTGGTCAACTGGCCATACAGCGAATTAAACGCAAACCCCAGCGCAGAACTCGCCTCCTTGGCGTAGCGGAACTCAAACATGTCCATCACGATGTTCAGCGCAACAGAAACCACTATCATGATCGCGATAATACACAGGTTCTTCTTCCACAGCCCCATGATGAACAGATAAACCGGCCCAAAAAAGAACGCGAAGAAGTTGAAGTTGATTTTCACTTTTTTCAGAAAGGGCAGTTGCTTGAGCGCGGGTCTGAACCCCGGTGCGCTTGGGCCGCCGTGCGCTTCAAAAAAAGCGAAGCGTTCTTTCCATTTGTCGCTGTAGTGGCCTGATGCGTTTACCGGGTCTGACGTGTTCATTCTCTAATCCCTGATGTGTGTGAATCACGTGAATGGTCGTTCCCTGTTGCCGCGCTGGGTACGACGCAAAATACGGGTAAATCGAGGGCGCGTCAGTCGTACAGACAGACTCGTCCTGTGGTGCATTTCCTGATGGTCTGTACGGATGTTCATACAGACCGATCCTACGGATTACGCTTACTGCTTAGGCTCTTTCGTACCCAGCACATCGCGAATGCTGTCCACGACGTTGCTGTCCTTGATAACGTCGTTCAGCCAGCCTTCCAGCGGCATGTTGCCCCACTTGATGGCGCGCTCGATGAGGTACGGGACGGGGCTTTGCGGCTCGGTGTTTTTGAAGAACTGTGCGATGCCGGCGAGCATGGTGAAGGCTTCGTCGCGTGTGGTCGGGGTGGTGCGCAGTGGTGCGGACGCGCTGTCCTGGCTGGCCTGGGTCATTACGGCACCTGCGGGTTGGTCGACGACGGTTTCGGGGGCGGCCTGAGCGGCGGCGGGGGCAGGGCTCAGTTCGATGCCGCGGTCCTTGAGCAGTTTTTCGGTCAGTTGCCCGGCGCGTTGCAGGATGTCGCTGAGGGTGACGAGGCTCGGCGCGTCGCGGCCGAACAGGGTGTCGGCAGTGGCCTGGAGCTGCTGGCAGGCGTACAGGCTGGCGGCGATTTCGCTGGCCTTGAGGCGCAAGTGGTCCGAGTCGGTGAGGACCACCGAGCGCTGGAAGATTTCGGCGTTGATCTTGCCTTCTTCAACAGCGGACTGCATGGCCTTGGGGTTTTGCAGCGCGAGGTTTTCAACGTGGCGCGACTCGTCGTAGCGCAACAGGCCAAAATTCTGCCCCTGCGTGATCGGCAGCCCGCCGACGACTTCGGTCAGCGTGGTTTTCAGCCAGGCCAGGCGGGCGGCACGTTCTTCTACGCCATCCTCTAAGGATGGGTACAGATCGTCCCAGAAATTTTGCAGGATCCGCTCGGCCACGGTCAGGCCGAAGGTGATGCCGACAAAGTGGTATTTGTGCGCCAGGGCTTCGCTGAGCCAGGCGACGAGCATCAGGTCCTTGCTTTGTTCGGCAAGGCCCTGTGCGGCCAACGTGATGGTCTGTTCCCAGTCCGAGGACTTGAGATCGGTTTGCCAGTCACCTTGGGTGAGGTAGTCGGGGTCTGCTCGACGAGCTTCCTTGACCTGATCGAACAGGGTGGAAAAGCTCAGGTCCTCGCCACTTCCCCCGTTGATGGGTGCCGTCAGAT
>Ga0308164_10000925_pt1 | contig 38774 bp, 33 predicted proteins | sample PhyTR2_FD_201031 | JGI IMG/M metagenome (GOLD analysis project Ga0308164, IMG submission 201031) | Phyllosphere microbial communities from UC Gill Tract Community Farm, Albany, California, United States - DLSLT.R2 | ecosystem: Host-associated > Plants > Phyllosphere > Unclassified | place: USA... | reverse complement strand
GGTCGATTACACGAGAATGATCTTCCAGCGGTATGTCTTCAAAGCGGCCAATGGCTCCAGTGCCCGCGTTGTTGATCCATACATCTACTATGCCAAAACGCGCAACCGTAGCGGCCATCAGGTTGCGGACTGCTTCCGGTTCCGTGACGTCGGTCGTCACCACCAAGGCCGTACCGCCTGATTGCCTGACCTGCATAGCAACCTCTTCCAGCAGAGCCGTTCGGCGGGCGGCGAGGACTACGTTCGCATGCAACTGGCCCAGGATGACTGCTGTTCCTCTACCGAAGCCGCTGGATGCACCGGTAATAACGACCGTTTTCTGCGACAACCTTTGCCGGTCTGCCTGACTAAGCTCCGCTGTTGCGCAAGCAGTTAGAACCGTGATGCTCATCACGAGAAGAACATACCGAAGCAGTCGCATCATTCCCTCCTCCTGCCATTCCAGATCGCGGAATCAATCCTTTATCACGATTTTATACAGCGACGTCTTCAATGCGGGCCCCTGTTTAGGGTCGTAGAAGTTCATGTCAGGAATGCGCGAATCGGTGACGTACACCGTCCCATCTGGCCCCTGCGCAAAAGTATCTGGCCAGCGCAAGTGTTTGTCCTTCAGCAACACGCTCAGCTGGCTGCCCTTGCGGATTTTGATGGAGTGGTCTTCGACGGAGCTGATATAGAGGGTGCCAGCGTTATCCATCAACAAACCGTCAGCGGGACCATTGTCGCCGACCTGCTCCACCCGGTTTGGGAGGTCCGCCAGGGTGGCCGCCTGCAAGGCGGAGGTGGAAATCCGATACAAGGTCTTGCCCTTGACAGCCTGCCAGTACAGCGTGGCACCGTCGGGTGAGAGCGCGATCCCATCCGCCGCAAACTGCACGCCGCGGCCATCGGGCCGTAGCAGTGGTTTGCCATCGACCTTGACCGTCAACCCCTTCTCAAACTGGGTGCTGGGCGCACCATCCAGCGCGCGCCGCGCCTTACCCGTGTCCAGGTTAAGCACGACGATCGCGCCACTGGTGCCCGAGTCGGTGATGTAGGCGAACTTACCGTCGGGGCTCAGGCGGACATCATTTAGATAGCTGCCCTGAGGTGCGACATCAGGCCCGAACGGATATACCTTGGCCACGGTGTTGGTCGCCAGATCTACTTTCACCAGCTTCGGCGCTCCGCGAACGACCTGTGCTTGTGCCGGCGCGCCGGCGTCGATAACCCAAAGGCTATTCTTCTTGTCAGCCACCACCGATTGCACGCAGACCCACCGGTCGTTTGCACTCAGGGTGTCCTGCAAAGCATTGCGCCAACCGTTCCATTTCGGGTCGGGGTAGGGTTGGAGATCGCCGTTGGGGAGTAACTCAGCCACGGAAATTTTGGAGTCCTCCGTCCATCGGGGGAAATTGACGAACATTCGGCCTGTTTCGTTTGCCGTAACACCCGTCACCTGATGATCGAAGCTGGCGACTTTTTCGAGCCTATACGTCTGATCCGCCATGGTGCTCTGTGCGAGGAGCATATTGGCAATCAATAGGGTGGTGGCAAAAAGTGCAGGATTCGATCGAGTGCTCATGGCGCGACTCCAGGCTGTACGTGTTTGATCGGGAGGTAATGAGTTGAGGGCCGGGATTTAATCTTGGTTCCATCGGCCGTTAGCTGCACAGGTCGCAACATACGCACCACCTATCTTGGGCGCACACGCCTAGCTTCCGTTGTTTTGAACATTGGAAATGACCGCGACCTGCAACAGCTGACGTAGCGAATGCGCATTCCTGCGTGCCTGATCCGCGATCATTTCATACTCCCGCGCCTGCTCGTGGCGTTCCGCCGCCAACGCTGCTTCTTTCTGACGATTCATAAACACCTCTCTCTCGTGAAACGCCCTGACTGCGGCCCAAAGTCCCTCCTCGATGGACTGGTCCTGAATAGATTGCAGGGCTGACGGCCCATAGGTATGCCCTGTATGGCACCTATAGCGCAGAGGTGCTGAATCCATTTCCCAAAGTACGCCCTGGCATTCTGGGCATGTCATAACCGAACGTGGTGCGACCTGATCCAGCGAGCTGATAGCATTGAGTCTAGAACCGAGACTGATTTTGTTTTCCAGAATCATGGTTTTTGTGGGCCCGCAGCCGGCGACCGAGCGCTGTTCCTGTGCCAACGACATCAAGCGTTCTGCTATTTCCAAGCGAGGCAGGCAAGCGTCCACTTCAACATATGTAATCGCACTCGAAGGCATACTGGGAGCCTCGGCTTCGCTAGGGTCCTGCACCAACGCAATCCCGCCGCAAGCTTTTATCGCTTGTAAGCCCACGGTCCCGTCGTCCAAGTCTCCGGTCAGAATGACCCCGATCACGCGCTCTCGCTGACTGATCGCAGCCGACCGGAAGAGTGGGTCTATGGCGGGTCGGGAGTAGTTTTCCTTCGCGCCCATCACCAGACGGATCTTGTTCCCATCGACGAGCATGTGCCTGTCAGGTGGCGCTACCAAGACCGTACCGGGCTTGATGACCTCCGCATCCGAGGCATGCAAGACCTTGAGGTTGCACACCGCTGCGAGGAGCTCAGGTAGTCGGCTTTGATAGGCTCCGACATGCATGGCCACCAGCACAGGCGCGGGGAAGTCAGCCGGTAATGCTGAAAGGACCGCCTTCAGTACTTCCAAACCTCCCCTTGAAGCTCCTATAACAATGAGCGAACGTTGCTGATCCTGCTGCATCACGATTGACCTCCGAGCGTCTCGTCAATTTGGAGTTCTGGGCGCGTTGAAGGGTTCCAAGATCATGAGCAGCAACGATGGGCGGATCAGCGGAACCTCCGGCGGGGGAGAATGTTTCCCGGGTATGCAGCGACATTGCCGACTTCCCGGCTCGCGAAATTCATTCTGTGCTTGCAGCGCTGCGTTCAGTCTGAACGCTCTGCAATGTGTGACATCTACCGGACATCACCAGCTGCTCCGAGGACCGTGACATGGAACATTCCCAGCGGGAGCTCACGCTTCTTCACCAACGCCAGTTGTTAATCGACTTCGGCGAGCTGGCGCTGATTTGCCCAGATCTTGATCAGGTCTTGCAGGAAGCATGTCGCGGTGCCAGTGATGGTCTTCAGACGCCGTTGGCGAAATTCATGCAAATTGAGCCTGACGGCCAGCACTTCAATGTGCGCAGCGGCGTCGGGTGGATGCCGGGAGTCGTCGGTGCGGTAGTTGTCGAAGCGACCTTGGAAACGCCCGAGTACTATACGTTACATGTCAAGGAGCCACTCGTTGTCCAGGACTGCGCTTTAGAGAAACGCTTTTCGAGGCACGCTTTCATGGCCGAAGCTAATGTCGCTGCGTTCGTAAACGTTCTGGTTCGCTCACCCACGGACGGTTCGCTGATCGGTATCCTAGAGGTGGACAGCAGAACGCCGCGCGCCTTTGACGACACCGACATCAACTTTCTTCGCGGATACGCCAACCTACTTGCCGCCTGCTTCGAGCGATTCAGTACGAATGAAGCTCTGCGGCTGACTCAACAGCAGCTTCGCGACAGCGAACGGCACTTCAGAATCTCAGTCGAGCTGAATCCGCAGATTCCTTGGACCGCGAGCCCAAGCGGCCGCATCACTTCGATCGATCGACGCTGGGCCGACTACTCGGATATCCCTCACAGCCCGGCGCATGGGCTTGGTTGGCAAGAGTTTACCCATCCGGATGATCTTGCCCCCATGGCTGAGCGATGGGCACTGTCAGTGGCTGAGCAAACGCCATTTGATACCCAAGTGCGTTTTTGCAAAAAAGGTGGCGAGTACCGCTGGCATCGGGTTAGAGCTTTTCCGGATCAAGATGGTCAGACGGCGCATCCGCAATGGTACGGAACGGTCGATGACATTGATGACCGCGTCCAGCTTGAGATCGCTTTGCGCAACTGGAGCGATAGTCTTGAGGATCGTGTCATCGAGCGTACCCAGCAGTTTAAAAAGGAGCAGCGTGAGCGTGAAGCAGCGGAAGCCAAGCTTCGACAGAGCCAGAAAATGGAGGCGGTGGGGCAACTGACCGGAGGCATCGCCCATGACTTCAACAACATTCTTGCAAGCATCTCCGGAAGTCTCGAGCTTATGCAACTGCGTATTGCCGCTGGGCGGTTTCAGGAAACCCAGAAGTACAATACGGTGGCCCATACAGCGGTTAAGCGTGCAGCGGCTTTGACCAGGAGACTTCTTGCCTTCTCCCGGCTCCAACCTCTTGCCCCCAAAGTCCTCGATGCCAACAAGGTCATTGCCGAGCTCGAAGAGCTGATTCGTCGCACGATGGCCCCATCCGTATTGGTAACTACGTCGCTGCAGGACGCCGGTAATATTTTTTGTGATCCTAATCAGCTTGAAAACGCGTTGCTCAACCTCTCTATCAATGCGCGGGATGCGATGGCTGACGGCGGGACATTGAGTATTCAAACCAGATTATTTTCGGCAGATTTGACCACCGCTGCGCAAAAAGACATAGAGCCAGGGGACTACGTGATGGTCTCTGTTACAGATGATGGGTGCGGCATGGCGCCTGACGTTCTGCGAAGGGCATTCGATCCGTTTTTCACCACCAAGCAGGTGGGCGAGGGCACAGGCCTTGGCCTATCGATGATCTATGGCTTCATGCAGCAGTCCGGTGGGCAAGTTCGCATTCACAGCACGCCTCTAGTAGGGACCACCGTCACGATGTATTTCCCCAGCGATCACCGAGCCGCGACGTCGGCCGGCGAAGGCACCGGAGCGCCCTCGTCGCAGCGGGGAAGTGGCGAAATCATTTTGCTAGTGGACGATGAGACAGGTGTTCGGCAGGTTATCACGGAGTTTCTACGCGACACCGGATACCAAGTGGTTGAAGCCATCGACGGTATATCCGCCTTAGCGCAGGCAGAAAAATTTCACCACATCGATCTGTTGATAACTGACATTGGGCTTCCAGGAGCAGTAAACGGCGTGATGCTAGCGGAACAGATACAGCACAGGAGGCCTGGGCTGAAGGTGATGTTCATCTCCGGATTTGCCAAAGTAAACGCTACGGAAACCAGCCCCGCGCATACGGACATCCTTACCAAGCCGTTCAGCCTCGCCGAATTGAGCGAACGAGTTGCGCTGACCCTCAATGGCAACCCTGCCCATGCACATGATGAATAGCTTTCTAACCGCTTAACCTTTTTTTTGTGGACGCGATATCGATTTAATAGCACGCGAAACCATAAAGGCCGCTTAAACCGACCTTTCGGCATGTTACGCACCACTTGGTCAGAGCGTGGCGTAGGCCGATGGAATTATCGCGAAGCTCGCCGCTCTTTCGTAATAGAGGCGTAAAAGCGCTCACTGATGGACATCGGCCGACGTCGGTGTCTGAACACAAAACATGCGGATGGAGCCTGCCATGCCTGCATTGCTCGGTTATTTAGTTTTCCTATCCTGCCCCGCCGTAATCGGCGTGCGTTTCACTGCCTGCGTTCAGCCGCGGCTGTGCTTGGTAAATCCACCAAGGAGCGCGTCATGACTGCCTTTCAAACCCTTAAAAGTACTTCCGACCAATGGCGCCAGGAGGGAACCATGCGCCGCGATTACCGGCGCTTGCTCACCGCCGATCTTGACGGCGCATCCATGAAATCGGCGGAGGGCTTCCTGCGAGCGCAACTGGATATCGTCCGGCCCGATGACGGACCGTCACTTCCAGCGTCGCCCGACCAATTGATGAGTTGGGTCGAGACCAACTGCGCCGCTGTGGCGCAGAAATATGCGGGCTACTTGCAGGAGCGCCAGCAGGGCAGCGGTCGGATGTATCTACAGAACAAAGCCCACGCGCTGTACTTCCTGCAATGCGTGGCGCCGACCAAGCAAGTGGATGGCGCCTGGCTCTATGGCGTGCTGGCGCACTGGCGGGATTACCGCTTTGACGGGCTGTTGACCACTTATCTCGAAGAACTCGGCGATGGCGATCCAGCGCAGAACCATGTGGCGATTTATCAGCGCCTATTGGCCGAGCAAGGCTGCGACGGAGATTTCGAATGGCATGATGAGCACTTTCAGCAAGGCGCCATCCAGCTGGCCCTCGGCCAGGGCGCCGAGGCGTTCCTGCCTGAAATTCTCGGCTACAACCTGGGCTATGAACAGCTGCCGCTGCACTTGCCCATCTGCGCCTACGAGCTCAGGGAGTTGGGGATCGACCCGTATTATTTCAGCCTTCATGTGACCATTGACAACGCGAGCAGCGGGCATGCCCGTCGGGCAGTGCAAGCGGTGATGGATCTGATGCCCCGCGGGATGGATGCAGCGGAGTATTGGCAACGGGTGCGGCGCGGTTACCATTTGAATGACCTTGGCGTAGGCACCACCGCAGTGATCCAAGCGTTTGACCTGGAGGGGGAGGTGGTGTCCATGCTTGAGCGCAAGCGACCGTTTGCCCAAAACATGCACTCTGATTACTGCCGTTTCGAAGGCAAAACCGTCAATGACTGGCTGGCGCAGCCCGGTCAAGTAGCTGGGTTTTTGCAGGTGTTGCAGGACAAAGGCTGGATCAAGCGGCACCAAGACCCTGAACACAGCCGTTTTTGGAAACTGATCGAAGGCGCGGGCGCCGCCATGTTCGGGGTGTTCGGCGGCTATGAAAAGCAGTTGTTGCGGGACTGGATCGCCGGAGATTGGCGCGATGAAAACGTCAGGCCCCGCCGAAACCTTGCGCGGCCGAAATCGCCAGACGCAAAAGCGCATCTGCCCGATGATCTCGAAACCCGTTCCCTGCGGGAGGCGCTGGCGCAACAGAGCGCCGAGCAGCAGTTCGCGCTGTTATTGCCGTGGTTAGGCCCGCACCGCCATCACCGTCCCGCCGGTCTGTTTGCTACCCGGCGCTTTATTGAACTGCGCGCCAGTCTGCGCTGACGGATCAGGAGACAACTATGATCGCTCCTATATCGTACTCCTCGTCCGCTGGGTCTTATGACGAAGCTGCGGCGCACTCCACAACCCAGGCATACGAAGATCGCGCACTGTTGCATTTGGGCCGCCGCCTGCAGGCGGACGGTTACCGGTTCATCACCCCCACACCGCTGACCCACCAACGGGTCATTGCCCGCGCGGGCAACTCACCTGCCATTGATATGCGGGGGATTTTCGGATGGTCGCGGCCCTTCGAAGCGCAGGTGTTCGAGGCCGCTGAACGGCAGGCACTCGAGCAGGCCGGGATCATCGTCAAGGCGCACGGCCGGTGGCACAGCACGGTCCGCTGGTCGACTTTGGGTCCGTTGCTATTGGCGCATTCTGCGTTTCCCACCGATGACGCTGATTCGGTATTTTTCGGCCCCGACACCTACCGCTTTGCCGCCGTGGTCGACGACTGCCTGCGCCAACGCTTCGCGCCAATCCATCGCGCTGTGGATATCGGCTGCGGCTCGGGCGCCGGTGCTTTGCTGGTGGCACTTGCCAGACGCGACGCCGAAGTGCTCGCCGTCGACATCAACCCAAGGGCGCTGCGCCTGAGTGCGGTCAACGCCGAACTGGCTGAGGCGGTCAACGTAAGCGTATACCACAGCGATGTGCTCGCCGGCGTTGACGGCAGCTTTGACCTGATACTCGCCAACCCGCCCTACATGCGCGACAGTCAACAACGGGCCTACCGGCACGGCGGCGGTGAATTGGGCGAAGCGCTTTCGCTGCGGATCCTGCGTGAAGCGCTCCCTCGCCTTGAATGCAACGGCACCTTGGTGCTCTATACCGGCGTGGCGATAGTCGACGGTCGCGATCCGTTCCTGGAAGCCGCCCGCGATTCGTTGACCAGTGACGCGTTTGGCTGGACCTACCGCGAGCTCGACCCCGATGTGTTTGGCGAAGAGCTGGAAAAAAGCGGTTACGAGCAGGTCGAACGTATTGCTGCAGTGGTACTCACAGTGACTCGTCTGAATTGACCCGCCATGGACCGCACTCAGCGCTTCGGTATTGAAGAAGAATATTTCATCACCGACCTGCGTGATCGGCGCATGGTCGCTGCCCCATCGGCGCGAGTGCTTGAAGCGTGTCGAGAGGCGATAGGCGAAGGGTTTTCCCATGAAATGTTTCAAGGCCAGATCGAAGTCGCGTCGCCGGTGTTCGACGATGCGGCGCAAGCTGCCGCCTACCTCGGCCGGGTGCGCCGGGAGCTGAACCAGGCGCTGGCCGAACACGGGCTAGGGTTTATCTGTAGCGGCGCACACCCATCTGCTGACTGGCAAGCGCAACGTGCTACCCATCAGACGCACTATCGGCGGCTGTTTGACGAATTTCAGATTGTCGCGCAGCGCAGCGTGGTCAGCGGTTTGCATGTTCACGCCGAGATCCCGGCAGATGTCGATCGGGTCGCGGTGATGAACGAGGTGCTGCCCTGGTTACCCATGCTGCTGGCCCTTAGCGTTTCATCACCGTTGTGGCAGGGCCAGCCCAGTGGCTACTGCAGCTATCGACAGGTGGTGTGCGATGAATGGCCGCGTATGGGCGTACCCGAATATTTGCTGGATGAGCACAGTTTCCAGCACTACTTGGGCTTATTGAGACGGACGGGCGCGGTGGCCAACGACGGTAACGTCTGGTGGGGCTGCCGGCCATCGTTAAGCTACCCGACCTTGGAGCTGCGCCTGACTGACGCGTGCCCGCGAGTGCGCGATGCGCTGGCCTTGGCCGGGTTGTTTCGAGTCATGATCAGGCATGCCTGCCTCTTACCGTCGCCCGGTAGCGAGTACAGCCCTGAGCGCCATTGGCTGCTCAAGGAAAACCGCGTTCAAGCCCGGCGTTGGGGGCACCTAGGGCGTTTTGTTCTGGCGTCCGATACGGTGGCGCTGTCACTCGCGCAGTGGTTGATATTGGCGGAGCAGCGTTTCGGAGCGACCGCCCGGGACTTGGGTGAGGGGGCGCTGTTTGCCCAATTGCGGCAGATCCTGTACGACGGGACCAGTGCTGAGCGCCAATTGCTTGCCTTCAGTTCATCAACATCGTCGGGCATGCACGGCGAGCGGGCGGTCGTTGACCTTCTGCTCGAAGAAAGCAGCGAAGGGCTGCGGGGCGGCTAAAGTTGCCCAGGCAGAACACAACACACAAAAGGCCGGTAAATTGGGCTCTGCGCAAGAAAACGAGGGTCATATGCCACACCTACCCATCATCGGCGTCACCGGCTGTTCATGGCAGATAGGTGCGCACGCAGTCCAGATCAATGACGAAAAGTATTCGCGGGCAGTCATTACCGGGGCCAGGGGGCTGCCGCTCATTTTACCGGTATTTGCAGATCTGCTTGACCCCGCCGACATCATCCGTAGCCTCGATGGGCTTCTGTTCACGGGCGCGGCGTCCAATATCGAACCTCATCACTACGGCGGGCCGCCCAGCCCGCCGGGTACGCAGCACGACGCTGCGCGTGATCATTTGACGCTGCCGCTTTGGCGAGCGGCGGTCGAGGCCGGCTTGCCAGTACTGGGGCTCTGCCGTGGGTTTCAAGAAATGAACGTTGCCTTCGGCGGTTCGCTACACCAGCTGCTCGACGCCCACGGCGCCGAGCATGAACCGCCGAGCAGCGAACCGATTGAAAAGCAGTACGCCCGCGCTCACGCTATTACCGTGCAGCCGGGGGGCGTGCTGGCCGGGCTGGGTCTCGCTGGCGTCATCAAAGTCAATTCCGTGCATGGTCAAGGCATTGCCCGTGTGGGGAGCGGGCTGCGTATCGAGGCGGTGGCCGAGGACGGGTTGGTGGAAGGACTTTCTGTAGAGGGGGCCCAGGCTTTTGCATTGGGAGTGCAATGGCATCCTGAATGGAAAGTCACGGCTCATCGGGATTACGAGGCCATTTTCGAGGCATTCGGGGATGCCTGCCGAAAACGTGCTGCTCAGCGCGCAGCGGCGTCAACGCTGGCTCGGTAAATTGCCTTTGATAACAGCCACAGGGCGGGAATTTCGGACAAAGGCGCATTGAATTGTTTGAATCGGACATACGCCCAGTACGGGCATTCTTAAGTTTAATAATTTGTGCGCCAATTTTAATCGCCTATTTTATTGTTAGGATTATTGTTACTTGAACTTGTACAAACAAATTCAGTTCGTACAACTTCTATTTTGAACGAAGAACCGCGATCAGCCCTCCACCTCTTACCCATTCATTGAAACTGGTTTTGTTTCTATGACAGCTATTTCCTTAGGCAGCGTACACGCAATTTGGTTATATCCCGTTAGCTCTATGGGAGGCCAAAGAGTGGAACGAGCATATGCAGTGGACACAGGCGTAAGAGGAGATCGGTCTTACGCTATCTTTGATAATGAAACGCTTCACCCAGCTGATCCTGTGAGCAAAGAGTGGGGTGCTGTGGCTCGGCTGCTAGCCAGGCTAGACAAGAACGGGAAGCTGCAAATATCTATCGATAGCCATGACTGGCTATCATACGACGACCCCCTCTTGCTGGGACAGCTGTCGGAGCTACACCAGCGTCCGGTGTGTATCCATCGCTACGGCACAACCGGCTCAGGAAAGGTCCTGACCAATCGCTACAAGTTCAGTCCCATTCATTTACTAAGCCGCCAATCGCTGGCGAAGCTCAAGGCTCTTCTCCCGGGGAGCCAGCTGGACGAGCGCCGGTTCCGACCCAACATTCTGGTTGATCTGCCCAACGATCCAAGCAACGGCTCGCCCGAATATCGATTGATAGGTCAAGAATTTCAGCTCGGCAGCCTGCGCCTGCGCGGCGTCGAGCCCTGTGGCAGGTGCGGCTTCACGACGTTGCAGCAGTTCGGCTTGCCCGAAGATCACGCTGTGCTGCGCACGTTGATCTCCCACTTTGACAACCAGTTCGGAATTTACTGCGAGGTGATTGAAGAAGGCTGGGTATCGCAAGGCGACACCGTGAGGATCGATGCACCTGCGAGCTATCAGTCACCCGTCCTGGTCATAGGGGGAGGGAAAGCCGGCGCGACTGTGGCTAAGATGCTTCGTGAGTATGGCCACACGGGCCCCATCACGATCCTGGGGGAAGAGGGCCAGACCCCGTACGAACGTCCTCCGCTTTCAAAGAATTTCATGCTGCCAGCCCCCAAAACTCTCGATGTGCCTCAAGCCCTTTCATTTGAGGAGGCGAAGCGGCTTGGCATAGCTCTTGAGCTCGATGAGCGTGTGGTTCACATTGATCGGCAGGCGAAAGTGGCGGAAACCGTTCACGGGACCAGCTATTCCTACGGACATCTAGTGCTAGCGACCGGAGGTTCCGCGCGCCGGCTACCGATGGTGAGGCTTGCTGATGGTCGCACTCACAGCATTCGCACAGTGCGTGATGCTGAGTACCTGCAACGGGGCCTGGAGGGAGCCCGGCGAATCTTCATCGTTGGAGGTGGTTGGCTAGGACTGGAAATAGCCAGTGCTGCCAGGAAGAATTCCATAGATGTCGATCTTTTTGCCCGCCATGCCAATTTATGTTCTCGCGTCCTTCCTCAGGTTGCGTCCGAGTACATTGCAAGTGAGCACACGCGTCAAGGAGTGAAACTTCACATGCTCTGCGAGCCGGTATTCCACGAATATCCCGATAGGGTGGAAGCACACTTTTGTAATCGCATAGAAACAGCTGACGTTCTGATTGTGGCTATAGGAATGACCGCCAACGATTATCTAGCCAAGCATGCGGGCTTGGATTGCGAGGGCGGCGTGCTGACTGACGAAGATGGTGCTACCGCCGATCCTTGCGTTTTTGCGCTAGGAGATGTATCCCGGCAGCGATCGGCCCAGTCGCTACCAGGCGTGCGGATCGAGAGTTGGCAAAATGCGGTAGAACAAGCAAGGAGAGCAGCCATGGCGATATTAGGCATAGAGCGCCCGCCGCCATACATCCAACGATTTTGGTCAGAGCAGTATGACTTCACCATTCAGGTAGTGGGTACACCCGATCCGCATGCTCGTCTGGTCTCGTGCGACGGTGCTACGGCACCTTTCTGGCAATTTGAATCCTTCGCGGTCGGAATTAACCGGCCAAAGGACGTACACCGTTTTGGTGCGAAGCTCGCGGGTAGTCACACGCAGGAGCCAGCGGTTGAGGATGGCCAACCGAACGATTCGGTGCCGCGCAAGAAGGTCAGGCAGCTGATAGGGCCCATCGGAGAAATTCCTCGGGGAGGATTGAAGCAGATCGCCGTCGCCGGCATAGGCGAGATCGTAGTGGTGCGGGCCGGTGATAACTACTTCGGGATACAGGCGCAGTGTCCGCATGGCAGTGCTTCGTTGGCTGCAGGCTTTCTGGAGAACGGGCGCATCGTTTGCCCGCTCCACTTTGCTGAGTTTGATTTGGCAACCGGCACCCCATCCAGCGCGCCCAATGGATGCCCAAAAGCTGTCACATATCGGATTGAAGCCGAAAATAGTCTCTTCTACATCTGGGCAGATGCCATGCGGACATGATGATCCTTCGTATACCCAACCGATTCCTCATGGTTTATGGCCGTTCATGATAAGACTGTCCCTACCAGCAAAGCCACGTTCAAACTGATGATCAGAATCGTTACTCCCCACGCCAGTGCGGTCAACAGCCTACCCATCATGAAGCTACCCATGAGTGCTTTGTTCGAAACGAACATCACCAAAGGCACCACCGCAAAGGGAAGTTGCATAGACAAGATGATCTGGCTCAATACCAACAGTTTTGCCGTGCCGCTGGCGCCATACAGGCTTGTGACAACCATCACGGGGATGATTGCCAGCCCACGGGTCAGGAATCGGCGCAGCCAGTCCGGGACGCGCAGATGCAGGAAGCCTTCCATTACGATCTGGCCAGCGAGCGTGGCGGTCACGGTGGAGTTGATGCCCGATGCCAACAAGGCTATCGCGAATAGCATCGATGCGAGACCGATGCCGAGCATCGGTGATAGCAGATGATAGGCCTGCTCGATTTCGATGACATCGGTACGTCCAGCCTTGTGGAAAACCGCCGCCGAGGTGATTAGTATCGCCGCATTGACGAACAGGGCCAACATCAAAGCGATACTGCTGTCGGCTACCGCCCATCGTAGGCCGATGCGCCGGCCCTTATCGGTGCGCGGGTACGCACGGGATTGCACGATCGAGGAGTGCAAGTAGAGGTTGTGAGGCATCACTGTCGCGCCGATGATACCGATAGCCAGATATAACGCTTCAGGGTTGGTGACCACTTCCAGGCGCGGCAGGAACCCTGCGAAGACTTCCCCTACGTCAGGTTGAGCGAGCACCATCTGCACGCTGAAACAGGCGAATATGATCGTCAATAGCGCTATCACGAACGCTTCCAGCGCACGAAAGCCCCGATTCATCAATAACAGGATGAGCAACACGTCAATCACGGAAATGATTGCCCCCCAGATCAATGGCAGGCCGAACAGCAGGTTCAGCGCGATGGCCGTTCCGATGACCTCTGCCATGTCACAGGCCATGATCGCAGATTCACAAGCGAGCCATAACGCAATGCACACCGGCTTGCTGAACCGTGCACGGCATGCCTGAGCCAAATCCATACCGGTGACGATACCCAGGCGTGCGGCCAAGGCTTGAAGCAAGATCGCCATAAGATTGGACAGGAGAATAACTGAAAGCAGCATATAGCCAAACCGAGAGCCCCCCCCGATGTCGGTGGCCCAGTTGCCTGGGTCCATATAGCCGACTGCGACCATATACCCTGGGCCGGTGAAGGCTAACAAGCGCTTGAACCAGCCTGCGCCCTTAGGGATTTTCACGCTGGCGTTCATTTCGTTGAGGCTGGGTCGCGCCTCTTGCTTGACACCGCAGGCATCAAGACTTGGTTCAAGTGGGCCGTTCATGGCTTCATCCGTCGGTAGCGCAGCAGGGACGGGCGGCTCCGTCGTCTAGATATCGTCCTATTGAGATACGGCCCGCCACATAGTTCAACTCGGCGCATCGGCAAGCAATGCGATATATCTGGCTTGCGTGCCTATCAGGGGTTATTCATGCGAATCAGCGCGAGTCGGTCAGTCCTCCGTGCCCCGATCGGAGCCCTTGGTCGTAACGGAGAAACTAATTTTCCCGCGTTGGGTCATTTATAACTACCGCACTAGGACAACGAATATGCCACGGTCAATCTGGAAAGGCGCAATCAGCTTCGGGCTGGTACATATCCCGGTGGCACTCGTGTCAGCCACCTCGCAGCAAGGGGTCGACTTCGACTGGCTGGACAAACGCAGCATGGATCCTGTGGGCTACAAACGGATCAACAAGGTTACCGGTAAGGAGATCGATAAAGACAACATCGTCAAGGGCGTCCAGTATGAAAAGGGGCGCTACGTAGTGATCAGTGAAGACGAGATCAAATCTGCCCACCCCCGGTCGACGCAGACCATCGATATCTTTGCTTTCGTCGATAGCGCGAAGATTCCATTGCAACATATCGATACCCCGTACTTCCTTGCCCCTGATAAACGCGGGGAGAAGGTTTATGCGTTGCTGCGCCAAACGTTGGTCGACACCGACAAGGTTGCGTTGGCCAACGTGGTCATTCGTACGAGTCAGCATCTCGCTGCGGTAATGCCGGTCGGGCCTGCCATAGTGCTTGTTCTGCTGCGATGGCCCTCCGAGGTGCGCAGTCTCGCCACGCTGGAGCTGAACAAGGACGTGACAGAGGCCAAGCTCAGCAAAAGCGAGCTGGAGATGGCCAAGCGCCTTGTGGAAGACATGTCAGGCGACTGGGAGCCCGACGAATATCGAGACACTTTCCAGGATCAGATCATGGAACTGGTCGAGACCAAGGCGCGGGAAGGCAAGATCGAGAACGTGGAGACCGATACGGGTGAAGATGAACAGCGCAAAACCGCGGATGTCATCGATCTCACCGAGCTGCTCAAGAGAAGTCTTGGGGGTAAAAAGGCAGCGCCGGCTGACAAGGCCGCGCCATCAGTTAAAGCCAAAGCCAAAGCTAAAGAGTCAGCGGATGAAGCGCCCGCGAAACGTCGGGCTCCGGCCCGCAGAAAACCGCCCAAGGCTTCCTGAGTGCACTGCGCGCGGTAGCCGTACCCGCGAAATCAGCAATAACAACAAGAATGGACAGCGCATTGCCAACATTCGAAGAGACCGCCCGCATGGCTTAGACGTGATTGCGCCTCGCATTCAGCATTTTCAGGGGCATGGCTCTAGGGTGAGCGCGGTTAGCAACCGTTTATCTGGAGCGAGGAACGTCTTTCAAATTCGTTCTGTCATTTTCTATACCTCTACCAAAGGAGATGGACATGACTACGCCCCAAGAACATCTGCTGGACTGGCTTCGTGATGCTCACGCGATGGAGCAGCAGGCGGAAAAAATGCTGAAGGCTCAGTCCGAGCGACTCGAGCATTACCCGCAGCTCAAGGCCCGCATTGACGAACATATTCAGGAGACGCTCGGCCAGCAGCAGGTACTGGACCAGTGTCTCAAGCGCTACGATGAAAGCTCGTCCACTATCAAGGACCTCGCCGGAAAACTCATGGCGTTTGGTCAGGCTGTAGGTGGGATGACGATGAGCGACGAAGTCGTGAAGGGCGCCATGAGTGGTTATGTATTCGAAAACATCGAAGTTGCCATGTACACCGTGCTGATTGCTGCGGCCAAGGCGGCGGGCGATTCTGAAACCCAAGCGGCATGCGAGAAGATCCTTCCTCAAGAGGAAGCGATGGCCCAATGGCTCAAGGATCATCTGCCAGAGATCACACAGGCATTCATCGAGCGCTCCGCCAGCCCTGAGCTTGAAGCAAAGAAATGAGACCGTCACGCCGCTGGCCTTTATGGGTCGGCGGCAGCGAGCCAGCGGTTTGCTGATCACCCGATGGTCATTCTAGGGATAGCCCAAAATCTGTAGTTGCTGGAGCCCCGAATAAGTCGCGCCCCGCGATACAGCCCCGATCAACCCGCGGCTAGCGATAGTAATTCGCTGCGTAGCGCTAAACGTTTCGCTACAGCGGGAGAGTAGGTTTGATAGATAAAGCCATTTATTAAGTGTGCTTATATTTAATGACCTTTGAATTACTGCCGTTCGTCCTGAACGGCGAAGAATTTTTGAATGTCTCCCGCCTCATCTCCCTCTTAGCAAATGACCGCGTTGCTTCTAGCCCTGTTTATATGGGTAAACGCTTCCAAAGAGAAAGCCTGAGGAATCGACCATGTTCATCCACAACAAGCGTCTGCAATACACTGTTCGTGTCGCGCAACCTAACCCTGGCCTGGCCAATCTGCTGCTCGAGCAATTCGGTGGTGCGCAGGGCGAGCTGGCCGCCGCCGGCCGTTACTTTACCCAGGGACTTTCCGAAGACGATCCAGGTCGCAAGGATTTGCTGATGGACATCGCGACCGAAGAGCTTAGCCACCTTGAAATCGTAGGTTCCATCATCGTTATGCTGAACAAAGGCGCCAAAGGTCAATTGGCCGAAGGCATTGAGGAAGAAGGCGAGCTTTATCGTGCCATTAATGGCGCTGGCAATGACTCCCACATCACCAGTCTTTTGTATGGGGCCGGTGCGCCGCTGGTCAACTCAGCGGGCGTGCCCTGGACGGCGGCTTATATAGACACCATTGGCGAACCGACCGCGGACTTCCGCTCCAACATCGCCGCTGAAGCGCGGGCCAAGATTGTGTATGAGCGCCTGATGAACGTCACCGATGACCCGGGCGTTAAAGAGGCTCTGGGGTTTTTGATGACCCGCGAGATAGCCCACCAATTGTCGTTCGAAAAAGCGCTGCATGCCATTCAGCCCAATTTCCCCCAAGGCAAACTGCCGGGGATGCCAGAATTCACCAACAAGTACTTCAACATGTCTGGCGAACCCGGCGTTCGTGGTCCGTGGAACGAGGGCGGCGCTTGGGAGTACGTCGAGAACCCGACGCCCGCTGTTGACGGCGGCGACGGTACTGCTTCGGTGACTCTCGGCGCAGCCGACCTGGAGGTGCTGGAAGCCATGAAGCTTCGCACCCAGTCGGACCCCACCTCCAACCCAGTAACCGGTGCGGACCTTGGTTCAGGCCTGGTCCAGGGCAAAGATGTTTAAAGCCAAGCCGCGCAGCGCTCTGCGCGGTCTGTGTCGCTGATTACTTGCACTCCGTCAACCACCAAGAGGTTTTGATCATGGCCCGCACGACTGTTGAAGATCTTTTTATCCATGAGCTTTCGGACATCTACAGTGCCGAAAAGCAAATCACCAAGGCGCTGCCGCGCATGGCGCGCGCTTCCACCAATCCCCTCCTGGCAGAAGCCTTCAAATCTCACCTCGAAGAGACCCAGGGTCAGATTGAACGCATCGACCAGATCGTGGAACTGACAGGGCTCAAGCTCAAGCGCATGAAGTGCGTTGCTACTGAAGGACTGGTCGAGGAGGGCAAAGAACTGCTGGAGGAAATCGAAAAGGGTGCGGTTCTGGACGCTGGCCTGATCGCCGCCTGCCAGAAGATCGAGCACTATGAAATTGCCAGTTACGGCACGTTGGTCGCCCTCGCCAAGCATCTTGGCATGACTGAAGCGGCCGAGCTGCTCGCGGCAACGCTGGCAGAGGAGAAGGGCGCCGACGAAAAACTGTCGGCCATCGCCGAGCAAGGTGGCAATCAAGCCGCCACGCTGGACAGCGAAAAATAAGAAGGCTGTACGTTCAAACAGGCGCTCCCATGAGCGCCTTTTTCACGCCTTGGGCAACTGCTGGTGGGCCATGCGATGAATTTTTTGTCAGCGGACGATTTGCACCGGGTTTTGCTAGGGAAAGGAACCTTATGGTTGCTGCTGGAGGTGTTTGCCCGCTCAGCTTTCTTGTTCCTTTTGATCATGTCATCGATGCGTCTGCTTGGCCGCCGAGTTGCTTCCCAGTACACCTTGTTCGAATTGTCGGTGGTGGTAACACTGGCCGGCGCCGTCGGTGTGCCACTGCAAGCTACCGACCGAGGTTTATTGCCGCCGTTGATCATCATGGCCGTAGTGATCGGATTGCAGCGAGCTATTGCATTGTTCAGCATGCGCTACGGCCGCGTTGACCGCATGGTCTCCGGCACCGTGAGTATCGTCGTTCGCGATGGCGAACTTCGTTTGGATGAGCTGCGCAAGGCAGTGCTGTCGCGTGAACGGTTTTTTGCGTTATTGCGCAGCCGGGGCGTTCAACATCTAGGGCAACTCGGCCGGGTATACCTTGAGCCATCGGGGAATATTTCGTTAGTCTGGGCGGATACGCCCAGGCACGGGCTGTCCATCATTCCTGAAATCGATGAGCGTTTGCGCCGTTCGATGCAGGTAACGGATAGCTACTGCTGCGCTAGCTGCGGATATGCGCAACCGCCGTCTTCGAACGATCAATCTGAATGTCCACAGTGCCATGTCAACCTATGGGTCCTCGCCGCACAGGAACAGGGGGAGGATGTATGAGCGATCTATCGGGCACAGTGCAACGGTTGCTGATGGGCGACGCGCCGTGGACCTTTCTTCTGGAGATCATCGTTCGTACGCTAGCCATTTACGTTGCGCTGTTCAGCGTGATGCGGCTGATGGGCAAGCGCATGGCTGCCCAACTCAGCATATCTGAACTGGCGGTAATGATCACGTTGGGTGCTGCCATTGGGGTTCCATTGCAAACGCCTGCGCAAGGGTTGCTGCCCGCCGGAATCTTGTTGATCAGTGCGTTGATTTTTCAGCGAGGGGTGTCCTACTGGGCATATCGCAATCGGCGAGTAGAGATCGCCACACAAGGTGACGTGACCTTGTTGGTCGAAGACGGCAGGCTGCTGGTTGATAATCTGGGCCAGGCGAGCCTGACGGTAAGCCGGGTAATTTCCGAACTCAGAGCGATGGACGTCCAGCACCTGGGCGAATTGCGACGCGTCTATCTGGAGGCCACGGGACACTTTTCCCTCATTCGATACAGGAGTCCAAAGGCCGGCCTTTGGATCATGCCCTCGCCAGACGATGAATTCGCTCGTCAAACGGGCCAAACCCGATTACTGGCTTGTACGCGATGCGGCTCGGTACGTTGCGACGATCGGCGCACCATGGAGTGCCCGTACTGTGGAAGCTCGGACTGGACGCGAGCTTCTCGAAGGCTGGGCGTTTCTGCCGACAACGTCCGCACCCATTGATAGGAGCACGAAGGGTGGGGTTTCATACGCCTTGGCTTCGACTGTTCAGCCAGGGCATTCAACTTCCTGGAGAATTTTAACCAACCAGATGTCCCATCAGCATGTGTCTTAGCTTGATGGAGCCTCTATGAATGAACGAGACCTGTTGCAGCGCCTACTCTATGCTCGTGGGCCGGGCGGCGAAGAGGATGAAGTCCGACAGATTTGTCAGGCAGAGCTGGCCACTTCGTGTGACGAAACATGGATTGATGACGCAGGGAATCTTATCGGTTTGATACGCGCCGGGGCGCAGAAAAGTCACCCGCAAAAGTCGGCGAACCTGATCATGGCGCATATCGATGAAATCGCCATGGCGGTCAAACTAATCAACGAGGATGGTTCTTTGCAGGTCACGGCCTTGGGAGGCATTAACCCAGTCAATTTTGGGATGTGCCCGGTCGACGTCATGGGCGATAAGCAGATCATGCCGGGCGTACTTTCGTTCGGCAGCATGCACCTGACCTCGCAGTCCAGCCAGGGCAAGGATGTGCAGACCGGGAATGTGCATTGGGATGACGTGCATGTAGTCACCCGTCTGTCCCGCGAACAGCTGGCGGCAAGCGGCATTCGTCCGGGTACTCGGGTTGTCATGAGCCAGCATTGGCGTAAACCTTTCCACCTTCCGGACGCCACCGCGGCCCACTTTCTCGATGACCGTGCGCCTGTCGTTGCTGTACTACAAGCGGCAGCGTGGGTCGCGAGGTCGCGTGGCCAACTGAATGCGGACGTGTACTTCGCGTTCACTACGATGGAAGAGGAGACAAATGCGGGTGCCTTGTTCGCCGCACATCACCTGCCGTGCCATACGGCGATCGCAGTCGAGGTGGGCCCGATAGCTGAAGAATATGGAACTGAATTGACGGTAAACCCGATCATTGTGGCGGGTGACGAAAAGGGGCACTACACCCGCGCGGTGACGGACAGATTAATTGCCGCGGCCGAGGCTGCAGGTTATACGCCTCAGGTGGCGCTCTTAGTCGATTTTGCGTCGGACGCCAGCGCGATCCTGGGCTCTGGGGCCATGGGCAAGGCCGGTTGCATCGCAATTCCCACCGAAAATACCCACGGCTTTGAGATCGTCCTGGATGCCGGGATCGAGGCGTGCGCCAAGTCGCTTGTGAGGTTCTTGACCCAACAATGACGCGAGGGGCATTGGGCTTGCCTATGGCACATCCGGCGGCTGGCGCTAGTGTGGGCTGCGGTACGGCCGCCTATCACGCCACTGTTGGAAGTCTGCCGTACTATCCTCGATAACGCCCCGGCTTGTGCCAGATGATCAGGATCAAGTTCATCGCGACCGTCCCGATAAGCGACCACGCCATCTTTTCCAAGGGTAGAAAGAACCCTGCCAGGAGGAACAGCATGCAATCGCAGGCCAGCTGCGACAGCCCGGCGTTGATTGAATAGCGCCGCTGAGTCCACAGCGCGATGGCGCCAGTGCCGCCCATCGAAGCGTTATGGCGGGCTAGACAAAGGATTCCCATGCCCAGGAAGGTGCCTCCGAGCACGGAGCCAATACCTGAATGTATCCCCGAAAGGTTGAGCATCGGGCTGACCAGGCTGATGCCCGCGCCGAGCGCAAAGCTGACAATCACACTCTTCATGGTGAACGAGCGGCCCATGCTGAGCAGGGCAAAGATCAGGAAGGGGATATTGATGATCGGTACCAGCGCCGACGCGCCGTATTGCGTAGTGAAAGAGGCCAGTAACGCCATCCCTGCTATGCCACCGGTGATCAGCCCGCTTTTGCCGAGAATGGCAATGCCAGCAGCGGCGAGGGCAATGCCGATGAACATTCCGTACGCATCGTCGAGGGTGCTATGACGCGGGTAGGGGGCCAGGACCTGGGCAGCATCTTTTGAACCACCGGGTACCTCGACTTCATTTTTTCTATACATACTGCACCTGACGCATTGCCTTTCCTCGTGGGATGGCGGCCTCTGAACGTAACTTGGGTGGATCACACCAGCCATTACGCTGCGATTCTAGAGGATCGCAAAGACCGCCCTGATTTTAAACCGTGAATCGCGCAGTGTCTCTGCGGCTCACCGTCACAACTTCAATATAAGCAAAAACCCTTCCAGAACCCGGCCTATCTCTATCGAGGACGTGCGGGATGCACAGTGGGACGCGCGGGGCACCGGTGTCTTGCTGTATACAAGTTATCATCAGTGCAGTACCGCCAACCTTGCTAGCCGGTATCATGCCTGTCTCAACCGATTTATAGGGAACACGCCGCATGGCTTCCTTGAAACGCCAATACTCCGGGATCGAGCGCGAGCTCACTCGGGCCCTGACCGATGCCTGTGAGGCCGCCAAATTCGAGATTGAAGGCTTTGAATGGCTGACGCATCAAGTCGACTACAGCCAATTCCCCTCCAGCTTGATGGTGACGTGGGTATTCGATACCGACGCTAACCTGAACGCCGCCATCAGCAGCCAAGCCAAGGAGAGGATGCAGGAGCTGACGCTGAAAGCCTTTGAGGATATCGGTATCGTTGTCGCGAGCGCCGCATCCCATGTCGCATTCGATTCACAAGCGCGTTGCGAGGCTGCGCATGGCGGCGATTGGGCGGCGCGATTGAGCTCGCGGCAACGTTCGGGTGGCAAGCGTGGCTAAGGATATTGAAAACCCCTGCGTTTCGATTTGCCAGCTGAACAGCGAGATGTGCGTAAGCTGCGGTCGCACCCGGGAAGAGATTCGCAAATGGCGGGGCATGAAACGGCCCGAGAAGATGGCGACCGTGCAGAGCGCAATGGCTCGCATGAAGACCATCGCCAAGCGTGCTGCGAAAAACAAATAGCTTCGGCTGCACGGCGGTCAGGCGAGTGCTGAAACGAAAAAAGGACCCTCACGGGTCCTTTTTCTGTTTCTCTAATCACGGTCGATTACTGGTTTCTTGCGGTACCTGCAACTCAGGAATGAAGGGCATGGGCGCACGCGCTTTGCCGTTGAGGCGTTTGCTTAGTTGCATGAACGGCAACTCGACGAAGCGATAACTCAAGTGTGCCGCCAGCAGCGCCAGGCCGGTCGCTATCAGCGCCAGCAAGGTCGACGGCGTGGCACTGCCCAGCCAGTAAGCCGCCAGCATCGCCATGCTGGGATGCAGCAGGTACAGCGAGTAACTCCGGGTGCCCAGCCACAGCAGGATGGGATGCTGCAGGCGCACGCTCTGAGTCAGTACCAGGAAGCTGCCGATGGCCAGGGCATAGGTGAACAGGTAACGCACCCAGTACTCGCCCAAGCCGGTATCGAAGCCGTAGGCGCTGTAGAAGGTTGGCGGCAGCAGCAGGGCATAGGCCCCGAGCAGGGCAACCGCGCAGCGTTTGCTCGTAGCGTCGGCCTGGCCCAGTATCCAGTCGCGCCAGATCGAGCCGAACAGCATCAATGAAAGCCCCAGGGGGAGGGCCACCGGCAGCTTGCGCTCAAGCAGCATGCGCGCCATGCCCATGGCCAGCGCCACCAGCAGCAGGCCCAGCGAGCAGAGCGCGCGGAACCTGGTGTCGTGCAGCTTGCCCATCAGCATCAGGCCCAGGCAAAGGGCGTAGAACACCCACTCGATAAACAGCGTCCAGTACAATCCCACCACGTCGCTGTAGCCCAGGGCTGCCTGCAGCATGGTCAGGTTGGCGATGAGGGTGCGGCCACTCGGCAGCTGCGCGCCGGTCAACGCGAGCATGGCGACGAACACCGCCATCGATAGCCAGTAGGTCGGATACAACCGTAGCCCACGGGACACGATGAAGCGCTTGGCACCGCCGGGGCCTGGCTGCAGGCTGAAAGGGATGACCACCCCGCTGAGCAGGAAGAACCAGATGACTCCCATCTTGCCGATGTCGAGCAGGAAGTGATCCGGCAGCGACCACGGCCCAAGCGGCGGCAGCCAGAGGTGGGTGATGACGACCAAAACAGCAGCGATGCCCCTCAGGGAATCGAGGTAGGCGAGCCGACTCATTGCTGCACCCCGCTTTTTTCCCGGGCCAGGAATCGCGCATTGACGACGATCATCGAAAATTCCTTATAGAAGAAACCACACGCGCTCCGGGTAAGCAGGAGGCATGACAGTGGGTGACTAATTCGTGGGCCAGGCCCAGGGAGCTGATGTTGAAAAACACTGCGGGGCTGCGCAGGGGGAAAGGGCGCAGCCATGATTGGCAGGTCGGGATTGAAAGCGGTGGGGCACGCTACCGCCATCGGCGATGTCGGCGCAGGCTTTTGAAACGTTGGAAAGGAGGCGGAAGCCGAATTGTCTTTAGTGGAGTCGCGCAAGGCTCCAGGGCATCGCTGCGGTGGGAATCCAAAGACGGCTAATGGGGATATTTAACGGTCTTACCAAATGCGCAGTCAACTGCTTTTGTCAAAGAAACGACGGAGTGGGCTTTCCCGGTTTTTATATATATTCAACGTACTGAATAACAACGAATTAAATTGATATTGGTCGCCGGCTTGTTTCGCCGCTATTGATCAAACCCGTCTACCTGGCTGATCCGGATTGGCCGGCCGAGGTGTCGTTGCGGATTTCGCAGATCCGGGAGCGGGCGCAGGGTAGGCCAATTGCACGATGGTCCGATAGCGTGCCACAAGGGCCGGGTCAGCCACGCAGCAACGGAAACAGCGGATGCGCCATCACCGCGCCCTCTGCCAGGGTTTCCCGCAGCCCTGGGAATTCCGGCGAAGTTACCCACGGCCGTGGCGCGTGGCGCACGTCATCGCCAAGCATGCGCACGGAAAAGGCGCGGCGCCGATGCTCGCCACTCACCCCGGCGGAAGCGTGCAGCGTCAGCATGTTGAAGCACACCATATCGCCGGGTTGCAGGGCCCAGCCCAGAATGGGGAAATCTTCACGCCGCGCTTCGATGTTTGGCAGATCGGCGAGGCTGCCCTCGGCGAACCACTTGGCCTGGTTGTCCATGAACGAGCGCGGCATCAGCCACGGGCCTAGGTGGGAGCCGGCGACGAACTCCAGGGTCGAGGCTTGCGGGACCGGGTCAACGGGGATCCAGAAGCTGATGGTGTCGGCGCCGGTAATGTTGTAATAGGGCTGGTCCTGGTGCCAGGGCGTGCGTTGCCGGGTGTTGGGCTCCTTGACCAGCAGATGGTCGTGATACAGCCGTATCTGCTGGCTGCCGAGCAGCCGCTGAGCGATGGTGGCCAACGCCGAATCGTGGATAAAGGTCGTGTAGTGCGGGTTGTCCTGCCAGTTGCAGAAGTCCTCGAAAAACCAACCGGGGTCATCCGGGTTGCTCGCCACCTTGGCCCGCGGGCTGGGATGGGCCAGGTTCTGCTCGATGCCCGCCTGCAGCGTTTCGATCTGCGCCTGGCTGAAGGCATTGCGAATGCACAGGGCGCCATGGGCGCGGAAGAACTGCTGGGCATCGCTGCCCAGTTCGCTGGCCTGGAAGTCGCCGTCAGTCACTTGCAATGCTTGCATGGTCATCACTCACCGGACACGTCATAGCTGAAGTACTTACTGGCGATGCGCTGATACTCGCCGGACGTGTGCAACGCGGCGATGGCGCTGTCGAGTTGCTGGCGCATCGCCGGGTCGTCCTTGCGCACGCCGATGGCCACGCCGTTGCCGATGATGCTCTTGTCGGTGATGGGCTCGCCCGCGAAGGCGAAGTCCTTGCCCTGCGGTTTTTGCAGCAGGCCCATATCACCCTGCGCCGAGGCCTGGAACGAAGCATCCAGGCGCCCGGTGGTCAGGTCGCCAAAGACCTGGTCCTGGGTCTGGTAGGACTGAATGGCGGCGCCCGCCGGGGCCCATTCGCTCTTGGCGTAGCTTTCCTGCAGCGAACCCTGGACCACGCCGATCGACTTGCCTTTCAGCGAAGCGGCGGTCGGCAGCAGGCTGGAGCCCTTTTTCGCGATCAGCGAGGAGGGCGCCACGTACAGGCGCTGGCTGAAATCGACCTGCTGGCGGCGCGCGGCGGTGTCGCTGAAGGCCGACAGGATGCCGTCGAACTTGCGGGCCTTGAGCGCCGGAATCATGCCGTCGAAAGTTTGCTCGACCCACACGCAGCGTTTCTTCAGCTCCGCGCACAGGGCATTGCCCAGGTCGATGTCGAAGCCGGCCAGTGAGCCGTCTGGCTGCTTCTGCTCGAAGGGCGGATAACTGGGGTCGACACCGAAGCGGATGACATCGGCGGCCTGGCCCGTGGCGGCCAGCGCCAGCCCGCAGATCAAGGTGGCGCATTGCAGGTTGAGTCGCAGCATAGGAGGCCTCGTGAACAGTCGAGCAGGGTGGGGAGTCAGCCACGCAGCGGCAGATAGGCTTCGGTCAGTTTGATCCAGTAGCCGGCGCCGCGCATGAGAATGTCGTCGTTGAAGTCGTAGCGGGGGTCGTGAATCATGCAGGTCTTTTCGCCCTCGCCATTGCCGATGATCAGGTAGCAGCCCGGACGCTCGCGCAGGAACCAGGCGAAGTCTTCACTGCCGTTGAAGGGGGCGATGTCGGTCAGGACTTCTTCTTCGCCCAGCCAGTCCAGTGCCACCTGGGTGGCGAATTCGGTCATGCCCGGATGGTTCAGCAACAGCGGATAATCCGAGCTGTAGTGCACCTCGGCGCGGGCCCCGAAGGCGTCCGCCTGGGCATGGATGAGGTGCTTGATCCGCGCTTCGAGGTGGTCGCGCACGGCGTTGTCCAGCGCGCGCACCGAGATGAGCATGTCGGCGCTGTCGGGGATCACGTTAGAAGCCTTGCCCGCGGTGATGGCGCCCACAGTGATCACCGCCATTTGCTGGGGCGAAACGTTGCGAGCAACGATCGTCTGCAAGGCCAGGATGATGCTGGCGCACACCACCACCGGGTCGACGCATTGGTGCGGCATCGCGCCATGGCCACCCTGGCCGTGGATGGTTACCTTGACCTGGTCGGCCGAGGCCATGAACGCACCGGCGCGAAAGCCGAGCTTGCCAGCCGGGTAGCCGGGCATGTTGTGCATGGCGAACAAGGCATCGCAGGGGAACTGCTCGAGCACGCCTTCCTGGATCATCCGCCGTGCGCCGGCCAGGCCTTCCTCGGCCGGTTGGAAGATCAAGCGCAGGGTACCGTCGAACGGGGTATGTTCAGCCAATACTTGAGCGGCAGCCAACAGCATGGTGGTGTGCCCGTCATGGCCGCACGCGTGCATCTTGCCGGGCACTTGGCTGGCGTAGGGCAAGCCGGTCTTCTCCAGGATCGGCAAGGCGTCCATATCGGCGCGCAGGCCTAGCACTTTGCTGCCGGTACCTTTTTTCAAGGTGCCGATGACGGCGGTCTCAGCGATACCGCGGTGTACTTCGTAACCCCATTGTTGCAGGCGCTCGGCGACGAGGTCGCTGGTCAGGTATTCCTGATAGCCCAGTTCGGGATGCGAGTGGATGCGCTGGCGCAATTCGCGCATTTGCGCTTCGATGGACTGTAATGGCTGATCGACGTGCAACATTGGCAAGGTTCTTCCATAGTCCTGGCGACGGCTGCCCATTGGCGGCCTAAGCCTGAGAGGGCGCTTCGCGCAAAGGCAGGCGCCGCTCCAGTACGGGGCGCAGCGGCTGATTCTGGTGCGCGGCGGCGTCTTGATGAGGCCAGCATAGGCCCGTGCTACACAGCTTCAAAGGCAATCGCCATTGAACGCGGCAACCCTGGGTTAACAACGGTGGGTATCCATGAAGTTCTATCAACTCAATGCGCTGGTCGCGGTCGCCGATGCCGGCAGCATTCGCGGTGCGGCCAAGCGTCTGGATACCTCGCCGGCGGCGGTCACCAAGGCCGTGCAGAAACTCGAGAGCGAGATATCTTTGCAACTGCTGGTGCGCAGCACCTCGGGGATCGATTTCACCGAAGCGGGCAAGCGCCTGTTGGAGCAGGCCCGGCTGTTGGTGGCGCAGATGGACAGCGCCAGCCACGTGATCGCCGATTGCAAGGGGGAGCTGACCGGGCGGCTGTCGGTGGCAGTCACGCCCTGGCTGGCCATGACCCTGTTGCCCAAGGTGATCGTCACCTTTCGCCAGCGCTATCCCCATGTGCAGCTTGAACTGCACGAAGGCCTGCATTCGATCGCCTACCCACGGCTGCGCGATGGCAGCCTGGACCTGTTCGTCGGGCGCCTGGACAGCCAGTGCTCGAACGCCGACCTCAACTACGCGCCGCTGTTTACCGCCGATTGCGCGGTGGTCGCGCGGCGTGGCCACCCCTTGGCCGATGCCCGTACGCTGGACGAGTTGGCGTTTACCGACTGGATTCTTTCTGCGCGCCATGACGGCGAGTTCGTCGCGCCGGGGCATGTGCATTTCGCTCATTCCTTGTCGATCACCTTGAGCCTGCTGCGCGACACCGACATGCTGAGCATTTTCCCGTGGCCGCTGGTAGAGGTCTGCGCCCAGCGCGAAGGCCTGTGCGCGCTGCCGCTGCGCGACCCGGTGAGCCCGGCGCTCGTAGGCGCGATAAGCCGAAATGGCCAGCCCTTGCGGCCGGCGGCGGAAAAATTCCTCGCGTGCCTGATCGAGAGTATCGAGGTGGAAATGGGCGAGGCGCATTCGCCTTATCGGCAGATGCTGCAGACGGTGGAGTGGGTGAGCTGACATGCACCGGCTGACCCCCCGATTAACATTGCGCCGCCCGAGAGCGTCCGACCTCGAGCGCTTGTTCGCTATCTACGGTGACCCCGCCACCCACCAGTTCAACCCCTTTGGGCCGCTGCTGAAGATCGAGCAAGCCCAGGCCCTGCTGGAAAAATGGACCCGCCACTGGGATCAGCAAGGTTATGGTCAATGGGCCATCGCCACCCGTGCCGACCCCGAGCACGTCATTGGCTTCGGCGGCATTGATGCCCGATATTTCCTGGAGGTCGAACGCATCAACCTGGGCTATCGTTTTGCACCTGATGCCTGGGGGCAGGGCTATGCGACCGAGCTAGGCTGTGCGGCGCTGGAGTTCGGACTGATCGAGTTGAAGCTGGCGGAAATATTCGCGATTGTCAGGCCGACTCACCAGGGTTCAATACGCATACTGGAGAAGATCGGCATGCGCGTTCACGGTGAGCTGGACGATGTGCCGGGGCAAGCGCCCAGCCTGGTGTTCAATATCAAACCGCTTGTTAGTCACTGACACCTGCGACCCCGTCATAGCCGTCCGCTCAGCGGATACTCGACTGCAAGCCGTATCTCGTCCACATCCAGCTCGGCCTGGGCGGCATTGCCCCGGTGCATCGCGTGTTGAAGCGAGAAACGGGTGCCCTTCGCCTGGCCGTTCTGCACCACGTAGCTTGCCTGCAGGTCGCGTTCCCAGTGCTTGCCGCCTTTGCCGTAACCCAGGTAGGCATAGCCGCCGCTCGGGTCGACGTGGCTGCCGTCGATACCGCTGCCGCGCACGTAGGCCGCGCTGAAATTCAGGCCGGGTAAGCTCCACGGCGCCATGGACAAGTCGTAGCGCGCCTGCCACGACCGTTCGTTCGGGCCGTTGAAGTCCGAGAGCTGCACGGCGTTGCTGATGAAGATGGCGCCACGGGTCACGTAGTCGAAGGGCGTATCGCCCTGCACCTTCTGGTAGCCGAGGCTAAAGCTGTGCGCGCCTTGGGCATAGGTCGACAGCAGGCTCCAGGTGGTGTTGTCGATACGCCCGGACAAGGCGCGGCCCTGGTCGGTGGTGCGGTACAGGTTCAGCTTGAAGCTCAGTGAGCGGTTATCGTCGAGGGGCTGCACGAAGGTGCCACCCAGGTAGTGCTCGTCCCAGGTGTCCTGGTAGCGCGAAGTGTAGAGGCTGGCGTTGAACTGCTTGCTTGGCGTGTACACCACGCCAGCGAGGTCGAAGGCATCACCTTGGCTGGCGTTGGAGTAGCTGACCACGAAGCCGCGGTCATGGCTGCTGGCGTTGCGGTCGGTGCTCTCGGTGAAATGGCCGGCCACGAGTTTCAGGCTGTCGAGTTCCTGGCTGGTGAGGAAAAACCCGGTGGCCGTTTCGGGTAGCAGGCGGCTGTCGGAGGAACTGAACACCGGCGTCTTGGCCCGCAGCTCGCCATAGCTCAGCACGGTCGAAGACAGGCGCAGCTTCAGTGCCGCGCCGGCTCGGCCGAACGCGGCCTTGGGGTGCCCCTCGTTATCGACGCCCAGCAACCGTGCCTTGCCCGCGCGCCCACCGCCGCTGTCTAGCTGGCGCGCGCCGTAGGCATGGGCGTCGATACCAACGCCGATCAGGCCTTGGGTGAAGCCCGACTGGAACGTGCCCATCAGGCCATAGGCCCATTCCTCGGCGTAGCCATTACGCTCCGCACGCGGTTTGTAGGCGTTGCGGGCGCCACTGTTGCGGGCGCCGTTACGGTAGTCGCGATTGTCGTAGACGCTGCGGTTGAGCAGGCTCCAGCTGCTGTCTTCGATAAAACCGTCGGCTTGCGATTGCTCCGACTCCCCCAGGGCAAAAGGGCTGACCAGAGCCAGCAGCATGGCCGAGCAGTTTTGTGCAGGTCGCATCACTTTCCTTCTCCGGCAGGCGCTTAGAAATACTTCAGCCAGGCAATGTCGCGCCGGTGCTGTTTGAGCTGCGCGAAGCGGCGAGTCGGGGCGTAGAGCGCAAGGCACAGCAGCGCCGAGCACACCCAGATACCGGACAGGTTGTCGAAGCCGAAGTACTTGCCCTGGTTCAATCCCCACACCTGCACGGCGATCACGTACAGCGCCTTCAGCACCAGCAGGTGCACCACATAGAAGAACATCGGCGCGCCTCCATACAGCGCCAGCACCTTCAGCAGCGGCCGCCCTTCGAGGCGCTGCAGCCCGGCGAGCAACAGCAGCCCGATGCCCATGGTCAGCATCAGAAACATCAAGGACGGTGGGTATTTGGTCAGCGAGAGAAAGCTCATCAGCGTCTGCACGCCCGAATCCTGCAGCGCCCAAGGCTTGTCGCCGTAGATGTTCAGGCCACGAATCAGCACGAAGCCGGCCAGCAGGCCGCATCCCCATTTCGCCAAACGACGCGTACGACGCTCGGGATCGGCGTCCCGGGCAAACCAGGGCCCCGCGCAATAGCCCAGGGCGATCAGGCCGATCCAGGGCAGCACAGGATAAGTGGTGCGCGCGCGGGTGTGCTCGGTGATCTGCAGGAACGAGCGCTGATGCAGGATCGACCACAGCTCGTAGAACGGCGACTGCGCCGTCAGCACGATACCGTCCAGCAGGTTATGCCCCGCGACGATAACCAGCCCGGAGGCCGCCAGCGCGTAGCGCGGCAGGTGGATCAGCGCGGCCAGGCACAACAAGCTCCAGCCAATCGCCCAGATCACCTGCAGCCACAGGGTGGTGGGAACCAAGGTGCCGTTCCAGGCGAAGTTGACCACCGTCAGCTCCAGCACCACCAGGAACACGCCCCGCTTGAACAGGAAGCGGGAGACTTCAGCACGGCTATGGGATTGGCCATACAGCCAAGCCGACAGCCCGGTCAGGAACACGAACACGGGGGCGCAGACCATGCTGCTGATGCGCGTGAAGAACAGCTCGGGCGGGGTGTTGACCGGGTCCATGGGGTCGGCGACCTGGACATGCAGGAAGAAGGTCTCGCGTACGTGGTCCACCAGCATGAACAGCATCACCAGCCCGCGCAGGGCGTCGATGGCGAGGAGGCGTGCGCGCAGGGGGGTGGTGGCGAGGGGCGTCAGGAGGTTTGACAACGGGATAGAGGGGGCGGCGCTGGCCATGCGATGTGGGTCCATCAATGGAAAGAGCCGATAAAGATATACTATAACATTGCCGTATAAAACCTTTCGATAGTCCAGGTGCGCCCAGGCAACGAGAATGCTGAAGCCGCGTTGCCGGATTCAAGTCACCGCTTGCCCGCCAACCCCGTCTCGGAAGCATCCAGCGCCGCAAAGTAATCGGTCGCCATCCGCAAGAACGGCGCCACCGCCGGGTTATCGTTTTCCCGGCGCGAAGCCATGAACATCTGCGCGCTGGGATTGGCATCCTTCAAGGGGCGAAACTGCAACTCGCCAGGATACAGATGGCGGCTGCTGGCGGGCACTATCGCCACGCCGAGACCGGCGCGCACCACGCCCAGTATCGAGTGGGTCTGCCCCAGGTAGTAGCGATAGCAGGGGGTCACACCGGCCAGGGCGAACAGGCCGGCAATGCAGTCGTGGAAATACCGGCCTTCATCCGCCGCATACATCACGAAGGGTTGCTGTTCGAGGTCGCTGAGGGCGACCTGTTGCCGGGCCGCCAGCGGGTGCCCGTTGGCCATTACCAGCAACAGCGGTTCCTGGCTGACTAGCTGATAGTCGAACCCGGCCTGGGAGCCGGACCAGCGCACGAAGGCGATATCCAGCATGTTCGATTCCAGCGCCTCGATCTGGGCGCTGGAAACCCTCTCGCGCAGGTCTATCCGGACACCGGGCAGGGCGCTGCTGGCAAATTCGAGCAGCCCCGGAATCATGCGGTAGCCGCTGACGGCGGTGAAACCCAGCAGCAACTGGCCGGCCTCGCCACGCTCCAGGCGCCGGGCGCTGTCGGCGGCCCGCTCGGTATAGGCCAGCACGTGACGGGCGTCGCGCAAAAAGCGCTGCCCGGCGATGGTGAGCTTGACGCTGCGGTTGCTGCGCTCGAACAAGGTCACCCCCAGCGAGCGCTCCAGCAACTGGATCTGCCGGCTAAGCGGTGGCTGGGTCATGAACAGGCGGCGCGCGGCACGGCCGAAGTGCAGTTCATCGGCGACCATGACGAAGCAGCGAAGCTGGTGAAGTTCCATGATTCAATTCTTGTATTGATCCATCCAGTGATTATGTTAGACCCGCATCGATGCTTTTCCTACCCTGAGGTTGCGATACGCCCGCGCTCCGTGCCGGCGACCATAACAACACAGCCTCCCACGCAGGGGGCCGGAGAGCATCATGCACACGAGCTCCATGCAGGCTAAGGCCGCCGCACCGGCAGCAGCCATCGCCGAAGCCAAGGTAGGGCGGCGCCGTTTCGTCATCCTGGCATTGATCTTCACCGTCACCGTCCTCAACTATGCCGACCGTGCAACCATGTCGATCGCCGGCACCGGCGTGGTCAAGGACCTGGGCCTGGACCCGATCATGCTCGGCATGATCTTCTCGGCGTTCGCCTGGGCCTATGCCCTGGGGCAGATCCCCGGTGGCTGGCTGCTGGACAAGTTCGGTGCGCGCCGGGTGTATGGCTGCAGCCTGGTGTTGTGGTCGCTGTTCACCATGCTGCAGGGCACCGTCGGCTGGATCGGCCTGGTGGGTTCCACCGCGGCTATCACCTTGTTTGGCATGCGCTTCATGCTGGGACTGGTGGAGTCGCCGGCGTTTCCCGCCAACAATCGCATCGTCTCGTGCTGGTTTCCCACCAGCGAGCGGGGGACGGCGTCGGCGCTGTTCAACTCGGCGCAATACATGGCCGTGGTGGTGTTCGCGCCGTTGATGGCCTGGCTGACCCACAGCCTGGGCTGGGAGCATGTGTTCCTGTGGATGGGCGTGTTGGGGCTGGTGGCGTCGGTGTTCTGGTTCGCGCTGTATCGTGAACCGCTCAGCGACCCGCGCCTGCGCGAAGCGGAACTGGCGTACATGCGCGAGGGTGGGGCGCTGGTCGACCTGGAGGCCAGCCGCAAGGCCAGCAAGCCCAAGCTCAAGGCGGGCGAAGTCCTGCAGCTGTTCAACAACCGTACGCTGTGGGCGATCTACCTGGGGCAATACTGCATCACGGCGCTGACGTACTTCTTCATCACCTGGTTTCCGATCTACCTGATCAAGGGCCGCGGCATGACCATCATGGAAGCCGGCTGGGTGGCCGCCTTGCCGGCGATCTGCGGCTTTTCCGGCGGCGTGCTGGGCGGCGTGGTGTCCGACTACCTGATCCGCCGCGGCATGCACCCATCAAAGGCGCGCAAGACCCCGTTCGTGATCGGCATGGCGCTGGCGGCCAGCCTGGTCTCGGCCAACTACGTGGACGCCAACTGGATGGTCATCGCGCTGATGGCTTTGGCGTTCTTTGGCAAAGGCCTGGCGGCGGTGGGCTGGGCGGTGCTGTCCGATACCGCGCCCAAGGGCATGGTGGGGCTCAGCGGCGGGGTGTTCAATGGCATCGGCAATATCGCCGGGATCGTGACCCCGGTGGTGATCGGCTTCTTCGTTGCCTCCACAGGTTCGTTCAATTCGGCACTGTGGTTCGTGGCAGCACACGGGTTGATCGGCATCTTTGCCTATGTGGTGCTGGCGGGTCGGTTCGAGCGGGTGGAGATTGCACCGGCGAGTTAGTGTCTTACTTCATCAAACGCTCCATGCAACCGCCAGGCCCTCGGGCGTGGCCGAACTATGAACGCGATGCCAGCAAGCGTTTCACCGTCAGCGCCAGCGGCACCGTGAACACGAAGTGCGACATGAACCCGCCGATCACCACGGCCGGGTCGTAGTAGTTGGGGTGGTTGTCCGAAGCGATCGAGATGGCCACGTGCATCGCGATCCACGCGATGATGGCGTAGAACAGCGCAATGAACGTGGCCTCGTACCCCCGACGGCGAAAATACGGCCAGACCAAGGCAAACAGAACGCCCCAGCCGATGGCGAATACGAAGTGAATCGCGGTGCCAAGAAAATAGGCGCCTATGCCGAGTGCTTCCTGCACGTCCTTGCCGAACACCAGGCCGGTGGCGTTGCGCGGGATGCCGGCGAGGGGCATCAAGTGCTGCACCCCGACCCACACCAGCGCCTCGTAGATCCAGATGCACACCGCACCCGTGATGCCGCCGACGGCGCCGGCGCGGATCAGCGCCTGCAGCGAGTGGCCGCGGGAGTGCCGCGTTGTATCGACCTGAACTTCGTCGGCGTTCATGCTGAAGTTTGTCTCGCTGCTCATGCTGTCACCTTTTTATTGTTGTTGTAGAGAAACCCCTGGCTCGCGTTAGCAGCGGGCATGGGGCGCGCTTGGACTATAGGGCGAGCACATCAGCGCACCGCTGGGAAATACTTAAGCAGGTATCGGTTCTGCTTATCGCTGATGGGACATTGCTGGCGCTTCCGCGGGCGCAATGGTCAGGTATCGAGGCACGGCACGGCACAGCGCTGCGCCGCCGCCTCAAAAATATTTCTTCAATCTACTGAGGTAAATGCCACCGCCACTCGTGTAGTAAGGATAGGACGCATTCGCGTCCACTATCCTCTATGGAGTGACGCTGTCATCATGCCGCTGAATCGGACCCCCTCATTGCTGTTGCTGTGTTCCGCTCTACCTTGCCTGCCGATGGTCGCCCAGGCGGCGTCCGAGTTGCCGGCAAGCGTCATCCAGTCCACCAGTGACACCCCCTCCGACAGCTACACGGCGACCGAGAGCGGCACCGCCAGCCGCGGCACCACCCAGAACCGCGACGAAGCGCAGACAGTCAACACCGTGGCCGCGCAGACCCTGGACGACTATCAGGTCAAGAACCTCAACGACGCCATGCGTTTCGTCAGTGGCGTGACCCAGACCAACACCCTGGGCGGCACCAAGGACGCGCTGATCAAGCGCGGCTTCGGCAGCAACGACGACAACTCTATCCTGCGTGACGGCATTCGCTCGGCCATCGGCCGCAACCTGGGCGCCACCACCGATCACGTGGAAGTGCTCAAGGGCCCGGCGTCGTTGATGTACGGCGCGCTGGAGCCAGGCGGCCTGATCAACGTGATCAGCAAGCAACCGCAGTTTACCCGCAGCACCACGGTCACCGGCTCGGGCTTCAGCGAAGGCGGCGGCAGCTTCGGTATCGACACCACCGGCCCGCTGGGCGACACCAACCTGGCGTACCGGCTGATCGCCGAGCGCAGCCATGAAGACTACTGGCGCAACTACGGGGTCGACGAGCACACCCTGATCGCGCCGTCGATCGCCTGGGTCGGCGAGCGCGCCAGTTTCTCCCTGGCCTACAGTTACAACGACTACGCCAGCCCCTTCGACCGCGGCACCGTGTTCGTCAACGGCCGCCCGGCCGACATCAGCTACCGCGACCGCCTCGACGAGCGGTGGGCCAAGACCGAGGGCATCAGCCAGAGCACCACGGCGAAGTTCGAATACCAGCTCAACGATGCCTGGCGCAGCCGCTTGACCTACGGCTGGACCGAAGACCGCTACAGCCTGGCGATCGCCCAGCCGAGCACTTTGAACGGCACCACCTTGCGGCGCATCGCCAACGGTGGGCACTACGACTACGAAAGCCGCTACACCGCGCTGGACCTGATGGGCGACCAGCAGCTGTTTGGCCAGCGCCACGAGATCGTCGTGGGCGTCGATAACGAGTCGCTGGACAAGTACCGCGGCTACACCTTCCGCAACGCCAGCAGCACCGCGGGCAACCTCAATATCCAGGACCCGGCGTACGGCAACCTGGCGGAGCCCGCGACCGTCAGCGCGACCCAAAGCAATGCCAAGAACAACCTGGTCACCACCTCGGTGTACTTCAAGGACAACTGGCACCTCAACGACCGCTGGATTCTCGTGTTCGGCGGCCGCCAGGAGCACTGGGACCAGTACAGCGACCAAGGCCTGGGCAGTGCCTATGCGCCCGGCGCCGACGCCAACGGCGACAAGTTCATTCCCTTCGGCGGCATCGTCTACCAGCCCACCGACAACGTTGCGCTGTACGCCAACTACAGCCGTTCATTCGTGCCCAACGACGCCGATGATGCTGGTAACAGCTTCAAGCCGACCGAGGGCCGCAGCTATGAGGTGGGCATCAAGTACAGCCCGGTGCAGGCGCTCAACGTGAACCTGGCGGTGTACGACATCGTCAAGAAAAACCTGGTCAACACGGTGCTGCAAAGCAACGGTGACAGCATCGACGAAGCCGTGGGCAAGGCCCGTTCGCGGGGGGTCGAACTGGACGTGACCGGCGAGATCAGCCGTAACTGGAGCGTGATCGGTACCTACGCGTACGACCACACCGAGGTGCTGAAGAACGACGAATCACCTGCGCAGGTGGGCAATCGCCTGCCCAATGCGCCGATGCACACCGCCAGCCTTTACCTCACGCATCACCTGGCATTGCCCGCCGAGACCGGCAGCTGGCATGTGGGCGCGGGGGCGCGCTACGTCGGTGAGCGGCCGGGCGATGATGCCAACAGCTTCTGGCTGGACAGCTACACCCTGGCCGACGCCTTTGTGCGCTGGGACCTGCCGATGCATGACTACAAGACCAGCCTGCAGCTGAACGTCGACAACCTGTTCAACAAGCAGTACTACCCGGCGACGACCGGCAGCAGTGCGCTGCAGGTGGAAGAGGGGGCATTGCGCACCGCGCGGTTGACGGCGAGCGTGAAGTTCTAGTTGCTCGCTATAGCCCACGGCACGGGCATCAGGATTAAGGTGCGCCGGCCGTGCACGGCCACTTTCGTGGTCCTGGCTCAACCGGGGGTTTCGCCGATCGACTGGTTTTTCCAACCCGCCCAAGCGCTGCAGGACGCCCCATTGGCGCGGCAGCATCCTGCAAACGCCGGCTCAGCCGAGCACCCAGGCCAGGGCCACCGCACTGCTGAGCAACGGCCCGCCGATCGCGCTGGCCACCGCCATGCGTGGCCACCACGGCAACGCCAGAGTCAACACCAGGCCCGCGACCGACAGCGCCCCGATCCAGGCGACCGGCCCCATGGCCCAGCCCCAGGCCGCGACCATGCACAGCAGGCTCACCGAGAGCCCCAGCCAACCGACTCCGCGCAATAGCCGATAGCGCCCCAGCGTGGCCGCGATGCCCCATACCTGCCGATAGTGCCGATCCAACCCCAGGCACAGCGCGACCATCGCGCCATAGGCCAGCAGCAGGCCGCTGGCAATCCACCCCGCAATCATGATTTCGCTCCCAGCACCTTGGCGTTCACGGCTGCGCTGCCGGCCTGCGCGACCTTGCGATCGATGCGGCGGATGGCGACCAGCAACAACAGGCCGATGCCCACGGCCGCTAGCTCCAGATACAGGCGCTGCAAGTCGTGACCCGGCCCGAACAGCCCCAGCACCGGCAGCAGCAGGCACAGCACAGCGGCGCTGGCCAGTTGTTGCCGCCAGGCTTGCAGGGTTGGCAACAGGCTGGCGTGCACCAGGCTGGTGGTCCACAGCACGAAGAACAACGTGGTCTCATGGCCCGCCCGTTGCTCCAGCGCCACCGGCAGCAGTCGGTTGGCCCATAGCAGGCCGACGCAGGCGATGCTCAAGCCGGCGATGCTGGTGATGTTCAGCACCTCGGCCACGCGGTGCCAGCGTTGTACGTGCACGGGCTTGTCGGCCAGCTTGCGCCGGCGCTTGACGCAGAACAGCACCAGGCCGCTGGCGATCATGGCGCAGCTGAGCAGGCCGCAGACGAAGTACAGCCAGCGCAGCGGATAGCCGCCGAACTGGGCAAAGTGCAGCCCGGCCATGACCTTTTGGGTCAGCAGGCTAGCGCGGCTGGGGGTGACGTCCTTGAGCAGCTTGCCGCTGACGCCATCAAACTCCATGTTCAGGCCCTTGCTCAGCTCGATTCGGTTGCCCAGCACGGGGCGCACCTGCAAGCGCATGGCGCTGGTGCCGGGGTTCAGCACCGTCAGCCCGGCGAGCGGGCCCATGCGCTGCTCGGCTTCGGCGAACACCGGCGCCAGGTCCGTGAGGTTGGCCGGCAGCGCTGGTTGGCCACGCCCGCCATCGCCGCGCGGTGTTTCCTGGCGGGCGTTGCCAGCGGCCTTGGCGTAGGCCTGGGTATCGCCCTTGAACAGGCTGTCGACGGCTGCCGGCATGTACATCAGCAGGAAAATCACCAGGCCGGTGTAGGCGATCATGAAGTGAAACGGCAGCATCAGCACGGCGCTGGCGTTGTGAAAATCCAGCCACGAGCGCTGGCCCTTGCCGGGGCGAAAGGTGAAGAACTCTTTGAAGAACTTCTTGTGGATGATGATGCCGCTGACCAAGGTCGCCAGCATCACCAGCGCCAGCCCACCCACCAGCCACACGCCGAAGGTGCGCGGCAGGTTGAGGGTAAAGTGGAAACGAAAGAAGAAGCTGCCACCGGCGGTTTCCCGCGGCTGGATCACCGCGCCGCTGGCCGGGTCGAGTTCCACCCGCGTTCCGGAGCGGCGGTCGCCGGTGGAGACGGTCAGGCCCGGGCTGCGCTCGGTGGGTAAGCTGATGCCCCAGCTTTTGGCATCGGCGTGGTGGTCGCCCAGGTAGCTGAGCGCACGCTGGGCGGCGTCCAGCTGGCTGACCGGGGTGCTGTGGATTTCCGGCTGCATCCAGTGGTCGATCTCGGCATCGAATACCGCCAGGGTGCCGGTCAGGAACACCGCGAACAGCAGCCAGCCGATGATCAGGCCGGCCCAGGTATGCAACCAGGCCATGGCCTGGGTGAAGGTTTGTTTCATGCCAGGCGCTCCAGCAGCTGGGGCCAGAATGCGAACAGCGCCAGCGGCAGGCCGAGCACCGGCACGGGTACCCAGGCGCGTAGGGCGCTGCGGCTGGCGAAGGCCCAGAGGATGGCAGCGGTGTACACCACGAAGGCGGGCAGGCTGGCGATGATTACCGCATCGACGGGGTCGGTGGGCAGGGCCCGGGCCAGCGCGGCGATGACCGCATAGGTGAGGGCGTAGCCGCCCAGCAGGGCGGCGAGGCAGCGCGATAGCACTGCCAGGGATGGGGTCATGCTGAAATCCTTGTGACACGTTGTATTTGGTCATGCCCGGTCGGGTGTAGGAGCTGGCGCAAGCCTGCGAGCTTGGCGTCGG
>Ga0308164_10000924_pt1 | contig 38780 bp, 49 predicted proteins | sample PhyTR2_FD_201031 | JGI IMG/M metagenome (GOLD analysis project Ga0308164, IMG submission 201031) | Phyllosphere microbial communities from UC Gill Tract Community Farm, Albany, California, United States - DLSLT.R2 | ecosystem: Host-associated > Plants > Phyllosphere > Unclassified | place: USA... | reverse complement strand
AGGTAACTCGCCTGTCCAAAGCGTGCACATCCGCGCTGTACGGGCTAAATTAAATGATAGTGCTAAGTATGTAGAACTGTCTGTAGAGTGCTTGCGGACGCGGGTTCGATTCCCGCCGCCTCCACCAACCAACACTCCGGGTCAATCCAACGACCTCTAAAACCCGCCTTTGAGCGGGTTTTTTCATATGGAGAGTCCTCCAAGTTGGGGTAACATAGTCCAAACACATCTAAACGCGGTCGGGGGTAACTCTACGGGGTAACTCAGATCGCTAAGACGGACTTACCCCTAATGCCACTGACAGACACCGCAATACGCAATACCAAGCCAGGGCTGAAGCCTACCAAGTTCTTCGATGAGCGCGGTCTGTTCTTGCTCGTCACCCCTGCTGGCGGCAAATGGTGGCGCCTCAAATACCGTTTTGATGGAAAGGAAAAGCTTCTTTCATTGGGCGTCTACCCTGACGTTGGCCTGAAAGATGCGCGTGAGCGGCGCGATACTGCGCGCAGACAAATCGCTGATGGGATCGATCCGAGTCTGAACCGCAAGGCAGAAAAATCGCTTCGGCAGCGCCAAGTGGCAAACAGCTTTGAGCTGGTCTCTCGCGAGTGGTACGAGAAGCATGCGCCGAACTGGGTCGCGTCTCACGGTGACCGGATCATTCGGCGCCTAGAACGGGACATCTTCCCCTTGATTGGCAAACGCCCCATTGGTGAAATTGCGGCACCTGAACTATTAGATGTTGTCCGGCGCATCGAAGCCCGCGGCGCCCTAGAGACAGCTCATCGCGCCCTTAGCAATTGTGGTCAAGTCTTTCGGTACGCGGTTGCCACAGGACGTGCCACCCGTGACCCCTCAGGCGATCTGCGCGGTGCCCTCCCTCCAGTCAAAGGCGAGCATTTTGCCGCAGTCACAGAGCCCGAGCAGGTCGGCGCTATCCTTCGCTCAATCAATGACTATCAGGGCACAGCCACTGTTGTGTGCGCGCTTCGCCTAGCCCCGTTGGTCTTCGTACGCCCCGGCGAGCTTCGGGCCGCTGAATGGGCACACATCGACTTGGATACTGGCGAGTGGCGCTACACAGTAACCAAAACCGGCACGCCTCACATCGTCCCGCTCGCCACTCAGGCGGTTGCTCTCCTCCGTGAACTTCAGCCCTTGACCGGACATGGCCGCTATGTGTTTCCAAGCGCCCGCACGAGCGCTAGGCCGATGAGCGACAACGCCATCTTGGCCGCGATGCGCCGCATGGGGATCAGCAAAGAAGAGATGAGCGGGCACGGCTTCCGAGCTATGGCTCGGACCATTCTGGATGAAGTGCTCGGTTTTCGACCAGACCTGATCGAGCACCAACTTGCGCACGCGGTGAAGGACCCGAATGGCAGAGCCTATAACCGCACGGCCCACCTTCCAGAGCGTCGGAAGATGATGCAACAGTGGGCTGACTACCTCGATAAGATCACAGCTCTTAGATTGAGTAACGTATGAAAATTAACATCGAAGCAATAATTGCAGCTAAGCGAGAAGAGCAGCTGCAACAGGCTAACGCTCAGGACGAAGCCGAAAAGCTTCGACTTGAACGTAGAATCAAACGTCGTGCTGAGCAAGCGCTTGATAGAGAACAAGAGCTGCGAGAGCATGCTTCTTTCATCGAAAAGTGTATCTCTGGATACGATCCAAATCGTCTACACGGGTGGTTTAAATTCGATAACTGGACGGTAGGCGATGCCTTGATCATTCTCTGCGGTTACGATCCAAAAACAATCCCTCTTGACGCAGAAGCGAGACCGCAGTTCTCAAATATGCGCACGTCATGCCTGGGCGAGTTAGATTTTCAAGAGCGCCGTGATCTTGATCACGTGCGCAGGCTCGATGGGTTCCCTCCTCTCGCTCACAGCACCTTAGAATTATTAGACGGGCCTCTCATCGACTCGATAATTTTCGATTTCGAGTTTGGCTATCAAAAACTGCGAAAGATTTGGGACAGTGGAACTCATTCTGAGGGGAGATACCCGCCAAAGTATTTCATTGACTGGGCTTTCAGCAAAGGAGCCGAAATCGAATGGTTAGACTGGGCGCGAGCTGAGGGCTACTATGGAGCTGGCGCCTCGACAGTGAGTTCGAAAGCTGACGAGCAACCCGGGAACCTCGCACCGAAGTCAGAGGCTGCATATCTGAACATCATAGGGGCTTTGACCCAACTTTACTGGGCCGCCGCTCACCCTGGAAAAGAGTATTCACAGTCATCATTGCTAGCCGAACTCAGCAAATTTGAGGGCTATGCCGGCCTGAGTGAGAGAAATCTGAAAGATAAGCTTACGAAGGCTATGAGGGCAATCAACAGCACGGGGTAGATTAACCGCAACGCGCTAACTGTTCCCGCAATCCGCTGAGAGCCGTCTTAACCAACGCTACGCGTCTCACTACCCTGCAGCCCGGAGACCGAAAAGGGCCTGCATCGAAGCGTACCTGTAACGTTCATACTTCTTCAATGATCGAGATGAAGGCCATATGTACAGATGATCAGGGAAGTCGGCCACTGGGATTAGGTATATGCCCTCTATCCCTTCATTCAATGGGTCTGCACGTACCCATATGACGAACTGCACCACCGGCTGATGAACCAGCGCCACTTTCCAACACGGATGGCTTCGCTCGTATCGGCACCGGGTACACACCAATCGTGCGGCCACTCCATTTAGCCGGTAGGTGCGAGGGCTAAGTTTCTCAATTTGGGCATTCGCAGCCGCGGCACATCGCTCCAGCTCGATCGCCATATCGCGTGTGATGCAGCGCATGCGGTACCGGGTGATCGTGCTACGGGTGAGGGATGGCCAGCTGACGCCAGCCAGACCCATAGCGGAGGTGATGCCATTGAACCGAAAAGCGTAAGACTTGACGGCCGGGCCACCGCTGGCGTTGATGAGATCGGGAGTCACCTTGCCGTGCTCGACGAATATCTGTCGAAGCGCGTCGAGCATTTCGTCATCCGACCATTGCCGGCGCCGGCCATTTCGTTCAGCGCGTGCCTCCTCCAGCTTTTCGCGAGACACAATCGCGTCAAAGGCATCGTCTACCTTCACCCATGAGGCTGGTGCATTCGCCCGGCGCGAGCTTTTTAACCGCTGTGTGCTCCGGTTGAATACTAGCGTGCCAGCATACTTGTCGTTCGTGAGGATCTGCTTGACATGGAACGGCGACCAAGCTCGGCCGAACTCGTTCACGATGCCCTCACAGTTGAGACGGCGGGCAATGCCCGTGTCGGACATGCCGTCAGCTAGGTACATGCTGAAGATTCGATGGATCACGGCCACCTCTTTATCGGGCCCCTTGGTGTAGGTGACCCGGTCGGTCGGCATGGATTTGCGCTCGCCAGCGCCTAGCAAGCCTTTTGCTTGGCCAACCGCTGAAACCACGATGCGGCGCAGTCCATAGCCTGCCAAGCCGCCTTGCTTGAACCCGGCTTCAGTGAGGCGACACTGTGCGCGAAACACCTTGGCTGATAGCTCGCGACTGTACTCGGCGGCCATGGCCCGCTTGAGGCTCTTGAGCACCGCGGCCAGTGGCGACCCGTCGTTGTTAAACGGCTCGGCGCAATACGCCACAGCGATACCGGCACGCCGGCAAGCGTATTCATAATAGGCGCTTTCGTCCACGTCTTGGAAACGCCCCCATCTGCTCACGTCGTACACCAGGACGATATTAAAGTCTGCCCTTCCAGATTGGATGTCGGTCAGCAGTTTCAGCAGGCCGGCTCGCCCGTCCAATGTCAGACCGCTGCGTCCCTTGTCGCAATACGTGGTGGTGACCACTAAACCGCGATCGTTAGCGTAGTCGCGTAGGCTAGCTTCCTGATGAACGGTAGAGTAATTCTGATGCTCAGTCGACGCCCGAACATACATCGCTGCCCGATCTGCATATAACGCCATTCCGATGTCTCCCCGAGTACAGGTAGCTCAAAATCCGCTCATGGATAGGAAGACTATCGAATGGTGTCCAACAGTGCCGCACGGATCGACAATGGCATCAGTCTCTTGGCGCTGCCCCAAGCCCTGCTGCTACTCACCGCTGAGCAGGGCCTCCACACGCGCGGATATTACTCCCCATTTTTGAGCGCCGAGCAACCAACACAAAATTGTGCCGGTTGAATAGCTGCCACAAAACTGTGGCGGCGCAAAACTGTGCCGCGAGATCAGCCGGTGCAATTTTGGATCGGCGCCTGCATGGCTTTGCGTCGCTGCCAGTATCTAGCCACTTGGACGCAGGCCACCGCTAGGCCTAATTCAACTCGAACACCACGGCACCAGATCACGCTCACCCATTGGGTGTTGGTCGAGTCATAGCGCCGCATCGACGATGCTACAGTCATCTCGCTGCCGTGCCGCGCCATCCAGCAACCGAAGTTGCTACCAGATCGGTGTGCTCACGCTTGATGATCGGGCCCACATCGCCCAGTTACTGGTCGGTCGAAACACGCGCGGCGGTACCGACACCAGCTCGCCTTTGTCGTCGTGGAATTTGCTGCGTCACGCGCACGGCCTCCTCGCGCCATCTGGCTGATAGGCCGGGTCGTAGCCTGCAGCTAACGTAGCCTAGTAGTCGAGCAGCGGGCTGGCGCTTCATGAATAGAGTGATTCTGCCGTCAATGGCCCACTGGATAAATTTTGTGGTGCCGCTCCCACCACACAAGATAGAAATGCCCCGACAGCTTTATTCCCCAAGCGCGAACCGTTCCGCCAAAGCGAAAGCGAAATGCAGTGTCATATTGTTCGAGGCCGCGAGCCAGCCATCGTTGTTGAGCTTCGTCGACCAACGTAGACACTTCTTGGAAGTGATTTTTTGCTACCAGCCGGTCGCCTTTTGCCGGGACTTTGTGGATGTATTGAATCTCGTGCCAAGTGCTTCGCTCTAAAGGGGTGAACGCTGCTTCGACATCGCGCGTCCACTCTTCAGCGGACCATGCACGAGGCTCTTTCCAAGACCAATAATCCTCTACGTCTGCATGCGAAATGCACCATGTCAAATTGCACTCTAATGAGTGTTGATCTTGGTTGGGAGTTCGGACTTCTTTAACGGTTTCAGGAACGAAAACAGTTTTCAAAACTTTGCCCGCAAGTGGAACAATGGGGCCAATTTTTACCTGCTTTACTGATTCTGCGCCAATAACTGCAGCAAACTTTACCGACTTTTCCAGGTCGTTTTTGCGTTTAGCGGACTGCCGAAACTCGCGCTTTTCCGCCTTGGATTGCCGATCGCTCACAAGCTTGAATAATATTCATACATAGAGGCGATGGTGATTTCGGTATTTCGCCGCTCGGTAGGCGCAGCGTCACCACGAGCGTCTAGCCACGGATGTTCTCTGTGCGTTAGGTCACTCAGCCACAGTCCAGTTTTGTCTTTTAGTACATCTAAAACGCGGTCGATGGTCTCTCTCTCGGTTGGAGTGAGTACAGCGCTGTCACCTGGCATAGAACCAGCATCTACACGAAACTGGCCTCGATGTTGAGCATATAGTGTAGGTGAAACTGGACCGTTTGCCCATGCTTCAAATTTGTTCTCGAAGAGCGGTGCGTCCTCCCAGACCAACGACCAAGCCTGCGAGTAATAGGCGAGCTTTTGCAACTTCATCGCTGTCATTTCGCCAGCATGCTCAAGAATGTATTTCGCAACGTCCAGAACAGTTGCCATTTGTTTCTCCATTTTTTCGTGTTCACCCTTGACTTGATGGGGAACGCTGGGTGCAGATGATATCGCACTCCCTTTGCTAACTGAAGCAGAACCGACAAATAGTTAGGTGTTCAAAACCGTCCGTTTGTGAACATGCGCCTCAGAGTTCCCCTCTAGTGTTCATAAAATAGTCTATTGACTTTTGAACATGTTCAAATTTAATATGGAGCTTATTGGACGCTATTGTTCAATACTGGACTAAAGGTAACAAGATGGCAACGTTTGGATACGGTCGGGTCAGCACAAAAGAACAGACGACAGAAAACCAACGCCGCGAGATCGAAGCGGCCGGTTATGCGATCAACTACTGGTACGCCGATGAGGGCGTTTCGGGCAAAGTCTCGGCAGCCCAGCGCCCGCAGTTCGCCAAGATGCTCAGCCAGATCCGCGACGGCGAGACGCTGGTGGTGACAAAGCTCGATCGCCTTGGTCGCGATGCCCAAGACATCGGTGCCACAATCAAGGCGCTGGCCGCGCGCCGCATCGTGGTCGTCGTCCTGCAGCTCGGCAAGCTCGACCTGACCAGTGCCGCCGGCAAGCTCATGCTGAACATGCTGGCGGCCGTCGCCGAGATGGAGCGTGACCTGCTGGTAGAGCGTACCCAGTCCGGCCTGGCGCGTGCAAAAGCGGAAGGCAAGACTTTGGGCCGCCCGACCAGCACGACCGACGAAGAGCGCGCGGCGATGACGAGGCAGCATCAGGCCGGCGAATCGATCAGCGCCCTGGCCCGCGCATTCGGCATTTCCCGCGCCAGCGTCATGCGCGTCGTGAAGCCGGCCGCCAGCATTCAGTAACGGGGACGAAATGCCCGCACTTACGAAATCCGGCCCCGTCCTGCCGATCTGGAAGGGTGTAGCACCTGAATCTGCATAAAAAAACCGGGGAGCTGGTGGTGGCGTCTACCCGATCCAGGCGGAGCCGCACCTCGGCATGGAATGGTGGAATGGGCCCTCGAAACACGGCGCGCGCACTGGCTGATGATGGCCGCGTCCGCCATGCCGACCGCGGCGCACCATGCTTATCTGCTAGCGGAAGCCTACAACGATGCCATGGTGAGGGTGAGTCCTGGTCTACCTGAAATCCCGCATGAGCAACCTTCTATTCGGGGCGAGTCGACGCTGGCTTGAGTCATCTGCCTACACCACGCATGCTAATGCCTACTAAACGATTAGAACTTGTGGGTTATGCTTACACAGCTTTTCTGGATGACCGCTATCGCCTTTAGCAAGCGGCCTTCCATTGCAGGTGATTCGACATCGATCCACAATCCTTTCAAATCCTTCTGGGGGTACATGTTCCCCTCCTGACTCTTGCTCTGCTGAACTTTGGTCGTACCTCCAATGATAGCGAACCCGGTTATAGCAAGATTAATCCCTAGGCGTCTTACTTCAATCACATTACGCCAGTCGAGAAAATAATGTTCCTTAACAAAAGAAGAGCTAGTCGCGTCAATAATTTCTGTCCTGCAATCATTGCTCTTGACGGAGTCCTTTCTTTTGATGGATACGCTCTGGACCTTTTCGCTTGAAATGTCTCTCACTTCATCAACCGTGATGGAAGGGTTACTCACAACGTGATCAAAGAACGCGTAGGCGTCTGTCACGGATTGAGCGTGGGCAGCAACAAGCGGGTTAATCATAAATACTAAAAGCACCGAGACAGTTAGCAGGCGTAAGAAAGATTGACGCAAAGCGCGACCCTTAATTTTCAAGTTGAAGACGAATAGGAGTAACGGCGAGCGGCCCTCCTCGCTCCAGATCTTAGCAGTCATAAAAAATCTCAATATAAAAATATTTAAAAACCAAGGGAACCACTGAGTAATTCATGGAGGCGAACTTGGTGTTGAAAATAGCCACCCTGCGGCGTTGAAAATTTTTGCAATAGCTCGCTATTGCTTCGATTTTGCGCCTTGCAGGCTGCCTTTTTCAACAGCCAATTCCATCACCCAGAATAAATCAGTGCTTCCCAAGAAAGCAAACCGAATCGACTTTTTTGCGACTGTTGCGTGATTCAACTCGTGAAATTCAATCACGGTCGCAGCCACTGGCCGCGAAATTGGTGAAGATAACCCTTTTGTTATCGGACTGCTCTTCCGCTGCGAAGGCGTTTGCGCGATCCTCCACTGCACCGCGGCTGTGGTTGCGCATAGCCGTATCACCGAAGTCTTGTAATGAATGAACCATGTAGTTTCCGATGCTAGATGGGAACGATTTCGGAAAACGTGATTCTAGATAGTTTTCAAATCGCCTCTTGACCCGTGACTCGAAGATATTGCCGTCGGTGTTGCCGCACTTCGTGTAACCCGGATAGTAGATTGGTTGGCTGACATAGGCAGTGCGGTCCGCAGTCGCGTTAGCGTTAACCGCCAAAACAATCCAGTTTCCCTCTTGACTTTGGGCTGCTGCCGAAATCATGGAACCGGCAAAGAAAATGAAGAGCAAGGATGTTTTCAACATTATCGTTATGAACGTTATTGATAAGCTATGCCGGAAGAGCATAGGAGGTGGCAAATATGGCATACAGCATTAGTGCAAGGACCGGCAGCAGCATAAACATCGGTTTCCGATATGATGTTCTTGTTAATATTTCCCAATCTATCGCTACCGCTAATCCACGTCAATGCCTGTGCAACATCAATGGCAAATACGCAACACTGAGGTTCCTTGCGGCAAGTTTCCTCCTAGTTTGACAATATGGTTCTAGCCGGTTCTAAAAATAGCGCGGTTTGGTACACCTTAGCTGAAGAGCATATCCTCTGACTGTGAGCTGGTAGACCGGCGCTTTAGGGCTGGTACAGGATTGCTGCCCAGTTAGCGCGCCTGCCCTTCCATGTCACCGCCGTTCCAGATTAGGAAGATCTCTGGAGACGTCAGGTAATGGGATTTGTGCAATTCCACGGCGCGTCGGAGATCGCGTTCTGCTTCGGTCCTGGAGCTGGCCGGACGAAATGCATAGCGCAGGTAGGTACACCTGTTCGACAGCCCGTACGACATGGCATCAAGTGACTCGTAGCGGTAAACTGCAACAACGCGCGGGTGCCGGAAGTAGTCGGCTGAACTAGCGCTTCCTTCGATAGCGTCAAGCTCGTTGCGGATCTTCTTAGCCTCCTCGAGGCTTCGGGCGTCCCGCAGAACGTAGTGGCCCTCGGCACACGCCTTCTTCGACGCGCGCGTGTAATAAACGCCAACGACCAAATAATCGGCACACATTGCGGTGTGGGCCGCGCTGGCAAGCACGCCGCCGGCGACTATCCGGCCCCAAAGGCCCGGCCAAACCTCGTGCCTAAACCAGTTCGCTTTTTTTGCTGTTTTAACCATGGCCACTCCCTATTCTAGGCTGCGCATAGGAAGCAACGATGATAATACGAGTAATCATCGAAGGGCAGGACCCTAGAGCGGCCCGTAGGCCGCTTTCAACACCATCGGCTTCCATTCAGCCGGCTCTTTAAATTGCCTCGTCAGGTGTGACGGCGGCGACGCAGCATTGCGCCGAGGCCGCCAGCACCGGCCAGCAGCAGCGCCAGACTGCCCGGCTCGGGAACTTCAGCTTCTACAACTTCTGAATAAGTACTTACGATATTAAAAGTTTGCCAAAACCCTAGCGTTCCATCAACAGCGTAGTCCATATAACTTTTATTAATCCAAAAGTCATTAGTTCCAGGGCTTTGTCCATTGACCCCTGCTGCAATACCACCAAACGTATAGCCACCAGCGTAATGAGAGGACCAGCCGATCTCCGCAATGTTGTAAGCATGGCCAGCTATTGTCAGGTTAACACCGGTGATCGTGATTTCTGGGGCATTCATCGAATCAGCAGCAAATGTGAACCAGCCGCTTATGAGGTTCTGCGGCGCTGGCTGAGTGCCGTAACTTGTGCTGAAGTCAGTTGCCGTGAAATCAAATTTATAGAGGGCAGCGTGCGAGGACGTAGCACACATCAGGCAGGCAGCGCTGGCGAGCACGGTGATGATCTTTTTCATGAAGTTTCCTAGTGATGGTCGACTTGTTGTTTTCGCGGTGTAAGTACACTGCTAACTTGTAGCGCAGGTAGAGAGCACGAACCGGGCCATGTCCATTACCCTTAGTAAGATCAAATAGTTACGCCCGTCTCACGAACAGTTGCCATTTAGACTGTAAAAATTCCCGACAATCTGACGAAGCCACCTTGATGACATTGCCGCCCACCGGATATGTTCGCCAAGCGCAGCTGCTGGCCAGCGTCGTCCCGTTCTCGCCATCGACATTGTGGCGCAAAGTGAGGGCACAAACCTTCCCAGCCCCAGTGAAGCTCTCGGCCGGCGTTACCGCCTGGCGGGTTGAGGAAGTGCGGGCCTGGATGGAGAATCAGCCAGCCCGGCCAAGCAATGCCCGATCGACCGACGAGGAAGGCTGGCGAGTGATCGATGATGCGCTGATCGAGAGACTGGCTACCTCCCTGGCTGCGCAGCTTCCGCCGCCTATCCCGATCGAGATTGACCTGTGGGACGTGGCCACGATCGCGCGCCTATTGAAGCGAAACGAGAGCCAAGTGCGCAACCGCATAGTCTGCCTGCCAGACTTCCCGAAGGCGATCCGCCTGCCGGTCCCCAGTGGACCGCGGTTGTACCGCGCTGCCGAGGTGCTAGCGTGGGTCAGCAAGTACCAGGACAGGGATTAGCCGGCGCCGGCTTCTTCACTGACCTGTCCGCACCTGGTGCGCCGGCCGCCCTCGCGCGCGGGTGTACTGGTCGCGGAAGACGAGGCGTTGTACTCCACCTGGCGCCACTCCCCCTATCCTGCCATGGTTAAATCCGGCCGTTTGCTGACCAGCCGCTGAACTGGCCCCACCGTAAGGCCACCTCTAAAAACCTGCTGCGCGCTGCATTTTCGGGTTGCGAGGCTCGCCGTATGCCCGTACGACTGCGCCTCTCGGTCCGAACTGCTACCGCTCGCGACCGCTTTTCGAGCTGGCCTGAACGCTTTGGAGCATGGGAAAAATCCTCGGCCCCATCCTGATGCGTGTCGAGCATATTTACATCGGTCAAACATCGAGGCCGACATAAATCAATAAGCCTTTGATATATAACGAAAGTCAGCTGAAGGAATAGTAATTGCTAAGAGGTACATCAGTCGCCAAAAATGGCGTCAATAACTAAAATAGGGTATGTCATGAAAAAATTATTCGCTGGTGCACTAATGTTCTTTGCAGCGCTGTCGGCCCACGCCGGCATCGTCAGCGCCGATTTCCGCACCGAGGCAGATTTGCCAAACAGTGGCATCGGCCCACTGGTGCACGAACGTCTGGGCGCGACGCCTGGCAGCGGCTTCGAACTTGATCGGAGTGACTTCGTGAGCAATCCAAGCAATTGGGGCGGCGGTGAGGTTTGGCTGGATTTGGACTCGAGCACCAACGTATTGAGCCTGTTTTCTCAAGATACATGGGATTTCTACACTTTTCGGGTCACACTCCGGAATATCACCGGCGCGACGATTAACGGGATTGAACTGCTCAGCAACAACCTGACAGATACTGGTCTCGTGCCAGAGCTGAGCTATACCGGCGATAGTGTGACGATCTTCTACAACAGCCTTACGAGCTCGTTTAACTTCACCGGCGGCGCCGCCACCTTCGCACTGTTGATAGACGCGCCAGCAGAAGTGCCTGAACCACAAATGGTGTTGTTGTTCGGTGCCGGCATCGCCTTGTTTGGCTTGGCACGTCGTCGTAAGAACGCGCACGGTTGAACGCAGCGAACTAGCGCGACGGGCGAGACTCGTGGTACTTGCATCAGGCAGTTCTCGCCATGCTCCCGCTAACTAATGTGAAAAGCCGGCCATGAAGCTGCCCAGCCCCCTATCCTGCCTTCGTTAATTCCCCCCCCCCCCAACTGTTCAGCCACTAAACTGCGCTCCCAGTTTACGCTACCCTTCTGATTCCAAAATTGTATGGGGCAGGCATGGAGGGGGTGCAGCTATGGACGTGATCCTGGATCGAGAGCAGCTGTATCAGGATGTTTGGTCAATGACCGTCAGTGCCGTAGGCCGAAAGTACAACGTGGGTGCTTACGACATACGGAAGGCATGCTTCGCGCTAGATGTGCCGACTCCAGTTCAAGGATACTGGGGAAAGGTTCGAGCAGGCGATGCCCCGGCAGTGCCTTCGCTCCCACGGAAAAGTAGCGCGTCAACGTATACCTGCAAAACCCTCTCTCGATCATCTGAAAGTCCTACCCAAAAGCCCAAACCGAAGCAACCGGTGAAAAAAAAGCCAGCCAAGGATAAGGAGTCACTTGTCGCGTGGGTCCTGAAAAATCGAGCAGAGATGCAGGCCCAAAAATCGACTCCGACACGGACGCCGCCGCACGGCTCCATGCATCTCCTGCCCGAAGACATGATCGGGCTACCCCGATTCATACCGCTCACGTTCTGGATTGCGCTGCTCCTCGGCGAACATGCACCACACCACAACACCGTTTTGCGGTGGGTCCATGATGCACGCATCTACCCGCAGCCGGTCAAGGTGGGCAAGTCATGGAACGTCCGAAAGGACGCCGCGTATATGCCTGACCAGTAGCCACTGGAGCTCTATGTCGAACATGTTCCTCACCCAAGACGAGCTTGTCGCCCTTACAGGCCGCAAGATCAAATCCAAGCAGATCGAGGTGCTGCGCCGGATGGGCCTGCCGTTCTGGGTAAACGCGGTGGGCAAGCCGGTGGTGAGCGTTGCGGCCATCGAAGGCCGGAAGGCCGATATCCCAAAGAAGCCTGAACCGACCTGGGAACCGAACTGGGACCCGGTGCCCCGCAAAGAATAAGCTGTCCCCCCTCACGCACGCGCGCGGAACGTTCAGCTCGTTGGCCCAAGGAACCGGCTTTCGCGTGGCGACCTTACGGTCATGCTAGTGTTATCGCTCAAATAAACCAGTCAGGAGACTGAAATGGATTACAAGGAACTGCTCTTTGCTGCAGAAGTTCGCAAGTTAGCTGCGGAGATGCGCAATGGCGACTGGAGCGATTACTCGTCTCACCCCGACGTCATAGCTATTAGGCCGAACCGAGTTGCTTACCGCGAACATCGTGAGGCATGGAATGCTGAGAACCCAATCGAACCCTACCTGCTACGAGCGGTCGTGCTGATCCGCGATACCGCAGACTTTATCCATCAACTGCCACCCGAATAAGCGCCCACCAGAACGAAAAAACTCCCTCAGTGGTGGGGCAATCGTCAATGCGCCGAGTGCAGTGCGTGCTGATCGAGGGCGGGGCGCGGCGTGGTGATCAATCCCATTGTGCGACCCGTTCACAGCTACAGGCGTAAATTAATTCGGTATTCACTTAGCACTAGATCAAGATGAAAACTGAACGGCGGACCGACCAGGTTACAGCAATGCTTTTGGACGCAGCAGCGAATGCTGACAGGGGACGAAGCTCTTTTGTTCCCGCGCTTGAAATGCTTCGTCTCGGGGTGTCTTCAGAAACGGCCACGCGAGTGCTAACCCAGCCTGCAAGACGGCGCGCTTATATCAACTCAAAAAGTGATGACGCTTGGCCATCTAGCGAGCTCAGCTAGATCCTTTTTGGACTGAAAGTGTTCCACCCTCACGTGTACGCGCGTACCGTTCCGAGATGGCTGGCCGCCGGCGGGGAGTCCTATCACGCGCGGCCTTTTTATGGACTCAAAAAGTACCCCCTCGCGTGCGTGCGCGTACTGGTCCCGAAACCCGCCGAGCGCCCTGTCGCTCATCGCCTTTTTTTGGACTCTAAGTATTCCCCTTCGTGGGTGCGCGCAGGCGATGCGTGCAGAAACGCCTACGATCAGACGCCAGGCGGGAGCCGGGGGAACTCCTTCACACACGGTTCTTCCTCGAGCTGCGCGCGGATGGCTTGCAAGACGTCGCCCTGGGGGCCGGGTAGGGTGCCCAGGATGCGCTGCAGCTGATCAACGTACAGTGCCAACGCGCGGAAGCGCTTTACCTCCCACAGCAGCGTGCGCACGTCGGCGCTCTCTGGGTTGCGCTCTTGAATGGCGACTAGGTCAGCGCGGGTGAGTGGCGGTTTGAATCGCATGTGGGGGGCACTGTTCATCTATACAGTGCATCAGCGGGTCAATGCACCCTGCCTAATTTTGGCTCAGGTCGAGAATCAGTAGCCTGCTCTGCCATACTCGACTGATGGAACAACGAACCGATCTTCTAACTGCCACCTATGTTGACTTGGCAGTCAATATCGCCGGAGTTTTTGGGCTAGATGCCGGTATGCGGGTACTACAGCACAACACGCCGCTGCTCGTGGTGCATCGCGTGCTGATTGAGGACGGACCGCGACGTCGCAGCGCTGCTTCGACCAAGCCTAAACCGTCTTCGCATGTCGAGCCGCGCGCATAGCACATTGCTTCAGCCGTCGATTATTCAAATCGACCACGCGTCGTGGTCGTCAACGCCTAAGCTCTGAACGGCCGGGCGATGCCGCCGCTGTCCGATCGAGAAATACTTTTGTCGACAGTAGGGCAAAGCGCGCGGCAGTTTGACAGGAGTCAAACGTCTCCACTGCTTCCATGCAATCATTTGAACATGGAAAAGCGAACCGACCGCCTTATGGCTGCATATGTTGATCTGGCCTTCAACGTCGCCGCTGCGTTTGGACTGGATGCGGGCCTTCGCGTGCTGCGTGAGCAGAAGGTGCCTACCTCCATAGTGCAGCGGGTTCTGATCAAGGGCGGGCCACGTCGCGGAGATTCCTGGACCAAGTTTGGATCGTCTTCGCCTAGTGGACTGCACAAGTAGCTTTTTTCCGAATAGTTGCAGGTACCCGAGGGCGGAGCACGGCACTCACGCGAAGCAGGCCGCCTTTCAATGGGAAAGGCTAATGGCGGTGGCAGTTTCGGTGGGGCGTCCACTCTAACCTCTGTGCGTTCAGCCTTGAATAATGGGCCGCCCCGCCCCGCCCCGCCCGCCATCGCCTCGGCAATAAATCTAGGTATCGCATTTTGCCTGTGCGTGGACCAAAAGAATGATATACGTCGATTCTACGAAGGGACGATACCGCGAGAAGCATCGATGATGCCCTGAGGGACGCCGATCATGGCTGCGATCTGGTCACCAATCTCCATTCCGAGCCAGACGCCGCCGATCTCGCCCAGATCTTTCGGTTTCTTAGGCTCCCCAAATTCGCCTTTCGTCGTTATTGGCTCGGTTCCCTTGACGGTGATGCCATCGAATTGCCAATGAACCCCTAGGAACACACGGCTGATCGAGTTATCGACGATGGCCTTCCAAAGTGAATTGTACGTACGAGCAATGGTCGGCCTCGGCCCACCAGTTCGAGGATCGCGGTTACGACCGTCGTATTCGTCCGACGTGAACGTGAAACGGACGTTGTCCTCGCCGCCTTCACAGAAAATTGCATCGCCCTGATGTACCAGTGCCAGCCGCAATACTTGGAAGGCCGCTGCACCGAAGGTAGCGTGGCCGGATGGATAAGAGGGAAAGTCTGGCGTCAAGCCAACGCCCGTGCCATTGGTGTCGGGCCGGCCCAGTGGCAACCAGCCGAGCTTCTTTCCATGAGGGATGCCTAGCGCAGGGCGCCACAGCATGTGTGTAGGTAAATACTTGTAGTGCCAGGCATCGATACCAGCGTCGGCCATGGCGATAGCGATGGCCGCGATTGTTTTGAGCTCGATGGAGGTAACTAGCGAATCGTCCTCACCTGCTGGCAATTCGCGCCCGGCGTGTATCCGGTCGAGAACGGAAAGTGCCACCTGCATATAGAGGCGGGGCGGTGTACCTAGCTCGGGAGGGCCGTCGTAGCCCCAGAAGATGCCTGTCACCTCCTGTTTGCCAGTCCGGCCTCCATCGTGGAACCCCCCATACTCAAGCACGTACTCAAGGTCCATTTGGTAATGAGCATTCATACCGTCGAATCTGTCCGGGCCTGCTCCGGTGCGCCCTGGTGGGGGCGCCAAACATACTCGCTTAGCCTTCAGCGGCTCAGCGAGTCCCCAGACGTGGCCGGCAAAACCCTGTTTGGGAGTGATGCTTGGGGCATCGTGATCAAAAAGGCCTGTGGACATGTAGGGGGGCCTGAAGTCTTTCGGCGGCTCCATACCGGTCGGCACCTTTCCATCAGCGATCTTTCCGTCGCTGATTTCGGTGGGTGTACCATTTACATCGATCACATTTATATGGTCGTTCACGAGATCGCCAATCATGCGCCCCTCGTCCTCTCCGCCACCTGCGGTGCCATCCTTAAACAGGCGAACCCAAGTGTCCCAAAGAGGATAGAGAAGACCAGTCTGATTCGGATAGCGCCGACATAGAACCTGATGGCAGGCAGCGGCCGCACGCACTTTTGGGTCCCCATTGCCATACGCCGGATCGACTGCAACCTTGTAAATGGCAGCATCGCCATTGCCTTCGTATGCGCATTGCAGCGCCGCCATCGCCATGCCCAGAGCCCGGGCTGATAGAAACGGCCCTTTCTGGTCGCCAGGCCCATAAGTAGGCGTGTGATCACGCCGATTGCACTCAAGGGCAGCGTCGATCCAATATCGAAGCTCACTCGTTCCGGTAGACATGATTACTCCTTCCAATTGGTAAGGTAGTCCAGTCGTCATCCGATAGGCTGTCCATTAGCCGTCGTGGGCGTCTGGGATTAGAGAGACCGCACAAGTTAGCCAAGCAACCTGTACATCAGCTCAACAGTAAGTGATGAAAATATTTGCGGTTTAATTAAGATAGCATCGCCTTCTTCTCTGGTAAAGAACGTAAATATACTTGGCAGAAAAGCAGCTAACGGCGTGGTATTTTGGTATCAATTGCACAAATTAACGAGCTCTGATGACTCACCTCGGCCTCGCCCACCTTTCTTGCGCCTAACCGCCCTTGGGGGTGCCTACCTTTTTTGAACACGGTTATTTCCACCCTCACGCGCGCATGCCCGCCTGCGTACTGGTGCGATATTTCCACCCTCACGTGCGTGTACGCGCACATGCAGGCGATGCGTCTCGAAAGCTTGCTCTGCCCTCACGCGCGTACCCGCGATACCTGTCGCCTTGGTCCCTGCTTCTCGTCCTCCGTCGAGCCATGTGGGTACGTCGGGCGCTTCGCTGCCTCGCCCAGCAGTAGGCGCTCCAGGGTGCGGCCTCCGCATTCCCCTTGGCGCCGCTCGTTCACCAAGTGCTGGCCCAGCTCATCGGAAACCCACAGCGAGAGCCGACGGAAGCCGGCATTCTTCATGCGCCGCTTGTGCAGGGCCAGGCGTTTAGCATTCGTTGTCACAGTGCCCTCCAGCAGTATGCACATTACCCACGCGGAAGCCCGCGATCTCAGAACTTATCTCACGCATCTCGGCCGACCGGGCGCCGTGCTTCAACGCATTCATACTGCTTCGCGCGCGTCCCGCGGCGGTTGCCGGCCCCGTCGATCGTTGCCAGGGTTGCCAGTTGCGGATCATGTCCGATTGCCTTGCCCGCCGTTCTGGTGTCCATCCGTTCGCCATTCGGCACCTCCATTAGTTTGTTCGTTCCGCTTCCGATGATTTTCTCGCCCGCGGGGTGGTTGTTGACCTGCTGCTGGGCGGCGATGTTCTGCTGCCGGATAAAGGTCGATGACTTGGGGTACTTGATCTCCCCGATGGCCTCAATCGTAGTGCGGCACTGCGCCTGTGCCTTCATCGCCATGCGCAGGTAGGTATCCCCTGCGTCCCTGTAGCCGCTGGTGATGTTGCGCAGTGCCTTGTCAGCCAGGATGTTGAAAAGCATGTCGAGGGTGCCGGCCTGCGCCGAAAGGATCTCCTCCGGCCGGCTGAGGTCGCCTCGCTTCACAAGCTCTGCTTGGATCTTCACCTGTTTGCGATACTCGTTGACGTCCATCGGGCCCGCGGCGTTGATGGGATCATGGACGAAACCCACCATCGCCGCTCGCAAGGCCGGGTCTTGCGCCTCGCGCGCGACAGTCGTGGCGCTTAGCTCATCGGGAAGCTGCGTCATCATCACCGTGGCGCCGGCTGGGCTGGTTGCGGGTTGTTTGTCTACTGTCATGTGGTAGTGTTTACGAAAAAGGAATCATGATGAAACTTCCGGAATACGACAGCAGCCCCTCGCCTAGCACGCCGCTTTACGATGACCTCAGTGACAAGGGCGAAGCGGAGGACATCAAGTTTGGTATCCTTGGTATTACCCTCCCCCTCGGCATGCTGTTCTGCTGGGGTGCCGTTCTAGTCCTGCTCCTCCTGGCCATCTTCAACTAGGCGCAGGTACTCTTCCACGTCCTGCTGGAACTGCTCGTTGCCGCTGATGTTGGCATTAGTCACCAAGCGCTGCGCGTAGGCTTGAGCTTGTGCCAGCTTGACGTTCGGTGCCCGCGCCAACCAGTGCGTGAACATCGGGTTGAGTAGCAGGCGCTGCGACACCTGGTGCGAAGCCGCCAACCCACCAACCGTCCCGGCTGCCAGTAGGGGTTTGAAGACGAGCCCAGCAAAGATCCCGATCGAAGCGTGCCGCGCTGACAAGGCGGCGGCCGTGCCCGATGGGTTGGCCCATACTTTGGATGCGTCGCCCACCATCTCGGCCGTCTTCGCGATGCTGGACAGGTTCTTGGCATGGTTCTCCCCTCCTGGGAGGCGTTTGAATAGCTCCTTGCCGCCCCCGTTCTGGTTCAGCTTCGCGTAGTTCGTCAGGAACGTGCGTGGTGACCAGACGTCGCCGTCTGCGGTCTGCTGCCCTGGCTTGGCCATGCCCAGATCGTCAATGATTGTGGCCGTCAGCTTCTGCCTCGTGGCCGGATCGAGCGTGCCGCGCAGCTTCGAGTACAGGCTCGGGCCGCTGTTCAGCGAGCTGGTCACCGCGTTATATGCCCCCTCTGGCGTGCTGCGGTTGGCGATGCCATTCAGGCCCTCAGCGCGCGTCGATGCCCGGCTGTAGAACTTGTTCGCCCGATCGAGAGCCATCGAGGCCTGCAACTGCTCCGGAATGAGCGGCCCGTTTGCGATGCCGGCGCGCTGGCGGTCGGCGGCACTTACCGCCTGGCGCATGTCCTGGGACATTGCGCCGTACAGCTGCTTGAACTGCGCACCCTCAGGCGTGCCCAGGATGGCCGCTGAGCCTGCCTCCTCCCCGATGCTCGTGCGCAGGTTCTTGAGCGTCGGGAATGGGATGCCGGGCGGCGCATCGAGCACCTTGCCATCTGCACGCAGGTAACGGGTTGGCGCGTTCATCAACGGATCACCCGGGATCGGCGTGCCCATCACGTCGCGCGCCAGGTCGTCAGAGATACCCGAGATGCGACCATTCCGCAAAGCTGCGGACGTTGCCGGCGCGGCGGGATTAATGGCGCTCAGGCGGCTGGAGGTGTCCAGCGCGTTCTGCGGAAAGGTGTAGAAGTCCGGCCCGACTTTGTCAGCCACCTTGTTGTTGAGCTCCCTGCTGGTGCTATTCACGCGCGCCCGGAAGCCATCCTTCAATGCCGCCTGGATTGCGCTACCGGCCACCACAGGCCCGAACTCGGTAGAGATCGAGTCTCGCAAGGCGTCAGTCTTCGCCCTCATGCCGCTGATGTTCGCCTGGCCGGCCTTCTCGTACAGGCTTGAGGAGAACGGCGTCTGTGCCAACAGGTTCTCCAGGCCCATGATGGTGCGGTTTCCGCTGGCTAAGCCGACCGAAGGTGAGTCGATACCACCCTCCTTCAATTCCTGCATCCGCTTTTCCATCTTCCGGCGCCCGGCCTCGCCTCCCCGCACCATGCCTTTGGTGGCGGCGCCGCTGGCCATGACTGCAGTCGATGGTAGCATCCCGGCCAGTCCTGCCCATTCTGGTGCGACCTCGCCCACAGCCCCGCTAGTCAGGCCAGAAACTGCGCCCATGCCCGCATTGGTGAGCTGAACCTTGCCGCTCACGGCGGCGCTCGGCACCACCGACGAACCCGCGAAGCGCCCGCCCATGTGCAAGATGCGCGATGCGGTGTCTTGAGGGTTTGGGTTGTTGATGGCCGCCCCCAGGCCGCCGGCGTTGAGCTTTGCCGCGATCCAATCGGATGATCCAACGATCGTTTTCCGATCTGGGATGTCCGGCGCCAGATCATGGCGGCCAGCTGCTGTTGCCACCGTACCGACTGCCGCGCGTCCCAGGTCGAGCACGTTGGAAATCGTATCAACAGGAAGTCCAACCAGGTCAGATACAAACCCTTTGTTGATGCCGGCAGCTGCAGCGCGCACGCGGTCAAAAGCTCCAGCCTGCTTCGGCTGCCGCACTGGTTCGTCACCGAACAACTCCTTGCTGTAATCTCGCGGGCCGGGTGCCGGTGCATCGCCGAACAGGTCGGCGGAATAGTCACGTCCTGCCATCACTTGTCTCCTTGGATTTTGAAGCCTTTGGCGCGGAAGGCGGCCGTCACTTCACGTGTTGTCCGCTTGCTAGTGCGTGCCGTCTCAGTGATATCGGCCAGTGTGATGACCGGCTTGGCGGCAGGGGACCCGCTAGGCTCTCCACCGTGATCACCACCACGCCCGCTAATTTCAGTGCGGAGATGATTTCGAACACGTTGCGGGGCGCGCTGGGCCGCCTGAATCTCGAGATTGATCTGGCCCACGATCGCCTTGTATGCCTCGTGGTTCTTGGCCGTCGACAGAATCTCGCGGGCATGCTCCATGTCCGCGACCGTTGACTTGCCACCGCGCGCCATCGCGCCGGCGTAGGCCGTGGCCAGGCCGATGTTCGCAGTTGCAAACTCGTTCATCGCCGGACTATTCGTGTTCTTGTTGAACATCATCTCCGCGCGGCCAAACGGCAGCAGCCCAGAGCGCGCGACCTTCTCGGATGCGGAAAGAGCCAGCGGCGCCAGCTCCGCGGCTTCGGCGGCCGCGTTCTCGATGCGGGCGCTAATCGTGCCGGACGTGCGCAGGCCTGCCACCTGCCCTTGGTAGTCGGCGTTGATGCTGGCGAGGTCGCCGCCGGTAAGTCCTTGGGCTTTCGCCTTCTGGGCGATGCGGGTGTTCACTGCCACCAGGTTGGCGGCGCCTTGCGCGCCACGGCCCATGTTTTGCAGCGCCGTGCGGTCGCCGCGCAGCGCACGATCGGCAAGGAAGTCCAGCGTGTCATCGTCCATGGAAGGATCCGCGCCGCCACCGCCGCTACCGCCACTTGCCCTACGACGTGCAAAGCGCGTATCTGCTGCCGCTGAATCTGGCGATTGGGTTTTCCTGTACTCATCACCCGGCTGCGCCTGGTTCCTATCTACGAACTTACGCGACCCGCCCAAGTCGATGTCGACCATATCGCGCTTGGCTCCGAATGCGCTGACCTCTTCGCGGCCGTCCTTGTACGTGATCACGCGCACCGGTTTGTTCGTCTGCGGATCAGTGGCCATCTCAATGCGTTCGACCTGCGGCATCAGGCCGGAGGCGGACTTGTATCGTTTATCAGCGTTTTCGAAGTCACCTTCGGACGCATAAATCTCAGCCTCACCCATCAAGCGTTCCACGTGCTGCTGTGTTCGATTTGGCTTCCCGCGACCGCCTTGCATCATCGACAGCGCAAGTTCCGGTGGCAGTCCCATACTGAGCCATTCGACGCCTTGAGGGCCCGCTGGGGGCTGGCCACCTGGTGCGGCGCGCGGCATTCCAGACGCACCGCCCATGGCTGATGATGCTCCGCCTTGGCCATATGAGTTGGAACCACCTGGAACAGCACCTGGTGGTCGGCTGTTGAAGTTGCCGAGCAGGCTTTGAATATCGCCGACACCACCCATTGCGCCGCCAAGCCCGAGCCGGGGGCCCGGAGTGAAAGCAGGGGTAGAACTCAGGTTGCCGGTGAAGTCTGGCGCAGCACCTGGAACACCTTCCAGCGCGCCCAGGTTGAGATCCTGGCCACCTTCGTACAGCTTGCGGACACGCCCGGCGATGCGAGTGTCCCGTTCGCGCACGCCCTGCTGGTGGCTGAAGTCCGCCTCTGCATCCTTAGCCTTCCATCCGAGAATCTGCTGCTCCATGGCGCGCTGCTCTTCGATGATCTTGCGATCGCGCTCATCCTGGATGCCGCTATCGAAGGCGTTCATCCCATGCGCAGCGATCTGCATGATGTTGCGCGGCACACGCGATGGCGCCGACATATCAAGCATCTTGGTGGCGGCCGCCATCAGCCCCTTATTCTGCTCCGGGGTCATGTTGAGAAATGCGTCGAGTAGGCCGGCCATGGCTCAATCCTCCGCCGTGTCCAGGATACCTGGGAGATGGCCGTCAACCGACAGTGCATCTTCGAATGCCGCCTTTGCTTCTGCCGCCTTCTCCGGAGGATGGAAGTCGAGCACCGCATTCATCTTGGCTGCCAGCTGCTGGCCGACTTGGTACAACGCAACGAAGGCTTCGGCACGCTTCAATTCGTTATCCGTTGCGTGGCGGACGGTGACGGTGTGGCCGGCCTGGATGACCAGAATGACCTCACCCAGCGTCAACCAGTCACCAGTGGGGTCGACGCAGAAGTGACCGATGATGGCCGGCGCGGCCTGGTGAAACGCTTCGGGGAAATAGACCAGTTGCATGTTTGCTCCGTTCGGTGAATGGGGTGAGTTGGAGCATCCATTACACCGAAACGGAGTCCCAAAATCAGCGAACTTTTGGGACGATTTTCAGAGCAGCCTGGATATCGCGATATGCCTGGGACTCGCCGATCGAGAACCGAGCAATCAGGCGGTCTCGAACCTCCGTGCGCGGCCGGCGCCCATCGAACAGCTGGCGGGCAAAGTCGATCCGCTGGGCTTGCAGCGGCATCGACAAGCCGTGGCTGGCCCCCACGGTCTCGATCATCCGGCGGAACTCTGCAATGGCATCCGGCGCCGCCGCGCATTCGTTCAGCTTGGCGAGCAGGTCGCTGAGGACGTCAGCGCGCATCGGCGGCCCGTCCCTTGGCGGCTATGCCCGACAGCACGGCACCGAGCGCCGCCTCAGCGCGGGCCAGCTCGATATCGAAGATGCTGGTGGGTCGCGGCTTGATCCCGAGGCGCCGGCAGATCATCTGTGGGTTGGCATTCCGGATGTAATGCCACCGCAGCAGCTCGCGATGCATTGGGGTGAGCCGCTTCCACGCATGTTCAACCCGTGCGGCGTCTTCACCGTCCAGCCGATCGCCGCTGGTCGGGACAAACAGTGCGCCCTCGGCCGCGATGCGCATTCGATCGCAGACGTTCCCTGTTCCCGTCAAGTTCTTGGAGGAGGCCATCGGTGAGCCGCCGCGCGCCCACCTGGCCCAGTTGATGATTCGTTCCTTCGTCGTTTGCTGTTTCATCGACATCTCGTTCTACAGTTTTTAGTGTGGTTGGTTTTGTGCTCCAGCCAGGCTCCTCGCGCGCGCACGAAGTAGGCGGCGAATGCTTACTGCAAGCCCGGCGCAGCTCGATGAAAGGTGTCCACCACCCCTCCCTCGCGGTGCTGGAGGGAGATGGCGATCGATGCCAGCGCAACCTTCGACTCGTCCGATATCAGCGGCCACATGGCGTCCATTTCCTCGACCAAGGCCTGGACCAAAGCGTCGAGGCAGAGGTAGGGCAATGGATCGGCCTTGGCGATGATGACCATGCCGATCATCAGGTCCTCGATCTCTTCCCGGAAGGCGCTCATGCTGCTTTCCGTTCAGCAGGCAGGGTGTAGCGCACGGGGCGCGCATCAGGCTGCTCCAGGTACTGCTGCGATTCCTTGTCGAACCAGAACCCCAGCTTCCCCTCGAACTCGCCGTTGCGCTGCTTCTCGCAAGCCAGGAGGCAAGTTGGGTCGCCCTTGCCCTGCGCCTCGGCCTTCTTGTCGCGCCATACGATGAACAGGTTGTCGACCATGTCGGTGATGGCGCCGGCGCCCTTGACGTCAAACTTGCCCGGGGCCTTGTGCTCGCTCTCGCCTTTGCGCATGTGGTGTACTAGATGAACATGGACTTTATGGGCCAGGGCGAACGCGCACAGCTCGTTGACGAAGTCCTTCTGGCCGTTGTAGTCATCCTCGCCACGCACGCACTTCATGAGGCTGTCGATGACGAAGTGAGTGATCCCGAAATGCTCGCGTGCATAGCGCAGCACAGCGACTACCTTCTTCCATTCGATCGCGCCCACGTGGTCGTACATCCACAGGCGGTTGTCGGTCCAGCTGTGCATCTGCTGCAGGAACTGAACTGGCGGCTGATCGCCGGCATAGGCCTGGCGGCACATGCGATGCATCTGTCGCGGTGCAGTCATCTCGAACGAAGCCGACATGACGCGCTCGCCTTGGTGGCAAAGGTCCAGCTCAACCTGGGAGAGGAACATGGATTTGCCGTGGCCGTTGATGCCGGCCCACAGCGAGACCTCACCAGGGCGGAACTCAATCTTGCCCTTCGTCTTGTCCCACAACATGGTCGGGAAACTCTGCCGCGCCGGCGGGTAGAACAGTTCTACGACCTGGTCGCAAAACTCTGACGCGGGGAGAATGCGGTGCTGCTCGGACTCCTCCATGTAAGCGTTGAAGTCGATGTTGTCGGGTATAAGGTTCATGTTTGGCTCTCGGTCGTTCGTTGATAGGTGCGGCCAGTGTTGAAGTCGCTATTTTGAAAGTCCATCCACTCCAGGAAATCGAGCTCCCAGCTCCAGGACTGCCGGGGTTTGCTCGCGACGTCCTCGAGTAGCGGGAACAGGTGGGCCCTTGCCCCCCAGCCCTGCCCCTGATGCCACACACACAGGTAGTCGGGCTGAGCCTGAGCGATCGCCTTTACGGTAGGGGCCCAGTTCGGCTCGTCCCCGATCCAGACGCAGATGTCCAGGTCCCGCGCCCACCGCCAGTCGTACTCGGCACCGGGGTCCGCGAACACAACGACGTTTCCGGTTTCGATGCGGCCAACCAGAGAGACCATCACCATCTGGTCCGGCTTCAGGCCGCGCCGGCGAGCAGCCAGGATTGGTTGGGCATTACGGGCAAGAAGGCGGATCACTCCCAGTCCTTCCCAGAAGCCCCTTCGGCGCCGAGCTGCCCTACGTAGTTCGCGAATTTCGAAGCGGCAAATAACGTGGCCGGGCGAAGGAACTTGCGCATGGCATCGACGTCGGCCCACTCGGCAACCTTGGCGTCGATCACTGCCTTGCATTCCTCGATCGTGGCTCCCTCTTCGAGGCGCGAAGCAATCAGCTTCGTGTTGGCAGGGACGGGCTTATAGGCATGCCCTGCTTTTTCGTTGAGGTGGGCCAGGACCTCGGCGGCAGCCTCTTTATCATCCGAAGATGAAGATGAAGATGAAGATGAAGGGGTTGGCTTTTGCTTATCCTTGGTGGTTGATTTTTGCTTAAGCAAAATTGGATTTCCGCCCAGTTTCCCGGCTTCACGGCGCTTTTGGCATAGCACTTCGTCCTGGACCATTCGCTTGCTGAAAATGGCGTTATCCGACTCACGACGTCGTGCAGCGCCGTAGGAAAGCAATTTGCTCAAGGTTTGGTTAAAGGTTTGGATATCCATACCGAGCAAATGTGCGATTCCTTCATCGTCCATTGGCAAACCGTTCAGGACTAGCACCCCTCGCTCTTCCGACTCATGCATCAGGCACAGCATTTCAAACCAGACGCCCCGATCGAAGTAGCCCAGCGATCGGACAGCCAGATCTTTTCGCCAGTCACCTGGATAAAACTGGAGTGCAGGCATCTTCATGTTGCATACTCCTCGACCTGACGAGCGACTACCTGCCGGTCGATGAACGGCAACCAATCGCGGCGTGCAGCACACATGATATTTTCCAAGCACTCGCTCATCTGGCGGTGAGCGCTGGCGACGCGATAGCAACGCGATGGCCTGAGAAGGGTGTGGGGCCGAGCCAGGCTTTCCAGACCATCGGCCCAACGCACGCGGTACCGCGGCTTGGTCGTATAGGCGCCGCGCCTGACTTCGAAAGCCGTAATCGGCTGAAGCGGAGCGATGATCTTGCACTCCATACCATTGCGATCGGGCAGGGTGAAGTAGTTGCAGCCGATAGCGGTATCGCCTACCTTGAACTTGCGCATGCGCCCTCCTGGCCAGACGGAATGTGTGGATACTCCCGATAGGCTTCGCCGGCGGCGCAGCACTTCACCAGGATGGCTTGGCTCTCGGAGTCGAACTGATGCAGGTAGGCGTAGAAGCGACCCCAACGCACAGTGAAGAACCCGTCGCGCGCACTCGCCCACCAGCTGCCGTAGATGTTAGACATGGTGAGAGCGCCAAAGAAGCGCTGTGGCGGGTGGTCGACGTCATGCCGGCCTGGTGCGAACCTCCGAGACTTTGCTGGCTTAGGTTTTTGCATTGGTTGACTCCTGTTTAGCGATGAAGGCACGTATGTCGTCCACACGCCAAACAGTCGTACGCGGCCCTAGTTTTAAAGCGGCTGGAAACCGGCCCGACTTTACCCCTGCCCACCACGTTGCTTCACTTACTGGGATGATGGGAGGGATAGGTGGGCTGGCCTTTGGACGGCCAACAATCTGGGATACCCGAACGAACCCGGTTTGTGGTAGCTGGCTCATATTTGTTTATATCCTTGGAAGTTAGACCCTGTTGGGCGATAGCGAGATACTGGATTGCGCTTCATCCTCTTCCAATGCAACTGCACTGAATGTCGGTGCAATTGCACTTCGAAGCGAGGCCGCCGGTTGGACTTCGGGCCGGTACGTGAGCGCCCCGATTCGTGCGAGTAATTTTTTAATTTGATCGGTCGCGTGGCTGAGCGCCGATTTTAGATAGGCGATTTCGCGCTGAAAGTAGGCCTGCTGCCGCAGCATCGCTTGTTGAAGTCGTGCATTCTCTTCGCGCAGTCGAGCGGCGTTAGCCTGGTGCTCTTTCGCCGCATCGATCTCGAGCCGCATCTGATCGAGCGCGGCCGCTTGGCTCATCCTCGCTTTCTCGCCGAACTCAGCCGCAGCTAGGGCCTTGTTGGCTAAGCTGAGGCGCTGATCAACCGCGGCTGCGTGCTCTGCTTCCATTCTTCTGGCTCTGCCGGTGACCCGCTCCCCGAATGTCGGCTTGGGAGGCTCCAGAGGGGTTAGGGCGCCCTTCTTACTTAACGCAGCATTGAACTCCTTAGCTGTGGAGTGAATAGCCCTAGAGCCTTCTATGCCGCGCTGTAGGCCTACGGGGTTGCCGACTTGTGACGCAAACTCGGTCTGCATGTTGGTCAGCACCTTGCGACCGCCTAGGAAGTCTTTCGCCGACAACCTACCGTCCTTTGTCAGCGGCACGACGTAGGCAACCAGATGCGGCGACTTCTCATCCAATTGCATGTTCACGCAAATGACGTTTGCCTTGCCGTGCCTGGCCTCCAGCCAGCGAACACTCGCCGCAAAGTAGGAATTTTGCTGTTGTTTTGACGCCGACTTGAACCACTCCGGTGACGCAGTCACCAAGTATTCAATGGCTAGAACCGCGTCCCGCCGGCGCTTCGTCGGTAGCCTGTCCCTGATTGCTCTACGCACCGCTGCAGCATTCTGGGCGCCCCAGGTTTTGTTTAGGTGTGTTCGGCTTGCGTCAGCATTTGGTGTCGGTATCTCGCGGAAGGTGTGCTTTGCTGAACCGGTGATCGTCAGGAACGACTTCAGCTTTTCTGTGCGCAGGATGCAATAGCTTTTCATCGTGCACCCCGCACGTTCCGCACTTGCGCAAGCCGACGTGTTGACTGCCGGGCTGGCCCGGTGTACTCACAACACTTCCTTCGGAAGCTGCTCGCCATGCCGGGGGCCTGCCCCACCCCACTTCGCGCCCCCATGAGGGGGCTTGACCGGGATGCGCCCCGGTGGCGTACTTGTGCGCGCAACTGCATCATGATCTCCTGGTGGTTATCCCTCCCGTTATGATCAGTGTTAGCAAGAGGCGTGGTTGCACCGCGGAGCTCCAAAACCCAAGGTTTTTGCGTCCAACGAAAAATAAATTCCTGCAGCTGCCGTTTTCATTATCGACAGCGCAACTGTCCCGTCCGATTGCGCTCTGCCATGTCGATCGTCTGACGCAGCGCCGACCGGGCCCAATATTCGGCGCGCTTCTTCTGCTCGTCACTGCGGTCGGCGATGGCCTCCTTGTCGGCCTGGCGCCAAACCCGCGCGAACCAGGCGACTCTCTCGTCATCGGTGCACGGCTGGTGCACAATCCCCTCGTGCTGGCTCATAGCGCAGCTCCTGGCGATCGAACCATGGTCAGCTTTGGCCGGTGGCGTGGGTATGCGTCGGCCAGCGATTGCATCATGCAGAGGGCATCTGGCTGGCAGTCGTCGAGCATCGTGCGGAAATAACCCAGCACTTGCGCCTCCGCCGGCAGGGGTGTGCCGCACGCGTCTACCTGGGCCAGCATGCGCTGCGCCCGCAGGCACAGGGCGAACAGCTCGACCGCGTTGTTATCGGCGCTGGCCTCGCCTAAATCGCGCAGCAGCTGGGCCATGTCGATGCTGTCGACGGGCTGGCCGGACGGTCGGACGGATTGCAGGTGTCGGGTATTCATGCCGCACCTCCATTGCGGCCGGCCTTGGCTGCCTGATCGTTCAGTTTCTCGACCCGTTCGAAAGCGCGATCGCCCAGCATGCGCACCGCGGCCCCAGCCAGCAACAGCAAACGTTCCTTGTCAGTCGCACCCAGGATTGGCGAGACGTCAGCATCGGCATCCGGCCCGGACGATTGATCCGCAGCATGAACCAGGCCTAGGCACGTTTGCAGCCCGTGGCATACGTCCAGAGCCAGCGCGGCGAACTGCGCATCCTGGCTGTCTGCTGCAGACCCTGCCAGCCACGAGAACGCCTGATGGATCGAGGAGACCGGGCCTGTCGGCGCACCGGTGTTGGTTGCGCGGCTCATGACTTTGCCCCTTTGCGCGCGATGCGGACGTTGTGTTCAGCGACCTCGTGACGAAAATCGATCATGAACTCCAGTTGAAGGGCGATCTCGGTAATCATCGTGCCGACGCGCGCACAGTCGCCAGCATCGGACGGCACTTCTTTATTCATGCCGGCTGAGTACATGACACGTCCCAGCGATTGCAGGCCATCCAGCAGAATAGTCGTGCTGTTCGTGGCGTGCCTGTCTGCCGCTTCAACCTGCTCGAGCAGCTCGACATTCAAAGGCGCGCCATGCAGCTGCGCCGGCAGATCGCGCAGCATGAGCGCCAGCTCATAAGATGCGCGCTCGCTGTTCTGGAAAAGGGAGGTCGATTTGCTCATGCTGCACCCCCGCTCAGATCAGCGACAACGACTTCGAACATGGCTTCGGTTTCGGTGGCCAACTGCCGGGCCAGCCACAAGATGCTCTCCTGGGACTTCGGATCGATGGCGCGGAAGTGGTCGACGCCATCTCCGCCAATCAACGCCAATAAGCTAGAAAGCTGGCTGCTACGCATACGGGCATGATCCAGCGCGCAGTCGCGCTCGATATACTGGTTACCGAATGGGGTCATTACCCGGCCGACATATTCTGGCGGAAGAGTAATTTTTTTTGCTTCCGGCGATGCCACATCGCCAATGTTTGTGTTAACCTTCGTTTCGTTGCACATGTGAGTTCCTTTAAAGCGCACTTGTCCACACTGGTCAGAAACGTCTAGTCCACGTTCTGTCCAGCAGCCTCCCGGTTCCGCCGGGCACGGTTGTAGAAGAAATTCCAAAGGGTCAGCCTGCAAGCTGGCCCTTTTTCATTTCAAGCTCGATTTACACGATAGTTCCCTTCCGCTCGATCACCGAACGGCTCCACTCAGATAATCATTTTGCAGACGGTGCTTTACGCTCGGCACCGCCCATGGCCTGCTGGTTCATCCGCTCACGCAGGATCGCCACCACCTGGCTGTTCATGGAACGGTCGCTGCGCTTTGCGTCGAGCTCAAGCCAGTTTTTGACGTCGGCTGGCAATCTGAGCTGAAACTTGATGCCCTGCATGTTGGTACTCCGAGTTGAATGAGGTAGGCGAACTATATGGCTCATAGCCATCAAGCGCAAGTCTTTTTGCTGGCTCAGTGCCATCATTCACAGAACGAGCCTTTGCACGTATTCTGGACGTATGGAAACTCCGAAATCCGAACGCACACCTCAGGCCGCTGACAAATACGTCTTGCGGCTTCCAGACGGGATGCGCGACAAGCTGGCCGAGCTGGCGAAGTCCAATAACCGAAGCATGAACGCCGAAATCGTCCAAATTCTTCATTTGGCGCTTGATGGGCGCCATGCAGGCGCGGGCTGTGGTGCCGACGTCGCCGCTTTGGCCGATGCGATTGCTGAACGAGTTGCGTTAAAGCTCAAGAATGTGGAATGACGCTCCTACAACGCTATAACGCCAAATTATTAGCAACTGGAGAAGTCACTACTTCGGCCGCGTCCAGGCCGCCAGAGCCACAATTCGCGCTGGATCAGGTTGAGGTTGTAATAGATCACGCTGTTGCGGGAGGCGAAACGGCACGCCAACATGCCGAATTAGGGGTTGATGTGAAGACTAAAACGATTCTCGCGGTATTCATGATTGCCATGGCGACCTCTGCCATGGCGCAGACTAGTGTTCGCGGTTACACAAAGAAAGATGGAACCTACGTGGCGCCGCACTACCGCTCCTCGCCGAATAGCACTCGCAACGACAACTACAGCACCAAAGGGAACGTAAACCCCTACACAGGTAAAGAAGGCACGAAGGATCCGGACAGCAGCGGCTATAGCTACACCCCACCGCGCATAACTCCCTCTTCGGAGACGTCCACCTACCCGCAACCCTCGACGATTCCCAACCCGTACGGACTACCCGCTCAACAACCGCAATCACAGAATCAATTTGCTCCGATTCAAGGCTATTAAAAAGCGCTGCAGTAGCGAACTCGAGTCGTACTGAGTGTGTCGCGCGTTCAGCGCAATTTGCGGGCCACGGTTACCGCGTGTGCGATCAACTCGCGCCCGCGCGGGGACATTTCTTAAACTTCACCTCAATGCTGAAACGAGTGGCGCACCAAAATTACTAAATGGCAATTTTATTCCGGTTATTAAGTTCGGCCGCTCGAAAGGCTAAGGTTGCCGAGATCCGAGCGAACGGAGCAGTTGTCTTCGAATGTGAGCGAAATTAAATCCGATTACTTATGGCCGAAAAATTCAAAATTCCTAAGGATGTTAGGTGGCTTCTTCTGGCCTGCATCGGTGTCGGCACCTTGATTGCATTTCCCATTGCAGCCCAGTTTTTTGCCGCAAAGTTACTGGAGCCCGTTGCATCTTTATGGGGTAGCGCACTTGGCGCTTGGTCCGGTATTGCCGGAGCATTGTGGGTCGCGGAACGTCAAGTAGCAAGCCAACGAAGAGCTGCCGCTGCGCTAGTGCGTCAGCTATTCCATCCATTGGCGTCCGCCTTGGATGATCTGACATCCCTTTATGGGCCGCCTTCGCGCCCAGTCAGAGGTGAAAGCAATACTGAACCGGAGATATTTAGCATTGAAGAATGGAAAGGAATAGCTGAGCATGCTCAAATTTTCTTGAACCATTACGACACATTCATCAAAAAAGTTCACCGCTATGAGGCGGGGTTGAATTTACTGTCAGCAAGCAGTCTCAGCGCAGCTTTAAGTCTAGAAACTGAACTTGCAGATACTGGTCGCACTACAGTGGCGCCTCTAACGGAACGGCCATCTCACTACAACCGGGACGTTAGCGACAACGTATTTGTAAACTGCGCGCCTACTTGGAGCAGTCGGTGTGCTCTAGGCGCCTTTAACCGACAAGTGCAAAAGCATATGACTCAGCTCGGTCATGAAGCGTCGTAAGACAGCAACCATTTGACGCCTAACCGCCCTGCATGAAGGCAAGAACATTAGCGCTGATAGGGAATGCTCACGGTAGCGCCGCCGTTCCGACGCATAAGATCGGCAGGAAAAGGGCATACACGCGTATCACCGGGAACACAGCGTACGGCATACCGTTGAAGATCACCTGCGTGAACGATGCTTCCCGGAATGATGGAAGGTCGAGCACTTGCTGGACTTACTGAAGCGATATCGCTCTGATCACGCGTGTAAGAGTGTTGTTTGACTACAACTCACAGATCGACGACAAGCAGGTATTGCTCGGGGTAGATTTGGGGGTAACTTCTCTTTAACAACCACGCTTAAGCTAGCAACCATGCGGGTTTCAAGGTGGAGTTAAGTAGACGCCGCCTCCACCAGTATTCCTAAAAAACCGTCCAGTGGACGGTTTTTTTTCGCCTGCGCTCCAGGCGGCGGGACTCGAACCCGCGGGACGCGGGGGATTTCCGGGAATTCGGGGAGCACTGCTCCCCGCCGGAAATCCGCCTTGCGCTTGCAAGCGCAAGGCTCTCCGATTCGCCTGACCAGAGGGAAATCGCCAAGGCGATTTCTTGCCCTCCCGCCTCTGCTGAAACGCCGCAGGTTTCGATCAGAAAGCAATCACTGCAAGCCAAGCCAAAAACAAAACCCTACCCCACACACCGCCCCACCATGTCTTTCTAGCAAGATCAGCTATGATAGCGCCCCAACAAGCGCGTCAGCAGCATCCCGGAAAACACATGAAGTCCACCCCCAGCATCACCCCGATAACCCCGTCACAACGCCCCGCAGAATACGCCACGATCAACCTGCTGAAAGCCATCTCCGCCCAACTGATCGTCCTGCACCACCTGGCCTTCTACGGCCCCATGGCCGACTACACCCGCGAGGCACTCCCTGACCTGATCGACTGGCTCGCCCAGGACGCCCGCATCGCGGTCCAGGTCTTCCTGGTCATCGGCGGTTTCCTTGCCGCAAAATCATTGTCACCCCAGGCGCTGTCCGGCCCGGCAAATCCGTTAAAAACCATCCTGCGCCGCTACACCAAGCTGGCCCCGCCGTTCTTCGTCGCGATCCTGCTGGCCGTCGCTGCCTCGTGGCTAGCAGGCTTGTGGATGACACACGACGCCATCTCCGCACCGCACAGCGGCGGACAATTGCTCGCACACGCGCTCCTGCTGCACGACGTACTCGCCTACGACGCGCTGTCGGCCGGCGCCTGGTACGTCGCCATCGATCTGCAGCTGTATGCCATGTTCAGCATCCTGCTGTGGGCTTGCAGCCGCGTATCGGCACAACCCATGCCTGCGTACCTGATCCCGGCCATGACGGCCATTGCCACCGGTGCCTCGCTGCTGTACTTCAACCTGGATGCCGACTGGGACGTCTGGGCGCCCTACTTTCTCGGCAGTTATGGCCTGGGATCGCTGGCCTGGTGGGCGAGCGATCCCACCCGTCGGCCGCGCTCCGTCGCCATCCTGCTGCTACTGATGGCGGTGCCGGCGCTGCTCGCGCTGACGGTCGACTTCCGCAGCCGCATTGCACTTGCGCTGCTCGTCGCGTGTGTGCTGGTCGCGTTCGGCCGCATGCAGTCCGCGTCGACTGCGCCTGGCCGATGGCGCGTCGTCAGTAGCGCCGGGAACATCTCGTTCTCCGTGTTCCTGGTGCACTTTCCTGTGTGCCTAGTCATCAACGCGGCGTTCACCCGCTTCGCGCCGCAGGACGTGCTTGTGCAGACTGCCGGCGTCATCCTCGCCTGGATTGCCAGTATGATCGCCGGCGCCCTGTTCCATCATGGCGTCGAGTTACCGATCGGCCGCGCGCTGATGTGGGCACCCGGGCGCCGCACCGTTCTCGCTTGATGCTGACAATGTGGTGCCAACACATCCTTAACGCCCCCATCACGCGCACATAACGCGCCTTGCCGATTAGCTACCGCTGAGTTACCATAGCGCCGCCCTTGGGGAGTAGCCTGCTTCCTCTTTCGGAAGTTTGTCGCATCAACATACTTGACGCTCAACGTCATGGTGCGCAAGCCTTCTGGTTGGCAAGACCATTGGCATGTTTGCGTGACGTTCGGGCCACGCGACATGCCTTTTGTCGTGCCCGATCGGAAAGCTGTCATGTCTCTCGTTGCCATCCTCATCCTCGCCTTCGCCATGTCTACCGACGCTTTTGCCGTCGCCATTGCCATGGGCGCACGCCGCCATCATGTACGGTTCAAGGATGCGTTGAAGGTGGGCCTGCTGTTCGGTGTGATCGAGGGTGTGACGCCGCTGGTCGGCTGGGCGCTGGGCAGCATTGCCGCTTCTTACGTCGAGAGCTGGGATCACTGGGTGGCGTTCGTCTTGCTCTGCGGACTGGGCGTGCGCATGATCCACGAAGGCTTATCCCCACCGGAAGATGCCGAAGACTCGAACCGGCCACTGTGGCTGCTGGCATTGACGGGTTTCGCCACCAGCATCGACGCCATGGTCGTCGGCGTAAGTCTGGCCTTTACGGCCACCCATATCGTCTGGCCGGCGCTGGCCATTGGCCTGGCGACGCTGACGATGGTAACGCTGGGCATGCTGGTAGGCCGCCGTATCGGCGCCCTGGCGGGCAAGCGCGCCGAGATCTTCGGCGGCCTGGTATTGATCGCGGTCGGCTGCGTCACGCTGTGGGAACACTTGCAGTGACGCGGTCCGCCTGCTGACGACTAGGACATTACGAGGTCGGCCCCGGATCGGTGCCAGCCTCTTGCTGCACCATCAATTGCTTCATGATGGCTTCGTTGAACGCCGGAATATCGTCCGGCTTGCGGCTCGTGATCAGTTTGCCGTCGACCACCACTTCGTCATCGGTCCATTCGGCGCCGGCATTGACCAGGTCGATCTGCAGCGTCGGCCAGCTGGTCATGTGCTTCGACTCGGCAATGCCAGCGTCGATCAGCGGCCACGGGCCATGGCAGATCGCGGCAATCGGCTTGTCGCCATCGCCAAACGCCTTGATGAAGGCGATCGATTCCGGGCTCGAGCGCAGATTGTCGGGATTGGCCACGCCGCCCGGCAGCAGGAGCAGATCGTAGTCATCTGCGTTGGCGTCTTCCACGTTCAGTTCGACCGCGTATTTGTCGCCTGGTTCGAGGTGATTAAAGCCCTGGATCTGTTCGCCCACTTTCTTTGGCGAGATCGGCACGACCGTCACGCCCTGCGCTTCGAGGAACTGGCGCGGCTTCGTGTATTCGACTTGCTCGACGCCGTCGGTCATCAGGACCGCGACGCGGCGCCCTTCAAGTGATTGGGTTGCTGCTGGTTCGAGATGATCTGCCGGCTGCATGTTTTCTGCTTGTTGCATGGTGCCTCCTGGTCGATGGTTTGTTAATTCGTTGACATCGATTGTAGGCTGCCCGTCACATGTGTGGCGCGCGTATGCCATCAGGAATCGAACATGTCAGTCAAGCAGGTAGCACATGTCGTCGCGATCGCTTAGTGCATCCCGCGTACACAGGAAGCCATCCAGCCCCAGCCGCGCCGAACCGCCGAGCTGGACACCATGGACCGCCTCGCGCCGCAGCACGACTTGCAGAGTGCGATACGGCACGTCGATGGCAAAGCGTCGGAGCAACGCAGCCAATGCGCGGCTGCCCTCCTGCCCCGGGAGGAACCGCTCGAACTCGGCGGCGCTCACCGGGCCCAGGCGAATGCGGATGCCGAGCTCGGGCCGCAGCAGCCGCGCCCCTGCAGTTGCGCCCGCCCCCAGCACACAATTACCCTGGGCAAGCAGCGTGCGCTGGCCCGGTGCGAGCACATCCCAGCGCCCGGTAAATTGCTCGACACGCACTGCCACGCCAAAGCAGGCGCCGAGTACGCCAGCGATCAGGTCGGCGCTGACCACGCGGCTGCGCAGCGGCGCGGCAAACCGGGCCATGGCATCGGCGCCAGCCATGTCTTGCTGCCCCGACGCCCCGCCAGCCAGCGCCAGCAGCAGCGGCTGAAAACGGTCGGCGCCCGCCGCCAGCGGTTGCCGCACCCGGTACTTGCACCAGGCGCGGTAAAACAGCGCCACCTGGCGGCTGGAAAACAGATCGAGAAAGGCACGCGGCCCTTCGTCGCGGTTGCGCAACTCCCAGGCGGCGAACCGTTCGGTATAGTGCAGCGGCAAGGCGCCCATCGTGCCGAGCAACCCCATCATCGCGGGTGTGATCGTGATTGCCGGCACGTCCCCGGTGCCAGGCTCGATGGCCTCAATCTCGCTCGATGGAAAGCCCAGTCCGACGCTGTTGCGAAAGCGAATGATGCCGCCAAGCGCCTGCTCGGGGCCGATTCCCTGCCGGCCGAGCCAGCGCAACAGCAGGCGCACTGCCTGGAAAAATTCGTAGCGCTGCGGATGCGCCAGCAGGTCGGCAATCACCCACTACACCAGCGTCAGACTGCCACTGCGTGGCTCACAGCGCAGCAGTTCCTTGCCGCTCTGGCCAGAGACCAACACCAGTCGCGTGAAACTGTTCAGGTGAACATAGAGCCCCAGAAAGCGGCTGACCACCTGTGCAAAGACGAACACGCTGCTGCCGGCAAATGCTTCTTCGTCCAGCGTCAGCCGCACCTCGGTGCCGTGCACGAGCGTGGCGCCGTGCCGGTTGCGCAGCCACGCCGTGGCTGGCAGCGTGGCCAGCGCGGTGAGGCCGGCGATCTGGCGCTGCGAACTGCCTGAGCGCGCCAGGTCGTACAGCGCCAGCGTGTCGCGGAAGGCGTCGAGCTGAGCCAGCGAACGGTGATTCAACGCCAGCTGGGCCACGAGGCGCCAGCCGGTGCCGTCGCGGTTGCCGAAGTGCAGCGGCGCCGATGGCTTGCGCAACAGGCGGATGGGCACGCCGCCCGTCGCCGTTTCGCTGGCCAGGTCGCCGCCCGACGCGCCGACGCCTACCGCGCAGGCCGCCGGGCCGTTGCTGCAGGTCAGGTCGATCGACGCGATCGCTGGCTCGGGTCCGGCCAGCGCCGTGTCGTCGTCGCTGAAGGCGATCTGCATGCGGTGCCGGCGGTCGCCTCCATCAATGCGGCGGTCGAACCAGTAGCGCTGGCCCTCGCCGCCTTCGCCATGGCGCAGGCCATAACAGGGGCGATAGGTCACACCGGTCGTCTTGCCACTACGCGTCGTCAGCACCTGGACTGCGTCGATGCTATAGACCTCGACATCGTCTTCGTGCCGGCCCGGCACCACGTCGTACAAGGCTGAACGGTGCGTGATGCGCACCGGCGCTGCCGCTTGCCGGAACAAATTGACCACCGGCGCGCAGCCCGCGAGCAGGTGCTGGTGCGACAGCGCGCGCAGGACACGCGCCGGGCCGGCGTCCGCGTGCAGGCCGGTCAGCAGCACGTGCAGCGTGAAGCGGCGCGCGCCAGCGGGAAACATCGGCGCCAGCGCCGCCAGGTCGACGTCCAGGAAGTGGAACTTGTCGGGGAAGGCAAAGTACTCGGTCAGCAAGCGGTAGGCGGGATGGGCATGCGCCGGTTCGGGCACCAGCGCTTCGTCCGGCTCGAGGCCGCCGAGCGACAAGGCCGGGCAGTCCAGGCGGCGCCAGCGATCCTGCCCTTCTGTCTCGACCCACGTTTCCAGCGTGTGCAGGCACAGGCTGTCGATGAGCGCGGCCGTCAGCAGCGCGTCGCCGTCGACGTGCAGCCGCAGGCGCGCCAGGCCAAGCCTGGGCAACAGCCGGCACGGTATGGCGCTGTCGATACTGATGCTGATGCGCGCGCTGGCGCGGGCCGGCAGCCGGAGCGGCGGCGGCACCTGCGCCACCGGCAAGAACCAGGCGCGCGTGACCGTCACTGGCGCCAGCGCCAGGTCGGCCGTCGTGCGGAAGCGGCATGGCGCGCCGCGCGCGGTCAGCGACGTCATCTCGGTACCGCGCGGCACCACGTGCACATGGCCAAGCGTGACCGAGCTGGCCTGGCGGTCGCTGTCGTCGACGCGCACAATCGAGCAGCTCGGGATGCCGTGCAGGAAATGCGGATACAGGCTGCCGAGCAGCGCCTCGGTGAATTCCGGGTAATCGTCGTCGAGCTTTTTCGCGGTGCGCGCATTGAGCAGCGCGCATGCCTGGATCAGGCGCCGGATGTGCGGATCCTCGCTGCCTTCCGGCCCCAGGCCCAGTTCGGCGGCCAGCTTCGGATACTGGTGGGCAAGCTCGCGGCCGACCGTGTTCAGGTAGACCAGCTCGCGCTCGTAGTAGGGCAACAGCGCTTTCATTGCATTCTCCCTCAGGCTGACACGCTACGGTCGGTCAGATCGCGCGCATGGCCGTTGTGAAAGCGCAATGGATGCGCGCGGATAAACGACACGTTGCAGCGCGTGGACAGTGCGGCTTCCACCGGCCTTGACAATAAGTCAGTAAAATCCCGGGTTCCCTTAGTCGAGCCCGCATCATGACCACCTCCGCCACACCGATCCGTACCGAAATTCTCACCCTGTGGCGCCTGTCGTGGCCCGTGCTGGTCGGCCAGCTGGCCACGGTCGGGATGGGCGTGGTCGATGTCGCCATGACCGGGCACGTCAGCGCCGAAGAACTGGCGGCGGTGTCGCTTGGCACGGCCGTGTGGTCGATCGTGCTGGTGACCGTGATGGGCACGATGATGGCGATCAATACCGTCGTCGCGCACGAAATGGGCGCCGCGCGGCACGACCAGGTGCCCCACTCGGTGCGCCAGGCAATGTGGAAAGGCTTATTGGTCGGCGCCGTCGCGATGCTGTTTGCCAACCTGTGCACGCTGCTGTTCGACCATGTCGGCCTCGATGCGCATGTGGCTGCGCGCGCGTCGCTCGTCGTGCACGTGATCAGCGTCGGCTTGCCGGCCTTTGGCGTCTACCGCGCGTTGTATGGGTACACGACCAGCATCAACCAGACCAAGCCGATCATGTGGATCGCCATTTTCGGTCTGCTGTACAACACCCTGGTGAGCTGGTTGCTTGTCTTTGGCGAACTGGGCTTCCCGCGCCTGGGCGCAGTCGGCTGCGCGATCGCCACGGCCAGCGGCATGTGGCTGATGCTGGGCGTGATGCTGTGGTGGGTACGGCGCTCGCCGGCCTACCGCATGACCTACCCGTTCGATCGCTTCGAAGGCCCGGATGCAAAGGCCATCGGCAGCATGCTGCACCTGGGCCTGCCGATCGGCGTGACGTATTTTGCCGAGGTCAGCGCCTTTGGCCTGATCAGCCTGCTGGTTGCGCGCTATGGCGTCGTGCAAGTCTCGGCGCACCAGATCGCGCTCAATTTTGCGTCGCTCGTGTTCATGCTGCCGCTCAGTTTCGCCATTGGCATGCTCACCCGCGTCGGCCAGGCGATGGGCGAAGGCGACC
>Ga0308164_10000923_pt1 | contig 38812 bp, 32 predicted proteins | sample PhyTR2_FD_201031 | JGI IMG/M metagenome (GOLD analysis project Ga0308164, IMG submission 201031) | Phyllosphere microbial communities from UC Gill Tract Community Farm, Albany, California, United States - DLSLT.R2 | ecosystem: Host-associated > Plants > Phyllosphere > Unclassified | place: USA... | reverse complement strand
AAGCGCTGGTCAATGAGCCGCGCGACCGCGTCAAGCGCGTGCCGATGCCGGAAGATGTGCGCGACGCCATCCTCGAGTGCCAGACCATCACCAACCACGAAGGCCGCCGCCGCCAGATGCAATTCGTCGGTAAAAAGATGCGCACCCTCGACGAAGCGGAAATCGCCGCCATCCAGCAAACCATCGACGGCTGGAAAGGCGCGTCGAAATCCGATACCGCCGCCATGCACGCGCTGGAACGCCGCCGCGACAAGCTGCTGGCCGACGACAAGGCCCTCACGGTCCTGCTGGAAGAAAACCCGGAACTCGACGTGCAGCACCTGCGCACCCTGATCCGCAATGCCCGCAAGGAGCAAGCCGAGAACAAGCCGCCGAAGGCTTACCGCGAAATCTTCCAGATCCTCAAGCAGGTCGAGGCCAAGAAGAAAAAAGCCGCAACTGACGATGCCGACGATGCCGACGACGCCGACAGCGAAGCAGATGACGAGTAATAGCAACGACGTGCTGGTGATCGGCCTGGTGTCGGTCTCGGACCGCGCCAGCGGCGGCGTCTACCAGGACCAGGGCATTCCCGCCCTGCAGGACTGGCTGGCCCGCGCCATCACCACCCCCTACCGCCTGGAAACCCGGCTGATCGCCGACGAGCGCGCGCAGATCGAAGCCACACTGACCGAACTGGTGGACGGCGCGCGCTGCCACCTGGTATTGACCACCGGCGGCACCGGCCCGTCGCGCCGCGACGTCACGCCCGAAGCCACGCTGGCCGTGGGCACCAAGGAAATGCCGGGCTTTGGCGAGCAGATGCGCCAGATCAGCCTGCATTTCGTGCCGACGGCCATCCTGTCGCGCCAGACCGCCGTGATCCGCGAAACGCCGGACCACGCCGCCTTGATCATGAACCTGCCGGGCCAGCCGAAGGCGATCGCCGAAACGCTCGGTGGCCTGAAGGATGCCGACGGCGGGTCGATTGCCGGTGGCATTTTTGCCGCCGTGCCGTACTGCATCGACCTGATCGGCGGACCGTACATGGAAACCGACCGCACCGTCTGCCAGGCGTTCCGCCCGAAATCGGCGCTGCGCCCTGCCCAAGGAAAATAATGAGCCTGCTGCAAACCATCGAAAAAGAAACCGGCGCCAACCCCACCGTCGCCATCATCTGGATGCACGGCCTGGGCGCCGACGCCAACGACTTTGTGCCGATGCTCACCGAGCTCGACCTGCGCGGCCTGCCGCCGATCCGCTTCATCTTCCCCAATGCCGAGACCATGCCGGTCACCGTCAACGGCGGTTACGTGATGCGCTCGTGGTACGACATCGTCGCCAGCGACCTCGGCCGGCAGGAAGACGAAGCGGGCCTGCGCGCTTCGCAACTGAAAGTGGAAGCGCTGATCGCCCGCGAAAAAGCGCGCGGCATCGCTGCCGACAAGATCATCCTGGCCGGCTTCTCGCAAGGCAGCGCCATGACCCTGCAAACGGGCCTGCGCCAAAAGGAAAAACTGGCCGGCATGATGTGCCTGTCCGGCTACCTGCCGATCGTCCCGCAGGCAACCGCCGAGTTCACGCAAGAAAGCCTGGCCACGCCCGTGTTCATGGCCCACGGCCGCATGGACCCGGTGGTGCCCGTCACCCGCGCAGTTGCCTCGCGCGACCTGCTGCAGCAATGGGGCTACCAGGTGGAATGGCACGATTACCCGATGCAGCACTCGCTGTGCCAGCAAGAAGTGACCGACATCAGCGCGTGGTTAAAGCGCGTGCTGGCCTGAATCTTTCGCACCTGGCTCGTCGCCAAGCCATCAATCCGGCAGCGGCGGGGTATCGGTCACCGGCACCGCCGTCTGCGCCGCGTTCATCACCATCGCCAGCAACGTGTAGTAGCCGTTGATGCCCATCAGGTCCACCACGCCGTGCTCGCCGAAGGCGGCCAGCGCCGCCGCGTAGGTAGCGTCATCCACGCGCTGGCGTTGTTGCAGCTGCTGGCAGAACTCCACCACCAGCGTTTCGTCCGCCAGCAAGCCGGGAGGCTGGCGGCGTTCGGCCAGCGCCGCGATCACCTCGTCGGCAATGCCGTATTCGCGCGCGATGGGCGCGTGGATCGCCCATTCCACCTGCTGGCTCCACTGGCGCGCGGTGACCAGGATCGCCAGTTCCGTCAGGCGGGTGCCGATGGCGCTGCGGTAGCGTAAATACTCGCCCATGCGCTGCGCCGCCGACATCAGTTCCGGACTGCGGATCAACGGCACGAACGGCCCGTAAAGGGCGCCGCGCGGGCCGTCGATCACTGCCTGCGCCGCCACCTGCTGGCTGGCGGTCATCTGCGCAAACGGGATCGGCCCCAGACGATCTTTCATGATTGCTCCTGGTAAATTTATCTGGCCATGGTGCGGCATAGATCAACAGAAGACAAGCTGAACGCGGCTATCGTCTGCTGGCGGTCACATCCCACCTGCCAGAAAGGACATCCATGAGCCACCCCAGCCAGCCATCCCACTTGATGCATCGCAACCTGCGCCAGCCGCCGCCGATGGTCGCCGGCGCCTCCGGGCTGTACGTGCAGGACCGGCAGGGCAAGCGCTATCTCGACGCCAGCGGCGGCGCGGCCGTTTCTTCGCTCGGTCATGCGCATCCCGAGGTACTGGCCGCCATGCACGCCCAGATCGACCGCAACGCCTACGCCCACACCGCGTTCTTCACCTGCGAGGCGGCCGAGGAACTGGCTACCCGGCTGGCCGCCGATGCACCCGGCGATCTCGATCACGTGTACCTGGTCTCGGGCGGCTCCGAGGCGATGGAAACCGCGCTGAAACTGGCGCGCCAGTATTTTGTCGAGGCGGGCCAGGAGCAGCGCAGCGTGTTCATCGCCCGCCGCCAGAGCTACCACGGCAATACGCTGGGCGCGCTGGCCATTGGCGGCAACGAGTGGCGCCGGCGGCCGTTTGCGCCGCTGCTGATCGACGTGCCGCGCGTGGCGCCATGCTTCGAGTACCGCTACCGCGATCCGCAGCAAAGCACCGAGGACTACACGGCAGCCCTGCTGCGCGAGCTGGAAGACACCATCGTCGCTGCCGGCCCCGAGAACGTCATCGGCTTTTGTGCCGAAACCGTGGTGGGCGCCACTGCCGGCGCCGTGCCGCCCACGCCCGGCTACTTTCGCGGCGTGCGGCGCTTGTGCGATCAGTACGGCATCCTGTGGATTGCCGATGAAGTGATGTGCGGCATGGGCCGCACCGGCACCCTGTACGCGTTCGAACAGGAAGGCGCGCTGCCCGACCTGGTCGTGCTCGGTAAAGGACTGGGCGCCGGCTACCAGCCGATCGGCGCGGTGCTGGCGCGCACGCCCATCGTCGAGCGCCTGCGCGACGGCAGCGGCGCGTTCCAGCATGGTCATACCTACATGGGCCACCCGGTGGCCGCCGCTGCCGCACTGGCGGTACAGCAGGTGATCCGGCGCGACAACCTGCTGGGGGCGGTAACCGGGCGCGGCGCCACCCTGCGGCGCCAGTTGCGCGCGGCGTTCGGCGACCATCCGCACGTGGGCGACATCCGTGGCCGCGGGCTGTTCCTGGGGCTGGAACTGGTGCGCGACCGCGCCACGCGGGCGCCATTCGATGCTGCGCGCAAGTTGCACGCGGCCGTGAAACAGCAGGCCATGGCCGTGGGGCTGATGGTGTATCCGATGGGCGGCACCATCGACGGCGTGCGCGGCGACCATATCTTGCTGGCGCCGCCGTTCATTGCGACCGACGCCGACCTGGCCGAGATCACCGACCGCCTGGCGCAGGCCATCCCGCGCGCCATTGTCACTGTGCAATAAAAACCACATGGCGGGCGAATATTATTGCCTTAAGCAAACATTGTTTCCAAAATGATTTATTATTTGCTTATTCTTAATATTCTCATTCATACATCCTCATGAAGAAAAGCCTGCTTGCCCTGCTCCTGTCCGTGTCGTTTGCCAGTGCGCCGCTGTACGCGCAAAATCTCGACAACCTGACGCCCGAGCAGCAGAAGCAATTGCTGACCCTGCTGCTCAAGCAGCAACTGGGCGGCGCCGCCCCCGCCGCGCAGCAGCAGCCGCAATCCGCGCCGCAAGGCCTGGCAGGCGCACCGCTGCGCAGCGACGCCGACCTGGCCGCCGCGTTTGCCAAATTCCCGGCCCTGGCAGAAGGCGTGCAGTTCGAACGCTTCCGCGACGGTTTTTCCATCAACGGCCGCCGCTACATCGACCCCGAGGGCAAGATCACGACCTACGCTTTCGATGCCCAGTCCGGCGACTACACGTATTTGGCGGAAACCCACACCGGCGAGTTCGTCCTCAAGTCGGGCCGGGCGCTGACGTCGGGCGAGCCGATCACGATTGCCACTGCGTTCAAGCAGGGCACGACCTGGCAGGTGACCACCGTCACCGGCAAGCGCTTTACCGGCTACCGCCTGATTCCCTCGTCGCGCGGCTTTGTCATCGCGCGCGACAACACCGGCTTCCGTTACGTGCCCGGCAGCGGCACCACGAATATCGTGGCGCCCGAAGCGTTTTCCATCGCCGCGCTGCAAAACGGCGACATCGCCAATACCGGTTACATTTTGCTGGAACGCACACCGGAATCGAACGGCACCCAGCCCGGCAACTCGTTCGGCGCGCTGCTCAGCTCAGTCAAAAGCCTGGGCAACACGCTGGGCATGGGCAGGAAGGAGGATTACGCCTTGCTGCACATCGAGAGCAACCGCCTGGTGCCGGTGAGCGTGTCGCTCGAGGACAAGCAGGTGCAGGTGATGAGCATGTGCAAGCAGAAGAATTTCGTGATTGCCAAGTGCGAGCAGATGGACACGTTCGAGAGCACCTTCCAGCCGAACGGCTCGCGCAACTTCAGCCACTACTTCTGGCGCATCAACTGGTTCAATGTGCCGGGCCGGCCCATCCTGGTGTCGCAGGAAGGCGGCCTGTCGAAAATTTCGGCAACCGATCTGAACAGCGGCAAAAAGGTGATCTTGTTCGAGCGCACGCTCGGCATCGCCAACTTCAGCACCATCCAGCACGCCAACGGCAAGGTCAGCGTCACGGCGCAACTGGGCTTTTCCAGCGAAACCCGGGACGACGTGCTGGCCCTGATCGACAGCCTGCCGGACGTGTCCGAAAAACCTGCCACGGCGGCCAACTAGGCGTGACCCCGCGCGGGGTCCCACCCCACGCGGTATGGCTGGCGTGTCACTGACCGCTTATTTTTTAGGCGCCCAGTCGATCACTTCCTGCTGCTGCTCGCCCAGGCCAGGGATGCCCAGGCGCACCTGGTCGCCTTTTTTCAGGAAGCGCGGCTTGGCGTAACCCATGCCCACGCCGGGCGGGGTGCCGGTGGCGATCACGTCGCCCGGCTCCAGCGTCATGAACTTCGACAGGTAGCTGACAATTTGCGCTACCGTGAAAATCATGGTGGACGTGTTACCGGTCTGCATGCGCTTGCCGTTTACTTCCAGGTACAGGTCGAGGTCTTGCACGTCGCCGATGTTCTCGGGCGTGACCAGCCACGGTCCCACCGGGCCGAAGCTGTCGCAGCCCTTGCCCTTGTCCCACTGCGGGCCGCGCTCGAGCTGGTACGAGCGTTCCGATACGTCGTTGACCACGCTATAGCCGGCCACGTATTTCAATGCATCTTCCTCGCTCACGTACTGCGCGCGCGAGCCGATGATGATGCCCAGCTCCACTTCCCAGTCGGTTTTTTTCGAGCCCTTGGGCAGCATGATCGGATCGTCCGGGCCGCTCAGCGCGCTGATGGCCTTCATGAACACGATCGGCTCTTTCGGCAGGTCCATCTTGGCTTCGGCCGCGTGGTCCGAGTAATTGAGGCCGATGCAGATGAATTTGCCCACGTGCTTGACCGGCACCCCGAAGCGCGGATTGCCGCGCACCAGCGGCAGCGAGGCCGGGTCGATTTTTTCCAGTTTGCGCAACGCCTTGGGCGCCAGTTGCGCGGCGTCGATATCGTCGATGATGGCCGACAGCGAGCGCAGCTTGCCTTCGTCGTCAATCAGGCCGGGTTGTTCTTTGCCGGGACGGCCATAACGCACAAGTCTCATGATTCACTTTCGTGTTGGTACGGAACCTGGCATTGTACCGCCGGAAGCCTCTCAATCAGCCGTAGCGCTCCTGGCGCAGCCACTTGTTGGCGATGATCTTGGTGCCGTTGACCACCGGCGCGCCGCCGTGCAGCGTCTGCCGGTCGGGCTGGTGGTTGCTGTCGGTGTTGAGGAACCACAGCGCGTTACCCTTCTTTGGATAGACTTCCAGCCCCAGCCCGGGGAAGACCGTGCCGCCGCCCTGATCGACGTCCGACAGGTACAGGATGAACGTGGCTAAGCGCTGGCCGCCGCGCGCCAGGTGGCTGCGGTGGCCGGTGCTGTCGGGATCGAGCCAGTCGTAGTGGGGCCGGTACTCCTGGGTGTTGGCGTATTTTTGCAGCTGGAACGGCTCGCCGCATTCGGCCGGCCAGTGCGCCAGCGCGGCCAGCCGCTGCTCGATGCGCTCGGCCACCTCGGCTTCGCCGCGCTGGATAAACGCCATTTCGCTGGTGCGCCCCTCGTGCACCACGCTCGAACCGTCATCGTCACCGGTCACGGTGGAGCGCGTGTAGCGGGTGCCGCAGTGGGCAATGATGGCGTCGCACTCCTGCGTGCTCAGCACGTTGCCGAGCAAAATCACCTGCGGCTGTTTCAGCACGAACAGCACGTCGATGGCGCGGTCGTCCACCACGATCTGGTTGCGCCCGGTGTCGATGAACGGCATGGCCTGCTCGGCTGCAAACACGCTGGTGACCGGCGCGCCACCGGCACTGCGCTGCTGCACCGCCTCGTCGATGGCGGCGCGCGCCAGCGCCATCGTGTACTGGCCCGAGCGCGCCATGCTGTTGGCCATGTCGAGCGCGCTGCACCCGCGCGCCAGGTTGTCGGCGATCCAGTCCTGCCACGATGGCGGCAAGGAACGCAACACGGCAGAAGGAGAAACGGACGCATCGGTCATGGTTTATTTGGAACTGGTGGCCGGGTGAAGGTCCATTCTACCGGAAGCCAGGGACCGCCTCCACCCGCGCCACCCGTACCAGGCCACACCTGGCAGCTGCAAGGCGATCAGCAGCGTAAACCCGGCCTGGTAGGCGGGCGCCGGGTACCGGCCTTGCGGGTTCGGTTGCCAGCAGTCGAGTACCTGTCCGAAACCCGCCTGCACGGCAAATGCGCCCAGGAAAATCAGCAGGTTCAGGCAAGTGGCGGCGCGCCCCGTCAAGCGTCCCGGCAGGCCCTGCGCCACCATCGTGTACTCGATGCCGGTAATCGTGCCCACCAGCGTAAACAGGATGGCCAGCGCCGCGTGGCCGGGGCGCCAGCCGAGCATGAAACCGGCTTGCACGATGATGAACAGTGCCACGCCGGCCGCCGCCACGCGCACCGGCCGCACCCCGCGGCGGCCGGCCCACTCGGTCAGCTTGCCCACGGCGATCGCCCCCACGATGACCGCGCCCATGCCCAGGTACAGCTGCCCGCTGACCGCCTGCTCGGAATAGCCGGCCACGTCGCGCAACCAGCGGCTGATCCACAAGCCCTGGATGCCGAAAAACACCATGTGCGGGATGGACACCAGCAACGCCGCCTCGCGGAACGCCGGATGGCGGAACACTTCCGCCATGGCCGACCGCAGCGGCTGGCGCTGCGCGACCGTCGCTTGCGGCGGCGCCAGCAGGCGGATCAGCACGGCCACCGCCATCAGCGCTGCCGCCAGCCCCACGAACAGGCCGCGCCAGTCGACGTGGTCGAGCGCCATGCGGACCGGCAGCGTTGCCGTTGCCGCACCGACGCCGCCGGCCGCGATCAGGTAGCCCTGCACCGACGGCAGCCGCGCCGGCGCGATCCAGGTCGACAGCGCCTTGACGGCCGCCATGAAGCAGCCGCCCACGCCCAGCCCGATCACGGCGCGCGCCACCAGCAACTGGTTGAAATCGCGGCCGCCGGCAAACGCCAGCGTGCCCAGCGCAGCGATGACCAGCATCGGCAACTGCACCCGTGCCGGACCCCAGCGGTCGAGCGCCACGCCCACCGGCAACTGCGCCAGGGCGAACGCCAGGAAAAAAGCGCTGGTGAGCAACCCCAGCTGGCCAGGCGTGAGCGCCAGCTCGGCAGTGAGGTACGGCGCCAGCGTGGCGTTTACCAGGCGCATCAGGGTGGACAGGTAGTGGCCCAGTGCGAATGGCAGGAACACCACCAGGAAGACCATGGGCCGCGACAGCGCGGGCGCAGTGGTCGCAGGATCGGGGCCGGGAGCGTCGTCGCGCATGGCAGCCTACGCGGCAGTGGGCGTGCTGGTGGAGCCGGTCACGCCGCAGCTGCCGGCGGTAGCACGGGCGCTGCTGGCCGGCACCAGCTGGATCACCTTGCGGTCGTGACCGTGCTGGGCCGGCGCCGGCGCGTCGTCGTCGGCATGCTCGCTGCGGCTGCCGCCCTCCTCTTCGAAGAAGAATTTTTCCTTGCCGAAGGCCGGTTTCAGGTGGTCGAGCCAGGTGGCGTCGGGATCGAATCTGGCATAGAACGGCCGCCGCACCCAGTCCGGGTTACGCGCCTGCAGGAACTGCAAGGCAAACACTTTTTCGCCGCCGATGGTGGCCACGCCGTCGATCACCACCTTGCCGGGAAACGCGCTCATCGACGGCCCGCGCACCGTGCGCGACAGGCCGGACACCATCTGGTACGCCGACTGGAAAATCTCGTGCGCGCGCGCCAGCGGCAACTGGAAATAGTCACGCGGCCCGGTATCGCGCTCGACGAACATGTAATAGGGAATCGCGCCCAGCCGCACCCCGGTGGTCCACAGCTCGGCCCAGCTCTTCGGGTCCTCGTTGATGTGGCGGATCAGCGGCCCCTGCATGCGCAAGGTGGCGCCGGTACCGACGATGCGTTTGACGGCCTGCTGGGCAATCTCCTGGCGCAGCTCCACGGCGTGGTTGTAATGGCCCATGATGGCCATGTTCTTGCCGCTGGCCACCACCCGCTCGAACAGGCGCAGCAGGTCGTCGGCATCGCGGTCGGACACAAAACGCTGCGGCCAATACGCGACCGACTTGGTGCCGATGCGGATGTTCTGGATATGCGCCAGCTCGGGCGCCAGCAGCGGCGCGATGTAGGCCTCGAGCGAGCGGGTGTTCATGATCAGCGGATCGCCGCCCGTGATCAGCACGTCGGTCACCTGCGGCTGGGTTTTCAGGTATTCGGCCAGCTCGGTGGACTCGCGGGCGTCGAATTTCAAATCGTCCATGCCCACGAACTGTGGCCAGCGGAAGCAGAAGGTGCAGTACGCGTGGCAGGTCTGGCCAGCGCTGGGAAAGAACAGCACGGTTTCCTTGTACTTGTGCTGCAGGCCGCGCAGCGGCGCGTCGTTGACGCGCGGCACGTTGTGGGTCATCTGGCCCGCCGGGTGCGGGTTCATCTGCAACCGGATCTTGCGCACCAGCGCCGCCAGGGCCGGCGCATTGGCGTTGCCCAGCACCAGCTCGCGCAATTGCGCATAGTCGTCGGGCGCCAGCATGTCGCGGTGCGGGAATACCAGCCGGTAGATCGGATCGTCGGGGATGTTGTTCCAGTCGATCAGCTGGTCGAGCACGTATTCATTGGTGCGAAACGGCAGCACGTGCGACACCACCTGCACGGCTTCCTGCAGGTCGGGCGTGAGCCATTCCCACTGGCGCGCATGGCTGATGGTCTGGCGGGTAAACGGTTTGAACTTGGGGGCGTTGCTGGTCGTTGGTTCGGTAGTCATCACGGGTTCCTATCGCGGTGAAAGGGCGGAGACCCGATGCTAGGGCCGCCACCGCCGGTTGAAATTGCCTGATGTCAACTGACTTATGGAAATATTTCGCGCTTTGCGGCAAGTGGCACCCTTGCCACAGCCTCGCTTTCCACACGGCTATAACTTGCGGGATCGCAATCGAGGCTGGCGCATCGCGCCGTACAGTTCACAAGAGCAACACCGCAGTCCCCTTCCTCTTCTCACTTCAAGGACCACTCCCATGAAACTGCAACCCCTGCTGGCCACTTTTACCGCTGCCGCCATGCTGACGCTGTACGCGCTGCCCGCGCGCGCGGCGGACCCGACCGAAAAAGACGCCATCGCCATGGCCGAACGCGGCGCTGCCTTCATCAAGGCCCATGGCAAGGACGAGATGATCCGCAAGGTGGCCGCCAAGGACCCCGACTTCATCCAGGGCTCGCTGTATGTCGATATCCGCGATCTGAAAACCGGCATCGTGCTGGCGCACCCGGTCAACCCTTCCATCGTGGGCAAGGACCTGACCGACGTCCCCGATGCCAGCGGCAAAAAATACCGGCGCGAGATCATCGAGCTGGCGGCCAAAAAAGGCAGCGGCTGGGTCGATTACCAGTACAAGAACCCCACCACCGGCAAGCTCGAACCGAAGACCACCTACATCCTGCGCGTGGGCGACGTGGTGCTCGAAGCAGGCATTTATAAAAAGTGATGTAACGTCAAACGGAGAGCGCCATGCTGAACAAACTGAGGATCGGCCCCAAACTGCTGCTCGCGCCCGGCCTGGTGCTGGTACTGCTGATCGTCACGGCTGGCGCCGCGTCGATCGGCATGGTGCGCCAGAACGCGTCGCTGGAAAACCTGGTGCAGGTGCGCGCCGCGCGCCTGAAAACCACGGCCGACGTGGCCGGCGAAGCGCGTTATGCGCACGCCCACATCTACCAGCTGCTGGCGTGGGTGAACGGCAGCTTTGCCCAATCGCGGCTCGATGAACTGGGCCTGCAGATCAAGACCCGCCACGCCGGCATCGAAGACGAATTGCGGCGCCTGGCCAGCGCCGCCACCCAGGGCGACGAGCGGCGCTACGTGGAACAATCGCTGCGCGCGCTGGCCGAATACCGCAAGGCGGTGCTGGAAACCATGGACATGGCGGCCATGGACCAGAGCATCGCCACCAACGCCATGGCCAAGGCCGAGAAGCAGTTCCTGCTGCTCAACGACCAGCTGGCGCAGCTGTCCAACCTGGAAAAGCGCCTGAGCGAACAGGCCCATGCCGGCGCCACGGCCGACTTCCGCGCGCTGGCCACCGCCATGGCGGTCATCGTGCTGCTGTCGATCGTGCTGTCGCTGGGCGTGACCATGGCCGTGCGCCGCGCCATGCTGCGCGATATCCGCGGCATCGGCGAGGTGGTGCTGGCGCTGGCCGCCGGCCGTCTCGGCGCCGGGCGCCGGGTGGAGGGCCGCGACGAAATCGCCGACACCGCGCGCCTGCTCGACCAGAGCATGGGCAACCTGACGCAGACCATTACCAGCATCCTGGGCGCGGTGCGTTCGATCGACATGGCCGCCCACGAAATCGCCAACGGCAACCAGGACCTGTCCAACCGCACCGAGATGCAGGCCAGCTCGCTGGAACAAACCGCCAGCGCCATGGACAGCCTCACGCAAGCCGTGCAGCAGACCGCTGCCAACGCCCAGCAGGCGTGCCTGCTGGCGGCCGGCGCCAGCGACATGGCGCAGCGCGGCGGCGCCGCCGTGCAGCAGGCGGTGCAGACGATGGCGTCGATCCGCGCCAGCTCGCGCCAGATCGTCGACATCATCGGCGTGATCGACGGCATTTCGTTCCAGACCAATATCCTGGCCCTGAACGCCGCCGTGGAAGCGGCGCGCGCCGGCGAACAGGGACGCGGCTTCGCGGTGGTGGCGTCCGAAGTGCGCACGCTGGCGCAGCGCTCGGCCGCTGCGGCCAAGGAAATCAATGCGCTGATTTCGGCGTCGGTGGCCACCATCGACAGCGGCAGCGCGTCGGTGCATCAGGCGGGCGAGCGGATGGACGATATTGTCGCCTCGGTAGGCCAGGTGAACGACATCATCGCCCGCATCAGCGCCGCCAGCGCCGAACAGGCGCGCGGCATTGCGGAGGTGAACCAGGCGGTGGGCCAGATGGACGACGTCACCCAGCAAAACGCGGCGCTGGTCGAGCAGGCCGCTGCCGCCGCCGCAAGCCTGCAGGAGCAGGCGGTGCACCTGTCGCAGGCGGTGGCCGTGTTCCAGCTCGACGATCCTGCGAACGTCGCGCCGGCAGAGGCGAAGGAAGGACGCCCGCCGTCCTTAACGGAACGGCTTGCTGAGAAAACGCGAGCCCGCGAGGCCAAAGCGCCACGGCAGCTCCACGGCTTTCGAAATGCCGATGCGCGGACCGGTTGAGACGTCAATCTCCACGCCAGGATCGGGCGCCAGCAGTACAAACGGCGCTACGTCGAGCGGCAGGTTGTTGTGGGCGCGGGACACCGCCAGCGCCTGCGCCAGCCGGCCCGGTCCCGCGCACAGCAGCCGCTCATCCTGCATGCCGCGCCGCTCGCGCATCAGGTCCAGTCCCATTACCGGTTCGAGCGCGCGCAGCAGCACTCCGGCGCCATGACCGTTTTCGCGGCAGACAAAATTGAGGCACCAGTGCAGCCCGTGCGAGCGGTACACATAGCTGCGGCCCGCCGGTCCGAACATGGAAAAATTGCGCGGCGTCTCGCCGCCGTAGCAGTGTGAAGCCGGTTCGTCGCGGTCGTATGCTTCGGTCTCGACGATGCGCCCGCCCACGCCATCGACCAGCAGCGTGACGCCGATCAGCTGGCGCGCCACCACGTCCGGCGGCGCTTCGAAATCAATTCCCGCAATAATTTTGCTCATGCCACATTGTAGGGGATGCTACAAAAATACTAACAAAACGTCATCAATCGTGGCGCAGCGAGGCAAATTGCGGACGAAATGTGGTCATGGAGCAATAAAACCGGCAGAAAATCGCGCAACCGGCCAGCGCTTGCGGCGATAATGTCGGGTACGCACGTGTCGCTGATGCGCCTGCTGCAGCCCCGGCGCCCGCCGCCGCCATAACCCCGTTTCCGACGATTCCGCACCATGACCACAGTTGCAGCCCCAGCTATGCCAGTAGAAAACGCGGTGGAAGAAGCGTTGATGCGCTCCATCCGTATTCCGCCACGGCCCAGCCTGCTGGTGGACCTGCAGCGCGAGCTGGCCAAGGACGACCCGTCGCCGCGCAATATGGCGCGCATCATCGGCAACGACGTCGGCATGTCCGGCGCCCTGCTCAAGCTGGCCAACTCGCCGTTCTTCGGCGCCGCGCGCAAGGCCAAGTCGGTGGAGCAGGCCATCAATTTCCTCGGCGTGGACATGTGCGCGTCCACCCTCACCGGCCTGCTGGCGCGGCGCGCCATCGAGGACCAGGGCGCGGACCTGAGCGCGTTCTGGGAAATCTCGATGCGGCGCGCACAGGCGCTGATGTTCACGTCGCGCAAGCTGCGCATCGCGCCGGCCGACATCGCCCATACCTTCGGCCTGTTCTGCGACATCGGCGTGCCGTTGCTGATGGACCGTTTTGCCGACTATGCCGCCACCTACGACGACGCCTGCCACGAACAGCAGCGCCGTTTTACGGAACTAGAAGACGAGCGTTACAGCACCAACCACGCCGCCATCGGCTGCCTGCTGGCGCGCAACTGGGGCCTGTCGCCCGACGTCTCGTGGGCCATCCTGCTGCACCACGACTACCGCGTGCTGAACGACCCGGCCACCGACGACGCCGTGCGCTCGCTGGTGGCGCTGGCGCTGCTGGCGGAAAAAGGCATCCAGCGCTTCTTCGGCCGCACCCTGTCCTATGAATGGGAAAAAGGCGGCGAGCTGGCGTGCCAGCACCTGGGCCTGACCGAGGACGAAGTGGCCGACCTGCTCGACGAACTGAACGAAGCCTTCCACAACGAACGATAAGAATCCCCTACCGCATGCCCAAGAATAAGCGCCCCGTCCCCCGCAAATCCGCCACCTCGCCCGAAGTGAAGGACGAGCAGAACACCACCGAACTGTGCGCGCTGGCGCTCGACCTGTCGGATGGCGAAGCCAATCCTGACATCGTCGCTGCCGCCACCCGCGCCGACCTGGCGCAAAAAGCCATCGAGTTCCAGCGCCTGCTGCGCCGCCTGCTCACGCAGGGCAAGGACGAAGTACTGTACGGTGCGGTGGAACTGGCGCGCGACGAATCGGTGGACGGTTACCGCTACCTGAAAAACGCCATCGAAGAAGGCGCGGCCAACCTGGTGCAGCGTCGCGAAGGCGCCCCCGACATCGAGATCGACGCGTTTGCCATTCCCGTGTTCGTGCACAGCCAGGGCGGCCTCGATCCGGCCTTCGATTTCCAGGACAGCGCCGCGTACGATGCGCTGCTGGCCAGCCTCACCGAGGCGGGCCTGGAAAGCCCGCAAGCCAAGGTGGTGCTGGTCAGCCACGGCTATGACCTCGAAGAAATCGAACGCATCACGTACGGCCAGCTGCACGCCATGCTGCGCGAAGCGGCGCAGTCGCTGACCGACAAGAAACTGGCGGCCGCGCCGGCGCTCGAGCGCAGCCTCGCGCACGGCTGGACGCCCACCGCCTTTGCACCCGACGACAGCGCGATGGAAGTACGCTTTTTGCTGGGGTTTGCGCTGAAGCGCGCCGACGACCCGTTTTACGCGGTGCCGAAAAGCGACAAGGCAGCCGACGCCTACTTTGCCAAACGCGCCGACGCGTACCAGCAATGGACCGTCGATTGCGGTCCGCTGGTGGCGCGCTGTCTCGGTCGTGGCCGTGGGCCTGATGCTTCGCTCACGCTCAGCTTCCTGTACCAGGACCTGTTCTTCGGCGCGCGCACCCAGGCGCTGGCCGAATACGCCACGCTGCAAATTCTCGCCACCGTCAACCAGGCCATGGCCGGCCATGCGCCGGACCAGGTAGCCGCCATCATCGCTCCCACCGACATCGATGACGACATCGTGCTGCGGGTACAACTGGCAGCCGGCGGCGCGGTGCTGGCCACGGCCGACAAGCCGCTGGACCTGACCGCCGACCTGGAAGTGGAAGTGGATGACCTGCGCGATGCGCTGGCCAGCATCGGCGTGACCGACGTGTCGGTGGCGCTGCGGTTCGATGCGGACGGCCAGGCGGTCGACGTGCGGGCGCTGGGGTAATCACCGCCAGGCAGGCGCGTTCGCCAGGCGCGGATAGTCTTTGACATCGCTGCTGTTGCGGCGGATACTTTTCCTTCAAGCGAAACACAGAGTTCGCTGCCTGGTGCGGGGTCGGCATTGTGCTCCGCAGCAAAGGAGACAGTCATGACTACCCTGCCGCGCCGCGTGCCCTTCGCACGCGCGATCATTACCCGCATCCTGCTTGTCGTCGCACTGGGCGCGGTGGCCCAGTTGCTCGGCGGTTGCGCCAGCCTGGTGGCCGCGCGCCCGCCGCCGCCCGGGCTGTTCCACGACGAGTTGTTCACGCCGTCCACCGCGCCCATCGACACGGCGCGCCTCTTTGCCGTCGACGATGCCATGCGCAGTTACCTGCACCATGAAATCACCGGCACCAAAAAAGGCCGGGACACGCGCCAGATCCTGTTCGACGCCCTGTACCGGCGCGACCAGCTCAAGCTCGAATACGACGCCGTGATCACCCGCACCGCCAGCGAAACCTTCGCGGCGCGCTCGGGCAACTGCCTGTCGCTGGCCATCATGACGGCAGCGCTGGCGCGCGAACTCAATTTCTCGGTACAGTTCCAGCTGGTGGACGTGGGCGAAGTGTGGAGCCGCGCCGGCAATCTTTACTTCTCCAGCAATCACGTCAACCTGGTGCTCGACCGCAAGCGCATCGACACCAGCACCGGCTACTCGCTCAATGCCGAGCATCCGCTGGTGGTCGATTTCATTCCAATCTCCACCGCGTCGGCCGCGCGCGCCAAGCCGTTGACGGAGCGCACCGTGGTGGCCATGTATCTCAACAATCGCGCGGCCGAATTGTTGTCGGCGGGCCAGCTCGACGAAGCGTACTGGGCTGCACGGCAGGCGGTGGCCACCGCGCCCGATTTCCTCAACGCCTACAACACGCTGGGCGTGATCTACCAGCACCACGGCGACCTGGCGCCGGCCGAGCGCGCGCTGCGCCATGCGCTGGCCAGCGCGCCCGACAACACCATCTTCCTGTCCAACCTGGCGCAAACGCTGGACAACGCCCACCGGCCGCAGGAAGCGGAGCTGCTGCGCACCCGCCTGCGCCTGCTCGAGCCCTACCCGCCATTCCACTTCTACGACCAGGGCCAGGAGGCGCTGGCGCGCGGCGATTATCGCCGCGCCCGCATCCTGTTCCAGCGCGAGCTGGAGCGGGTACCCGACTACCACGAACTCCACTACTGGCTGGCCGTCGTCAATTACCAGCTGCGCGACCTGCGCGCCGCCGAACGCCACATGCAGGCGGCCATCGACAACAGCACCGCGCGCGACCACCACGATCTGTACGCCGCCAAACGCACCCACCTGCGTGCCGCCGCCAGCGGCGCGGCCGCGCCCGAGGCTGCACCAGGACTGGCCGTTCCAGGACTGGCCGTTCCAAAACAACAGTAGAATGAGGGGATGGAACGCAACCACCTGCTCGACAATATCTTCTGGCACTCGCTGACCGGCGCGCACGCCCGCTACGCCAGCGGCGACGGCGGCGCGCGCCGCTACATGGCCGGCTTCTCGCCGATCCTGGCGTTTGCCGACAGCACCGCGCCCGACTTTGCCGCGCTGCTGCCGCATTGCGCCCTGGGTGAACATTTTTACTGCGAAAACTGGACCGGTGCCGCTCCCGCCGGCTGGCGCATCGAGGCCGAAACCACGATGTACCGCATGGCGTGGGCAGGCGCTGCGCCCGCCACCGACCCGGCGCTGGCGGCCGTGCCCCTGCAACCGCACCACGCACCGCAGGCGCTGGCGCTGGCCAACCTGTGCAAACCCGGCCCGTTCGGCATCCGCACCATAGAACTGGGCGACTACTTCGGCTATTTCGACGGCGACCGGCTGCTAGCAATGGCCGGCGAACGGCTGCGCGCACCGGGCCTGTGTGAGATCAGCGGCGTGTGCACCCATTCCGACGTCCAGGGCCGCGGCCTGGCGCGCCAGCTGATCGGCAAACTGGTGCGCCGCCACCAGGCGCGCGGCGACACGTCGTTCCTGCACGTCATGCGCAACAACACTGCCGCGCATGAGCTGTATTTGCGGATGGGGTTTGTGGATTACCTGGAGACGGTGGTGCGGGTGGTGGCGCGGGACGGTGATGGCGCTTGATCGACGGCCGCGAGAACATTCTTCAACATGTCCCACTGCGCCAGCTTGTCCACATACGCCAGCGTATAAGCCGGACTGCTCGACGGCAGCGCCACGATCCGGTAGCGCGCGGCGTGCTGGCCCAGTACCTTGAGGCCCAGCTTGTGCGCGGTGCCGCCGTTGAAGGCGATGGTGGTGATGGCGGGATGCTGCGCCAGCAGGGACAGCAAATCGTTGTCGTCGCGGTTGCGGATGTTGCTGTCGAGGCTGCCGGTGCGGTGCGCTTCGGCCACCACGTCCCATAACCCCACGCCGTGTTGCAGCAAGGTGTGCAACCGCGCGTCATACGGCAGCGCCACCAGGTCGACGCCGACCACGGCCGACATCAGCATCCAGAAACGGTTTTGCTTGTGCGCATAATATTGTGATTGCGCCAGCGATTTTTCGCCGGGCAGACTGCCGAGAACCAGCAGCCGGGTGTGATCGTCAACGACCGGGGCAAAGCATTGTTTTCTTTCCATTCCGCCATCCTATCAGGTTGGCGGAATGATGCAGCTCAGCGGAACAGCGAGTGGCCGAACAGGGTTTGTACCGCGCTCTGGATTGGTTCTTCCGACAGCATCAGCACCAGGCCGGTACTGGCGGCAACGTATAAAATCACTGAAACAACTTTAATTTGCAGCGCGGTGTTCATGACCGCCTCCGGTTCAAATTGGGGTATGCGTACTTTCATCATAGTTCGTTTTTGATAATTTTCCTTGGACTTTACACAGTTTGATGCGCCAATCCGACGCGGCAGTCGCTAGGCAAGTTACCGTCAGGACAGCTATACTGATTTGATGTCCACGCCGTTGCTCTTCATCATTGCCTGCCTGATCTGGGGCTCCACCTTCTTCGCGATCACGCTGCAATTGGGCGAAGTGGCCCCGGCCGCCTCGGTTGCCTATCGCTTCGGCCTGGCTGGCGCGGCGCTGTTTGCCTGGTGCGCGGCGCGCGGCGACCAGTTGCTGCTGCCATGGCGCACCCAGCGCTGGCTGATCGCGCAAGGACTGGCCACGTTCGCGCTCAGCTACATCTGCACCTACACTTCGGAGCAATACCTGGTGTCGGGCCTGGTGGCCGTATTGTTCGCGCTGATGGTGTTCTGGAATCCCCTGCTCAACCGCTATGCGTTCGGCACGCCCGTCAGCCGCAGCACCTGGGCCGCTGGCGCAGTGGCGATGCTGGGCGTGATCCTGCTGTTCTTTCATTCCATCGACGGTGCGTGGCGCGAATTGCGCGCCGGCGGCAACGGCCATTTTTTACTGGGCTTGCTGCTGGCGTTGCTGGCCACCATCGCCAGCACGGTCGGCAACTTGCTGGTAATTAAAGTGCGCGAACAGTCGTCGAATGTGTTGCTGGGCATGGCGTGGGCAATGACCTGGGGCAGCCTGCTGGTGGCGGCCTGGGTGCTTGTCAGCGGCCAGCGCTTCACGGTGTCGGCCGCGCCGCAGTACTGGGCCGGCCTGCTGTACCTGTCGCTGTTCGGCTCGGTGATCGCGTTTGCCGCCTACTTCACCCTGATCCACCGCATCGGTTCCGACAAGGCCGTGTACATCGGCGTGGTCACGCCGGTGATCTCGGTGCTGCTGTCGATCCAGCTCGAACATTACCGTCCCGGCGCGCTCGAATGGGCAGGCATGGTACTGTGTCTGTCCAGCGTGGCCTGGGCCTTGCGTGGACCTGTCGTTCCTTCTTCTACTTCCGCTAAAACCACATGAGTACATCAGAACTGACCATCCGCCCGGCCGAGCCGGCCGACGTGACCGCCATCTTCGGCATGATTTTCGAGCTGGCCGTGTTTGAAAAGCTCGAGCACATGGTGGTGGCCAACGAAGCCATGCTGCACGAAGCGCTGTTCTGCGACAAGCCCACCTGCGAAGCCATCGTCGGCGAGACCGATGGCGAAGTGGTCACCTTCGCGCTGTTCTTCCATAATTTTTCCACCTTCCTGTGCAAAAAGGGTTTGTACCTGGAAGACCTGTACGTCAAGCAATCGATGCGCGGTCGCGGCTACGGCAAGCAGATGCTGGTCGCCCTGGCGCAAATCGCTATCGAGCGCGATTGCGGCCGCTTCGAATGGTCGGTGCTGGACTGGAACGCCAGCGCGATTTCCTTCTACGAAGGCATGGGCGCTACCATCATGCCGGACTGGCGCATTTGCCGGGTGACGGGCGAGGCCCTCACCGAGCTGTCGGCGCAACGATAAAAAAAATCCTGCGACACGGGAAGTGATCGCAGGACGGAACCCGTTGTCAGTGGGAGGGAGATGTTTCAACGACTTCACTATAGCGCCGTCCTCCGCACGCCGGTTCTGCCATTACAAAGGCTTACCCCGGACAAAATCCGCTTACACCGCTTTACATAAAACGGTTGTCTTGACGATCCTGCTTTACACCCTGCGTGCCGCAGGCGTGGCCAGCCGTTCGAGCAATTCGAACCCGGCCTGCGTGGCCAGCGCCAGCACCGCGGCCGGAATGGCGCCGGCCAGCAGCATGTCGTTGTCGTTCAGTGCCAGGCCGATGGTGATCCGTTCGCCAAAGCCGCCGGCGCCGATAAAGGCCGCGATCGTGGCCGTGCCCACGCTCATCACCGCTGCCGTCTTCACGCCGGCCAGGATCACCGGCAGCGCCAGCGGCAATTCGATCAGCACCAGCCGCTGCGCGGGGCGCAAGCCCAGCGCCAGCGCCGCCAGCCGCAATCCCGGCGATACCTGCAGCAAGCCGGTGCACGTGTTGCGGACGATGGGCAGCAGCGCGTACACCACCAGCGCCACCAGCGCCGGCACCGTGCCGATCATGCCCAGCAGCGGAATCAAGAGCGCAAGCAGCGCCAGCGACGGTACCGTTTGCAGCACCCCGGTGGCGCCCAGCACCACCTGGCGCAGGCGCGGATAAACAAACGCCAGCACGCCGAGCGGCACCCCGATCACGCACGCCAGGCCCACGGCCACCAGCACCAGCATCAGGTGCTGGCGCGTGAGGCGGCCCAGGTTCTGGTCGAAGATTTTGCCGGCCAGGCCCGTGTGCCAGAACGATGCGTCCCTGGCGCTGGTAGCTGTGGTCTGCGCCACGGCCAGGCCGCTGGTCGCCAGCCATTCGCGCGCCACCTGGGTAAAACCTTTGCCGTCGATTTCCGCCGCCGCATTCATGGCGATCATGGCGTCGGCGCTGATGCGCCCTTCCAGCTGGCCGATGGCGCGCCACGCGGCCGGAAAACGCTGCGCCGCATCGAGGCGGTACAGCAGCACGGCGTCGTAGCGCGGGAAGTAGGCGCGGTCGTCTTCCAGCACGCGCAAGCCGTACTGGCGGATCTTGGCGTCGGTGGAATAAATGTCGATGACGTCGGTCTGGCGCTCTTGCAGCGCTTCGTAGGCGAGACCGTGGTCGAGTCCTTCGGGACGCTGCGGCAAATCATAGCGCGCTGCCACGCCGGGCCAGCCGTCAGCGCGGCCGATGAATTCGTGCGACAGGCCGAAACGCAGCGCCGGCTGGCGCGCCAGTTCGCTGACGGTCTTGACGCTGGCGTCTTCGCCGCGCATGGCCAGCGCATAGGTATTGTTGAAACCAAGCGGCACCGCCACGCCGAGGCCCATGGGCGCCAGCTCCTTGCGAATCTGGTCCAAAGAGGTGGGCTGTGCGTGTTTGAGAATTTCCAGGTCGATGGTGCCCAAATACTCAGGGTAGACGTCGATGCGCCCGGCCTGCAGTGCGGCCAGCACAATCGCCGTGTTGCCCAGCCCTTGCAGGTGGTTCACCTTGGCGTGCGGCGCGGCCACCTGCGCCAGCACTTCGCCCAGGATGTACGACTCGGTAAAACGCTTGGAGCCGATGTGCAGGGTGGCGTCATCGGCAGCGCGTGACCATCCAACGAACAACATCAAAATCAGCGCCAAGCAGGCTGGCAGTCGTCCTTGCACACGCACTCCGGATCAATGGTCAATCCGGCAAGCTTACCACTGCGTTGCCGAGCGTGCGTTAGAACCTGTCTCTTGGACGGGAGCGCGCAGCACGCCGGCGTTGACCACGCCCTGGCACGGATTGAAGCCGATCGCATACGCCAGGTCGGCCGGGCGGGCGATGCGCCACAGTGCAAAGTCAGCCTGCATGCCCACCGCCAGCGTACCCACGCGGTCGTGCAAGCCCAGCGCCCGCGCCGCGTGGCAGGTGGCGCCGGCCAGCGCCTCCTGCGGCGTCAGGCGCCACAGGGTGCATGCCATGTTCATTGCCAGTAGCAGGGACGTCATCGGCGACGTGCCGGGATTGCAGTCGGTGGACACGGCCAGCGGCACCCCGGCGGCACGCAGCGCAGCGACGGGCGGCGGCGTGGTATCGCGTAAAAAATAATAGGCGCCGGGCAGCAGCACGGCCACCGTGCCGGCGGCGGCCATGGCGGCGACGCCGTCGTCCGTCAAATGTTCGAGGTGGTCGGCGGAGAGTCCTTGATACCGCGCCACCAGTTGCGCGCCGCGCTGGTCGGATAATTGTTCGGCGTGCAGCTTGACCGGCAAGCCGTGGGCGCGCGCCGCCGCGAACACGCGCGCGGTCTGGTCGTGCGAAAAACCTATACGCTCGCAGAATGCGTCGACCGCATCGACCAGCCCCTGTTCGGCCAGCGGCGCGATCATCGCACACACGGCGTCGATGTAGTCGTCGGCGCGGCCGGTAAATTCCAGCGGCAGCGCGTGGGCGCCAAGGAAGGTGGTGGCTACCCGCACCGGCAGCTCGCGGCCGATGCGGCGCGCCACGCGCAGCATCTTCGCTTCCGTTTCCAGGTTCAGGCCGTAGCCGGATTTGATTTCGAGCGTGGTCACGCCCTCGGCCAGCAGGCTGCGCACGCGCGGCAGGCTTTGCGCCAGCAGTTCGTCGTCGCTGGCCGCGCGGGTGGCGCGCACGGTGGACATGATGCCGCCGCCGGCCCGGGCGATGTCTTCGTAGTTGGCGCCATTGAGGCGCGCTTCGAATTCGTCGCTGCGGTTGCCGGCGTGGACGATGTGGGTATGGCAGTCGATCAGGCCCGGCGTGAGCCAGCAGCCGGCGCCGTCGTGGGTGGTGATAGCCTGCGCATGGTGCGGCAGTTCCGCTTTGGGACCAAGCCAGGCGATGCGGCCGTCCTGCACCGCGATCGCGGCGTCATGGATTTCGCCATAACCATCGCCGGCCATGGTTGCCAGATGCACATTGGTCAACAACACATCCCACGCCATGGACTGCCCTTAATTGTTGATCAGGTCGACCACGAACACGGTGGCCTGCGCCGCATCGAGGGTCCAGGCCTGCTCGCCGTCGAGCACCAGCAAATCGTAGCGCACCAGCGCCAGCCGCTCGCGCGCGCTGCTTACCGACAGACTTTCGCCCTCGGCCAGGAACACCAGCGTGGAACCGCTACGGCGCGGCAGTTCGGCGGTGCCGCGCACCACGAACGGTTCCAGCCGGTGGCGGCAGCGGCCGCGCCGGGTCATCACGTTGAAGTCGAGCGTGGGCTGGCCGCTCGGGGGCTGAATAACGGTGGCGTGCACCAGGTCTTCGCCGGCAAACTCCACCAGCGGTTCGCTGGGGCTGAGCACCACGCGCTCGTCGCCGAAATCGAGCAGCACACCGTCGCCGTCCACCAGCGCCAGCGACCGGTCGATGCCGGGAAACTGCGAGAACGGGCCGTCCTCGGTGATGGTGGCGAGGCTGACCCGCCAGTCGAATTCGTCGAAACCGGCCCCAAGGGGGAATACCGCGATTTCGGTGGTGGCGCCGCCACCGTTCTTCCACGGCGTGGGCCGCAGGCTTGCGTACTGGATTAGCTGGGTCATTGGAACTCCCTCAGTTCTGCCATTGTCTGCTTGAAACGCGCAGCAATCGCTTGCTGCGCCACGTGCTGCCCGTTGCGTACCACCCACCGGCCGCCGACCAGAACGTCGCGCACCAGGTTGTCGTTGCCGTTGAAGATAAAGCTGCCGAGTACCGCGTCCAGCTCCGGCGCGCCGTCATCGAGATCGGGATGCGCGTCGTCGAGCACGATCAGGTCGGCGCGCCGGCCCGGCGCCAATGCGCCCACCGGCCGCCCCGCCGCCTGCGCCCCGCCCTGCAAGGCGCGCTGCCATAAAAAGTCCCCTACCCGGCGCTGCTCGCTTGAGACCGCGATATTGCGGCGCTGGTGCTGCAGCCGCTGGCCATATTCGAGCCAGCGCAGTTCTTCCACCGGGCTGCGCGACACATGGCTGTCGCTGCCGATGCCGAAGCGCCCGCCCGCTGCCAGAAATTGCTCCAGCGGGAACAGGCCGTCACCGAGGTTCGCCTCCGTGGTGGGACACAGCCCCGCCACCGCACCGCTGGCAGCAATCGCCTGCACTTCCTCCGGCACCAGGTGCGTGGCATGTACCAGGCACCAGCGCGCATCCACCGGCACTTGGTCGAACAGCCACTGCACCGGGCGCCGGCCCGAAAAGTCGAGCGACTGCCGGACTTCCGCCTGCTGCTCGGCGATATGCACATGCACCGGGCGCCCGGCCGGCAGCGCGGCCAGCAATTCGTTGATGTGCGACGGGGACGCCGCGCGCAGCGAATGCGGCGCCACGCCCACCTCGGTTTGGCCGTCGCGCAGCGGCGCCAGGGCTTCCACCACGCGCAGCACGTCATGGACATCGGTGCGGAAACGCTGCTGTTCGGGTTTGAGGGCGATGTCGCCAAAACCGGAATAACTATACAACACCGGCAGCATGGTCACCCCGATTCCGGCCAACCGTGCGGCGGCAATGACCCGTTCCGCCGTTTCAGCCGGCCGGTCGTAGAACGCGCCGTCGGGCCGCCGTTGCACATAGTGGAATTCACAGACGGACGTGTAGCCGTGACGCAGGCATTCGGAGAACAATTGGGCGGCAATTGCCTCGATGTGGTCGGGCGTGATGTTGCGCGCGAAGCGGTACATCAGCTCGCGCCAGGTCCAGAAGCTGTCCTGGCTGTCGCCCGCCACTTCGGTGCGGCCGCCGAGCGCGCGCTGGAAGCTGTGCGAATGCAGGTTGACCATGCCGGGCAACGCGTACTGGACGGTGTCCACGCCGGCCAACGCTGCGCTGCCGGGCGCCGTGTCGGCCACCACCGCGGTGAGGTTGCCGTCGCCGTCCCACGCGAGCAGCACGTCGTTGCGCCAGCCGTCGGGCAACAGCGCGTGGCGGGCAAACAGCTGCGTGGCCGGCGCGGTCATGACCGCGCCCAGCCGGCCGCCGCCTGCGTCATGGTGCGCAGCAGGTCTCGCACTTGTGCCGCGCGATCGGGCCGGTAGCCGTACGGCGCGTCTTCGTCCATGTACACGGACTGGCACATTTCGAGCTGGATCGCGTGCACCCCCGCCTGCGGCTGGCCGTAACAGCGCGTGATATGGCCGCCCTTGAAACGGCCGTTGACGGCGATGCTGTACTGGTCTTGCGCCAGTGCGCGTCCCACCACGGCATCGGCCAGCCCTGGTGCGCAACTGGCGCCATCGGCAGTGCCGAAATTCAGGTCGGGCAGCTTGCCGTCGAAAAAACGCGGCACGTGCGAGGCAATCGAATGCGCGTCCCACAGCGCCACGCGGCCGTGGATGGCCAGCAGGCGGTCCAGCTCCACCCGCAGTTGCTGGTGGTACGGCTGCCAGTAGCGCTGCAGGCGGCGTTCTACTTCGGCTTGGTCGGGCACGCAGCCAGCGCGGTACAGCGGCGCGCGGTGGAAAGTATCGACCGGGCACAGGCCGGTGGTGTCCTGGCCCGGGTACAGGTTGGTGTTTTCCGGTGGGCGGTTCAAATCGATCGCATAGCGCGACCAGCGTGCCGATAACGTCGAGGCGCCCATGTCCTGCAAAAAGTCGTACAGCCGCACCAGGTGCCAGTCGGTATCCTGCTTGTCGACGGCAGCGGCCGTCATGCCGGCCGCGATCTCGTCGGGAATATCGGTACCCACGTGCGGCATGGACACCAGCAGCGGTATCGTCCCTGCATTGAACTGGTAATCCATGTCGTCCCTCCGGTTTATGGATGCAGGGTGGTGAACAGCTCGCGGCACGACGCGCTCAGTTCCCCGCGCATCACCATGCCCTTGGCTGCTTCGATATCGGGCGCAAAGAAGCGGTCGGCGTCAAAGAACGGCACCGACTGCCGCAGCTGCGCATGCACGTGTTCGAGGTGCGGCGCGGTGGTGAGCGGCCGGTGGAAATCGATGCCCTGCGCCGCCGCCATCAGCTCGATGCCGATGATGACTGCCGTATTCTGCGCCATGTCGTCGAGCCGGCGCGCCGCGTAGGTGGCCATGCTGACGTGGTCTTCCTGGTTGGCGGACGTGGGAATGGTGTCCACGCTGCCCGGGTGCGCCAGCGATTTATTCTCCGACGCCAGCGCGGCAGCCGTCACGTGGGCGATCATGAAACCGGAATTGACACCCGGCTCCGGCACCAGGAACGGCGGCAGGCCGGACAGGGTGGCGTCGATCAGCAGCGCGATGCGGCGCTCGGAAATGCTGCCGATTTCGGCAATCGCCAGCGCCAGCGTATCGGCGGCAAACGCCACCGGTTCGGCGTGGAAGTTACCGCCCGAAACCACCACCGACAGCTCGCCGTCCTTGAACAGCAGCGGATTGTCGGTGACGGCATTGGCTTCGATCAGCAGCGTGCGGGCGGCGTTGTTGATGATGTCCCAGCACGCGCCCATTACCTGCGGCTGGCAGCGCAGGCAGTAGGGATCCTGCACCCGCTCGTCGCCCACCAGGTGCGAGGCGCGGATCGCGCTGCCTTCCACCAGCTGGCGGTAGATGGCGGCGGCGGCGATCTGGCCCGGCTGGCCGCGCACTTCGTGCACGCGGGCGTCGAACGGCGCGTCGCTGCCCTTGGCGGCGTCCAGCGACAGCGCGCCCGAGACAAACCCCGCTTCCAGCAGGCGCTCGGCCATGAACAGGCCATGCAGCGCCAGTGCGGTGGACACTTGCGTGCCGTTGATCAGCGCCAGCCCTTCCTTGGCGGCCAGCACCACGGGCGCGATGTTGGCCGCCTTCAGTGCCGCGGCAGCGTCCATCAAGGTGCCGTTCATGCGCACCTGGCCCACGCCCAGCATGGCCAGGGTCATGTGCGACAGCGGCGCCAGATCGCCCGACGCGCCCACCGAACCCTTGGCGGGAATGGCCGGCATGATGCCGGCGTTGTACAGCGCGATCAGCGTGTCGATGATCAGCGGGCGCACGCCCGAGTAGCCGCGCGCCAGGCTGCCGATCTTCATCAGCATGATCAGGCGGCACACGGCGTCGGACACCAGTTCACCGGTACCCACCGAGTGCGACAGGATCAGGTTGCGCTGCAGTTGTTCCAGCTTGTCGTCGGGGATGCGGGTTTTGGCCAGCAGGCCGAAGCCGGTGTTGATGCCATAGGCGGCATCGCCCTTGGCAACGATGGCGCGCACGGCGGCTGCCGAGGCTTCGGTCACGGGATAGGCTTCGGCGGCCAGCGCCAGCGGTGCGGCCTGGTTCCAGACGGCGCGCAGGTCGGACAGCGTCAGCGCGCCCGGTTGTAAAGTGAGAGTCATCATTATTTGATCATGGGAAGGTTGAGGCCATTGCGCTGGGCGCAGGCGATGGCGGTGTCGTAACCGGCGTCGGCATGGCGCATCACGCCCGAGCCGCTGTCGTTGACCAGCACCCGCGCCAGCCGTTTGGCGGCAGCTTCGGTGCCGTCGGCAACGATCACCACGCCCGAGTGTTGCGAGTAGCCCATCCCCACGCCGCCACCGTGGTGCAACGACACCCAGGTGGCGCCGCCGGCAGTGTTGAGCAAGGCGTTGAGCAGCGGCCAGTCGGAGACGGCGTCGGTGCCGTCTTTCATGGACTCGGTTTCGCGGTTCGGGCTGGCGACGGAGCCGGTATCGAGGTGGTCGCGGCCGATCACGATCGGCGCTTTCAGTTCGCCGTTTTTCACCATTTCGTTGAAGGCCAGGCCGGCGATGTGGCGCTCGCCCAGTCCCAGCCAGCAGATGCGCGCCGGCAGGCCCTGGAACGCGATCCGTTCGCGCGCCATGTCGAGCCAGCGGTGCACCTGCGCGTGGTGCGGGAACAGTTCCTTGATCTTGGCATCGGTTTTATAGATGTCTTCCGGGTCGCCGGACAGCGCCACCCAGCGGAACGGCCCCCGTCCTTCGCAGAACTGCGGGCGGATGTACGCAGGCACGAAGCCGGGGAAGTCGAACGCGTTGGCCACGCCATGGTCAAACGCCACCTGGCGGATGTTGTTGCCGTAGTCGACCACCTTCGATCCCAGCGCCTGGAAGTCGAGCATGGCCTGCACGTGCAACGCGCAGCCGGCAGCGGCAGCGGCCTGCAGTTCGGCGTGGCGGCTCGGATCCTGCTGCGCCGCCTTCCATTCTCCCACGGTCCAGCCCTGCGGCAGGTAGCCGTTCACCAGGTCGTGGGCGGAAGTCTGGTCGGTGACCATGTCGGGCACCAGGCCGCCGGCGCGGGCGCGGCGCACCAGTTCCGGCAGCACGTCGGCGGCGTTGCCCAGCAGGCCGATGGAGATCGCGTCGCCGCTGGCCTTGTGCCGGGCGATCATGGCCAGGGCCTCGTCGATGCTGGCAGCCTGTTTATCGAGATAGCGGGTGCGCAGGCGGAAGTCGATACTGGTTTGCTGGCACTCGATGGTGAGCGACACGGCGCCGACCATGGTGGCGGCCAGCGGCTGGGCACCTCCCATGCCGCCCAGGCCTGCCGTCAGTACCCAGCGCCCCTTCAAATCACCGCCGAAATGCTGGCGGCCCGCCTCGGCAAAGGTTTCGAACGTGCCCTGGACGATGCCCTGGGTGCCGATGTAAATCCACGAACCGGCCGTCATCTGGCCGTACATGAACAGGCCCTGGCGATCGAGTTCATTGAAATGGTCCCAGTTGGCCCACTTGGGCACCAGGTTGGAGTTTGCAATGAGCACGCGCGGCGCATCGGCGTGGGTCTGGAACACGCCCACCGGTTTGCCGGACTGGATCAGCAAGGTCTGGTCGGCTTCCAGCTCGCGCAGCGACGCCAGTATCTGGTCGTAACACGCCCAGTTGCGGGCCGCGCGGCCGATGCCGCCGTACACGACCAGGTGCTGCGGGTTTTCCGCCACTTCCTTGTCGAGGTTGTTCTGCAGCATGCGGTACGCGGCCTCGGCGCCCCAGGTCTTGCAGGTGAGACCAGGGCCGCGCGGGGCGCGGATGTCGCGGCTGGCGTCGAAACGGGGGTCGTTATTCGGCTCGGTGGTCATGGTCGCTCCTGCTCGGGGGATGGAATATCCGCCCAGCATAAGTTGTCTATACAACCAAGTCAACCGCCCGCGCTATTTTTTTTGATATACCTTTTTACCGCCCATCCAGGTTTGCAGCACGGTCGTCTTGCCCAGCTGTTCCGGTGCGATCGTAAAAATATCGCGGTCGATCACGATGAAGTCGGCCCACTTGCCCGGTTCCAGCGAGCCGATGACGTTTTCCTGCCGCGCCGCGTACGCGGCGTCGAGCGTGAAGCAGCGCAGCGCTTCGGTCAGCGTCATGGCCTGGTTTTTATACCAGCCGCCCGTCGGCGCGCCGCCGGCGTTCTGCCGCGTGACGGCCGCGTGCAAACCTTCGAACGCGTCGGGCGGCTCCACCGGGAAGTCGGACCCGCAGGCGATGCGCGAGCCCTGGTCGAGGAACGTGCGCCACGCATAGGCGCCCTTGATGCGTTCGTGCCCCACGCGCTGCTCGGCCATGTTCTGGTCCGACGTGGCGTGCGTGGGCTGCATCGACGGGATGATGCCCAGCGTCTTGAAGCGCGGGATATCCTCTTTGGTTACCACCTGGGCGTGCTCGATGCGGTGGCGCAGGCCGGCCGCGTTGTATTTGGGGATCAGCTGGGCGTAGGCGTCGAGGATCTGGTGGTTGCCGGCGTCGCCGATGGCGTGCACATTGACCTGGTAGCCGGCCTTCATGGCCTTGTCCATCTTGGCCAGCATCTCGGCGTTGGGATGGAACAGCAGCCCTCTGGTGGAAGGCATATCCGAGTACGGCGCCAGCAACGCCGCGCCCCGGCTGCCCAGCGCGCCGTCCGAGAACAGCTTGACGGCGGCCAGTGCATAGGTGTCGCTGGCATAGGTGTTGAGCGGGCCATTCTTGGCCAGTTCATCGAAGTCGGCGCCGGTGTCGCCGATCATTGCGTACACGCGGGCCGTGAGCTTGCCGTGGTCCGCGTAGTCGCGGTAAATGCCGTCCTCCGCTGCCGTGATGCCGGCGTCGTGCACGCTGGTCAGGCCCTCCCTGGCCAGCAGCGCCAGTGCGTTATCGAGCCTGGCGCGCGCCTGCGCCGGTGTGGGCAGCGGCACCACCTTGTCGGCCAGCGCCATGGCGCTGTCCACCAGCACCCCGGTGGGATTGCCCTTGGCGTCGCGTTCGATCTTGCCGCCGGCGGGGTCCGGCGTATCGCGGGTAATGCCGGCCATGTCCAGCGCCCGGGTATTGAGCCAGGTGGCATGCACGTCCACCCGGCGCAGCAGCACGGGCCGGTCGGACACCACCGCGTCGAGGTCGGCGGCGGTGGGGAAGCGCCCCAGCTTCCACGCTTCCTGGTTCCAGCCGAAGCCGATGATCCACGCATTTTGGGGATGGGTGCGGGCGAAATCGGCCACCGCGCGCACGGCAGCGGCCAGCGACGTGGGGGTGAACAGGTCCACGCCCGAGGCGATCTCGCCCAGCCCGAACACGTGGCCGTGGGCGTCGATCAGCCCCGGCAGCACGGTTTTGCCCTGCACGTCCACGTGGCGCGCGCCGGGCAGCGCAGCGGCGGTCTGCGCCTCGCTGCCCACCGCCACCACCCGGCCCTGGGCATCGAACGCCAGCGACGTAAAGCGCTGCAAGTTGCCAGCACCGGCGCCGGTGCCAGTGAGCGTGTAGCCGTTGGCGCGGTCGAGGATGGTCTGGGCGCCGGCAAATGCCGTGGCCAGGGACAGGCAAACCGCCATGGCGGTCATCTGCGGCAGGCGCCGCGTACAAGGGGTGCGCATCGTTTTCTCCATTCGGAACCAGCCTGGAAGTGTAACGAAAGTGGCGCCAAGTTGGTGACTGGCAGGACAGGTACAATGGCGGTTTCGCCGAAATCACCACACCCCCGTGAACAGCCGCCAACTCTACCTCCGCCTGCTCAAGCAATTCCGCCCATACCTCTGGATCGGGGTCGTCACGCTGTTCGCGGTGGGCCTGGCTGCCGCCACCGACGTACTGCTGATCCGCCAGTTGCAAGGCGTGATCGACGCGCTGGCGCCGTCGCACGCCATCGGCGGCGTGCGCCCGCCTGCCACCGGCATGCTGGCCGTGGTGCAGGACTGGCTCACGCACGTCCTGCCCAGCAATACCGCCGACATGGCGCTGTGGAGCATTCCGGCCGTGATCCTGGGCCTGGCCGTGATGCGCATGGTATCGAGCTTCGTCGGCGAGTACGGCGCGGCGTGGCTCAGCAGCCGGGTACAGGCCAACCTGCGCGAGGTCATGTTCGCGCGCATCATGCGCCTGCCCACCGGCTTTTTCGACCGGTCCACCACCGGCACCACGCTGTCGCGCGTGGCCTTCGACGCCGCCCAGGTGGCGCAGGCGGGCCTCACGGTGCTCAACGTGGCGGTGCGCGACTCGGTGCTCACCATCGGCTACCTGATTACGATGTTTGTCTCGGACTGGCAGCTGTCGGTGTTTTGCCTGGCACTGCTGCCGCTGGTGGCGGCGGTGGTCACGTTTGCCGGACGCCGCATGCGTCACCTGAGCAAGAGCGCACAAACGGCCATGGGCGACCTGACCAATGTGCTCGACGAGAGCATCAGCGGCCAGCGCGTGGTGAAAATCTTCGGCGGCCAGACCTACGAGCAGGCGCGCTTCGACCGCGTGGTCAAGCTCAATCGCCAGCTGGCCGTCAAGCACGCGGCCACGTCGGCGCTGAACTCGGGCGTGATCATGCTGCTGATCGGGATTACGCTGTCATCGGTGATTTATTTTTCGCTGTTGCGCCACCAGGCCGGCGCTCTGTCGGCCGGCGATTTCGTCTCGTTCATCGTGGCGCTGATGGCCATGCAGTCACCGATCAAGAACCTCACCAAGATCAACGAGCCGTTGCAGCGCGGCCTGGCCGCCGCCGACTCGGTCTTCGGCCTGGTGGACACCGATACCGAAGCCGATACCGGCAAGCACGCAACCGCGCGCGCCCAGGGAAAACTGTCGCTCAAGGACGTGAGTTTCCAGTACCTCGATGCCGACGGCCAGCCGCTGGTGGCCGACGCCAGGCCGGCGCTCGATCATGTGTCGCTCGACATTGCCGCCGGCCAGAAAGTGGCGCTGGTGGGCAGTTCCGGCAGCGGCAAGACCACGCTGGCCAGCCTGCTGCCGCGCTTTTACGATGTGAGCAGCGGCGCCATCACGCTCGACGGCGTGGACTTGCGCGATTATTCGCTGGCCGCGCTGCGCCGGCAGATCGCGCTGGTCAGCCAGGAAGTGGTGCTGTTCAACGATACGCTGGCGGCCAATATCGCGTATGGCGATCCGGCGCCATCGCAGGAACGCATTGAGGCGGCCGCGCGCGCTGCGCACGCGCACGAGTTCATCGTGCGTCTGCCGCAGGGTTATCAGTCTCCGGTGGGCGAGAATGGCGGGCGGCTGTCGGGCGGCCAGCGCCAGCGCCTGGCCATTGCCCGCGCCATCTACAAGGATGCGCCGATCCTGATCCTGGACGAAGCCACCAGCGCGCTCGATACCGAATCGGAACGGCTGGTGCAACAGGCGCTCGAACGGCTGATGGAAGGCCGCACCACGGTGGTCATCGCGCACCGCCTGTCCACGATCGAAAACGCCGACCGCATCGTGGTGCTCGATGGCGGCAGGGTCCGCGAAATGGGCAGCCATGATGAACTGCTGGCCAACAACGATATGTATGCGCGGCTGTACCACACGCACCAGATCGCTCAGGCGGCGTCGTGAAAAATCAGTCCCAGCGTATGGCGTGAGCCGGCACGCACCTGGCTCACGCCATGGCGCATCGCCACCCGGTACACGCCGCGTGCGCCCTGCACCGGCCGGTGGTTGACCGGGAAAATCACCATGTCGCCGCGCCGCAGCGGCACCACCGCCACCCGCGACTGCATGCGCGGGCGCTGCTCGGTCAGCACGAATTCCCCGCCGTCGAAATCCGTCCCCGGCTCGCTCAGTAAAATCGCCGCCTGCAGCGGGAACACATGCTCGCCATACAAATCCTGGTGCAGGCAGTTGTAGTCGCCCGCGCCGTATTGCAGCAGCAATGGCGTGGGCCGCGTCTGCCCTGCCGCGTGGCAGCGCGCCAGAAATTCGGCGTGTTCGGGCGGAAAGCGGATATCGATGCCCAGCGCCGTGTGCCAGCGGTTGGCAATCGCCGCCAGCGGCCCGTATAACGCCTGGCGCAGCGCCGCCACGGGCGCCGGCAGCGGGTAGCGGAAATACTGGTATTCGCCGGAGCCGAAGCCATGCCGGGCCATCACCACCCGGCTGCGGAACAGCTGCGGCGCTGCATACCGGGCGGCGATGGCCGCGCATTCGTCAGCCGTGAGCATGCCGGGCACGATGGCGTAGCCGTGCACGGCGAGGTCGTCGCCGATGGTTTGCCAGTCCATGCGCGTCACTCCCCGCGTTCGCGGTCGAGCAGCGCGGCCTTGCGATCGACGCCCCAGCGGTAGCCGGAAATCGCACCGTCGTTGCGCACCACGCGGTGACACGGGATCGCCACCGCCAGCGCGTTGGCGGCGCAGGCGCCGGCCACGGCGCGGGCCCCCTTGGGCAGGCCGACGATTTCCGCCAGTTCGGCGTAGCTGACGGTGCGACCGGCGGGAATGGCGCGCAGCGCCTGCCATACGCGCTGCTGGAACGCCGTGCCGCGCACGTCGAGCGGCAAATCGAGTCCCAGTTCCGGGCGCTCCACCAGGCCCACCACGCGCGACACCACCTGTTCGTAGTCCGCCTCGGCGCCGATCAGTTCCGCGTTGGGAAAGCGGTCCTGCAGGTCGCGCACCAGGAAGTCCGGATCGTCGTCGATCAGGATGGCGCAGATGCCCTGCGCCGTGCTGGCCACCAGGATGGCGCCGAGCGAGCAGGCGGCAATCGCAAAACGGATCTGCGCCCCGGTGCCGCCGGCACGGTACGCGGTGGGCGTCATGCCCAGCACCGCCGGCGACTGCGCATAAAAACGGGCGCTGGAATTGAAGCCTGCCGCGTAAATGGTGTCGGTCACCGAGTCGCTGTGCGCCAGGCCCTGCTGCACCCGGCGCGCACGGCCGGCGTTGGCATACGCCCTGGGCGTGATCCCGGTCGCCGCCTTGAACAGGCGGTGGAAGTGAAAGCGGCTCACGCCCACGGCCGCTGCCAGCGCGTCGAGATCAGGAATGTCGTCGCCGGCCTGGGCGGCAGCGTCGATCAGGCGGCACGCGTGGGCCGCGATGGCGGCCTGGCGCTCGGCCAGCGGCGGCTGGTCAGGCTTGCAGCGCAGGCAGGGCCGAAACCCGGCCTGCTCGGCTTCTGCGCGGCTGGCGTGAAAGGCGACGTTCTTGCGCAACGCGGGGCGCGCCGCGCACGACGGCCGGCAATACACGCCGGTACTGCGCACCGAATACCAGAACACGTCGTCGGCGCCGGCATCGCGTGCCTGCACGGCGGCCCAGCGCGCGGCGTCGTCCGCGTACGGCACGGCAGGCAACGCGGCGGGGTGCGGTTTCAAAGCGGTGTGGCCCATTTGGGACTCCATGAATGAATAACGATGCTGTCAGCGTAACGGCCGGCGCGAACGGACGCACTCCGGCGCTTGCTTTTGAATTGTAAGCGGTTGGCGAAAAACATAGCGATGCTAAAATGACCGCGCCGCCTGCCCGGGCGCGCTTACGGAGACGCGGTTTGGACCAGCAAGCACACAATACATCTGACAATACCCCGATTTTTCAGCAGATCAAGGACCACCTGCTGGCGCAGATCGGCGCCGGCGTGTGGAAGGAAGGCGACGTGATCCCGTCCGAGCTGGCGCTGGTCAAGCAGTTCGGCGTCTCGCGCATGACCGTCAACCGCGCCGTGCGCGAGCTCACGGCCGAACAGGTGCTCACCCGGCGCCAGGGCGCCGGCACGTACGTCGCCCAGCAAAAATACCAGTCCACGCTGCTGCAAATCCGGTCCATCGCCGAGGAAGTGCGGGCGCGCGGCCACGTCCACCGCAGCAGCCTGCAGCACCTGGAACGGGTGAAGGCCAGCGAACTGATGGCCAAGCAGTTCGAGCTGGCGGCCGGCCACCCGCTGTTCCACTCGGTGATCATCCACTTCGAGAACGGCGTGCCGATCCAGGTGGAAGACCGTTGGGTCAACCCCGACTGCGCGCCCGATTACATGGAGCAGGATTTCGGCGCCATCACGCCCAACGAGTACCTGATGAAGGCCGCGCCGCTGCAAGGCGCCAGCTACAGCATCGAAGCACTGCCGGCGCCGCGCGACATTGCCGACATGCTGGCCATCGAAGTGCGCCAGGCGTGCCTGGTGCTGCGACGACAGACGCTGTCGGGGGGGCGCATCGCCACCATCGCCACCATGTGGCACCCGGGCCACCGCTACCAGTTCGCGGGCAGCTTTACCCAATAGCGGCCCGGCTACTGTCACTTTCAAGAAACAAGACGCGAGCGGCTGCAACCGCGCCCGCATTCTCACGGATTGTCACGAAAAACCGCAAAAACATTGTCTTTTGCGGACGCGTTTTCACGTCCGCGCAACACATATTGATCGAGATCACAGGACTGCAACCACGCCGGTCAAAGCTGCTATAGTTGCCCGCACACTGTTCACACTTGCTGCCGCCAGAAAGGGCAATCTTGTTCCGCACGCGCTCCCGCACCGTTTCGCCGTCCTGGCGCCAGGCAGTGGTCAAATTCGCGCGCCGGTGGGCCGCAGGCCTGTTGCTGGCAACGGGCACGGTGGCAGCTGCAGGCGCGGCTGAAAAAGTCACCATCCAGCTCAAATGGCAGCACCAGTTCCAGTTCGCCGGCTACTACGCCGCGCAGGACCAGGGCTATTACCGCGACGCCGGCCTGGACGTCGCCCTGCTCGAGGCCAAGCCCGGCAGCGACCCGGTGCAGGCCGTGGCCGAGGGGCGCGCCCAGTACGGCGTGGGCAATACCACGCTGCTGCTGGCGCGTTCGCTGGGCCAGCCGGTGGTGGTGCTCGCGTCCGTGTTCCAGCATTCGGGCGCGGTGCTGCTGGTGCGCCACGGCGCCGACGGCAAGCCCCGCCCGTGGGCGGGCAGCCGCATCATGATGGCGCCCAACAACGAAGAACTGACCGTGTACCTGAAAAAAATCGGTGTCCGTTACGATACCGTGTACCAGCTGCCGCACACCTATAACTTCGACGACTTTATCAGCGGCCGGGTCGACGCCATGTCGATCTATAACACCCAGAGCCTGAACGTGCTCGAACGCAGCCGGGTGGCCTACGAGGTGCGCTCGCCGCGCAGCGTGGGCCTCGATTTTTACGGCGACGTGCTGTACACCACCGAGAGCGAACTGCGCGAGCATCCGGCCCGCGCCGAAGCGCTGCGCCAGGCCACGCTGCGCGGCTGGCAGTACGCGATGGCCCATCCCGGCCAGATGGCGGACCTGATCCGCGCGCGCTACCCCGAGCGTCACAGCCGCGAACAGCTGATGGTGGAGGCCGAGCAGATCATCGCGCTGTTGCAGCAGGACCTGATCGAACTCGGTTACAGCAATCCCGCGCGCTGGCACGCCATCGCCCAGGCCTACCAGGAACAAGGCATGTTGCCGGCCGATTTCCGGCTCGACGGCTTTTTGTACCAGCCGCGCGCCGTGCACCCGCTGCTGCGCTACGGCTTGCCGATCCTCGGTGCGCTGCTGTTACTGGGGGCAGCCACCGCCATCTGGCGCCTGCGCCGCCAGGCCAGCGCGCTGCGACTGGCGCGCCAGGAGCTGGCCCGGTCCGAAGGCATGGCCGGCCTGGCGCTGGAGGGATCGGGCGAAGGCGTGTGGGAATGGTTCATCGCCCCCGGCAAGCTGGTCCTGTCGGCGCGCTCGCGGGAACTGTTCGGCCACGAGGACGATCCGCATTACCCGGCCGATATCGGCCAATGGCGCGCCGCCATCCATCCCGACGACATGGCGCGGGTGGACCGCAACGTGGAAGAGTACCTGGCCGCCAGCGAGCAGCACGATGCCCGCTTTATCGTCGAACACCGCATCCGCTGCCGCGACGGCAGCTGGAAATGGCTGCTGGCGCGCGGCATCGTGGTCGAACGGGCGGCGGACGGCCGGCCGCTGCGCGCCATGGGCACGTTTGCCGACATCACCGCGCGCGCCGACAACGAGGAAGCACGCCTGTGCGCGGTGATCGACGCCACCCCGGGTGCCATGCTGATTGCCGACAAAAGCGGGCGGGTACGCTACGCCAACACCGCGTGCGCGCGCAGCTTCGGCATCGACGGCAGCATGGCCGGGCGCAGCGTCGATCAACTGGCCCCCGACGCCATGCGCAGCAGCGGCCGCACGCGCGAACTGTTCGCCCGCCCCGGCCTGCCCGGCCGCGTGATGAGCGCCCACCGCGCCGACGGCAGCACGTTCCCCGCCATGGTGCACCTGGCACCGCTCGACCTGGGCGGCCAGGAACTGGTCGTGGTGACGCTGCGCGACATGACCCAGCGCCAGCGCGCCGAGGAAGCGATGCACGCCAGCTCCGAGCGCTATCGCCTGATCGTGCAGACCGCCGCCGAAGGCATCTGGATGACCGACGCCGACGACCGCACCACGTTCGTCAATCCCACCATGGCCAACATGCTCGGGGTCGATGTCGAACAGGTGATGGGACGGGCGGTGACCGAATTCATGGACGATGCCGGCCGCCTGCTGCTCAAGCAGCACCTGCAGCAGCACCTGGCCGGCGAAGCGATCCAGGGCGACATCCGCCTGCGCCGTGCCGACGGCAGCGTGCTGTGGTGCCTGCTGTCCACCACCGTCATCAGTTCCGACGCCGGCCACTATGCCGGCACGCTGGCCATGCTGACCGATATCACGGCCCGGCGCGTGGCCGAGGATGCGCTGCGCGCTACCGGCCAGCGGCTGGCGTCGATCTTCAATGCCGTGACCAACGGCCTGGTGATGGTCGACGGCAGCGGCGCCATTTTGGAGAGCAACGCCGCCGCCGAACGCATGCTGGCGCACGCGATGGAACTGGACCGGCGCGGCGAATGCGACGGCCTGTGGTGCGGCGTGCGCGAGGATGGCAGCGTGTTCGACAGCACCAGCCACCCGGTGCGCCTGGCCACCGTCACCGGCCTGCCGGTGCGCGACGTGGTCATGGGCATCACCCAGCCCGACGGCGCCATGCGCTGGCTGTCGATCAATGCCGAGCCGATACCCGATCCCAGCGGCGCGGTGCCGCTGGTGGTGGTGAGCCTGACCGACATCAGCGACCGCAAACGCGGCGCCGACGAACTGCGCGAATGGAACGAGCACCTGGAAGAGCGGGTGGTGATCCGCACCCGCGAGCTGGAAGAAGCGCGGCGCCAGGCCGAGGAAGCGAGTCAATCGAAGGGCCAGTTCCTGGCCAACATGAGCCATGAAATCCGCACCCCGATGAACGGCGTGATCGGCATGGCCTACCTGGCGCTGAAAACCGACCTCGATCCGCGCCAGCGCGACTACCTGGAAAAAATCCGCTTTGCCGGCGAGCACCTGCTGGGCATCATCGACGACATCCTCGACATCTCGAAAATCGAGGCCGGCAAGCTCGAAATCGAGCAGGTCGACTTCGCGCTCGACCACGTGATCCAGACCCTGACCACGGTGGTGGCGCCGAAGGCCGCCAGCCGCGAGCTGGAACTGGTGTTCGAGCTCGACCCCGCGCTGCCCAAGGTGCTGCGCGGCGACCCGCTGCGCCTGGGCCAGGTGCTGATCAACTACGCCAACAACGCCATCAAGTTCAGCGAAAAAGGCACCGTCGTGGTCCGCGTGCGCCAGGTGGTGGCCGACGCCAGCGGCTGCCTGCTGCGCTTCGAAGTGAGCGACAGCGGCATCGGCCTGTCGGAAGCGGAAATCGAACGGCTGTTCCAGTCGTTCCAGCAGGCCGACACCTCCACCACGCGCGAGCATGGCGGCACCGGCCTCGGTCTGGCCATCTGCAAGCAGCTGGCGCAGCTGATGGGCGGCGAAGTGGGCGTGCGCAGCCAGCCCGGCGTGGGCAGCACGTTCTGGTTCACGGCGCGCCTGGGCATCTCCGACGCCAGCGTGCCGCAGGTGATCGAACGGGTGCAGGACGCCGCCGCCGAGCTGCTGGCGTCTACCCACACCGCCGCCGTCATGACGGCGTTAAAAGGCGCGCGCATCCTGCTGGTGGAAGACAACACCTTCAACCAGCAGATCGCGCTCGAAATGCTGGAAGACGTGGGTGTGACGGTATGCCTGGCGGCCAACGGCCAGGAAGCGCTCGACCTGCTGCGCCAGACCGTGTTCGACTGCGTGCTGATGGATGTGCAAATGCCGCTGATGGACGGCCTGCAAGCGACGCGCCACATTCGCGCCGACCCGCGCCTGGAAGGCTTGCGGGTACTGGCCATGACCGCCACCGCCACCAGCGAAGACCGCGCCCGCTGCACCG
>Ga0308164_10000921_pt1 | contig 38839 bp, 33 predicted proteins | sample PhyTR2_FD_201031 | JGI IMG/M metagenome (GOLD analysis project Ga0308164, IMG submission 201031) | Phyllosphere microbial communities from UC Gill Tract Community Farm, Albany, California, United States - DLSLT.R2 | ecosystem: Host-associated > Plants > Phyllosphere > Unclassified | place: USA... | reverse complement strand
CGACCATGGCCTACGGCTACGGCCTGTCGGCGTCGCTGTTCCAGATGGCGCACTCGTACACCTCGTTCGCGCACGACGGCCGGCTGATCCCGCTGACCATCCTGCGCAGCCCCGAGCCGGCCGTCGGCGTGCCGGTGTTCTCGGCCGAGAACGCGCGCGCGGTGCGCAAGATGCTGCAGATGGCCGCGGCGCCCGGCGGCACCGGACCGCTGGCGCAGACCGTGGGCTATTCGGTCGGCGGCAAGTCGGGCACGGCCCACAAGCAGGTCGGCCGGGGCTACGCGAGCAACAAGTACCGCGCCTGGTTCACCGGCATGGCGCCGATCGACAAGCCGCGCATCATCGTCGGCGTGATGATCGACGAGCCGAGCGACGGCGTCTACTTCGGCGGCCTGGCCGCCGCGCCGGTCTTCAGCGAGGTCGTGCAGCAGACGCTGCGCACGATGAACGTCGCGCCCGACCTGGCCGTCAAGCCGCTGGTCGTGACGCAGAGCGTGGACGAGAGCTTCTGACCCCGGATGCGCGCGTCATGATGAAGACCTTCGACACCCCGCACGAGGCCGCCCGCTGGCTGCAGGACCGCGTGCGCGGCACCCTGCAGGCCGACAGCCGCGCCATCGGCGCGGGCGACGGCTTCATCGCCTGGCCCGGCGCGGCCACCGACGGGCGGGCGCATGTCGCGGCGGCGCTGGCGCGCGGCGCGGTGGCCTGCCTGGTCGAGCGCGCCGGCATCGAGGCCTTCGTCGATGCCGCCGATGGTTTCGGCGTCGCGCCCGACGACGAGCGCATCGCCGCCTATGTCGGGCTCAAGGCCGCCACCGGTCCGATCGCCGCCGCCTTCCACCTGGCGCCGTCGGCCCAGCTCGACGTCATCGCGGTGACCGGCACCAACGGCAAGACCTCGACCGCCTGGTGGCTGGCCCAGGCGCTGTCGGAGGCCGGCGGCGTCGAGTCCGAGGTGCTGCTGCCCACGCCCTGCGCCGTGATCGGCACGCTCGGCATCGGCGTGCCGCCGGAGCTGGTCCACACCGGTCTCACCACGCCCGACCCGGTGGCGCTGCAGCGCGCCCTGCGCGACTTCGCCGATCGCGGGTTCGGCGCCTGCGCGATCGAGGCGTCCTCCATCGGCATCGCCGAGCGGCGCCTGGACGGCACCCGCATCGCGGTGGCGGTGTTCACCAATTTCACCCAGGACCACCTCGACTACCACGGCAGCATGGAGGCCTACTGGCAGGCCAAGGCCGAGCTGTTCGGCTGGCCCGGACTGCGCGCTGCGGTGGTCAACATCGACGACGTCCATGGCGCCTCGCTGGTCGGCGAACTGATCGACCGCGGCACCGGCGCGCTCGACGTCTGGACCGTCTCGGCCGCCGGCGCGCCGGCGCGGCTGTCGGCCCATGCCGTGGGCTACGACGCCCGGGGCCTGGGCTTCGAGGTGCGCGAGACGGAGGTCGCCGGCGCATCGCAGCAGCAGGCGCCACGCCTGGAGACCACCCTCATCGGCGACTACAACGTCGCCAACCTGCTGGGCGTGATCGGCACCCTGCGCGCCCTCGGCCTGACGCTGGCGCAGGCCGTGGATGCCTGCCGCCGGCTGGGCAGCGTGCCCGGTCGCATGGAGCGCGTCGAGGTGCCCGGCCGGCCGCTGGTGGTGGTCGACTACGCCCACACCCCCGATGCGCTGGACAAGGCGCTGGCCGGCCTGCGCCCGCTGGCGGCCGCGCGCGGCGGCGCGCTGTGGTGCGTCTTCGGCTGCGGCGGCGATCGCGATGCCGTCAAGCGGCCCCTGATGGGCGCCGTCGCCGAGCGCGGCGCCGACCGCCTCGTCCTGACCAGCGACAACCCGCGCAGCGAGAAGCCGGCGGCGATCCTGGGCCAGATCCTGCTCGGTCTCTCGCGTCCCGAGGCGGCCTGGGTCGAGTCCGACCGCGCCGCCGCCATCGAGCGCACGCTGGCCGAGGCGGCGCCGCGCGACGTCGTGCTCGTGGCCGGCAAGGGCCACGAGGCCTGGCAGGAGATCGCGGGTGAACGCATTCCGTTTTCCGATCGGGCGCATGCGCTCGATGCACTTGCGCGCGGGAGCGTCGCATGAACCACAGAGAAGGTCTCGTTTTTGAAGAAGAAAGCACATCGATGAGCGCCATGACCACGCTGGGTGGGGCGCTGCAGTGGATCCCGGGCGCGCGGCTGGTCGGCGACCCCGCGACGCCGTTCTCGCGCGTCCATACCGACACCCGCACGCTGATGGCGGGCGACCTGTTCGTCGCGCTCCAGGGCGAACACCACGACGCCCATGACTTCCTGCCCGCCGCGCGCGGGCGCGGCGCCGTCGCGGCGATCGCCCGGGGCGGCCTCGAGGCCGCCGGCCTGCCCGGCCTGGAGGTGCCCGACACGCTGGCCGCGCTCGGCGCGCTGGCCGCCGGCTGGCGCGCGCAGTTCGCGCTGCCCCTGGTGGCGGTCGCCGGCAGCAACGGCAAGACCACCGTCACGCAGATGATCGCCTCGATCCTGCGCGCCGCCTGCGACGCCCAGGCGTTCGCGACCGAGGGCAACTTCAACAACGAGATCGGCGTGCCGCTGACGCTGCTGCGCCTGCGCGCGGCGCACCGGCTGGGCGTGGTGGAGCTCGGCATGAACCACCCGGGCGAGATCGCGCGGCTGGCGGCCATCGCCCGCCCGACGATCGCGCTGGTCAACAACGCGCAGCGCGAGCACCAGGAGTTCATGGCCACCGTCGAGGCCGTGGCGCACGAGAACGGCGCGGTGTTCCCGGTCCTGCCGGCCGACGGCACGGCCGTCTTCCCGCACGCCGACGAATTCACGCCCCTGTGGCGTTCCCTGGCGCACGAGGGCGCGGCACGCCGCTGCCTGAGCTTCGGCGTCGCCGCCGATGCCGACATCGCGCTGGAGGACGCGCGGTGGGAGCAGGGCGCCTGGCGGATCCGCGTGCGCACGCCGCTCGGCGCGCTGGCGACGACGCTGCGCATCGCCGGCCACCACAACGTGGTCAACGCCCTGGCGGCGGTGGCCTGCGCGCTGGCCTCGGGCGTGTCGCTCGACCACATCGCCCAGGGACTGGCCGCGTTCGAACCGGTCAAGGGCCGCTCGCGCGCCAGCGAGATCGCGCGCGCCGACGGTCACACGCTGACGCTGGTCGACGACAGCTACAACGCCAATCCCGACTCGGTGCGCGCCGCCATCGAGGTGCTGGCATCGCTGCCGGGTCCGCGCCTGCTGGTGCTGGGCGACATGGGGGAGGTCGGCGACCAGGCCGGGCACTTCCACGCCGAGGTCGGCGCCTGGGCGCACCGGCGCGGCATCGAGACACTGTTCGCGCTCGGGCGGGAATCGGCCGCCAGCGTGGCCGCCTTCACCGCCGCCGGCGGCACCGATGCCCGGCATTTCGAGGCCATCGAGACGCTCGACGCGGCGGTGCTGGAGCGCCTGCCGGCCACGGCCAGCGTGCTGGTCAAGGGTTCGCGATTCATGCGCATGGAGCGGGTGGCCCAGGCCATCGCCGCCACGGCCGCTCCGGCGAGCCCGCAACAGGGAGGCCGGCCATGAGGAATCGTCATGCACCGCGTGAGACGACATGCTGCTGAGCCTGGCCCAATGGTTGCAGACGCTGTCCCCCGAGTTCGGGTTCCTGCGGATCTTCCAGTACCTCACCTTCCGCGCGCTGATGGCGTCGCTGACCGCGCTGCTGCTCGGCCTGGCCGCCGGTCCGTTCGTGATCCGGCGCCTGAGCCTGCTCAAGATCGGCCAGCCGGTGCGCGGCTATGGCATGGAGACCCATCTCTCCAAGAGCGGCACGCCCACCATGGGGGGCGTGCTGATCCTCTTCGCCATCGCGTTCTCCACCGTGCTGTGGTTCGACCTGGCCAACCGCTTCGTCTGGATCGTGCTGTGGGTGACGCTGGGCTTCGGCGCCATCGGCTGGGTCGACGACTGGCGCAAGGTGGTGCGCAAGGACCCCGAGGGCATGCGCTCGCGCGAGAAGTACATGTGGCAGTCGCTGGTCGGCCTGGTCGCCGGCTTCTACCTGCTGTTCAGCATCTCGGAGAGCTCCAACTGGCGCGTGCTGGAACTGTTCGCCGACTGGGTGCGCTCGGGCTTCGCGCTGGAGTTCTCGCCCAAGATCAACCTGCTGGTGCCATTGTTCAAGGAGATCAGCTATCCCCTGGGTGGCATCGGCTTCGTGATCCTGACCTACCTGGTGATCGTCGGCGCCAGCAACGCCGTCAACCTGACCGACGGCCTGGACGGCCTGGCGATCATGCCGGTGGTGATGGTCGGCTCGGCGCTGGGCGTGTTCGCCTATGTGACCGGCAGCGCGGTCTACTCGCGCTACCTGCTGTTCCCGCACATCCCCGGCTCGGGCGAGCTGCTGGTGTTCTGCTCGGCGATGGCCGGCGCGGGCCTGGCGTTCCTGTGGTTCAACACCCACCCGGCGCAGGTCTTCATGGGCGATGTCGGCGCGCTGGCGCTCGGCGGCGCGCTGGGCACCATCGCGGTCATCGTGCGCCAGGAGATCGTGTTCTTCGTGATGGGCGGCATCTTCGTGGTCGAGGCGATCTCGGTCATGACGCAGGTGACCTACTTCAAGTACACCAAGAAGCGCTTCGGTCAGGGCCGGCGCATCCTGAAGATGGCGCCGCTGCACCACCACTTCGAGAAGAGCGGCTGGCGCGAGACCCAGGTGGTCGTGCGCTTCTGGATCATCACCATGCTGCTGTGCCTCGTGGGCCTGGCCACGCTGAAGCTGCGTTGAAGCCATGAAGCACCTCCACGACCTCCACGTGCTGATCCTGGGCCTGGGCGCATCCGGCCTGGCGATGGCGCGCTGGTGCGCGCGCCATGGCGCGCATGTCACCGTGGCCGACACGCGCACGGCGCCGCCGCAACTCGCGGCCCTGCGCCGCGACGCGCCCGACGCGGTCTTCGTCGGCGGCGCGTTCGCCCCGGCCCTGGTCGAGGGCACGTCGGTGCGCGCGGTCTATCGCTCGCCCGGTCTGGCGCCGGCCGACATCGCGCCGGTCGTCGACGCGGCGCGCGCCATCGGCCTGGCCATCGGCGGCGAGCTCGACCTGTTCGCCCGCGCGCTGGAGGACCTGCGCGTGGCCGACGACGCGGCGGCCGGCGCCGAGGTGGAGCATCCGCTCGGCGTCGCGCCCGATGCCGATGCCGATGCCGCCGGGGAAGCCGAGGAGGGCGAGCCCGTCGAGGACCGCGTGGACATCGTCGTGCCGCCCGCCGGGTCCCGGCCCCTGCAGCCGCCGCCGGAGTCCGAGGTCGAACCCCGCACCGAGACCGGTCCCGCCGCGGCGCCCGGCTCGGCACCCGCCGATGCGCCCGGTCCCGATGTCGCGCCGGGCTCGGCGCCCCATCCCGACAGGGCGCCGGAGCCGTCGCCGGAACCCGCATCGGTGCGTCCGGCGGGCATCTCGCCGCACACCGCCGCGCGCGACGCCGCCGCCTTCGTCGCCCGCATCGCCGAGCTGTCGGCGAGCGCGCCGGCCGCGCCCGCGGACGACGAGACCCCGGCCGCGATCGTCGCGCCAGCCGCGGCGCCGGCCGCCGGCGGCTACCGGCCGGTCGTGCTGGCCATCACCGGCACCAATGGCAAGACCACCGTCACCTCGCTGACCGGCCGGCTCGTCGAGCGCGCCGGCCGCACCGTGGCCGTGGCCGGCAACATCGGCCCGACCCTGCTCGACACGCTCGCCGGCCACCTCGACGCCGGCACGCTGCCCGAGGTCTGGGTGCTGGAACTCTCCAGCTTCCAGCTCGACGGCGTGCGGGGTTTCGAGCCGACCGCCGCCACCGTGCTCAACATCAGCCAGGACCATCTCGACTGGCATGGCGACATGGCGGCCTACGAGGCGGCCAAGGCCGGCATCTTCGGCCGCCAGGGCCTGATGGTGCTCAACCGCGACGATCCGGCCGTGATGCGGATGCTGCCGGCGCCGGTGCGCGTGCGGCTGCAGCGCCCCCGGGTGCGCGCCCATGTCACCTTCGGCGGCGACCTGCCGCGGCGCCCGGGCGACTTCGGCATCGAGCGCGTCAACGGCATGGCCTGGCTGGTGCGCGCCTTCGAGGCCGACGAGACCGTGAAGCGCCGGCGCGGCGCCGCCGCCGCCGCGGACGACGAGATCGTCCTGCAGCGCCTGATGCCGGCCGATGCGCTGCGCATCCGCGGCCACCACAACGCCCAGAACGCGCTGGCGGCCTTGGCCCTGGCCGGCGCGGCCGGCTGCGCGCTGGCGCCGATGCTCTACGGCCTGCGCGAGTACCGGGGCGAGCCGCATCGCGTCGAGCCGGTCGCCATCGTCGACGAGGTCGAGTACTTCGACGACAGCAAGGGCACCAACGTGGGCGCCACCGTCGCCGCGCTGGGTGGCCTGGGCGCCGAGCGCCGCGTCGTCGCCATCCTGGGCGGCGAGGGCAAGGGACAGGATTTCGCGCCGCTGGCCGAGCCGGTCGCGCGGTTCGCGCGCGCGGTGGTGCTGATCGGGCGCGACGCGCCGCTGATCGAGGGCGCCCTGGCCGCCACCGGCATCGCGCTGCTGCATGCCGCGTCGATGGACGAGGCGGTGGCGCTGGCCGCCCGGCGCGCCCGCCCGGGCGATGCCGTGCTGCTGTCGCCGGCCTGCGCCAGCTTCGACATGTTCAAGGACTACGCCCACCGCGCCGCCGTCTTCGTGGCCGCCGTGGAGGCACTGGCCGATGCGTCCGCGATGGCATCGCGGCAAGGCATCGAGGAGAACCATTCATGAGTCGCAACGCCGCCACGGCCACCGCCCCCGTCGAGACGCCCGAGGCCTCCGAGGCGCCCGCCGGCCGCCTGCGCCGCTGGTTCGGCCGCGCCGCCCAGAGCGGCATCGACGCGCTGCCGATGCATCTGCCGGTGCGCCTGGGCGGCGCCGACGTGGCCCAGACCAAGGCCGCGCCGGTGCGCGTGCTGGGCTTCGACCAGGCGCTGGTCTGGGTCACCTTCGCCCTGCTGGCCTGGGGGCTGGTGATGGTCTATTCGGCCTCCATCGCCATGGCCGACAACCCGCGCTTCGCCCGCGCCGGCAATGGACCGACCTTCTACCTGGTGCGCCACGCCCTGTTCATCGCCATCGCGTTCGTCACGGCGCTGCTGGCCTTCCAGATACCCATGAAGACCTGGGAGCGCGTGGCGCCCTGGCTGTTCGTGCTGTCGATCCTGCTGCTGGTGGCGGTGCTGGTGCCGCACGTCGGGCGGGTGGTCAACGGCGCGCGGCGCTGGCTGCCGCTGGGGATCATGAACTTCCAGCCCTCCGAGCTCGCCAAGCTGGCCATGGTGCTCTACGCATCGAGCTACATGGTGCGCAAGATGGAGATCAAGGAGCATTTCTTCCGGGCCGTCTGGCCCATGGGCGCGGCCGTGGTGATCATCGGCATGCTGCTGCTGGCCGAGCCGGACATGGGCGCGTTCATGGTCATCGCCGTGATCGCCATGGGCATCCTGTTCCTCGGCGGCGTCAACGCGCGCATGTTCTTCGTCATCGCGGCCCTGATGCTGGTGGCCTTCGGTGTCATGGTGATGACCAGCGAATGGCGGCGCGAGCGGCTGTTCGCCTACCTCGATCCGTTCAGCGAGGCCCACGCGCTGGGCAAGGGCTACCAGCTCTCGCATTCGCTGATCGCCATCGGGCGCGGCGAGATCTTCGGCGTCGGCCTGGGCGGCAGCGTCGAGAAGCTGCACTGGCTGCCCGAGGCCCACACCGACTTCCTGCTGGCCGTGCTGGGCGAGGAGTTCGGCCTGGTCGGCGTGCTGCTGGTGCTGGGCATGTTCCTGTGGCTCACCCGCCGCGTGATGCACATCGGCCGCCAGGCGATCTCGCTCGACCGGGTGTTCTCCGGCCTGGTGGCGCAGGGCATCGGCATCTGGATCGGCTTCCAGTCGTTCATCAACATGGGCGTGAACCTGGGCGCGCTGCCGACCAAGGGCCTGGGCCTGCCGCTGATGAGCTTCGGCGGCTCGGCCATCCTGATGAACCTGGTGGCGCTGGCCGTGGTGCTGCGCATCGACTACGAGAACCGCGTGCTGATGCGCGGCGGACGGCTGTGAGCACCGGAGCGCGCCGCACGGCGCTGGTCATGGCCGGGGGCACCGGGGGGCACATCTTCCCGGGCCTGGCGGTGGCCGAGGCATTGCGCGAACGCGGCTGGCGCGTGCACTGGCTGGGCGCGCCCGGCGGCATGGAGGAGCAGCTGGTGCCGCCGCGCGGCTTCGCCTTCGAGCCGGTGCGCTTCGGCGGCCTGCGTGGCAAGGGGCCATGGACCGTGGCGCTGCTGCCGCTGCGGCTCCTGCGCGCCTTCTGGCAGAGCATCGGCGTGCTGCGCCGGGTGCGGCCCGACGTGGTGGTCGGCCTGGGCGGCTACATCACCTTCCCGGGCGGCCTCATGAGCGCGCTGCTGGGCCGGCCCTTGGTGCTGCACGAGCAGAACTCGGTCGCCGGGCTGGCCAACCGGGTGCTCGCGAGCGTCGCCCACCGGGTCTTCACGGCCTTCCCCGATGTGCTGAAGGGCGCCGAGTGGATCGGCAACCCGCTGCGCGCCGCCTTCGTGACGCAGCCCGAGCCCGGCGCGCGCTTCGCCGGCCGCACCGGCCCGCTGCGGCTGCTGGTGGTCGGCGGCAGCCTGGGCGCGCGGGCGCTCAACACCATCGTGCCGCAGGCCCTGGCGCGTCTCGCGCCCGGGATGCGGCCGAGCGTGGTCCATCAGAGCGGCGCCAGGCAGATCGACGAGCTGCGCGCCAACTATGCCGCCGCCGGCGTCGTGGCCGAGCTCACGCCCTTCATCGACGACACCGCTGCCGCCTATGCCGACGCCGACCTCATCGTCGCGCGCGCGGGCGCCAGCACCGTCACCGAAATCGCGGCCGTCGGCGCAGCAGCGCTGTTCGTGCCTTTCCCGTCGGCGGTGGACGACCACCAGACCACCAATGCCCGCTTCCTCGTCGACGCGGGCGGCGGCTGGCTCGTCGCCCAGCCCGACCTCACTCCCGAACTCCTGGCCGATTTGCTCAAGACAACCGAACGCTCCACGCTGGTGGACAAGGCGCGGTGCGCCCGCACGATGAAGAAGACCGAGGCGGTCGACCGGATGGTCCGCGCCTGCGAGGAACTCGCCGACCGGCGCGCCGCGCGCAAGGCCGCGCGCGAAGGACGCGCCTCGTGAAGCACGCCATCCGCCACATCCATTTCGTCGGCATCGGTGGCGCCGGCATGAGCGGCATCGCCGAGGTGCTGCTCAACCTGGACTACCGCATCTCCGGCTCCGACCTGTCCGACAGCGCCACGCTGCGGCGCCTGGCCGGCCTGGGCATCGTCACGTACGTGGGCCACGACGCCGCCAACATCGAGGGCGCCGACGCGGTGGTCACCTCCACCGCGGTGCAGGCCTCGAATCCGGAAGTCGTCGCCGCGCGCGAGAAGCGCATCCCGGTGGTGCCGCGCGCCATGATGCTGGCCGAGCTGATGCGCCTGAAGCAGGGCATCGCCATCGCCGGCACCCACGGCAAGACCACCACCACCAGCCTGGTGGCCAGCGTGCTGGCCGCCGCCGGCTTCGATCCGACCTTCGTCATCGGCGGCCGCCTCAACAGCGCCGGCGCCAACGCCCGGCTGGGCAGCGGCGACTACATCGTGGTCGAGGCCGACGAGTCCGATGCCTCGTTCCTGAACCTGCTGCCGGTGATGGCGGTGGTCACGAACATCGACGCCGACCACATGGAGACCTACGGGCACGACTTCGGCAACCTGAAGAAGGCCTTCGTCGACTTCCTGCACCGCATGCCGTTCTATGGCGTGGCGATCCTGTGCACCGACGACGCGGCGGTGCGCGAGATCGTGCCCGAGGTCACCTGCCCGGTGACCAGCTACGGCTTCAACGAGGACGCCCAGGTGCGTGCGGTCGACGTGCGCGCCGTCGGCGCGCAGATGCACTTCACGGCGCAGCGCCGCAATGGCGTCACGCTGCCCGACCTGCGCGTGGTGCTCAACCTCGCCGGCGAGCACAACGTGCTCAACGCGCTGTCGGTGATCGCCGTGGCGGCCGAACTCAACGTGCCCGACGCGGCGCTGCTGCAGGGCCTGGCCGACTTCAAGGGCGTCGGCCGGCGCTTCCAGAACTATGGCGAGGTGCCGGCCGCCCAGGCCGGCGCTGCCGGTGCCGCCGGCGGCTTCACCCTGATCGAGGACTATGGCCACCATCCGGTGGAGATGGCCGCGACCATCGCCGCGGCGCGCGGCGCCTTTCCCGGCCGCCGGCTGGTGCTGGCGTTCCAGCCGCATCGCTACAGCCGCACGCGCGACTGCTTCGAGGATTTCGTGAAGGTGCTGGGCACGGCCGATGCCGTGCTGCTCGGCGAGGTCTATGCCGCCGGCGAGGCGCCGATCGTGGCGGCCGACGGCCGCTCGCTGGCGCGCGCCCTGCGCGTGGCCGGCAAGGTCGAGCCGGTGTTCGTCGACGAGATCGGCGCCATGGCGCAGGCGGTGATCGACAACGCCCGCGCCGGCGATGTCGTGGTGTGCATGGGCGCCGGCTCCATCGGCGGCGTGCCGGGCCGGGTGGTCGAGCTCGGCGGGACCGCTGCGCCCCCGGTCGCGGGCCAGTTCACGCGCGAAGGACGCATCCTGTGACGACGACGACCAACCCCATCGACACCCCGGCGGCGATCGACGTCGCCGCGCTCGGCAAGGTCGCCGTGCTGCAGGGCGGCACCTCGGCCGAGCGGCCGATCTCGCTGCTGTCGGGCGCCGGCGTGCTGGAGGCGCTGCGGTCGCGCGGCGTCGACGCCCACGCCTTCGATCCGGCCGAGCGCGAGCTGGCCGAACTCCGGCGCGAGGGCTTCGCGCGCTGCTTCATCGCGCTGCATGGCCGCCATGGCGAGGACGGCACGGTGCAGGGCGCGCTCGAACTGCTGGGCATCCCCTACACCGGCTCGGGCGTGATGGCCTCGAGCGTGGCGCTCGACAAGGTCATGACCAAGCGCATCTGGCTGGCCGACGGCCTGCCCACCCCGCGCTACGTGCGCCTGGCGGCCGACCTGCGGGGACCCGAGCAGGTGCGCGCGGTGCCCGAGGTGCTGGGCCTGCCGCTGATCGTCAAGCCGCCGCGCGAGGGCTCCTCGATCGGCGTCACCAAGGTGCGCGATGCTTCGCAGATGCAGGAAGCGGTGACCCTGTCGGCGACCTACGACGCCGATGTGCTGTGCGAGGAATTCATCGAGGGCGAGGAGGTGACCTGCGCCGTGCTGGGCACCGGCGCCGGCGCCCGGGCCCTGCCGGTGGTGCGCATCGCCGCGCCCGAGGGCGCCTACGACTACCAGAACAAGTACTTCACCGACGACGTGAAATACCACTGCCCGAGCGGCCTGCCCGAGGCCGAGGAGCAGGAGATCCGCCGCATCACGCTGGCGGCCTTCCGCACGCTCGGCTGCCGGGGCTGGGGCCGGGCCGACGTCATGATCCGCGCCAGCGACCGCAAGCCCTTCCTGCTGGAGATGAACACCTCGCCCGGCATGACCACCCATTCGCTGGTCCCGATGTCGGCGCGTGCCGCGGGCATCGGCTACGAGGAGCTGTGCCTGCGGGTGCTCGCCATGGCGACGCTCGACTCGGCGGGCGCGCACTGACCATGGCCACCACCGCGCCCACTCCCTTCGACGTCCGGCTGATGAATTTCACGGCCACGCTGGTGTTCGTGCTGTTCGCGCTGACGCTGGTGGTCGCGCTCGCGTGGTGGGTGCTGCGCCAGCCCTTCTTCCCGATCGCCGCGCTCAAGGTCGACGGCGAGGTCACTCACAACAGCGCCGTCACGCTGCGCGCCACCGTCACGCCGCAGATCACCGGCAACTTCTTCACCGCCGACCTGGCGCGCGCGCGCACCGCCTTCGAGTCGGTGCCCTGGGTGCGCCAGGCGGTGGTGCGGCGCGAATTCCCGAACAAGCTGCGCGCCACCCTGGTCGAGCACGTGCCGGTCGCCCACTGGGGCGACGAGGCCAGCTCGCGGCTGGTCAACGGCTTCGGCGAGATCTTCGAGGCCAACGCGGCCGAGGTCGACGACAAGCTGCCGCGCCTGGACGGCCCGCCCGACCAGGCCGGCCAGATCCTGGGCATGTACCGCCTGCTGGTGCCATTGTTCGCGCCCTACGAGATCGGCATCGAGGAACTCGGCCTGTCGAGTCGCGGCAGCTGGCACGTGCTGCTCGACACCGGCGCCGTGCTCGAACTCGGTCGCGGACGCAGCGAGGAGGTCGTCGCCCGCACCGAGCGCTTCCTGCGCACGGTGGCGCAGGTGGCGGCCCAGTACGGTCGCACCGTGGCATCGGTCGAGGGCGCCGATCTGCGCCATCACGAGGGTTACGCCCTGCGCATGCGCGGCGTCACCACCGTGGTGAACGAGCCCCCCAAGAAAAAATGAGCGAACAGCGAGGACACACACGCATGCCCAGAGAATACAAAGACCTCGTCGTCGGTCTCGATATCGGAACCGCCAAGGTGATGGTGGTCGTGGCCGAGGTGCTCGGCGGCGGCGCGCTCAAGCTCGCCGGCCTCGGCGTCGCGCCCAGCAACGGCCTGAAGCGCGGCGTGGTGGTGAACATCGACGCCACGGTGCAGAGCATCCAGCAGGCCCTGAAGGAGGCCGAGCTGATGGCCGACTGCAAGATCGGCCGCGTCTACACCGGCATCACCGGCAGCCACATCCGCGGCATCAACTCCAGCGGCATGGTGGCGGTCAAGGACAAGGAAGTGACGGCGGCGGATGTCGCCCGGGTGGTGGAGACGGCGCGCGCCATCAACATCTCCAGCGACCAGCGCCTGCTGCTGGTGGAGCCGCAGGAGTTCGTCATCGACGGCCAGGACGTCAAGGAACCGATCGGCATGAGCGGCATGCGGCTCGAGGCCAAGGTGCACATCGTCACCGGCGCCCAGAGCGCGGCCGAGAACATCATCAAGTGCGTGCGCCGTTGCGGCCTGGAGGTCGACCAGCTGATGCTCAACCCGCTGGCCTCCAGCCTGGCGGTGCTGACCGAGGACGAGCGCGAACTCGGCGTGGTGCTGGTCGACATCGGCGCCGGCACCACCGACGTCGCCATCTTCACCAATGGCGCGATCCGCTTCACGGCCGTGATCCCGATCGCCGGCGACCTCATCACCAGCGACATCGCGATGGCCCTGCGCACGCCGACCAAGGACGCCGAGGACATCAAGGTCGAGAGCGGCTGCGCCAAGCAGCTGCTGGCCGATCCCGACACGCAGGTCGAGGTGCCGGGCCTGGGCGACCGTGGCCCGCGCATGCTCAGTCGCCAGGCGCTGGCCGGCGTCATCGAGCCGCGCGTCGAGGAGATCTTCTCGCTCGTGCAGCAGGTGGTGCGCGAGTCGGGCTACGAGGAGGTGCTGTCGTCGGGGGTGGTGCTCACCGGCGGCAGCGCGGTGATGCCGGGCATGGTCGAGCTGGGGGAGGACATCTTCCTCAAGCCGGTGCGCCGCGGCATCCCGAAGTATTCGAGCGCCCTGTCGGACATGGTGGCCCAGCCTCGCGCGGCCACCGTCATGGGTCTCCTGGAGGAGGCCCGCTTCGCCCGCATGCGCGGCTACAAGGTGGCGCAGAAGAACGGTTCGGTCAAGACCGCCTTCGGCCGTTTCAAGGACTTCATCGTGGGGAACTTCTAGCCATGCCACCTTCCCCCATGTCGAGGATCGACCGGCGCTGTCCGCGCCTGCATTTCAACGAGCGATGGCGGCGCACCGGTCCGCCCTCGCGACAGCGCTGCGATGGGATCCAGCGAACGACGACGACGACGCGATTTTCAGCAACTACGGCAACAGCAACAGCAAATTCAAGGAGTCAGAAATGGCCATCGAAATGATCGAAGTGGAAGAGTTCAACCAGGGCACGCAGATCAAGGTCATCGGCGTGGGCGGCGGCGGCGGCAACGCGGTCGCGCACATGATCGAGCGCGGCGTGCAGGGTGTGCAGTTCTCCTGCGCCAACACCGACGCGCAGGCGCTCTCGCGCAGCAACGCGCCCAAGCTGATCCAGCTCGGCAGCAACGGCCTGGGCGCGGGCGGCAAGCCGGCCAAGGGTCGCGAGGCGGCCGAGGCGGCGATCGACGAGATCCGCACGGCCATCGATGGCGCGCACATGCTCTTCATCACCGCCGGCATGGGCGGCGGCACCGGCACCGGCGCGGCGCCCGTGATCGCCCGCGTGGCCAAGGAGATGGGCATCCTGACGGTCGGCGTGGTGACCAAGCCCTTCGACTGGGAGGGCGGCAAGCGCATGAGCAACGCCGACGAGGGCCTGGCCGAGCTGGAAGCCAACGTCGACTCGCTGATCGTGATCCTGAACGAGAAGCTGCTCGACGTGCTGGGCGACGACGTGACGCAGGCCGAGGCCTTCGCGCATGCCAACGACGTGCTCAAGAACGCCGTCGGCGGCATCTCCGAGATCATCAACGAGTACGGCGGCGTCAACGTCGACTTCGAGGACGTGCGCACCGTGATGGGCGAGCCCGGCAAGGCCATGATGGGCACGGCCGCGGCCAGCGGTCCCGACCGCGCCCGCATCGCCGCCGAGCAGGCCGTGGCCTGCCCGCTGCTCGAGGGCATCGACCTGTCGGGCGCCAAGGGCGTGCTGGTGCTGGTGACGGCCTCCAAGAGCTCGCTCAAGCTGGCCGAGTCGAAGCTCGCCATGAACACGATCCGCGCCTACGCCTCGGCCGACGCGCACGTGATCTACGGCGCCGCCTACGACGAGGCGCTGGGCGACGAGATGCGCGTGACGGTGGTCGCCACCGGCCTGTCGCGTCCGGTCGACGCGCGTCGCCAGGCGCCCGCGCTCGAGGTCATCCGCACCGGCACCGACAACATCCCGTTCCCGATGCCCTCGAACGGCGGCATGGGCCAGGCCGGTCACCACCACCACCAGCCGAACTACGAAGGCATGGCGGTGCCCAGCGTGTGGCGCACCAACCGCACCATGGCCGCGGCCAAGGTCGACGCGCTCTCCTCGGGCGGCATGGACGACTTCGAGATCCCGGCCTTCCTGCGCCGCCAGGCCGACTGATGACCCCCGGGCGGGCCCGCGCCTATGGCGGGCATAGCCGGCACGGTGGCGCGTCGTGGAGTTCGCGCTCCTAGAATCGCTGCCGTGCTGCAACAACGAACGCTCAAATCCATCACCCGCGCCGTCGGCGTCGGGCTGCACAGCGGCCAGCGCGTGGAACTCACGCTGCGCCCCTCGCCACCCGACACGGGCATCGTGTTCCGCCGCGTCGACCTGCCCGAGCCGGTCGACATCCCGATGACGGCCGAGTCCGTGACCGACACGCGGCTCGCGTCGACGGTCTCGCGCAGCGGCGCCAAGGTGCAGACCATCGAGCACCTGATGTCGGCCTGCGCCGGCCTGGGCATCGACAACCTGATCATCGACATCACGGCCGACGAGGTGCCGATCCTCGACGGCTCGGCCTCGTCGTTCGTGTTCCTGCTGCAGAGCGCGGGCATCGAACTGCAGAAGGCGCCCCGGCGCTTCATCAAGGTGCTGGCGCCGGTCGAGGTGCGCGAGGGCCAGGACGCCGATGCCAAGTGGGCGCGCCTGGAGCCCTATCACGGCTTCAAGCTGAGCTTCGAGATCGACTTCGACCACCGCGTGGTCGATTCCACCGGCCAGCGCTTCGAGTTCGACCTCGGCCAGGGTTCCTACAGCCGCGACATCGCGCGCGCGCGAACCTTCGGCTTCACCAAGGAGGTCGAGTACATGCGCAGCCGTGGCCTGGCGCTCGGCGGCGGGCTCGACAACGCCATCGTCATGGACGACACCAAGGTGCTGAACGTCGGCGGGTTGCGCTACGACGACGAGTTCGTCAAGCACAAGATCCTCGACGCGATGGGCGACCTGTACGTGGTCGGCCGGCCGCTGCTGGCGTCGTACAGCGCCTTCCGTTCCGGCCACGCGCTCAACAACAAGCTGCTGCGCGAGCTGCTCGCGCATCCCGAGGCCTACGAGATCGTCACCTTCGACGACGAACGACGCGCCCCGCGCGGTTTCGCCGAAGTCGCGCGCGCCTGGTAGGCCCCACGAGGACGCGCCTCCGATGTCGTCGCCCCAGCCGCTGCCGCTGCATCACTGGGGCAGCACGCTGCTGTCGCTGGCCCTGGGCCTGTCCGGGCTGCTGCTGCTGGCCACCCTCGCGTGCTTCGTCGTCTACCTGACCACGACGCAGGTCCGCTACCGGCGCCGCGGCGCGATCCTGGGAGCGTGGACGCTGTTCATGCTGGCGGTCTGCCTGGTGTGGGCGATCTCCGCGCGCGCCTGACCCGGCGTACCCTCAGCGCGTGCGGCCCTGGCGGTACATGCCGGAGGTGCTGCGCGACAGGCCGGCGGCCTCGCTGAGCCGGGCCATCGAGCTGCCGACGTGCGCATGCGTGATGGCGATGCCCAGGGCATCGGCGGCGTCGCTGCCGGGCAGGCCGGGCAGGTCCAGCAGGCGTTTGACCATCTCCTGGACCTGCGCCTTGGCCGCCTGGCCGTGGCCGGCGACGGCGCGCTTCATCTGCAGCGCCGTGTATTCGGCCACCGGCAGGTCGCGCGTCACCAGCGCCGTGATGCAGGCGCCACGCGCCTGTCCCAGCAGCAGCGTGGACTGCGGATTGACGTTGACGAAGATGATCTCGACGGCGGCCGTCTCCGGCTGGTAGCGCGCCGTGACCTCGCCGATGCCGTCGAACAGCACCTTCAGGCGCGCCGGCAGGTCGCCCAGCGCCATGTGGCGGGTGGTGATGGTGCCGCTGGCGACATAGCGCAGGGAGGCGCCCTCCGCGTCGATCACGCCGAAGCCGGTGCTCTGCAGGCCGGGATCGATGCCGAGGATGCGCATGGGACGGGAAGCCCGGGCGCGCGCCGCGTGCGCGCGCCGTCGAGGCGGGAGAGTGGGGAAGACCGCGACTGTAGTCGAGGTCCCGCGCCGATGCCCGGCGCCGCGCGTCAGAAGCGGTGGCGCACGCCGATGGTGTAGCCGTTGCGGCTGCGCGGACCGCCGGCGCTGGTCGTGCCGTTCAGGTTGGCATCGCCCTTCAGGCGCGTGGTGTCGAGCTCGACATAGGCATCGGTGCGCTTGGACAGCGCATAGTCGGCGGCCATGACGAAGAACGTCGCCCGGGCGTCGCCGGCGACGGTGGGACCGGACTGCTTGGTGCGGAACAGGTGGGCACCCAGGTTGAGCTGCGGCGTGATCTGGTAGCCCACGCCGACCTTGGCGATCTGGCGCTTGTCGGCGGCCAGGAAGGCCGGCCCGCCGAAGTTGCCATTGGCCGGGGACGTGCCGCTCCAGAGCGACGACAGGATCGCCAGGTCGACCGGCGCGGTCAGCAGGCCGTCGACGACCTTGTTCTGGCCGATGCCGGCGTTGAAGTACCAGCGGTTGACGCGATAGGAACCGCCCAGGGTCCAGGCCTCGATCTTGCGGCCCGAGCCGAAGACATAGTTCTGGAACGCGCCGCCGACGGCCAGGCCATCGGCCGCGTAGCGCAGGTAGGCGCCGGCGGTCCGCCCGCCGGTGGGCGCGTCCTCGCTCGGCGAGTACTGCACGCCGGCGCGCAGCGGGCCGTAGTCGATCACGTACTTGAGCATGTTGCTCGCGCGCGCGCTCAGCGAGAACCCGATCTCGGGCTTGAAGGCGTCGAAGTAGGGCGAATAGGGAAACGACGCATAGGTGCTGGTGACGACGTCGAACAGCACGTTGTACTGGCGCCCCAGCGTCAGGCGGCCGAAGCTCGCGCTCTGCAGGCCGACCCAGGACTGCTGGAAGTAGTTGGCCGTCGCGGGCGTGCCGTTGTCGGCGCCGAACCGGTTCTCCAGGTTGGCCAGCGCCTTCAGGCCGCCGCCGAGGTCCTCGGTGACGTTGATGCCCCAGCGGCTCTGCGACATGCCGCCGCCGATCATCTGCGTGAGCTTGCCGTCGCCCGCCGCGCCCTCGTTGGTCGTGTGGCGGATGGCCGCGTCCACGATGCCGTAGAGCTGCACCGACGATTGGGCCCAGGCGGCCGGCGCCAGTGCGGCGATGAGTGTGCTGGCCAGCAGCGGTTTCTTGCGCATCGATCCACCTCGTCTTTGTTATGGACAAAGACTTTAGGGGAAATGAGCGCCGTCGAAGGACCTCATCGCGTACTCGATTTCCCGGATGGGACGGTGTCGCGCGTTCCGATAGACGCGAGCCTCGGATGCCCGGCTCAGGGCAGTTCGGCCGCCGGCATGCGCGCGACGATGGTGGCGACGCGGCCGTTGAGGTAGGGCGAATTCGGCCGGCGCTCGAATGCCTTGGGACTCGGCAGCATGACGGCCAGCCGGGCCGCCTCGTTCGCGCTCAGGCGCGCGGCCGGCTTGCCGAAGTAGTGCCGGGCCGCGGCCTCGGCGCCGAACACGCCTTCGCCCCACTCGACGCTGTTGAGGTAGATCTCCAGGATGCGGCGCTTGCTCAGCAGCATCTCCAGGGTCGTCGCCAGCACCACTTCCTGGGCCTTGCGCAGCAGGGTGCGTTCGCCCGACAGCAGCAGGTTCTTGGCCAGCTGCTGGGTGATGGTCGAGCCGCCGTGCACCTTGGGCGCGGCCGGCTCCTTGCCACGCGCGCGCACCTGGGCGGCGCGGCGCGCGGCGATCTCCTCGGCCCGGGCGTTGTGGGCGCGGGCGCGTTCGATGGCCTCCCATTCGACGCCCCGGTGATAGACGAACTCGGCATCCTCGCTGGCGATCACGGCGCGCTTGAGGGTGTCGGCGATGCGGTCGTAGGGCACCCACTCCTGGGCCCAGGACGGCGCCGCGTCGTCGCGCCGCGCGGCCGGGCCGGCGGTGGTGTTGACGCGGCCCTGCGTGGCGATCTTCCAGGCCTCGGAACGCTGGAACGTGGTCGACTGCGGATCGACGACCACCATGAGCGCGATGCGTCCGATGAAGAAGAGCTGCAGCGCCAGCCCGGCCACGGCCAGGCAGGCCAGCCAGCGCACCAGGGCCCGCAGGGCGTTCAAGCGTCGCGCGCCGGCGGGGCCGCCGGCATGGCCGCGGCGCGCAGCACCCCGCGCAGTTCGGCCAGCACCTGCGCCGCGGGCGGACGCACGCCGCGCCAGCCCTCGAAGGCCTCGGCCGCCTGTTCCACCAGCATGCCCAGCCCGTCGCGCGGCACGGCGCCATGGGCCTCGGCCCAGGCCATGAAGCCGGCCGCGGCCGGGCCGTACATCATGTCGACGGCGAGGGCGCCACGACGCAGCACGCGTGCCGCCACCGGCACCTCGCCGCCCGCCAGGCTGGAGGCGGACCCGTTGACGACGAGGTCGAAATCCCCCGGCACCGCCTGCAGTTCGCAGGCCTCGAGCCGCATGCCGCGCGCATGCGCGAGATCGTTGTGCCGGCGCACCAGGGCGATCGCCTTGTCGAGCGTGCGGTTGGCCACCGTCACGCGCCGCGCGCCGGTCTCGATCAGCGGGCCGAGCACGCCGGCGGCGGCACCGCCGGCGCCGATGAGCAGCACGTCGGCGCCGGCCAGCGCCATGCCGGCGTTGCGCACGATGTCGTTGACCAGCCCGACGCCGTCGGTGTTGTCGCCGCGGATGCCGCCATCCGTGGCCGGGTCGCCGAAGGTCAGGGTGTTGACCGCGCCGGCCAGGGCGGCGCGCGGGGTCAGGTGGCCGGCGGCGACGTCGGCGGCATCGAACTTGAAGGGCACGGTGACATTGCAGCCGCGCGCCGTGCCGGCCGGATCGGCGCGGAATGCCGCGACCGCCTCGGCGAAACCGCCCAGCGGCACCAGCCGGCGGCGGTAGTCGAGGGTCTGTCCGGTGAGTTCGGCGAAGCGGGCCTGGATCCAGGGCGAGCGGCTGTGCTCGACCGGATTGCCCATCACGCAGTAGAGGTCCATGGCGGGGAGTGTTCCTTGATTGGCGTGGGCGCGATCCTAGCGGCTCGTCTTCAGCGTCTCGTCGCGACCGAACTGGAATCGCGACGGCAGCACGATCTGGTCGGCCTGGGTGCGCATGGCTTCGGGGAAGCGGCCGAAGTTGCCGATGCTCGTCACGATGGCCTGGGCGCGCCGGTCGAGCATGTCGCTGCCCGAGCCCTGGATGATCTCGGCGCCGAGCAGCCGGCCGTCGGCATCGACGGTGACCAGCATGGTCAGTTCGCCATAGAGCTTGCGGCCGGCGAGTTCGGGGAAGTTGCGCGTGCCGCGCGCCTCGATGCTGCGACGCAGGCGGTCGACATAGGCCGCATAGGCGGCCTCGCGCGTCGCCGGACTGACATAGCGCTTGCGCGGCTGCGCGTTGTCACGGTTCAGGCGGCGTTCGATCTCGGCGAGCTGGTCGACCAGCTCGCGCCGGCGTTCCTCGGGCGCGAGCGCGGCCTGGCGTTCGGCCGGCGTCGTCTCGGGCCGGGGCGGTGTCGGCGGCGCGATGCCGGCCGGACCGACCAGTGCCGCGAGGATCGGTACGGCGGGCGTCTCGGCCGGCGCCGCCTCGGCCTCGCGGCGCGTCTCCTCGGCCGCGTCGCCCTCGGCGGCGAAGGCCGAGCGTGGCAGGGGGCTGGTCGCCCGGCCCCGGGCGGCGGCGCCACCGCCGGCGAGCGTGTGCTGGGCCAGCGCCGCCGGATGCTCGGGCGCCTCGGATCGTTCCCGGGACCGGGCGTTGACGAGGATCACCTCCAGCGGCGCGCTGGCGGCGGGCCGGGCCGGCGCGGGCGGATCGACGAAGTGCACCGCCAGCGCCAGCGCGTGCAGCGCGACCGACAGGCCGAGCGCGACGGGCAGGACACCGGGGCGTCGGGAGGACATGGCGACGGGGCGGGGCGGCGGAGGGGCCGGTGCCGGCTCGGATGCGGGCGTGGACGTGAGCGTGGACGCGCGGAGAGCGGTCCGGCCTCAGGCCGGCGTGCCGGCCGCCTGGGGCGCGGCGCCGGGCGCGTCGGCATCGGCCAGGTCCACCGCGATGGCGATCGGGCCGGCCACTTCCTCGTCGTCGTCGCCGGCATCGTCCGGGGTCGCGGCGGCGGCATCGGCGCCGGGCAGGTCCAGCCGCTCGAGCACGGTGCCGTGGACGTCGAGCGCGATCTCGTCGATCTCGCCGAGCTTCACGCGCAGGCGGGCGCCGCGCGGCTGCGCTCCGGCCACCGGGAACACCAGGGGCAGCGTCTCGGCCCGCACCAGCGCGCCATTGGGCAGGTCCTTGATGACGCTGACCTCGAGTTCGGTGATGCCCTGCTGCTGCAGGTACTTCAGGGTCCAGAAGCGCTCCATGCCACCCTGGTGGGCGTTGTAGGTGGCATAGGCGGCGTCGAAGCCCGACAGGATCGAGAACAGGTCGGCGTCCTTGGGCTTGAAGGGCGCGGCCAGCGCGGCGGTCCTGCCGTGGCGCGCGGCCGCGATGATCTGCCACTGGTTGACCAGGTCGGTGTAGCGGCGCAGGGGCGAGGTGCTCCAGGCATAGCTCTTCACGCCCAGGCCGGCGTGCGGCAGCGAGCGCGTGCCCATGCGCACCTTGATGCCGGGCGCCAGGCTGGCCTGGCTGCGATAGAGCCCGGGCACGCCGAGCTCGCCGAGCCAGGCGCCCCAGCTGCTGTTGGCCAGGATCATGGCCTCGGCCACGATCAGGTCGAGCGGCGCGCCACGCTGGCGCGTGGTGATGCCGACCTGCTCGTCGCCCACCGGTTCGCCGGTGTGGCCCGTGAGGCGGAAGTTGTAGTCGGGCCGGTTGAAGTTCTCCGGCTTGCCGCGCGCCACCTCGCGCTGCGCCTTGAGCTGGCGGGCGAGCCGGAACAGGAAACTCAGCGGCGCGCGCAACGCCGCCACGGCCTCGGGCGTGTCCGGATGCGTCGCGTCCGCGTCCTCCAGCCAGGCCTGGGTGATGACGCCGTCGAGCTGGTCGTGGCGCAGGTTGGCGACGATCGGCACGCGTTCGAGCCGGGTCTCGGTGCCCTGGAGCTCGAGCGTGGCCTCGTCGAAGCGCGCGTAGAGCGACACCGCCGGGCGGTCGCCGCCTTCGAGCAGGGTGTAGGTCTGCACGATGTCGTCGGGCAGCATGGTGATCTTGTGGCCCGGCATGTAGACCGTCGACATGCGCGCGCGCGCCACCTGGTCGATGGCGCTGCCCGGCACCAGCGCCAGGCCCGGCGCGGCGATGTGCACGCCGACCGTGACGGTGCCGCTGCCCAGCCCCTGCACCGACAGGGCGTCGTCGATCTCGGTGGTCTGCGAGTCGTCGATGGAGAAGGCCGCGACGCCCTCGGCGCGCGGCAGGTCGTCGGCGATGGCCGGCGCCGCCAGGGCCGGGAAGCCGGTGCCCTTGGGGAAGTTCTCGAACAGGAAGCGCCGCCAGTGGAACTGGTAGGGCGAATCGATGGCGCCGGCGCGCTCGAGGAGTTCGAGCGGCGCGCGCTGGGCGGTGCGCGAGGCCTCGACCACGGCGCGGTACTCCGGCGCGTTCTTGTCGGGCCGGAAGAGGATCTTGTAGAGCTGCTCGCGCACCGGCGCCGGGCACTCGCCGGCCACCAGCTGCGCCGCCCAGTCGGCGATCTGCGCCTGCACCTGCTTCTTCTTCTCGATGGCGGCGAGCGCCTGCTGGATGATCTCGGCCGGCGCCTTCTTGAAGCGGCCCTTGCCGGCGCGGCGGAAGTAGTGCGGCGCGTCGAACAGCGCGAACAGGGCGGCGGCCTGCTGCACCAGCGTCGGGCTGGACTGGAAATACTCGGTGGCCAGCTCGGCCGAGGAGAACTCGCCCTCGGGCGCGAATTCCCAGGCCAGGTCGAGGTCGACGGTGGCGGCCAGTTCGCGCGCCTGCGCGATCAGCTCGGCCGGGGCCGGCTTGTCGAAGCGCAGCACGATGTGCGCGCTCTTGGCCTTGACCCGCTTGCCGGTGTCGAGCTCGACCTGGGCCGAGGCCTCGGCCTCCGAGATGACGCGACCGCCGAGATACTTGCCGGCTTCTTCGAACAATACAAACATGGGCCGGATTCTCCCACGCCCGATCCGGCGCTCAGACCGGGTCCAGGAAGGCCAGTACGTCGTCCAGGTGCCGCGCCTCGAAGTCCGACAGCGCGTGGTCGCCGCCCTCGAGCAGCCGTACCCGGCTGCCCGGATAGCGCGCCGTCATCTCGCGCCAGTCGAGCACCTCGTCGCCCTGGGCGACGATCGCCAGGACGCGTTCGGGCCGCTCCAGCGGTCCGACCTCCAGGGCGCGCAGTTCGTCGATGAACCCGGGCTGGAAATGGAACTGCTGCGTCGGGTCGTGCCAGCCGGTCTGCGCGCCGATGTGCCGGGCCAGGTCGCGCGCCGGATCGACGGCCGGGTTGAGCAGCACCGCCGGGCAGCCCGTCAGGGCCGCGACGCGGGTCGCGTAGAAGCCGCCCAGCGACGAGCCGACCACCGCCATGGTCGCGCGGGGCCAGTCGGCGATGCCGTCCATGATCAGCGCCATCGCCTCGCGCGGGGAGGGCGGCAGCGCCGGACACCACCAGCGCACCTGCGGATGACGCGCGGCCATGCGGGCGGCCATCTGGCGCGCCTTGGTGGACTGCGGCGAGGAGCGGAAACCGTGCAGGTAGAGCAGATGGGTGGTGGGCATGGTCCGGCATGCTAGCGGCGCCGGCCCATCGAGGCCCCCTGAAAGCGGAGTGACCGCTTATGCTTCGGCTCCATGCACATCGAGGCAAGCACCCGGCCACCGGCGTCCTGGACGGTCCTGGTCGTGGAGGACGATGTGCGCCTGCGCGATACCCTCGAACGCAGCGTGCGCGCCGAGCCCCGGCTGCGCTGGCTGGCCGGACTGGGCACGTTGCGGGAGGCACGCGCCTGGCTGGGCACCACGACCGAGGCGCCGGATCTGCTGCTGGCCGATCTCGGCCTGCCCGACGGCAGCGGCCTCGAGGTCATCCGCGCGATGGCGGCCCGCTTCCCGGCCTGCGATCCGGTCGTGCTGTCGATCTATGGCGACGAGGCCAGCGCGCTGGCGAGCATCGAGGCCGGGGCCGTCGGCTACCTGTACAAGGACGCGGCGCCCGCGGACATCGCGCGCACGCTGCTCGACGTCAAGGCCGGCGCCTCGCCCATCTCGCCCATGCTCGCGCGTTCCGTGCTGACCCGGTACCGTCGCCTGCGGCTGGCGGCGGATGCGGCCGGCGCCGCGCCCGAGGCATCCGCTGCGCCCGCTCCCTCTGGTACCTCCGGCCCCTGGCTGGCGCGCGGCGCGGCGACGCCGGAGGCCGTCCGGCCGGCCTTCCTGTCGGCGCGCGAGCAGGAGGTGCTCGACCTCATCGCTCGGGGCTTCTCCTATGCGGAGATCGCCCGACTGAAGGACCTGAGCGTGAACACGGTGCAGACCCACATCAAGAACCTCTACGCCAAGCTGGCGGTGCATTCGAAGAACGAAGCCGTCTTCGAGGCGTCGCGGCTGGGGCTGCTGCGGCAGCCGGACTGAGCCATGCGCGCGACCGGGGGCCTGGCGGCGATCCGGCGCGGCGTCGCGGGCCTCCTGCCGAGGGTGCCGCTGCCGCTGCTGCTGCTGCTGCTGGGACCCGCCGCCGCCCACGCGCAGGCGCCGGCCGCGGAGGCCCTGTTCGCACTGCGCGCGGGCAGCGTCGTCAGCACGGTCGACGGCGTCACGCGCGAGGCGTCCGTGGGGCTGCCCTATCACTGGGACCGCGTGCACGCGGGGCGGCCGGGCGAGGCGCGCTTCACGTTGCCCTTCACCCTGGCCGAAGCGCCGGCCGGGCCCTGGGGCCTGTTCATCCCGCGCGTGGGCAGCGTCTTCGAGGTCGCGGTCAATGGCAGCCTGCTGCAGACCCACGGCGATCTGGCGCGCGACCACGGCGCCGACTATGCCAAGGTGCCCATCTACCTGCCGTTGCCGGCCGGCCTGCTGCGCGCCGGCGACAACCGCCTGCAGATCCGCATCCGCGCCGATTCCGGCCGTCGCGCCGGGCTGGCGGTGCCCACGATCGGGCCGGCCACGACCGTGCGCGACCGCCTGTTCGCGCCGGCCTATGCCTGGCGCTTCACGGGCGCCGTGCTGCTGTCGGCCTTCAGCGGGGTGATCGGGGCGATCGCGCTGGGCCTGTGGCTGACGCAGGTCGAGCCCGCCGGAACCGGCGCCGGCCGGCCGCGCCGGGACCGGCTCTACCTGTGGGCGGCACTGGCGCAGTGGTGCTGGGCGCTGCGGGTGGCCGATGGCGCCATCGTCGAGCCGCCGCTGTCCTGGGTCGCGTGGGGCGTGCTGATGACGGCCTGCTACTCCGGCTGGGCCGTTTCCTGCGTCATGTTTTGCCAGCACGTCGCCGGCTGGCAGGACCGGCCCGCCATGGTCCGGCTGCAGCGTGCGCTGGCGCTGATCTTCACCGTGCCGGTGTTCGCCTGCTACGTGGCGCTCTCACGGGGCGAACCGTTCTGGCTGACCGCCTGGCTGGGCGTGGAGATCGTGGCGATGACGGCCTATGTCTGCCTGTTCATCGGCGCCACGCTGTGGCGGCCGACCGCCGCGCGCCTGCTGGTGGCGGCGGTCATGGCGCTCACGCTGGCGGTGGCGGTGCGCGACTGGCTGGTCATCCGCATGAGCGATGCCTATGGCGAGACGACCTGGGTGCGCTATGCCTCGATGCTGTTCGGGCTCGCGCTGCTGGGTCTGGTGATGCGGCGCTTCCATGCGGCGAGCGCCCGGTCGCGCGAACTGCCGCGCATGCTCGCCGCGCGCGTGGCCGAGCGCGAGCGTGAACTGGCGGCGGCCTACGACCGGCTCGAGATCGGCGCACGCGCCCAGGAACGCGCCCTGGAGCGCGAGCGCATCCTGCGCGACATGCACGACAGCGTCGGCGCCCACCTCAGCACGGCGATCCGCCAGATGCAGTCGGATCAGGTCCGCCCGAACGAGGTCCTGCACACCCTGCGCGACTCCATGGACCACCTGAAGCTCTCCATCGATGCCCTGCAGCTGCCGCCGGGCGACGTGCAGATGCTGCTGGCCGGCCTGCGGCATCGCTTCGAGCCGCGGCTGGCCGGCTCCGGCCTGGTCCTCGAATGGGCCGTGGAGGAGCTCCGGCCGCTGCCCCGGCTCGACGCCCCGGCGTTGCGCCAGCTCCAGTTCCTGCTGTTCGAGGCCCTGTCCAACGTGCTGCAGCACGCGCGGGCCCGCACCCTGCGGATCGAGGCGGCGCCGACGGACCGGGGGATCCGCATCCGGGTGATCGACGACGGCATCGGCTTCGACGTCGCGGTGCCGCCGCGCGCCCTGGCATCGCGCGCCCGGGAGATCGGCGCGGCGCTGGCGCTCCAAAGCCGTCCGGGGCGCACGGTCGTCCAGATCGATCTGACCTGAGCGGGCGGTCCGCGCCCCGATAATCCGCGCCCATGTCCGCCGTCTTCCAGCAACCCTCCCTCGCGCGGCGCATCGCCCCCATCTTCCAGGGCTTCGACGGCCTGCTGGCGTTCGCGGTGGTCCTGCTGGCCTGCGCCGGCCTGCTGACGATGTACTCGTCGGGCTTCGACCACGGATCGCGCTTCATCGACCACGGCCGCAACATGCTGCTGGCCGGCTTCATCCTCTTCGTCGTCGCGCAGGTGCCGCCGCAGCGGCTCATGATGTTCGCCGTACCGCTGTACCTGGCCGGCGTCGGACTGCTGATCGCGGTGGCGCTGTTCGGCATCACCAAGAAGGGCGCCACGCGCTGGATCAACGTCGGCATGGTGATCCAGCCGAGCGAGATCCTGAAGATCGCCACGCCGCTGATGCTGGCGTGGTGGTTCCAGCGACGCGAGGGTCACGTGCGCCCGTTCGACTTCGCCTTCGCGATGGTGCTGCTGATGATCCCGGTGGGGCTCATCATGAAGCAGCCCGACCTGGGCACGGCGCTGCTGGTGATGGCGGCCGGGCTGTCGGTGATCTTCTTCGCCGGCCTGAGCTGGAAGCTGATCGTGCCGCCGGTGGCGATCGGCGTGGTGGCGGTGGTGCTGATCGTCGGCTTCGAATCGCAGCTGTGCGCCGACGGCGTCGACTGGCGCGTGCTGCACGACTACCAGAAGCAGCGCGTGTGCACGCTGCTCGACCCGAGCAAGGACCCCCTGGGCAAGGGCTTCCACATCATCCAGGGCATGATCGCCATCGGCTCCGGCGGCATCGGCGGCAAGGGGTTCATGCAGGGCACCCAGACGCACCTCGAATTCATCCCCGAGCGCACCACCGACTTCATCTTCGCCGCCTATGGCGAGGAATTCGGCCTGGCGGGCAACCTGTTCCTGATCGGCGCCTTCACCTTCCTGATCTTCCGCGGCCTGGCCATCGCCCTGTCGGCGCCGACCCTGTTCTCGCGCCTGCTGGCCGGCGCGGTCACGATGATCTTCTTCACCTATGCCTTCGTGAACATGGGCATGGTCAGCGGCATCCTGCCCGTCGTCGGCGTCCCGCTGCCCTTCATCAGCTATGGCGGCACCGCCATGGTCACCCTCGGCCTCGCCCTGGGCATCCTCATGTCCATCTCCCGCGCCCGCCGCCTGATGCAGACCTGACGCACTCCGCGCCGCGCCGTTCCGCCCCGCGCCGCCCCGCGCAGCCCGGCGCAAAGGGCCGTGGCTCCCGCGCGAATGGCGTGGATCCGGCTTGGCCGGTCCGCCGCCATTGCCCCCTCGAGGGGGTAGGCGCTGCCACACGAAGTGGGCAAGCCTGGGGGTGGTCCTCATTCTCCCCTGTGGGGGGTGGGCGAAGCGGACACGCAGTGCGCCGCAGCCTGGGGGCGAGCAATAATCCAGGATGATCTCCCGCGAACCCACGATCGAGCGCCTCGCGACGGCGCAACAACTCCTGCTGACGCCCTTCGGCCTCGACGAATCCCACCTGAGCCGGGCCCTGGCCGAGATCAAGGCGCATCGGGTCGACGACGCCGACCTCTACTTCCAGTACACCCGCAGCGAGGGCTGGAGCCTGGAGGAGGGCATCGTCAAGACCGGCAGCTTCAGCATCGACCAGGGCGTCGGCGTGCGCGCGGTCAGTGGCGAGAAGACCGCCTTCGCCTATTCGGACGACATCTCCGAGGCCTCGCTGCTCGATGCCGCGCGCACCGTGCGCTCCATCGCCGCCACCGCGCGCGGCGGCCGCGTGAAGGTGCCCAGCCGCAAGATCGCCTCCAGCCGTTCGCTCTACGACGGCATCGATCCCATCGCCACGCTCGACAGCACCTCCAAGGTGAAGCTGCTGGAGAAGGTCGAGCAGCTCGCGCGCAGTCGCGATCCGCGCATCGCCCAGGTCATGGCCGGCCTGGCGAGCGAATACGACGTCGTGCTGGTCGCGCGCGCCGATGGCACGCTGGCCGCAGACGTCCGGCCGCTGGTGCGGCTGTCGGTGACGGTGATCGCCGAGCAGACCATCGCCGGCAAGGTGCGGCGCGAGGTCGGCTCGGGCGGCGGCGGCGGGCGCTTCGGCCTGGCCTACTTCGACGACGAGCACATCGCCCAGTATGTCGACCAGGCCGTCAAGGCGGCCCTGACCAACCTCGAGGCGCGACCGGCGCCGGCCGGCGAGATGACCGTCGTGCTCGGCCCGGGCTGGCCCGGCATCCTGCTGCACGAGGCCATCGGCCATGGCCTGGAGGGCGACTTCAACCGCAAGGGATCGAGTGCCTTCTCCGGGCGCATCGGCGAGCGCGTCGCGGCCAAGGGCGTCACGGTGCTCGACGATGGCACCATCGCCGACCGCCGCGGCTCGCTCAACGTCGACGACGAGGGCAACGCCAGCCAGCGCAACGTGCTGATCGAGGACGGCATCCTCAAGGGCTACATCCAGGACTCGCTCAACGCCCGCCTGAGCGGCGTCAAGCCGACCGGCAACGGCCGTCGCGAGAGCTATGCCCACATGCCCATGCCGCGCATGACCAACACCTACATGCTCGGTGGCGACAAGGATCCGCAGGAGATCGTCGCCAGCATCGAGAAGGGCCTCTACGCGACCAACTTCGGTGGCGGTCAGGTCGACATCACCAGCGGCAAGTTCGTGTTCTCGGCCAGCGAGGCCTATTGGGTCGAGAACGGCAGGATCCTCTACCCGGTCAAGGGCGCGACCATCGTCGGCAACGGCCCCGACGCCCTGACGCGCGTGACCCTGATCGGCAACGACATGGCGCTCGACTCCGGTGTCGGCACCTGCGGCAAGGAAGGCCAGAGCGTGCCCGTGGGCGTCGGCCAGCCGACCCTGCGCATCGACGGCCTGACCGTCGGCGGCACCGCCTGAGGCGCCGCATGGCAGGGTTTGCGAGGCCTCCGGCCCCCGGACCCTGTGCTACATTGCCTGCCATGTCGCTGCGCGCCGCCTTCTTCTTTTCGTACTTCTGGTTCCGGTTCTCCGGCGGCCTAGAGACGAGCGCGTAAAGACAAACGCACAACCCCTCTGAAAACCGCCGGTGCTCACGCCCCGGCGGTTTTTTTTTGGTTCCCCCGATTCCCTTCCATCCCCATCCTCCAGGAGCCCCGCGATGACCCATCCTTCCGCCCCGACCAGCGACAGCTGGTATGCGCACGTCGAGAAAACCAGCCAGACCGACGACGAACGCATCAAGGACATCAACGTGCTCCCGCCTCCCGAACATCTCATCCGCTTCTTCCCGATCCGTGGCACGCCGGTGGAGACGCTGATCACCGGGACGCGCCGGCGCATCCACGACATCATGGCCGGCACCGACGACCGGCTGCTGGTGATCATGGGACCCTGCTCGATCCACGACCCCGCCGCCGCGCTCGACTACGCCCGGCGCCTGAAGGCGCAGCGCGAGAAGTACGCCGACTCGCTGGAGATCGTGATGCGCGTGTACTTCGAGAAGCCGCGCACCACGGTCGGTTGGAAGGGCCTCATCAACGACCCCTACCTCGACGAGAGCTTCCGCATCGACGAGGGCCTGCGCATGGCGCGCCAGCTGCTGATCGACATCAACCGCCTGGGCCTGCCCGCGGGCAGCGAGTTCCTCGACGTCATCTCGCCCCAGTACATCGGCGACCTGATCTCGTGGGGCGCAATCGGCGCGCGCACCACCGAGAGCCAGGTGCATCGCGAACTGGCCTCGGGCATCTCGGCGCCGATCGGCTTCAAGAACGGCACCGATGGCAACATCCGCATCGCCACCGACGCCATCCAGGCGGCGGCGCGCGGGCACCACTTCCTGTCGGTGCACAAGAACGGCCAGGTCGCCATCGTGCAGACCAACGGCAACCCCGACTGCCATGTCATCCTGCGCGGCGGCAAGGCGCCCAACTACGATGCCGCCAGCGTCGCCGCGGCCTGCGACGACCTGGGATCGGCCGGGCTGGCGCCGCGGCTGATGGTCGACTGCAGCCACGCCAACAGCGCCAAGCAGCACCAGAAGCAGCTGGAGGTCGCCGCCGACATCGGCACGCAGATCGCCGGCGGCAGCCGCAGCGTCTTCGGCGTCATGATCGAGAGCCACCTGAACGCCGGGGCGCAGAAGTTCACCCCGGGCCGCGACTCGATCGGCGGTCTCGCCTATGGCCAGAGCATCACCGATGCCTGCCTGGGCTGGGACGATTCGGTGGCCGCGCTCGACACGCTGTCGCAAGCGGTCAGGGCGCGTCGCGGCTGATCGCGCGCCGATGTCGGGGTCCCGATCGCCACCGGGGGCGTCGGGACCGGGTCCTCAGGACGCCTTCAGGGCGTCCAGCAGGCGGTCGTGGATGCCACCGAAGCCGCCGTTGCTCATGCACACGATGTGGTCGCCCGGCCGCGCCGCCGCCACGACCTGCGCGACCAGCGGCTCGATCGCCGCGACCACCCGCGCCCGCTCTCCCAGCGGCGCCAGCGCCGAGGCCACGTCCCAGTCGAGGCCGGCGCCGTGGCAGAACGACAGGTCGGCCGCCTCCAGGCTCCAGGGCAGCTGCGCCGCCATGGCGCCGAGCTTCATGGTGTTGCTGCGCGGCTCGAACACCGCCAGCACGCGGTCGTCGCGCCGGCCCTCGTCGTCGAGCTTGCGCCGCAGGCCGTCGAGCGTGGTGCGGATGGCGGTCGGATGGTGCGCGAAGTCGTCGTACACCGTGATCGTGCCCTCGGAGCGCGTCACCGTGCCGCGCAGTTCCATGCGCCGGCGCACGTTGCGGAAGCCGCCCAGCGCCGTGGCGGCCTCGGCTGGCGACACGCCGACGTGCTCGGCCGCGGCGATGGCGGCCAGTGCGTTCATGCGGTTGTGCTCGCCCGACAGCTCCCAGGCGACATGGCCGAGCATCCGGTCGCCGCGCACAACGTCGAAGTCGTCGTGCGCGCCGCGCGCCCACCAGCCGGTGCCGTCGCCGCCGTCGCCGCCGGCATCGGCGGTGGCGCCGAAGCGCACCACCTCGCTCCAGCAACCCTGCGCCAGCACGCGCCGCAGGCTGTCCTCGTTGGCATTGACGACCACGCGGCCGCTCGCCGGCACCGTGCGCACCAGGTGGTGGAACTGGCGCTCGATCGCCCCCAGGTCGTCGAAGATGTCGGCGTGGTCGAACTCCAGGTTGTTCAGGATGGCCGTGCGCGGGCGGTAGTGGACGAACTTGCTGCGCTTGTCGAAGAACGCGGTGTCGTATTCGTCGGCCTCGATGACGAAGCACGGTCCCTGGCCCAGGCGGGCCGAGACGCCGAAGTCCAATGGCACGCCGCCGACCAGGAAGCCGGGCGTCCGGCCGGCGCGCTCCAGGATCCAGGCCAGCATCGACGTGGTGGTGGTCTTGCCGTGGGTGCCGGCCACGGCCAGCACGTGGCGGCCCTGCAGCACGTGCTCGGCCAGCCATTGCGGGCCGCTCGCATAGGCGGCGCCGGCGTCGAGGATGGCTTCCATCAGGGGGAACTTGGGCGCGCCGTCGGCGCGCCGGGCGCGCGAGACCACGTTGCCGATGACGAAGACATCCGGGCGCAGGGCGAGCTGGTCGGCGCCGAAGCCTTCGATGAGGTCGATGCCCAGGGCGCGCAACTGGTCGCTCATCGGCGGATAGACGCCGGCATCGCAGCCGGTGACGCGGTGGCCGGCCTCGCGCGCCAGGGCGGCGACGCCGCCCATGAAGGTGCCGCAGATGCCGAGGATGTGAATGTGCATCGGCCGATTCTAGGGACGTGCCCAGGGGTCACTCCCTGCGCCGGCCGCCATGCGAGGCAGAATGGATGCATGGACACGCCCAAGCGCGAAATCGCCGCCGTCGCGGCCCGGCTCGTGGTCGAGGAGGGGCTCGAATACGGGCCCGCGAAACGTCGCGCCCTGCGCGAGATGGGGCTGAGCACGCGCACCGCGCTGCCCCACAACGACGAGGTCGAGGCCGAGGTGCGCGACTACATCCAGCTGTTCTGCGCCGACACCCAGCCGCGCGAACTGCGGGAGCTGCGGCTGCTGGCGCTGGAATGGATGGAGCGCCTGCGGCAGTTCCGCCCCTACGTCGGCGGCGCGGTCTGGCACGGCACCGCGACGCGGCTGTCCGATGTCTACATCCAGCTGTTCTGCGACGACTCCAAGTCCGCCGAGATCGCGCTGATCGACCACCACGTCGACTACGAGCCGCGCATGGTGACCGGCTTCCACGGCGAGAAGGTCGAGGCGCTGAGCGTGCATGCCACCAGTCGCGCCCTGGGCGAGGAGATCGGCGTCCATCTGCTGGTCTACGATTTCGACGACCTGCGCGGGGCCCTCAAGCCCGATGCGCAGGGCCGGGTGCCGCGCGGCGACATCGAGGCCTTGCGGCGGCTGCTGGCGCAGGAAGGGAAGGCGTGACGTCCTCCGACCTGCCGGCGGAGGACGCCGATCCGGCCGCGTCCCGTTCGCGCCGCCGCTGGCTGCTCACCGGCGGCATCGCCGCGGCGGCGCTGGGCCTGGGCGCCGGCACGGCCCTGTGGCGGCATCGCGCCGCGGCTCCGGCGGCCGGCGAGATGCTGGATCCGGCCTTCTGGTCGATGCGCTACGAGCGCCCCGAGGGCGGCGAGCTCGAGCTCGCCACGTTGCGCGGACAGCCATTGCTGGTGAACTTCTGGGCCACCTGGTGCCCGCCATGCATCGAGGAACTGCCCTTGATCGATGCCTTCTTCCGGCGCCAGTCGACGGCGGGCTGGCGGGTGGTGGGACTGGCGATCGACCGGCCCGACGCGGTGCGCCGGTTCCTGGCGGCCACGCCGGTGAGCTTTCCGATCGGGGTCGCCGGACTGGCCGGCACCGACCTGGTCCGGCGCCTGGGCAACAGCGCCGGCGGCCTGCCGTTCACGCTGGTCGTGACCGGCGACGGCCGGGTGTCGGCGCGTAAGATGGGCAAGCTCGGTCAGGCCGATCTGGATGCCTGGCGTGCACAAGTTCACAGTTAGAATTCGCCCCCGCCAGCGGCAGTTGGCGCTCAAACGCCGGAGTAGGCCGACGTAGGTCGACATAAGACGTCGAACCCTGCGGATCGCGTCTTCCTCCAGGCAACTTATTTCCGAAGGGCCGGACAACCGGCAATGGAGTCCCATGGATCTGCGCAAGCTCAAGACACTGATCGACCTGGTGTCTGAATCGAATATTTCCGAACTGGAGATCACCGAGACCGAGGGCAAGGTACGCATCGTCAAGGGTGGCATCGCCGCGCCCGTGCAGTACGTCCAGTCGGTGGCGGCACCCGCGGCCGCGCCGGTCGCCGGACCGGCCGCCGCCGCCGAGCCGGCCGCCGCCGCAGCTCCGGTGGTCACGGGCCACCTGGTCAAGTCGCCCATGGTGGGCACGTTCTATCGCTCGTCGAGCCCGGGCGCCGCGGCGTTCGTGGAGATCGGCACCCAGGTGAAGGAAGGCGACACCGTCTGCATCATCGAGGCGATGAAGATCCTCAACGAGATCGAGGCCGACAAGTCCGGCACCGTCACGCAGATCCTGGGCGACAACGGCCAGGCGGTCGAATACGGTCAGCCGCTCTTCGTCATCGAATGACCATGTTCAAGAAGATCCTGGTCGCCAACCGCGGCGAGATCGCGCTGCGCATCCAGCGGGCCTGCAGCGAGCTCGGCATCAAGGCCGTGATGGTCTATTCGGAGGCCGATCGCGACGCCAAGTACGTGAAGCTCGCGCAGGAGGCCGTGTGCATCGGCCCGGCGCCGTCGGCGCTGAGCTATCTCAACATGCCCGCCATCATCTCGGCCGCCGAGGTGACCGATGCCGAGGCCATCCACCCGGGCTACGGCTTCCTGAGCGAGAACGCCAACTTCGCCGAACGCGTCGAGCAGAGCGGCTTCCAGTTCATCGGCCCCACGCCCGAGTCGATCCGGCTGATGGGCGACAAGGTCTCGGCCAAGCAGGCCATGATCAAGTCCGGCGTGCCGTGCGTGCCCGGCTCCGAGGGCGAGCTGTCCGACGACGCGGCCACCAACAAGCGCATCGCGCGCGCCATCGGCTATCCGGTCATCATCAAGGCCGCGGGCGGTGGCGGCGGGCGCGGCATGCGCGTGGTGCACACCGAGGCGGCGCTGGTCAACGCGATCCAGATGACCAAGGCGGAAGCCGGCGCGGCCTTCAACAATCCGGCCGTGTACATGGAGAAGTTCCTCCAGAACCCGCGCCACGTCGAGATCCAGATCCTCGCCGACAAGCACAAGAACGCCGTCTACCTGGGCGAGCGCGACTGCTCGATGCAGCGCCGCCACCAGAAGGTGATCGAGGAATCGCCGGCCCCGGGCATCCCGCGCAAGCTGATCGAGAAGATCGGCGAGCGCTGCGCCGCGGCCTGCAAGCGCATCGGCTATCGCGGCGCCGGCACCTTCGAGTTCCTCTACGAGAACGGCGAGTTCTACTTCATCGAGATGAACACGCGCGTGCAGGTCGAGCATCCGGTGACCGAGTTCACCACCGGCATCGACATCGTGAAGACCCAGATCATGGTCGCCGCCGGCGAGAAGCTGCCGTTCACGCAGCGCCAGATCGAGATGCGCGGCCATTCCATCGAATGCCGCATCAATGCCGAGGACGCCTACAAGTTCACGCCGTCGCCGGGCCGCATCACGATGTGGCACGCGCCGGGCGGACCGGGCGTGCGGGTCGACTCGCATGTCTACACGAACTACTTCGTGCCCCCTAACTACGACTCGATGATCGGCAAGATCATCGTCCACGGCGACACCCGCGAACAGGCGCTCGCGCGCATGCGCACGGCGCTCAACGAGACCGTGGTCGAAGGCATCCAGACCAACATCCCGCTGCATCGCGAACTGATGGTCGATGCCAAGTTCATGGCCGGCGGCACCAACATCCACTACCTCGAGGAGTGGCTCGCGGCGCGGGCCCGTTGAACGCCATGTTCGAACTGCGTCTCCTGGCCGCCGAGGACCGTGTCGAGGACGTGAGCGACGCCCTCGACGCGCTCGACGCATTGAGCGTGTCGGTCGAGGACGCCGATGCCCAGACCGATGCCGAGCAGGCGTTGTTCGGCGAGCCCGGCATGCCGCCGCCCAAGGACGGCTGGCAGCGCTCGCGCGTGATCGCGCTGTTCGCCGACGAGGCCGCCGCGCGCGAGGCGGCGGACGTGCTGGTCCTGCAGGACTTCTTCGCTGGCTGCCAGATCCTGGGCGTGGGCCACGTGCCCGAGCAGGACTGGGTGCGCCTGACGCAGTCGCAGTTCGCGCCGGTCGAGATCACGCCGGAGTTCTGGATCGTGCCGACCTGGCACGAGCCCCCGGCGCAGGCCAGGCGGGTGATCCGGCTCGACCCCGGACTCGCCTTCGGCACCGGCACCCATCCGACCACCCGCATGTGCCTGCGCTGGATCGCCACGCGCGCCGAGGGCCTGTCGGGCCGCGTGCTCGACTATGGCTGCGGCAGCGGCATCCTGGCGATCGGGGCGGCGAAGTTCGGCGCCACCGACCTCGACGCGGTCGACATCGATCCGGCGGCGGTCGAGGCCACGCGGCTCAATGCCGAGGCCAATGGCGTCGCGCTGGCGGCCGGCCTGCCCGATGCCGCCCGGGGCGCCTACGACATCGTGCTGGCCAACATCCTGGCGACGCCCCTGAAGGTGCTGGCGCCACTGTTGTGCGCCCACGTGAAGCCCGGCGGCGCCCTGGTGCTCGCCGGCATCCTCGAGCGGCAGGCCGACGAGCTCAAGCAGGCCTACGCGCCCCACGCGGTGCTCGAGGTCAGCGACAGCGAGGAAGGCTGGATCCTGATGACGGCGCGGTTCTGATTCCGGCGCGGACGCCACGCCCGACGTCCCGCCGCCATCCCGCTCCCTTCCTTCTTCTCCCTTTCGATTCCCTCCGGCTGCCGCCACGGCGCACCGGCGACTCCGCTCCCGAGGATCCCCGCGCCATGAGTTCCGCCACCCGCTGCCCCGCCTGCGGCACGACCTTCCGGATCGAGCCGGAACAACTCGCGCTGGCCGACGGCTGGGCGCGTTGCGGCCGCTGCAGCACGGTCTTCGATGCGGCGGCGGAACGCCGCGAGCCCGCGGACGTCGGCATGCCGCCGGCATCGGCACCGGCGTCGGTGAAGGCGGCGGCGCCGAGCGATGCCGATGCCTTCGCGGCGGCGTTGCTGAGCTTCGGCGGCCCGGCGCCGCTGGCATCCGTGCCAGCGACCAGCGATCGTGGCGATGCCGCAGAGGACCCGGCCGACGACGGCGACGGGACCGTGGATGCCGATCCCGGCCGCCCCGTCGACGTCGATGCGCCGGAAACCGGCGCGATACTGGCGACGGGTGCCTTGTCGCCCTCCGCGCCGCCGATTCCCGCCGCCTTCGATCCCTGGCGCGAACTGCCCTCGCTGAGCCTGGGTCCGGACCCGGCAGTGGCATCGCCATCGCCATCGGCGGCAGTGCCGACGCCGACGCCGGCATCGTCGCCCCTCGATCCTGCGTCGCCCGTGGCCGCCCCTGGAGCCATGGCCGCCGAGGCATTGCCGGCGACGCCGCCGGCTTCGCCTGACATGCCGGACACGCCGGCGCCGCCGTGGTCGGCGCCACCCGTCGGCGCAGCAGCGGCGGCGCCCGGGTCGTCGGGCGTCCGACCGGCCGTGCGTCCGGAATCGGTGGCGCCGGCCGGCGTGATCCAGGCCGCCAGCGAGCCGCTGGGCGATGCCGACGCCGAGGGCGGCCGGTCGGCCGGCGGCCACCGGCATCGCTCGTGGCGCGTGGTGCTGCTGGTGCTGGCGATCGTGCTGCTGCTGGTGCTGGCGGCCCAGCTGCTGTATCGGCAGCGCGATGCCGTCGCCGCGCGCCATCCGGCATTGCGTCCCACGCTCGCGAGCCTGTGCCACGTCGCCGGCTGCGCGATCGGTCCGCTGCGCCGGCCGGATGCCATCGCCATCGAGGGCGCGAGCTTCACGCATGCGCAGGACGGCGATCGCTACCGGCTGGCCTTCGCCTTGCGTAACCAGGCCGACATGCCGCTCGCGATGCCGGCGATCGAGCTGTCGCTGCTCGACGCGCAGGAGCGCGCGGTGGTGCGGCGCGTGCTCCTGCCAGCGGACTTCGGCGCCGCCGGCGCGGCCCTGCCGGCGCTGTCGGAGCACGCCGGAGCCGTGTCGTTCGCGCTGGACGATGGCGCGGGCTCCGATGGCGAGCCATTGCCGCGCATCGCCGGCTATGCCATGGTCGCCTTCTATCCCTGACCGGACCCGGCGGCGCGCGACCCCGCCCGCCGCCGATCCTTCATTCCTCCTCTTCAAGGGCCTTCCCATGGCAGCAGTGATTTGCGGTTCCCTCGCGTTCGACACCATCATGAATTTCGACGGCCGGTTCGCCGACCAGATCCTGCCCGGGCAGCTGCACATCCTGAACGTCTCGTTCCTGGTGCCGGCCCTGCGGCGCGACTATGGCGGCTGCGCCGGCAACATCGCCTATGGCCTCAATGCCCTGGGTGGCCGGGCCCTGCCGATGGCCACCGTCGGCAGCGATGGCGCCGACTATGTCGCGCGACTGCGCGAGCTGGGGATCGGCACCGAGTTCGTCCGGGCGCTGGACGACACCTATACCGCCCAGTGCTTCATCACCACCGATCGCGACAACAACCAGATCACGGCCTTCCATCCCGGTGCCATGCAGCAGGCCCATCTCACGCGCATCGAGGCGCGCGAGGACATCCGCCTGGGCATCGTCTCGCCCGACGGGCGCGATGCCATGCTGCAGCATGCCGAGCAGTTCGCGGTCGCGGGCATCCCCTTCGTCTTCGATCCGGGCCAGGGCCTGCCGATGTTCGATGGTGACGAGCTCGCGCGCTTCATCGACCAGGCCGACTGGGTCACCGTCAACGACTACGAAGGCAAGATGCTGAGCGATCGCACGGGCTGGAGCCACGCGGAGATCTCGCACCGCGTGCGGGGCCTGGTCGTGACGCTGGGCGCCGAGGGCTGCGAGGTCTGGATCGATGGCGAGCGCACCCACGTGCCGGCTGTCGCGCCCGCGGCGATCGTCGATCCGACCGGCTGCGGCGATGCCTGGCGCGCCGCGCTGCTGTTCGGGCTGGAGCAGGACTGGCCACTCGTGCGCTGCGCCGAACTCGGCAACCGCATGGGCGCGCTGAAGATCGCGCAGCGCGGTCCGCAGAACTACGAGGTCGACCGCGCCGCGCTCGGCCTCTGAGGCGCCATCCAACGAAGAAGCCCGGCGTTCCTCTCGCGAGAAACGCCGGGCTTTGGAGGACGGGACGGGTGACGTCGCGTCACCAGTCGCCGACGCCCGCGGGCGTCGGCACTCTCCTCAGGGCTTGCCAGCCGTCGGAAAGGGCCAGGCCGCTTGCGGGTTCAGCGTGGTCTGAGCCGTGGGCGCCGTCGCGGGCGCGGCGCTGGTCTTGGCCTTCTTGGACGCCGGCTTGGCCGCCGT
>Ga0308164_10000920_pt1 | contig 38913 bp, 39 predicted proteins | sample PhyTR2_FD_201031 | JGI IMG/M metagenome (GOLD analysis project Ga0308164, IMG submission 201031) | Phyllosphere microbial communities from UC Gill Tract Community Farm, Albany, California, United States - DLSLT.R2 | ecosystem: Host-associated > Plants > Phyllosphere > Unclassified | place: USA... | reverse complement strand
TCATTGCCGTATGCAGCCCGCGCCTGCTGGACCACGCCACGTCGCCGCGCACGCCACGCGACCTGCTGCGGCACACGTTGTGCCATGTCGATTGCCAGGTCGATGGCGCACCGTGGCCGGGATGGGGAGCGTGGATGGATGCCGCCGGCGTGGACGGCTTCGACGCTGGCCGCTGCCTGGCGTTTGCCGATTCCAGCCATGTGGTGCAGGCGGTGATCGATGGCGGCGCGGTGGGCCTGGTGGAGCGGGACCTGGTAGCCGCTGACCTGGCCAACGGCCGGCTGGTGCGGTTGTTCGACGTGGCAGTGCGGATGGCGCCGCAGCATGCGTATCACTTGGTGTACCCGGCCAGCAGCGCGAAGAATGTGCGCATACTGGCCCTGCGCGACTGGCTGCTGGCGGAGGTAAGGGAGGTTGCTGTTACGGCGCCGGATGCACCCGCACCGGAATCGGCGCATTGCACAGCTCTACGTAGTTAGCCGCGTACTTGTTCCACGGGCCGCCTCGGTTGCGCTGCGCTTCGATCACGTCCTGGTAGATCGGCGCCTCGCTGCGCATCACTTCCAGGTGGCTGCGCTCGGCCTCGGGCACGTCGGCCGCCAGCCGCACGCTGGTGATCGGCATCTTTGCTTCGCTGGGGCCATAGAAGCCCATGGCTTCGGCGCCGCGCGGCAGCGACGACAGCAGCTCCATGCCCGACACCACGCGGCCCACGGCCGTGATGTTGCGGTCCAGGTGGCGCGGGGCGTGGCCGGTAATGGCGTACAGCTGCGAGCCGTTGCCGCTGTCGGTGTCGCTGTCGCGCGCCACGCCCACGGTGGCGTAGCAGTGCGCCACCCAGGTGGTGTTGGCCTTGGGATCGCGGCCGACCGGGAAACCGTTCGAGTGGCCGATCTCGGGCGCGTAGCCGTCGGCGTCGGGCTGGCGTACGAAGTGTTTATCAAAGCTCATCGGCACGGTGAATTCGCCCTGTACCTTGGCCTTGGCCGTGCCCAGCGACTTCGGCTCCTTTTCGTTGGCGTCGCCCCACTGCGCCACGTAGTTATCCTGCGAGCGCATCACGGCCAGGCCGTCGAAATATTTTTCGCGCACGAGGGTCTTGATATTGGCCACGTTTTGCGGCGCGAAGGCGGCCGCCAGCTCGATCACCACGCGGCCGGTTGGCAAGTCCAGGTACAGGGTGTTGGCGGGATCGAGCGCGCGCCAGTCGGCGGGTTTGGATTGTTTGACGAGGTCGGCGACCGTGGGCTTGACCGGCAGGTCGGCGGCCACCGCCACGGCCGGTGTGACAACAGATAGCAATAAGAGCGACGGGCAAACAGAACTGGACAATAAGCGGCGCAACGACATCCTGATCTCCTGGCTGAAGCAAACCCGCTTGCTGCGGGCATGCCGACGATTGTAGACTGCCATGCGTGGCCGAGGAAACTCGACCGGCGGCAGCATCGGTGGTGTATGATTCCGGCGCACACTTTACAGGAAGAATATGGATTTTATGCAATTCTTCGACATGTTGCTCCATGTCGATAAGTCGTTGGAAGTGGTGATCCAACAGTACGGCACGCTGGTGTATGTTGTGTTGTTCGCAATTATCTTCTGCGAGACCGGACTGGTCGTGCTGTTCTTCTTCCCGGGCGACAGCCTGCTGTTCATTGCGGGCGCCTTCTGCGCCACTGGCGATATGAACTTGCTGCTGCTTAATGTGTTGCTGGTAACGGCCGCCGTAGCGGGCAATACGCTGAACTACAAGATCGGTGGCGCGATCGGGCAGCGCGTCTATACCCATGATTATCGATGGCTGAACAAGGATGCGTTGCGGCGGACCCATGACTTTTTTGAAAAGCATGGCGGCAAGACCATCGTGCTCGCGCGCTTCGTACCCGTGGTGCGCACCTTCGCACCGCTGGTGGCCGGTGTGTCCGAGATGCCACATGCACGTTTTCAGTTGTACAACATCAGCGGCGCGCTGCTGTGGGTAGTGTCGTTGACCATGGCCGGCTACTTCTTCGGCAACATTCCCGTGGTGCGCGATCACCTGTCCGAAATCGTCATGGTGGCCATCGGCGTGGTGATGATACCGATCCTGCTCGGCGGCGCCTGGCGGCTCGGCCGCAGCATGCTCGGCCGTTAATTCGGGCTGGACATAGCGATGTAACGCACACGCTGCAGCGGCCATGCGGCGTGTCTCGGCAGAAATAAATCCCCCGTGGCTGGCCGTCACGTCTCAAGTTTTGCCCAAATGCATCCGTATACCTAGAGGTAAAGTTACTTCTGGAAACGTATGCGCCTGCTATTGACCCTTATCGCCTGTTGCTGTTGGACCGCTGTTGCGGCCAACGAAAAGCAGGTCGATCCGCTGATTTCGCCCTCGACCAAGACGCCGTTGTCGACGCTGGCCGGCGCGCGCGTGTACGGCGGCGCGGTGGGCCTGACCACGACCACGCCGGCCGGCAAGGCGCCCGTCCACGGCAAAGAGGTGGCCGACAAGGAAGCCCCGGCCAAGGACACCAAGGCAGCGCCGCCAGCGAGCGGGCGCAAGCCCGCAGCGGAGGCGGCCAGCGACCCCGAGGCGGAACTGTCGGCCAAGATCGCCGCCCGCCTGGCTGCCATGCGCGCCACCCAGCAGGCACGGGTGGCTGCCGCCGCCCGGGCCAAGAAGGAGGCTACCGTCAAGGCGGCCAAGGTGGTTGCCGTGCCCGAAGCGCCCAAGGTGTACAGCAACGTGTGGTCGTACGAAGGCGAAACCGGCCCGGCCAACTGGGCCAAGATCAATCCCGCGTGGGCCCAGTGCGGCACCGGCAAGCGCCAGTCGCCGATCGATATCCGCGATGGCATGCGGGTGGACCTGGAGCAGATCAATTTCGAATACCGTCCGTCCTCGTTCAACGTGACAGACAACGGCAAGACGGTGCAGGTGATGGTCGGGCGCGGCAACTTCCTCAACGTGGGTAACCGCATGTATGAGCTGGTGCAGTTCCACTTCCACCGGCCAGCGGAAGAACGCGTGAACGGCAAGGGTTATGAAATGGTGGTGCACCTGGTGCACAAGGACGGCGAGGGCCGCATCGCCATGCTGGCGCTGCTGCTGGAACGCGGCAAGCCGCAGCCGGCGATCCAGCAGGTATGGAACAACCTGCCGCTGGAAAAGATGGAAACCATGGCGCCGTCCGAAACGCTCGATCCGATGGACCTGCTGCCTGCGCGCCGCGAGTACTTCACCTTCATGGGATCGATGACCGAGCCGCCCTGCCAGGAGGGCGTGCTGTGGCTGGTGATGAAGGAGCCGGTGCAGGTGTCGCCGGCGCAGATGGCGTTCTTCAGCCGCCTGTATCCCTACAATGCGCGGCCGGTGCAGCCCAGCTCCGGCCGCATCATCAAGGAATCGAACTAGAACGCCTGACATAACCTCCAGCGCGGCGTTACTAAACTTGCATATTTAAATTCCGATGCGGTGCTTGCCGGTCCAGGTGGCGCCGGCAGCCAGCGGCTGCTGGTCGATGCGGGCCGGTTCGATGCACACGAAGCGCCGGTATTCGTCGTCGGCCAGGTCCACCAGGGCGGCGGCGTCAAGCTGGCCAGGATTCCACACCACCCATTCGCTGAACCCCTGCTGCGACAAATTCAACGTGGTGCTGGCGGTGTTGAGCATCAGCGATGGCGTGGCCTGGTACAGGCGGTCGTGCTTTTCATTGAAATGCAGCGCCGGATAGTCCTGGCTGCGGGTTTGCAGATGATGGTCGGTGTAGGTCTGGTGCTGCAAGCCGCTGATGCTGGTGGCGTCGAGCTGTCCCACGTCGTAGTACGTGTGCAGCGCCACGCCGAATGGGAACGGCGCCGTGCCCGTGTTGCGCACCTTGAAGTCCGCTTCCAGCGCATTGCCCTGCAGCGTGTAGCGCAGCGTCAGTTCGAACGCATGCGGCCATGCCTGCGCGTGTTCCGGCGCCAGGTCGTCCTGGTTCAGCGTCAGTTCCACGAACGACCGGCCATTGTCGCCGCCACTGGCTGCCACGCGCCAGGTGGACACGCGCGCAAAGCCATGGCGCAGGCCGGGACCGCGCACATTAAACTGCGGGAAGATGACCGGCACGCCGCCGCGTATGGCCTTGCTGCCGTCGAGCGGGGTTTGCGAGCTGACGAACAGGCGCTCCACGCCGTCGCCGGTTTTCCAGGACAGCAGGTGCGCGCCAAACAGCGACACTGTCGCCTTGGCGCCGTCGGGTGCCGTCATACTTACCGCTGGCAGTGCGCCAAATTTGGTGGTCGTCGTTACAGCCATCATGGTTCCGAGGGTTGGTTAGGTTCAGGTAAGCCGGTTTTTGGCCAGCGGCGGGTTGCGGGCGAAATAGGTGCGGATGCCCTTGACGATGGCATCGGCCAGCTGGTTCTGGTAATTCTCGTCGCGCAGCTTGGCTTCTTCTTCCGGGTTGGAGATGAACGCGGTTTCGATCAGGATCGATGGGATATCGGGCGCCTTGAGCACGGCGAAGCCGGCTTGCTCCACCGAGCCTTTGTGCAGGCGGTTGATGCCGCCGATTTCGGCCAGCACCGATTTGCCCAGCTTCAGGCTGTCGTTGATCTGCGCCGTGGTGGACAGGTCGAGCAGCACGCTGGCCAGTTGCCGGTCGTGGTTCTTGACGTTGACGCCGCCGATCATGTCGGCCTCGTTTTCCTTGTCGGCCAGCCAGCGCGCGGCCGACGAGCTGGCGCCTTTTTCCGACAGCACAAACACCGACGAGCCGCGCGCGGTAGGCTGCACGAAGGCGTCGGCGTGGATCGACACGAACAGGTCGGCCTGCACCTTGCGCGCCTTTTCCACCCGTTTGCCCAGCGGGACGAAGTAGTCGCCGTCGCGGGTGAGCATCACGCGGATGTTGGGAATGTCTTCCAGTTTGCCTTTCAGGCGCTTGGCAATCGACAGCACGATGTCCTTCTCGCGGCTGCCGTTACGGCCCGACGCGCCCGGATCTTCGCCGCCATGGCCCGGATCGAGGGCGATGGTAATGATGCGTTCCACCTTGTCGCCTTTGCCGGCCCTGGCAGGCGGGCGGGTTTGCGCTTCGGCGGTTTTGACCTGCTCGCGCAGTTCAGCGCGCGGCTCGGCCTTGATGTCGGGCTTGAGCGCCTCGAGCTGCGCCTGCGGCGTGGGCTGGACCGGGATGGGCGGTTGTGCCGCTACCTTGTTGTCGCCGGTGGTCCAGTTGCCTTCTTCGATCATGGCGGCAATCGGGTCCGCTTCCTTGACCGGGTACAGGTCGAAGATCAGCCGGTGCTTGTACGAGCCGGCCGGCGCCAGCGTGAACACTTGCGGGCGCACTTCGTCTTTCAGGTCGAATACCAGCCGTACCACGTTGGGGCGGTTCTGGCCCACGCGCACCTGCTTGATGTACGGATCGTTGGACTGGATCTTGGCCACCAGGCTTTTCAGCGTGGGGTTCAGATCCAGGCCTTCGATATCGACCACCATGCGTTCCGGGTCCTTGACCATGAAGTGGGTGGTCTTGAGTTCGGAGTCGTTTTCGAGCGTGACGCGGGTGTAGTCTTCGGCGGGCCACACGCGCACCGCGAGGATTTGCGCGGCCTGCGCGCGCAGCGGCGCGACCACGGACAACAGCAGGGTGGCGCCGGCCTTGAGGACGGTGCGCCGCGTGCGCGTGGCCGGCGTAAGTTTTTCGCTCACAGCTTGGGGGCGAATTTGAGGCGTTGAAGGCATGAAGTACCCAGGGCGGTAGACGCCTGCAATTCTACATCACGGCCGGTGCCCGCCACGGTGAGATACAGGTCGATATCGGCCGGCGGCAGCACGCCTTCGGCTTTTTCCGGCCATTCGACGATGCAGATATTGTTACCGTTGAAATCTTCGCGGAAGCCCGCGTCGAGGAATTCCTCGGGGCTGCCCATGCGGTACAGGTCGAAATGAATCACGCCCACGGCGCGCCCGTCCAGCTGTACCTGGTACGGTTCCGACAGGGTATAGGTGGGGCTTTTGACGGTGCCCACGTGGCCCGCCGCGTGCAGCAGCGCGCGCGTGAGGGCGGTTTTGCCGGCGCCAAGGTCGCCGTGCAGGTAGATCGTGAGGCCGGGCGCCAGCGCCCGCGCCAGCGACGCGCCGAGCGCCAGCGTGGCGGCTTCTTCGTCGAGATGGGCTTTGAAATGGGCTTGCTGGGCGTTCATATAGGCTGCATCTTCCTGCATCGAATAAAATGTCATGTTATGGCGGGCAAAATCGCCAGCCATTGTAACCGCCAGCGCTCCTATCCTCTACGCCGATGTCCCTGTCCGAATCCAATTTAGCGCAACTGGCGCTCAGCATCAAGCGCTGGGGCGTGGAGCTGGGCTTTGCCGACGTGCGCATCACCGACATCGACCTTTCGCATGCCGAGGCAGGCCTGCAGGCGTGGCTGGCCGCCGGCATGCATGGCGAAATGGACTACATGGCCACCCACGGCATGATGCGCGCGCGCCCGGCCGAACTGGTGCCGGGCACGGTGCGCGTGATCAGCGCCCGCATGAACTACCTGCCGAGGGACACGGAAAGCGACTGGCGCGAGCGCGAGGCGCGCCGCCTGGCCGATCCCAATGCGGCCGTGATCTCGGTGTATGCGCGCGGCCGCGACTATCACAAGGTGCTGCGCGCCCGTCTGCAGCAGCTGGCCGACAAGGTGAAGGCGGAAATCGGCGACTTCGGCTACCGCGTGTTTACCGACTCGGCGCCGCTCATGGAACTGCCGCTGGCGGAAAAAGCGGGCCTGGGCTGGCGCGGCAAGCACACGCTGCTGCTCAGCCGCACGGCCGGTTCCATGTTCTTCATGGGCGAATTCCTGGTCGACCTGCCGCTGCCGGTGGACGAGGCCACCAGCGGCCATTGCGGCCAGTGCAGCGCGTGCATTACTGCGTGTCCCACCCAGGCCATCCTGGGGCCGGGCCGGCTCGATGCCCGGCGCTGCATTTCGTATCTCACCATCGAACTGAAAAACGCCATCCCGCTGGAACTTCGGCCGCTGATCGGCAACCGCGTATACGGCTGCGACGACTGCCAGACCGCGTGCCCGTGGAACAAGTTCGCCCAGCGCGCCGTGCTGCCCGACTTCGACCAGCGCCACGGCCTGGGCGACGCCTCGATGATCGAACTGTTTGGCTGGACCGCCGAAGAGTTCAACCGCAAGATGGAGGGCAGCCCGATCCGCCGCATTGGCCACGAGCGCTGGCTGCGCAATCTCGCGGTGGGTCTCGGCAACGCGGCGGCGGCCGGCGCCAAAGGCGATGCGGCCATCGTCGCGGCATTGACCGCGCGGCGCGACGACCCGTCGCCGCTGGTGCGCGAACACGTGCAATGGGCACTGGCCTGCCACGAATGATCTGGGCTACACTCGGGCGTTACTCTTTAGTCACTCTTACTTAAGGGCCGTGCCGATGCAAACTTCTCCACGATTGACCGCGCTGTACTTCAGTGCGGCGTTTTCCTTGATGGCCCAAGCTGCCAATATTGCCCATGCCGGCAAATTCGACGACTGGGCCAACCAGGTAGCCAGCGACAAGGTACGCAAAGATCCCGAACAAGCCACGCGCAACCAGTACTTCAAAGGTGCCGAGCAGGATAAGCTCGACCGCCAACTGACGCCCAACACGCCCGCTTACCGCGCCGCCGAAGTTGCCGCCGCCAAGGCCACGCTGGCCAAGCTGAACGCGATGGACCAGAAAGGCTTGACGCCGCAGGAGCGCGCCAGCGCTGCCACCATCGCCTGGAGCCTGCAGGGCACGGTCGATGGCGCCCGCTTCGAGGACCACCGTTTCGTGTTCAACCAGTTCACCGGCCTGCACGTGCAGCTGGTGAACTTCCTCACCAGCGCGCACCCGATCCGCAACCGGCGCGACGTGGAAAACTATCTGGTGCGCCTGAAAGCCGTGGCCGGCAAGGTCGATACCGGCATCGTGCGCGCCCGCGAAGCGGCCGGCCGTGGCTTCCTGATGCCCACGTTTATCACCAATTCCGCCATCGGCCAGCTCGATCGCTTCCTCGACGGCGGCGCCGATAAAAACGTTTTTGTCGTCACTTTCGCCCAGCGCATGGCCAAGCTGCAGGACGTCACGCCGGCCCAGCAGGCCAAATACTTGGCCGAAGCCACCGCCACCGTCAAAGGCGCGATCCTGCCCGCGTTCGAGCGTACCCGCGCGCTGCTGCAGGAGCAACTGCCGCGCACCACCGACGACGCCGGCCTGTGGCGCCTGCCCGACGGCGACAAGGCGTATGCGCTGGCGCTGCGCCAGATGACGTCATCGGACTACACGCCGCAGCAGGTGCACGACATCGGCCTGCGCGAAGTGGCACGGATCGAAAAAGAGATGGATGGTTTGCTGGTGTCGCTCGGTTACAAGGACGGCTCGATCAAGCAGCGCATGGCGCAGCTGGAAAAAGATAACCAGCCCAAGGCTGCCGAAAACGGTGCCGACCCGCGCCCGGCGCTGCTGGACCGCTACACCGCGTACATGCGCGATGCCGAGGACCGTGCCAAGCTGCTGTTCGATAAAACCCCGAAGGCGCCGGTGGAAGTGCGGCGCGAACCGCCGTTTACCGAGAAGACGGCGGCCGCTCACTACAGCGGCCCGGCGCGCGACGGCACCTTGCCCGGGATTTTCTGGGCGCCGCTGCCGGGGCCCGACTTCCGCATCGTGGGCATGCGCACGCTGGTGTACCACGAGGCGGTGCCGGGTCACCACTTCCAGATCGCGCTGCAGCAGGAAAACAATGGCCTGCCGCGCTACCGCCAGGACCGCGTGTTCAATATCGGTTCGGCATTCGTGGAAGGCTGGGCGCTGTATGCCGAGCAGCTGGCAGCGGAAAACCACTGGTATGACGGCGACACGGTAGGGCGCCTGGGCCAGCTGGACGCCGAATTGTTCCGCGCGCGCCGCCTCGTGGTCGATACCGGGCTGCACGCGATGAAGTGGACGCGCCAGCAAGCCATCGACTACGGCATTCCGGCGGCGGAAGTGGAGCGCTACGTGGTGATGCCGGGCCAGGCGTGTGCGTACAAGATCGGCATGCTGCGTATCCTTGACCTGCGCGCCCGCGCGCAACAGGCGCTCGGTGACAAGTTTTCGATCAAGGCGTTCCACAACGTGGTGCTCGACACAGGCAACGTGCCGCTGCCGGTGCTGGAACAGGTGATCGACGAGTGGGTGGCCAAGCAAAAATCTGCCTGAACCCGCACGGCCAAGCCGGGGTCGTACCCCGTACGGGGTACGACCCCACGCGCGGGGGGGCGGTACGGATAGGACGTGCCGTGCGGGTTACTTCAGCAAGCCTGCCAGCTCGACGGCGGTCTTCACCTGCATCTTGTCGAAGATATGCGCGCGGTGCACTTCCACCGTGCGCATGCTGATGCCCAGTTCATCGGCCACCACCTTGTTCATCTTGCCGGCCAAAATCAGGTCGAGCACCTCGCGCTCGCGCATCGATAGCGTGGCCAGGCGCGCGTGCACGGCCGCCATCTCGCCGGCCTGGCGCGAGCCGGCCAGGCCTTCCTGCACCCGGTCCATCAACTGGTTGTCGTTGAATGGCTTCTCGAAAAAATCGAAGGCGCCGCGTTTCAACGTGTCCACCGCCATGGGCACGTCGCCGTGACCGGTGAGGAAGATCACCGGCATGCGCTGGGTGAGGTGGCGCGCGGCCAGGTGGTCGAACACGGCCACGCCGTTCATGTCCGGCATGCGCACGTCGAGCAGCACGCAGTCGCCGCCAGCATCGAAATCGCCGCTATCGACCTGCTGCAGGAATTGCGCGGCGCCCTCGTAGGCGCGCGAAGCGATGCCGCGTGAAGTGGCCAGCCAGGTCAGCGCGTCGCGTACGACCGCTTCGTCATCGACGATATGCAGCATTTCTCTAATTCTCCTGAGTCGTGACCACCGGCGCTGCCGGCAGCACGAACGTAAATATGGTTCCGCCCTGCGGATTATTGCTGTAATTGAGCGATCCGCCATGGAATTCTATCGCAGTGCGGCAAATGTTGAGTCCCATGCCCATGCCTTCGGCCTTGGTGGAGAAGAACGGCGAGAACAAACGTTGCGCCACGTCGTCGGGAATGCCGTGGCCGCGGTCGATTACGGCCACGCTCACCTGGTTGTTGTCGGCGTCGTGCGCGGCCACCACGCGCAGCACGCGCTGCGCCGGCGGCACGTTGTGCATCGCCTCGATGGCGTTGCGCGTCAGGTTCAGCAGCACCTGCTCGATCATCACGCGGTCGGCCAGCACCGGCGGCAGCGCCGGCGGCAGCTCTGCCACGAATGCTACATAGCTCTGGCGCGCCTGCAGCTCGATCAGGGTGCGGATGCCGTCGAGCAGCTGCGGCAGGGCCACGGTCTCGCGCTGCGGCGCGCGCTTTTTGACGAAACCGTGCACGCTGCGGATGATCTGCCCGGCGCGCTGGGCCTGGGCGTTGGCCTGTTCCAGCGCCGGTTTCAACAGCGCGGCATCGACCGCCGCACCCTGATCTGCAGCGCGGCCCAGCACATTCAGGGCGCCGGTGGTGTAGCTGGAAATGGCGGCCAGCGGTTGATTCAGTTCGTGCGCCAGCATCGAGGCCAGTTCGCCCATGGTGGCCAGGCGTGCGCTCGACTGCAGTTTTTCCTCCTGCTGGCGATTCAGTTCTTCCACCCGCTTGCGATCCGAAATATCGAGGATGGAGCCCATCCAGCCGGTCTGCTTGCCATGGTTGTCCACCAGCGGCGCCTCGAACACCAGCACCGGCACCCGTTCGCCGTCGGGCCGCTGGAAGATGGTTTCGAACTGCGGCGTGGCGGTACCGGCCAGCACCGACGCGAAGCGGCTCTGGTATTCCTCCATCGCCTCGGGCGCCCAGTAGGGCATGGGCGGCAGCCGGCCCACGATGTCCTCGGCCGGGTAGCCCACGATCTGGCAGAACGCCGGATTGACATACGTAACGCGGCCTTCGAGGTCGCGTGCGCGCAGCCCGGTGACCAGCGAATTTTCCATCGCGGTGCGGAACGACACCTGCTGGCGCAAGGCGCCTTCTGCCGCCAGCCGTTTAGAGATGTGGCCCCACAGCGCCACCAGGCTCCAGAGCAACCCGAGCGACAGCGCGATGACCGAGCCGACCAGCAAATTGGGCAGCAGCTTGGGCGCGCTCTTGACGCTGTCCGTCACCAGCCGCACCGAGGCGCCCGGTAAATCCAGCGCGCGCTTGTGGGTGTACACGCCGTGACCGGGGCCGGCAGCGGCGCGCCGCGCCAGCACCTTGTCGTCGCGGTCCACCAGCGTGACCTGGTTATCCTGGGCGAACCACCACGGCACCATTTCGTCGAGCAGGGCGCTGGTGCGGTAGGTGGCCACCAGGTCGCCCAGGTATTCCCCGCCGCGATACAGCGGCACGTGGTAATCCATCAGCACTTCGCTGGGGTCGGCCATCGGATCGCCGGGACGCGCTTCGGGCTGCGTGTACATGGCGCTGCGGGTTTTGCGCGTAAGGTCCATGGTCGCTTGCGATGCCGGCGACAGCGGCACTGCCGCCGGTTGCGCGTCGCTGGTAGCCACCAGGTGGCCGTCGGGACGCAGCCAGAACACGCGCAGCAGTTCGTGGCCGTTCTTGAGGATGCGCGTCATGCGGTCGTGCAGCTGGTCGTGGTGCAGGCGGCCGGCGTTGATCTCCTGCGCCAGCACGCGCAGGCTCTCCTCGTCGCGCGCCATCTGGAAGCGGATCGTCTGTTCCACCCACAGGGTGTCGGCGATCAGCTGTTCCTGTCGTTCATTGCTCTCCATCTGGCGCGCCTGCCACGGCAGCCAGATCAGGATCGCCAGGAAGAACAGTACCAGCAGGATCGGCAGCAGCCAGCGCAGCGTGGAGCTGGTGTGCGGACGGCGCACGGCAAACGGCGAGGTGCCCGAGGTGGACGGGAAGGAGGGCGGCTGGTTCATGCGGCGGGCAGAAGAAGGTGTCCAGAAAGGCAAGGTTAGGGTCTGTAGAAAACGGCAATGATTGGCTTTGTCCCGCAGAATCGGTCAAACTACCGGCTCAAGTGTATCGTTAATTCCCGGAGATTTTATGAAATTGCGCCACGTTTTGGCTGCCATGGCTGCTGCCGTTGCATTGAGCACGGCCGTCAGCCTGCATGCCCACGCCCAGGCCCCGATCGTCATCAAATTCAGCCATGTGGTCGCCCGCGACACGCCCAAGGGCCAGGCCGCCGAACGCTTCAAGCTGCTGGCCGAACAGGCCACAAAAGGCCGGGTCAAGGTCGAAGTGTATCCGAACAGCCAGTTGTACAAGGATAAAGAGGAGCTCGAAGCCTTGCAGCTGGGCGCGGTGCAGATGCTGGCGCCGTCGCTGGCCAAGTTCGGCCCGCTCGGTGTGAAAGAGTTCGAAGCGTTCGACCTGCCGTATATTTTTCCGTCCAAGGCTGTGCTCAACAGCGTGACCGAAGGACCGATCGGCCGCGATCTGCTGAAAAAGCTGGAAACCAAGGGCATCACCGGCCTGGCGTTCTGGGACAACGGTTTCAAGGTAATGTCGGCCAACAAACCGCTGCACAAGGTGGCCGACTTCAAGGACTTGCGCATGCGCATACAGTCGTCGAAAGTGCTCGACGCCCAGATGCGGGCCCTGGGCGCCAGCCCCCAGGTGCTGGCGTTTTCCGATGTCTACCAGGCCTTGCAAACCGGCGTGGTGGAGGGCACGGAAAATCCGCCTTCCAATATGTACACGCAAAAGATGCACGAAGTGCAAAAGCATGTCACCGTCTCCAACCACGGCTACCTTGGCTATGCGGTGATTGTTAACAAGAAATTCTGGGATGGTTTGCCCACCGATATACGGCGCGCGCTCGACAATGCCATGAAGGAAGCGACCGTGTACGAGAAGGCCATTGCCCAGCGCGACAACGACGCTGCACTCGAAGCGATCCGCAAGACCGGTAAAACCCATGTCTACAACCTGACGCCGCAGGAGCAGGCCGAGTGGCGCGCGGCCATGGTGCCGGTGCAGCGGGCCATGGAAAGCCGGATCGGCAAGGACCTGATTTCGTCGATCAACAGGGAAGCGGCGCAGCCCGCCCAACGGCGCTAGATTGTTGCGCGAAAATCAAAAATATCGCGCCGTTGAGCCAAATCAAACGCATACCATAAAATTAGTCACTCTTCAGAAAATTTAATTTACTCTTAAACTATCTACTGACCGGCCTCATAAAAAAACTGTATTGCGGAGATAAAGATACGATATGATTGCTTCGCTCTCGGGAATTTATGCATAAGTTAATGTGTTTCCTGCAGCAAGAGCCCGGAATAGTCAGTGGGGAGTGTAGATAGAATCGGTGAATCAAAACCGGCGATAGATTGAGGAGACACACGTTTTACAGAATGTCGTTGCTTAGACGCTGCAAGCCGCCACAAGCGCGCTACAGGGCAGGTAAATGACCGGAAACGTGAAGCAGGATTTGAAAGCGCACCCCAGGGTGCGTTTTTTTTTGCCGGTACCCTTTACAATACCGGACGCGGGGCGGCATGACGGACGCCGTCGATGCCCTGGGCTCTTCCTTTCGTGTAGTAAATACGCAACATATTGGTGCATCGGCACAACGGATTGCGACCTTTTTTGGTGCATTTGATAGAAAAAATTGTGACGAAAATACCACAAGCGCATGAAAATTTTTCGGCTGTACTGGCTCTGCCGTTCGGCAAGCTGGGCATCCGGACTGCAACTGGTCTGATCACCGAGCTGTGCTATCTGCCGCCCCATTTTGAGGCGAAAGCAGCAATCGATGCACCCGCTAAAATTGCAGAAGAGCAACTGATGCGCTACTGCGCAGATCCTGCTTACCAGTTCGACTTGCCGCTGCGCTCCGCCGGCACCGACTTCCAGCGCAAGGTGTGGGACGCCATCAGCTCGATTCCGGCCGGCAGCATGCGCACCTATGGCGAACTGGCCAGGCACGTGGGCTCGGCGCCGCGCGCGGTCGGCCAGGCGTGCGGCGCCAACTGGTTTCCGGTGGTCATACCGTGCCACCGCGTGACCGCCGCCGGCGGCCTCGGCGGCTTTTCCAATAGCGACGACCCCAACGGCTACCTGCTGGGCATCAAGCGCTGGCTGCTGGCGCACGAAGGATCGAGCGAATACGCATGGCAACAGACAACGCTGATCTGATCGACGAGTTCTGCGACAGCCTGTGGCTCGAAGACGGCCTGTCGAAGAACACGCTCGATGCGTACCGGCGCGACATGCGCCTGTTTGCCACCTGGCTGCAGTCGCAGCGCCCGGGCGCGGCCGGCCTGTTGGGCGTGGCCGGGCATGACATCGAAGCGTACCTGGCGGCACGCCATGCCGACAGCGGCAAGGCCACGTCGTCGAACCGCCGGCTGTCGGTGATCAAGCGGTTTTACCAGATGCTGGTGCAGCGCCGGCGGCTGACCGACGATCCCAGCCTCAAGCTGGCGTCGGCCAAACAGCCGCAACGGTTCGTGCACACCTTGAGCGAAATTCAAGTGGAAGCACTGCTCGACGCCCCCGACCTGAACACACCGCTGGGCCTGCGCGATCGCACCATGCTGGAATTGATGTACGCGAGCGGCTTGCGGGTGTCGGAGCTGGTAGCGCTCAAAATGCTCGAGCTGAGCCTGAACGACGGCGTGCTGCGCGTCACCGGCAAGGGCGCCAAGACACGGCTGGTGCCGTTCGGCCAGCAGGCACGGGTGTGGATCGAGCGTTACGTGACACAGGCGCGTGGCGTGATCCTCAATGGCCAGGTGGACGATGCGCTGTTCGTCACCGGGCGCGGCGGGCCGATGACGCGCCAGATGTTCTGGGTGTTAATCAAAAAACACGCCTTAAAAGGCGGGGTGACCGTGCCCTTGTCGCCGCACACGCTGCGCCACGCGTTTGCCACCCACTTGCTGAACCATGGCGCCGACTTGCGCGTGGTGCAACTGTTGCTGGGCCATTCAGACATTTCCACCACACAGATCTACACCCACGTAGCCCGTGAACGCCTCAAGCACCTGCATGCGCAGCATCATCCTCGCGGTTGAATTACTTGCGTTTGCCTCAAGTGCGTCATAATGTGGTCAGATGACTCATTAGAAGAGGTAGCAAATGGCAAAGACAAATTATTCGTACGAAAAACGTCAGCGAGAATTAGAGAAAAAGAAGAAGGCCGATGAGAAGGCGCGCCGCAAGGCCGAGCTGAAAAATTCGGGCCAGGAAGAGCAGCCCGGCGGCGAGGACGGCGACGAAGATGCCGCCGAGCCGGCTGCGGAAGCACCGAAAGAATAATTTCACCCCGCACGGCGGCATACCGGGGTCGTACCCCGTACGGGCTGCGACCCCCAGCCTCACCGGGTGACGGATCGGCGCACGCCACCGTCGCTCACTCCGCCACGTCACCACCACCCGCCCAATCATGGCGCGGCCCCCTGCACCGGCATTGAACCATCGTCCCCGATGCTCCCTTTCGCCCCTGACCAGGGTTGCGGAACACTGCGATAGAACCCGATTGAGGCAGGTCAAGCGTGGCCGTTTGAGGTAACGCAACAATGGCCTAGGCCCGGCAGGGCGCCTTTTGAGAGGGTTCCCATGTGGCCATATCTGGCGGTGTACCACAACACCAGCGACGCGCTCGTCCTCATCGATGGTGAGCGTTTCATCGATGTCAATCCCGGCGCGCTGCGCATGTTCGGCTGCGGCGCCGCGGCGCTCATGCTGGGTTACCAGCTGGCCGATTTTTCCCCGTTGCAGCAAGCCCAGGGCGTGTTGTCGGCGCCCACGCTCACGCTGCTGGCGCTGCGCGCGCGCCAGCAAGGCAATGTCCAGTTCGAATGGCGCTGCGTGGGGCGTGACGGCCGCGAATTCTGGGTCGACGTCCAGCTGACGGCCGTGGCGCGCGACGGCCAGCACCTGCTGTACGCGGTCATGCGTGAAACCACGGCGCGCCACGGCCAGCAGGTGGCAATTTACTTGGCGCTGATGGAAGGCGCGGCGGTGCGGGGGCGGTTCGAGGCGCGCACCCGCCACCTGGCCGAGCACGATTACCTCACCGGCTTGCCCAACCGCGTGCTGCTGCGCGACCGCGCCAGCCTGGCCCTGGCGGCGGCGCGCCGTACCGGGCGCCTGGTGGCCGTGCTGTTCATCGACCTCGACCGTTTCAAGGCGATCAACGATGCGCTCGGCCACCAGGTCGGCGACGTGCTGCTGCGCGAAGCGGCGGCGCGCATGGTGCATTGCGTGCGCAGCGTGGACACCGTGAGCCGCCATGGCGGCGACGAATTCGTGGTGCTGCTGACCGATATCGGCGCCATCGACCAGGCCGCACACGTGGCAGCCACGATCCGCCAGGCCATCGGCCGCGAATTTCGCGTCGGTGCGCACCGGTTGCACGTGGGCGCATCGATCGGGGTGGCCATCTTTCCCGCCGACGGCGACCGGTTCGATACCTTGCTGCAGCATGCCGACCTGGCGATGTATCACGCCAAATCGAACGGCCGCAACGGCTTTGAATTCTTCAGTGCGGAAATGAATCGCCAAATCCGCCAGCGTACGGCACTCGAGCACGAACTGCGGCAAGCACTGGCACAGGACCAGTTCCGCCTGGCCTACGAGGTGCAAATCGCGATTGCCAGCGGTCAGCCGCTGGCGGCCGAGGCGCTGCTGCGCTGGCGCCACCCGCAGCGGGGCCTGCTGCGCCCCGAGCATTTCATTGGCGTGGCCGAGGATGCCGGGTTGATGGTGCCGATCGGCGACTGGGTGCTGGCGCAGGCATGCATCGACGCGGCGCGCTGGCGCCAGGCCGGCCACCCGCTGATGGTGGCGGTTAATTTGTCGCGCACCCAGTTCATGCAAAAAAACCTGGTGGACAAGGTGCGTACCGCGCTCGACGCCTCCGGCTTGCCGCCGCAGTTGCTGGAGCTGGAACTGACCGAGGCCGTGATCATGCATCACGACGGCGCCGCCCATGCCACGCTGGCGGCGCTCAGTGCGCTTGGTGTGCGGCTGGCGCTGGACGACTTTGGCACCGGCTACACGCGGGTCGGCCGGTTGCGCGATTATCCGCTCAGCAAGCTGAAAATCGATGCGTCGTTCGTCAGTGGCGACAGTGGTGGCAGCAGTGGCAGCAGTGGCAACGGCGTCGATGGCCAGGACGGCGCGGTGGCGCACGTGGCCGTGGTCACCGCCATCATCGCCATTGCCCACAGCCTGGGGCTGGAAGTACTGGCCGAGGGCGTGGAAAGCGATGTCCAGTTCGAGTTTTTACAGCGCCACGGCTGCGACCAGTACCAGGGGCGGTATGCGCGCGCCAGCGGCCAGATCGATGGCTTGAGCGGGCTGCTGGACTGACACCCGCGCGGCCAGGGCCGCGCTCTCAATGGTCAGGCGTGCGTGTCGCTGGCAGCGGGGGCGGGGTACAGCCGCAGCCGCACCAGTACCTGGCCGTGGTCGGACGCTTCGGGCCTGTCTTGCAGCAGGTGGTCGTTCAGGTAAGTCACGTCCAGTACTTCGCCTACCGCATTGCGCGATGCGGGGTTGAATTCCTCCGACACCAGCACGTGGTCGATGGTCGTGTAATGGCCTTCGTGGATATTGGTGTATCCCACGTGGCGCAGGCGGTCGCGGCCGAGCTGGATCTGGTTGCTGTCGAACAGGCGGCCGGCCAGCTCCTCGCCCGCTACGCCGGCGCAGCCCGAACCCATGACAATGGTGGTGGTGACGGCATCGACGGTATCGTTGAAGTCGCCGAGCACGATGCGCGGGCGGCGGCTGTCGCGGTCCATGGCCGACAACAGCGCGCGCAGCGCCACGGCCTCGGTGCCGCGCCGTATCAGCGAACGCAGGTTGGCTTGCGCATACTGCAGCGGATTGTCGGCGCTGTCGCCGTGGCCGTAGTCGGGCCGCTTCGACTTCAAATGGATGACCAGCACGTCGATGATGCGTTGGTCGGGCAGCACCACCTGGGCGTGCAGCGGCGCCCGCGCAAAGCGGTCGAGGTCGCGGTTGCCGTCGGGCAGGGCGGCGCCATCGGGAAACACCATGTAGGCGGTGGCCGGCGCGGCCAGCGGCAGGCGCGAAATCAGCGCCACCTGCGGCGTGAGCCGGACTTGGCCGGTGACGGCGTCGGGCGCGGGATCAAAGCCCGACAGCGAGGCGTCGCGGTAGCGGCGGCTGTGCGTCAGCACGTCGCGCAGCGCGGCCATTGAGAAAATTTCCTGCAAGCCCACCACGTCGGCATCGAGCTGGTCGAGCTGCTGCGCCGTCCAGACGACTTTGGCCGCGTATTCGTCCGGCGTGAGCGGCGCCAGATTGTCGTACAATTTCGCCCCGGGCTGGGAAAGATTGCAAACATTGAAAGTGGCAAAGCGGATTTCCTGCGGCATAATAAGCAACTCCCAGTCGAACGCACTTGGTAAAACTTCACGTAACCACGCTAAAGCAGCGTAGCACGCATGGCAAAAAAAGAGCACATCTCAGAGACCCCGGCCACCCAGTTCCTGCGCAAGCACAAGGTGGCGTTTTCCGAACATCCGTACGACTACGAAGACCACGGCGGCACCAGCGTGTCGTCGCGCGCACTGGGCGTGGACGAGCACCACGTGGTGAAAACCCTGGTGATGCAGGACGAAGCCGCCAAGCCGATGATTGTGCTGATGCACGGCGACTGCAAGGTGTCCACCAAAAATCTCGCGCGCAATATCGGCTGCAAGTCGGTGGAGCCTTGCAAACCCGAGGTCGCCTCGCGCCACAGCGGTTACCAGATCGGCGGTACGTCGCCGTTCGGCACCCGCAAGGCGATGCCCGTGTATGTCGAGGATAGCATTGTTGCGCTGGAAACGATTTATATCAATGGCGGCAGGAGGGGTTACCTGGTGGGCATCGCACCGCAGGTGCTGATCGATCTGCTGAACGCCAAGCCCGTCCACTGCGCCCTGGCCGAATAAGCGCCCCGGGCCGGTAGTGTATATTCTGCATCCGCCAAAACGGATGCAACAACTAGAGGAAACAATGAATACAGTTTGGATGACCGTCGCCGCCTACCTGATCGGCTCGATCTCATTTGCCGTGATTACCAGTAAATTGTTCGGCATTGCCGATCCGCGCACGTACGGCTCGAAAAACCCGGGCGCCACCAACGTGTTGCGAAGCGGTAATAAGGCTGCCGCCATCGTCACCCTGATCGGTGACGGCGCCAAGGGCTGGCTGGCGGTGTGGCTGGCGTTGCGCTTCCAGCAACAACTGCAGGTCGGTGATGCCACCATCGCGCTGGTGGCCATTGCCGTATTCCTCGGCCACTTGTGGCCCGTGTTTTTCCGTTTCGTCGGAGGCAAGGGTGTGGCCACTGCGCTTGGCGTACTGCTGGGATTGAATCCCTGGCTGGGCCTGGCCACGCTGGCAACCTGGCTGGTAGTGGCCTTCGCGTTCCGTTATTCCTCGCTGGCGGCGCTGGTGGCGGCCCTGTTCGCGCCGTTTTATTATGGCTTGCTGTTCGGACTCGAGCCGCAATTGCTGGCGGTATTTGTCATGAGCGGCTTGCTGATTTTCCGTCACAGCAAAAATATCGGTAACCTGATGGCAGGCAAGGAAAGCCGCATCGGCAGCAAGAGCAAGGATGCGGCCAAGGCCAAGGCGGCCAAATAAAATCTGCCGGGCTGCGGTTGAATCCGCTCATCGCAGCCCCATCTTGACCACATTACGTTCAGCAAAGGCCCCGTCATGTCCAGTCCGATCAAGATCGATTTCGTCTCCGACGTTTCCTGCCCATGGTGCGCCATCGGCCTCAAGTCCCTGCAGCAGGCGCTGGACAATATCGGCGATGCGGCGCAGATCGACCTGCACTTCCAGCCGTTCGAACTCAATCCGAACATGGCGCCCGAGGGCCAGGCCATCGACGAGCACCTGACCGAAAAATACGGGTCGTCCCCGGAGCAGCAGGAACAGGCGCGTGCCATGATCCGCTCGCGTGGCGCCGAAGTGGGCTTCGATTTCGCCATGGACAAGCGCAGCCGCATCTACAACACCTTTGATGCCCACCGCCTGCTGCACTGGGCCGGCCTCGAAGGCAAGCAGAGCGAACTGAAGCTGGCGCTGCTGGGGGCGTATTTCACCGACGGTGAAGACCCGAGCTCGCGCGAGGTGCTGGCCCGCGTGGCAGAGAGCGTGGGCCTGGATCGCACGGGTGCGCTGGCCGTACTTGGTTCCGATCAGTACGCGGCAGAAGTGCGCGAGCGCGAGCAGTTCTTCCAGCGCCATGGCATCAACTCGGTGCCAGCTGTGATCATCAACGAGCAGTACTTGATCGCGGGCGGCCAGCCTGCTGCCGTGTTCGAGCGCGCGCTGCGCGAAATCATCGCCAAAGGTTGAAGTCGTCTGGTCACAGGGAGGGAACCCGGTGGCCGGATTTTGCTTTAAAATTAACGACTCAGCCGTTCCCAAGGATTTTCATGCAGGCCGCCGACCACGTCACGCCGTTGACTACCACCGCTCGTCCCGTGGTCGATAACTTCCGCGTCGCCGCGCTGCACCGCTATCACATCCTCGATACGCCCCCTGGCGCAGACTTCACCTTTCTTACCGAGCTGGCGGCGCGCCTGTGCGGCGTGCCGTATGCGTGCGTGTCGCTGGTCGATGCCGATCGCGTGTGGGCCAAGGCCTGCGTCGGCATCCCGCTGGGCCAATTGCCGCGTGACGAAAGTTATTGCTCGCTGGCTGTCCTCGGCGACGCCGCCACCGAGATTCCCGACCTGAGCCTCGACCCCCGTACCGCCGCCATGCCGCTCACCGTTGAAGCGCCGTTCCTGCGCATGTACAGCAGCGTGGCCCTGGTGTCGGCCGACGGCTTTCCGATCGGTACGCTGTGCGTGATGGACCGCAAACCGGGTCGGCTCGATGCGCAACAGCGCGCCATGCTGGCCGGGCTGGCGCAGCAGGTGATGGCCCTGATCGAGTTGCGCGCCAGCGAAAAGACGCTGGCGGCCACGGTGCGCGAGCTGGAATTGCTGGCCACCACCGATGAGTTGACCGGCTTGCACAACCGCCGCTCGCTGCTGCACCGGCTGCGCTTCGAGACCGCGCGCGCCCGGCGTTTCCGGGCGCCGTTGTCGGCCGTGATGGTCGATCTCGATTACTTCAAGCGCATCAACGATGAATTCGGTCACGCGGCCGGTGACCAGGTGCTGGCCGCCATCGGCCTGCTGCTACGCGACACGGTGCGGGTAATCGACATCGCCGGCCGTTACGGTGGCGAAGAGTTGTGCGTGATTCTGCCCAACACGCCGCTGGCCGGCGCGCTCACGTTTGCCGAATCGCTGCGACTGCGCATTGCCGCACAGACGCACGAAATCGGTCCGCGCATGCTCGGAGTCACGGCCAGCTTGGGCGTGGGCGCGCTCGACGATGCCGATACCACCGATGCCGAGCGCTTGCTGCGCCAGGCCGATGCGGCGCTGTTCCGCGCCAAACGGGGCGGCCGTAACCGCGTCGAAGGTCCGGCCTTATAACGTCACTGCACCGTCACTGCACCGTCACTGAAAAGGAATCCGCCATGCCAGCCGCAACCTTCAATGGCGTCGTCATCGCCCAGGCGACCGACGACGAAGTCGTGATTGTCGAAGACAATGTGTATTTTCCCCGTTACGCGGTCAACCCGGACTACCTGCAGCCGAGCAGCCATACGTCGCGCTGCCCGTGGAAAGGCCTGGCCAGCTATTACAACGTGGTGGCCGATGGCGCAACCAGCGACAATGCCGCCTGGTACTACACCGCGCCGTTCGAGGCGGCCAGGGAAATCCAGGACCGCATCGCCTTCTGGCGCGGCGTGGAAGTGCAGCGCTAAGTGGTGCTGGCAGCCAAGCCTTATTTGCAGCGCATTACCGCGCTGTTCGGCGACGCCATCGACTGGGAGTCGCACCCGTACAATGTGCCGGCCGTGCAAGCGCTCGAATCCATCGACTTCCACGCCGACGTGACGTTTTTCATCGGCGAGAACGGCGCCGGCAAGTCCACCGTGCTCGAGGCGATCGCGCTGGCGCTGGGTTTCTCCCTCGATGGCGGCAACTTCAATGTCAGCCGCCTGAATACGGCGCAGGAGCGGGCGCCGCTGGCGCAGTCGCTGCGGTTGCAGAAAAGCTTCAAGCTGCCCAGGGACCGCTATTTTTTGCGCGCCGAGACCTTTCACCACGTGGCCAGCTTCATTGACGAAGCCAACAATCGCACGTCGGCCAGCCGCGCTTCGCTGCATACGCGGTCGCATGGGGAAGCATTTATGGACGTCCTGCTCGGCAAGCTCAAGGGCAAAGGCCTGTACCTGCTGGACGAACCGGAAGCGGCACTGTCGCCCAACCGGCAATTGGCGGCGCTGAGCCTGATCCACCAGCTGGTGCAAGACCAGTCGCAATTCATTATCGCCACCCACTCGCCGATCTTGCTGGCGTATCCCAACGCTAAAATCCTGCTGTTCGACGGCACCGGCATCAGCGAGATGGCGTATGAAGATACCGAGCACTACGCGGTCACGCGCGATTTTCTCAACCATTACCCGCGCCGGCTGGAACAGCTGTTCGCTCCAGACTGAAGCATGGATAACATTACTCACAGCATCATCGGCTTCGGCGCCGGCGAACTGGTACACCGCAGCCTGCCGCGCGAAGCCGACGACGGCGCCCAGCGCGTGCGCCATCGCCTGCTGCTGGTGGCGTGTGCGCTGGCCAGCAATTTTCCCGACCTCGACCTGGTGCTGACCAAGCTGTTGCCGGCGCCGCTGGGCTACCTGCTGCACCATCGCGGCCATACCCATACGGCGTTGCTGGCGCTGCCGCAGGCGCTGTTGCTGGCGGCGCTGATCTGGTTGTTGTGGCCATCGGCCCGGACGCTGCTGCGCGCCAGTACCACCGCGCGCTGGGGACTCGCGGCCAGCATCGTCACCGGTTTTGCATTGCACCTGGCGATGGACTACACCAATTCGTATGGCGTCCATCCGTGGTATCCATTCGACGGCCGCTGGTTGTACGGCGACATGGTGTTCATCGTGGAGCCGCTGTTCTGGGTGGCGATCGGCGTGCCGCTGGCCCTGATCATGCGCTGGCGCGCGGCGCGGCTGCTGGCGCTGGCGGGGCTGCTGGCGGCGCTGGTGGCGTTTGCCGTCAAGGGTTACCTGGGCTGGATCGCGCTGGCAATCTTGCTCAAGGTGGGCGTGCTGTGCGGCGCGGTGCAAACGCGCGCGGGTCGCAACGGACGCGCCGGTATCGCGCTCGGGCTGCTGGTTGGCGCGGCGTTCATCGCGGTGCAGGGCGTGGCGTCACACGTGGGGCGCGGGCAGATCACGGCCGCATTGCAACAGGCCGATCCGGCATCGACCGTGCTGGACGTGGTGATGACGGCGTTTCCGTCGCAGCCGCTGTGCTGGGCGTATGTGAGCGTGGAAAGCAACGAGGCGGCAGGCACGTACCGGCTGCGGCGCGGCGTTGCCAGTATTGCTCCCGGCGTGCTGGCGCCGTTGTCGTGTTCACCAGGGCTGGTGGAGCCGGGTGCTGCCGTGGCGCTGGCGCCAGGCATCGCCCAGTTCGGCATGGAGCGGGACAGTCTGGCGCAGCTGCGCACGCTGAGCGCCGACAATTGCCAGGTCCATGCCTGGTTGCGTTTCGGCCGCGCGCCCGAGCTCAATACCGATGCCGGCACGCTGTCCGACTACCGCTTTGCGATGACGCCGCGTGGCAACTTCACCACCTTGCACGTGGCGGCGGCAGCAGCGCAACCATGCCCGGCCAGCGTGCCAGGCTGGGGCTATCCGCGCGCGGACCTGCTGCACGATAGTGGTAAATAAACATCAGAATGCACCATTTCGGAGCTTGCTTTTGGGTAACGTGTGGTATCACTACCACAATCAGGCGTAGGATGCATGATTAAATGCAAATCCCACTGATTCTTCTTGGCACAACAATTGCAGTGCCCATCAGAAAGGAAGATTATCGAACCTAACAGGAGGTCGTTATGAATGTACTGGAAGACAAACCAAAATCGCGTACCGTGCACGAATCTTCGGTCGATGAACATCGGCTGCGCAGCGAGCGCATTGCCGCCCGCGGCGTGCGCCTTGGCAAGGGCAAGGCCCGCTACCTGATTCCGCTGGTGGGCCTGGCCGTGCTGGCGTCCATGGCATTCGCGTCCGGCACGTAATTGCCGTTCGTTACACGACCTTGATGTCGTCCAGCGGCCAACGGGGCCGCACGTTGAAGCCGTAATCGCGCTGGGCGGCATCGGGGTTGATCATCAAGCGCCTGGCGCCTGCAAACGCGATCATGGCGCCATTGTCGGTGCAGAATTCGAGTTCCGGGTAATACACCTTGAACTTTTTCTTGGCCGCCGCCGCATTGAGCGACGCGCGCAGCTGCGCGTTGGCGCCCACGCCGCCGGCAATCACCAGCCGTTTCAGTCCCGTATGCTTGAGCGCCGAGATGCACTTGGCGGTCAGCACTTCGACGATCGCATCGACGAAGCCGCGGGCAATGTTCGCCTTGTCCTGCTCGCAGATATTGGCGATCACTTTTTCTTCGTGGTTCTTCACCACCGTCAGCACCGCCGTTTTCAGGCCGGAAAAGCTGAAATTGAAATCCTTGGTGTGCAGCATCGGCCGCGGCAGCTTGTAGGCGGCCGGATCGCCGAACTCGGCCAGGCGCGAAATTGCCGGCCCCCCCGGGTAACCGAGTCCCAGCAGCTTGGCCGACTTGTCGAAGGCTTCGCCGGCGGCATCGTCCAGGGTTTCGCCCAGCAGCGTGTACTGGCCCACGCCATCGACGCGCATCAGCTGCGTATGGCCGCCCGACACCAGCAGCGCAATGAATGGAAACTCCGGCGGTTGCGACGCCAGCAAGGGCGACAGCAGGTGACCTTCCAGGTGGTGCACACCGAGCACGGGCCGATCGAGTGCCAGGCCCAGGCTGCACGCCACCGACGAGCCGACCAGCAGCGCGCCGGCCAGGCCGGGACCTTGGGTGTAGGCGATGGCATCGATGTCGGCCAGCGACTTGCCGGCGCCCTCCAGGGTTTGCGTCAGCAGCGGAATGGCGCGCCGGATATGGTCGCGCGACGCCAGTTCGGGCACTACGCCGCCGTATTCCTCGTGCATGGCCACCTGCGAATACAGGGCATGCGACAGCAGGCCGTGCTCGGTATCGTAGAGCGCCAGGCCGGTTTCGTCACAGGAGGATTCAACGCCGAGAACAATCATGGAAGGGCTGCAAAAGTAAAGGGAAGTCCGCCATTGTACGGGAAACCGGACGCTTGCATCCTCGACGGTTGCACCACGGCTTGCACCAGCAGCGCCCAGGCTCGCACTGGCCGGGTGAGAAATTTTGCCATTTGGACAGAGTTGCGTGGCCGTTCCCTCCCATTTGCCCTGTGGCACCGGTTTTGCTTAGAGAGTGGACATGGGTCGATTGCAGGAGGGGGACATGTCTGGACAATGGAAACAGATTTGCAAGCTGAAAGACGTGCCGCTGGACGGCGCGCGCATCGTGCCGCGCGGACTGGCGTGGCAGGAGCTGCCCGGTGTGGCGCTGTATCGCACCGATGAGGAAAGCGTGTTTGCGGTGCTGGAAACGGTGAACGTGGAACCGCGCCAGAGCCAGGCGCGGCGCTACTCGGTCAAGGTCGAAGACTTCAAGGTCTATCTCGACCTCGGCGAGCTCAGCGCGCCAGCCAGCAAGGCTGAGGCGGCGCTGGCCGGCTCGTTCGGCGTGGCCACGCGGGTGATGGCCTTCGGCTGAAGCACGGAAGGGGCGCTGGCCCCTTCCCGTGTATTACGGACGCTGCAACAACTGCTTGTGCGCATCGCGCAACATGGTTGCCGTGGTGTCCCAGTCGATGCAGCCGTCGGTCACCGAGCAGCCGTAGGTCAGCTGGCTCAGGTCGGCCGGGATCTTCTGGTTGCCGCCAACGATGTTCGATTCGATCATCACGCCCACCAGCGACTTGTTGCCTTGCACGATCTGGTGGATCACATCGGCCATCACCAGCGGTTGCAGTTCCGGCTTTTTATAGCTGTTGGCGTGCGAGCAATCGACCACCAGGTTGGCCGGTAGCTTGGCCTTGGCCAGCGACTGCTCGGCGATCGCGATCGAGACCGAATCGTAGTTGGGGCGACCGTCGCCGCCACGCAACACCACGTGGCCGTAACCGTTGCCGCGCGTGCGCACGATCGCCACATTGCCTTCGGCATTGATGCCCAGGAACGAGTGCGGATGCGCCGACGACAGGATGGCGTTGATGGCGATGCTGATGTCGCCGTCGGTGCCGTTCTTGAAGCCCACCGGGGTGGACAGGCCGGACGACATTTCGCGGTGCGTCTGCGATTCGGTGGTGCGCGCGCCGATGGCGGTCCAGGCGATCAGGTCGCCCAGGTATTGCGGCGAGATGGGGTCCAGCGCCTCGGTGGCGGTGGGCAAGCCCAGTTCACAGACGTCGAGCAGGAACTGTCGTGCTTTTTCCATGCCCTCGTTGACGCGGAACGAATCGTCCATGTCGGGATCGTTGATATAACCCTTCCAGCCGGTGGTGGTGCGCGGCTTTTCGAAATACACGCGCATCACCAGCAGCATGGTGTCGGCCACTTCCGCTTGCAGCGCCTTCAGACGACGCGCATAGTCCAGGCCGGCGACCGGGTCATGGATCGAGCACGGGCCAACCACGACGAACAGGCGTTTGTCCTCGCGGTCGATGATGTTGCGCAGGGCTTCGCGGCCCTTCATCACGGTCTCGGACGCGCTGTCGGTGAGCGGCAGCTTGCTGTGCAAGGCTTGCGGCGACGGCATCGGCGCGAACGAGGTAACGTTGATATTTTCGATATCTGGGGAAATCATAATCTCTACGTGAATTTAATTCGGGGGAGGTATAGTGTAGCCGAAGTAAACAATACTTACCTCGGCAGTAAGGTTTTTTCATCTCCCTTCCAACACCGGGCAAAAAAGCCCTTGCAAATGCTATCCTGTTGTTATGACGACATCCGAACCCTTCCTCGCCGCCCGACTCATCAAAGAAATCGGCCGCGGTAAAAATGGCGCGCGCAGCATGTCGCGCGACGACGCCCACGACCTGTACCAGGCCATGCTCGATGGCCGCGTGTCCGACCTCGAACTGGGCGGCATCCTGCTCTCGATGCGCATCAAGGGCGAGTCGATCGAGGAAATCGCCGGCTTTCTCGATGCCGCCGAAGGCTCGTTCGAACCGCTGACGGCGCCGCCGGGCCAGTTTGCCCCCGTGTGCATTCCCAGCTACAACGGCGCGCGCAAGATGGCCAACCTGACGCCGTTATTGGCGCTGCTGCTGGCGCGCGAAGGCGTGCCGGTACTGGTCCATGGCGTGGCCACCGATCCTGGCCGGGTAACGTCGGCCGAAGTGTTTGCCGCGCTCGACGTGCCGGTGGCCCGGCACCGTGCCGAAGCCGAAGAAGCGATGGCGCAGGGCCACGTGGCGTTCATCACCATCGACGCACTGGCGCCCAAGCTGGCCTACCAGCTGTCGCTGCGCCGCCGGCTGGGCGTGCGCAATTCCACCCATACGCTGGTGAAAATCATGCAGCCGTTCGCGGGGCCGGCGCTGCGGCTGGTGTCGTACACCCATCCCGAATACCTGGAAATGCTCGGCGAATATTTCACCACGTCGGCGCTGCACGAACGGGGCGACGCCTTCCTGATGCGCGGCACCGAGGGCGAAACCGTGGCCAACGCCAACAAGGCGCAGCAGATCGACTGGTTCCACGGCGGCCTGCGCAGCACCCTGGTACCCAAGCAGACGCAAGTGGTCGAACTGCCGCTGTTGCCCGAGGAAAAAGATGCGGCAACCACGGCCGCGTGGATCCGGTCGGTGCTGGCCGGCGACGTGCCGGTGCCGCCATCGATAGCCGAGCAGGTGGCGCAATGCCTGCTGGTGTCGCGCACTTTGCAGTCGCGCCAGCGCGTGAGCGAGCCGATCGAGTAAAGGCAAAAGGCGGGGCAGGGCGGCGACTGCTGTACAATCCCGCCCCCTGGTCGTGGAGGCTGCGGGCGCCGTAGATGTATCGTTGACCACCGCTCCGTCATTCCCGCGCAGGCGGGAATCCAATTCCGATAAGTAACCCTGGCTTCAATATATGCCAACGTGGTTCGCGCAATTTGGATCCCCGCCGGCGCGGGGACGACGGCTTCACGGCCAACAGCTGACAACCCGCGTCTCCCGCGCGGGCAACTTATAGAATTGGAATTGGCATGGCAAAGTTTGATGTGGCAGTAATCGGCGCCGGCGCCGCCGGCATGATGTGCGCGGCCACGGCGGCCCAGCGCGGCAAGCGCGTGGTGCTGATCGACCACGCCGGCAAGCTGGCCGAAAAAATCCGCATCTCGGGCGGTGGCCGCTGCAACTTCACCAACATCAACACCAGCCCGGCCAATTTCCTGTCCGAAAACCCGCACTTTTGCAAAAGCGCGCTGTCGCGCTACACCCCGGCCGACTTCGTCGCGCTGGTGAAAAAGCACCGCATCGGCTACCACGAAAAGCATCGCGGCCAGCTGTTCTGCACCGAGTCGGCCGAGCTGATCATCGACATGCTCAAGGACGAATGCGCCGCTGGCGACGTCCACTGGCGCATGCCGTGCAAGATTGCCAGCGTCGAGCGCAACGACGAAGGCTATGTGCTGGACACCGATACCGGCACCATCGAAGCGGATGCCGTCGTGATCGCCACCGGCGGCCTGTCGATACCCAAAATTGGCGCCACCGATTTCAGCTACCGCATTGCCCAGCAGTTCGAGCTGCGCATGGTGGAACCGCGTCCGGCGCTGGTGCCGCTGACGTTCGACCCGCAGGCGTGGGCGCCGTTTGCCGAACTGTCGGGCATCGCGCTGGAAGTGAACGTGGAAACCGGTTCCTTCAAGGGCCGCAACCCCACCGGCGGCCGCTTCCGTGAAGACTTGCTGTTCACCCATCGCGGCCTGTCCGGCCCGGCCATCCTGCAAATCTCCAGCTACTGGACCCCGGGCACGCCCATCGTGATCGACCTGTTGCCCGAAATCGACGTGGCCGCCACGCTGATCGAAGGCAAGGGTACCATCAAGAAGCAGCTCGGCAACGTGCTGGCGCAATGGCTCCCCACGCGCCTGGCCGAAGGCTTGCTGCTGGCGCACGGCTTCGCGCTTGACGCCCGCCTGGCCGACATGCAGGACGTGCAGTTGCGCAAGCTGGGCACGGCCATCAACCAGTGGACCCTGACCCCGAACGGTTCCGAAGGTTACCGCAAGGCGGAAGTGACGCGCGGCGGTGTCGATACCCGCGAGCTGTCGCAGCAGACCATGATGGTGACCCGGGTGCCGGGCCTGTACTTCATCGGCGAGGCGGTGGACGTGACGGGCTGGCTCGGCGGCTATAACTTCCAGTGGGCATGGGCCTCGGGTGTAGCGGCAGGGCAGTCCGTCTGATATACTGGCGTTCTGGTTGTAACGGCGCAGGCGCAATCCAATCGCCCGGAAGGTTTCGGGAGCAGAAAGATTGCCAGAGTTTATGTGGGAGCTGACTCAGCGTCGTCTTGTTGTTTTTGCAGTCAAAGCCGCACGGCGGGCCGTCTCGATGGCTCATGGACTTCCATTCCCCTGCAAAAGCTGCTATAGTCTCTGTCTCCCTATAACCTCAACGGTTTGAATTTTTACATGACCACTATTCGCCTTAAAGAAAACGAGCCGTTCGAAGTCGCAATGCGTCGCTTCAAACGCACCATCGAAAAAACCGGTCTGCTGACCGAACTGCGCGCACGCGAGTTCTACGAAAAGCCAACGGCTGAGCGCAAGCGCAAGCTGGCAGCTGCAGTCAAGCGTCACTACAAACGCATCCGCAGCCAACAGCTGCCGAAAAAACTCTTCTAAGACTGTTCAAGTCTACCCGGTAGTGCGGCGTGTGTGACACATTGCGCCATTGCCCCGGGTAGTCGCTTGTTCCATCTAGAGAATGCCCGCTCCGGTTCGCCGCAGCGGGCTTTCGTCTTTTATACTCCACTATTTTCAGAAGGAAATCCTCATGGGCTTGAGAGAACAAATTACCGAAGACATGAAAAATGCCATGCGCGCCAAGGAAGCCGGCCGCTTGTCCACCATCCGTCTGATCCTCGCTGAAATCAAGCGCAAGGAAGTGGACGAGCGCATCGTCGTTGACGACCAGCAGACGGTGGCCATCGTGGAAAAGATGATCAAGCAGCGCAAGGATTCGATTACCCAGTTCGAAGCCGGTGGCCGCGCCGACCTGGCGGACATCGAAAAAGCCGAGCTGGTGGTGCTGGCCGCTTACATGCCGGCAGGCCTGTCGGACGAAGAAATCGCTGCCGAAGTCACCGCTGCCGTGGCCGCCTCTGGTGCTGCCGGTCCGCAGGACATGGGCAAAGTCATGGCCATCGTCAAGCCGAAACTGGCAGGTCGTGCCGACATGACGGTGGTGTCCGCCCTGGTGAAAAAGGCGCTGGCGCCGGCCTGATGTGTTGGTCTGCCGTGCTTGATCGGCGTCAAAACCGGATCAGCACGGCAGTATAGTCTGAATAATTACCTTCGCTTACCCTGGCGCCCAGCCCTGTGATCCCTCAATCTTTCATCTCTGATTTGCTGAACCGGGTCGACATCGTCGACGTGGTCGGACGTTATGTGCAGCTCAAGAAGGGCGGCGCCAATTACATGGGCCTGTGCCCGTTCCATAACGAAAAATCGCCGAGTTTTACGGTCAGCCCCACCAAGCAGTTTTACCATTGCTTCGGCTGCGGCGCCCACGGCACCTCGATCGGCTTCCTGATCGAATACTCGGGGATGGGCTTTGTCGACGCCGTCAAGGACCTGGCGCAAAACGTCGGCATGGTGGTCCCCGAGCAGGACGACAAAATTCCACCTGCGCAAAGGGCGCAAATGCAGGCGCAAAGCCTGGCGTTGTCCGACGCGATGACGCAGGCGTGCGATTACTACCGCGCGCAGCTGCGCACTGCGCCCGCCGCCATCGGCTACCTCAAGGGACGCGGCCTCACCGGCGAAATCGCCGCCCGTTTCGGCCTCGGCTATGCGCCGCCCGGTTGGGACAATTTAAAAGCCATCTTCCGCGACTACGACGTGGTGGCGCTGGCCGAAGCCGGCCTGGTGATCGACCGCGTCGATGAAGACGGCGGCAACCGCAAGCGGTACGACCGTTTCCGCGAGCGCGTGATGTTCCCGATCAAAAACACCAAGGGCCAGGTCATCGCCTTTGGCGGCCGCGTGCTCGACGGTGGCGAACCGAAGTACTTGAATTCCCCGGAAACGCCATTATTTTCTAAGGGATTCGAGTTGTATGGCTTGTTCGAGGCACGCCAAGCCATCCGCGATGCCGGCTATGTGCTGGTGACGGAAGGCTATATGGACGTGGTGGCGCTGGCGCAGATGGGGTTCCCGCAAGCGGTGGCAACACTGGGCACCGCCTGCACCCCGCACCACGTGCAAAAACTGTTGCGTCAGACCGATACGGTGATCTTCAGTTTCGACGGCGACAAGGCCGGCCGCCGCGCCGCGCGCCGGGCGCTGGAAGCGTGCCTGCCGCACGTGGCCGACAACAAGACCATCAAGTTTTTGTTCCTGCCCACCGAGCACGATCCGGACAGCTATGTGCGTACGTATGGCAACGAAGCGTTCGAGCAAGAGATTCACGAAGCAATGCCGCTGTCGCAGTTCCTGATCAAGGAAGTGGTCGGCGAGCATGATTTGCAAAGCCCCGAGGGCAGGGCGCGCGTTCAGTTCGACGCCAAGCCGCTGTTGCAATCGATGACGCCCACGGCGCTGCGGCTGCAAATCGTGCGCGGCCTGGCGCAATTGACGCAGACCACGCCGCACGAGATCGAATCGCTGTTCGAGCTGGCCAAGCCGGTGGCGTTGTCGCGCAAGGCCCCGAGCCGTAGCGGGCGTCCGGCGCCGGTGGGGCTGGAGTTGCAGATTGTGCGTTTGCTGGTGGCGCATCCGCCGCTGGCGCTCGAGATCGACGAGGCAGCGCTGGCAGCGTTCCAGTTTTTTGGCGCCGATGCCGCCGAAAGGCTGGCGCAGCTGGTGGCCGCAGCGCAGGCGCTGGGTCCGAACGGTGGCTTTGCCGCGTTCGCCCAGCATCTGAAGTCGCAGGGCGATGAATACGACGAGATCATCGGCGAAATCGTCAAGGAGCCGGAGTCCGAGTTCGAGGCCGTGCGAGCGTTCTTGCGCAGCGCGATTCGCGAAGTGAAGAACGACGCGTTGAAGCAGGAGTTGAGCCAGTTGTTCGCCTCCGGACTGACGTCGGACCAGATCGGTGTACGGTTCCGCGAGATTACTGCGCAGCAAGATCAACTGTTGCGAGAGGCGCAAGCGGAATTGGCGAACCGCTAATATTGTGGTGGAGTGGAGGCGTATTGATCGCCGTCATGTTTTTGGCTATTTTACAGAGGGGCACCAGGCTGCTTCCCTCTGGATATTGAAAAGTGACGTGCTATAATAAAACGCTAAGTGTTGTATGTTTTGGCATCGTTTTTCCGTTCAGAGTGTGTTTGTTTTCAGTGAGTTAGGCTCCTGATCGCTGCGCAAGTGCAGGGTGTGAGCGGGCGGAACCAGGTTGTTCGGTTGGATAGGTAAATAAATAATGCGGTGCGAACGCCCGCCTATGTTTGCTGTCTAACCCAGTCATGGTTTCTTGCCACCACGCATGTGTTTGATGCAGTAGAATTTTGCCGTCAAGACGGTGGAGTCGGTCGAGTCTAACCAGGTATAAGTAGTCGTAGTATTGTCGAACTTGTGTAGTCGGCAAGTTCGAAGACGTGGGTTCCAAGGGAACTGCAAGAAACTTTATCCTAAATAAGCAAGTCGTTGTGTAATCGAAAGCGCCTGTGCCAATCAAGAAACCTGAATCCAATGTGGCTGAAAAGCCGAGCAAAGTGACCGCAAAACCCGCGAAAACCGCGGACAAGGCGGAAACGCGCGTCGCCAGCAATAATCCGCCCGTGGTCAGCCAGACCACGGACGCCGCCACGCTGGCCGCCATCGATACTTCGGGCTACGTGCTGCCGTCGGTCAAAGTGCCGGGCCGGCGCGGGCGCAAGCCGAAAGAATTCCAGCCAGAAAACGACGAAGTCGCCGCGTTGAACGCGGTCGAGCGCGCCGAACTGAAGGCCGTGGACAAGGCCAAGGCCAAGGACCGCAAAGCCAAAGAGAAAGCGCTGCTGAAAGACGCGTTCTCGTCGGACACCGAAGCGACCGAGGAGGAACTCGAACGCCGCCGGCAAAAACTCAAGACCCTGATCAAGTTCGGCAAGGAACGCGGTTTCCTCACGTACGCCGAGATCAACGACCATCTGCCCGATAACATCGTCGATCCCGAAGCGATCGAAGGCATTATCGGCACCTTTAACGACATGGGCATTGCCGTCTACGAGCATGCGCCCGACGCCGAAACCCTGCTGCTGTCCGACAACGTGGCCACCGTCACCAGTGACGACGAAGCCGAGGCTGCCGCCGAAGCCGCGCTGTCCACGGTCGACTCCGACTTCGGCCGCACCACCGACCCGGTGCGCATGTACATGCGCGAAATGGGTTCGGTCGAGCTGCTCACGCGCGAAGGCGAAATCGAAATCGCCAAGCGCATCGAAGACGGCCTGAAGGACATGATCCAGGCCATTTCCGCCTGCCCGGTCACCATCGCGGAAATCATTGCCGCGTCCGACCGTATTCGCGCCGACGAAATCAAGATCGACGAAATCGTCGACGGCCTGGTCGATGAAAGCGACGACGGCACTGCCGCCGCGCCAGCTCCGGCCGCTGCCAGCGATGACGACGAGGACGACGAAGACGCCGAGGAAGAGGAAGAAGAGGAAGAGGAAGAAGCGGGCAACACCGCAGGCGCCGCTGCCGGCTACTCGGCCGAACAACTCGAAGCGCTGAAAAACACGGCGCTGGAAAAATTCGACACCATTTCGCTGCAATTCGACAAGATGCGCCGTGCCTTCGAAAAAGAAGGCTACAACTCGAAAGCCTACGTCAAGGCCCAGGAAGCGATCTCGTTCGAACTGCTGGGCATCCGCTTCACGGCCAAGGTCGTGGAAAAACTGTGCGACACCTTGCGCGGCCAGGTGGACGAAGTGCGCCACATCGAGAAGCAGATTCTCGACGTGGCAGTGAACAAGTGCGGCATGCCGCGCGCCCACTTCATCAAGGTCTTCCCAGGCAATGAAACCAACCTGGACTGGGTGGACGGCGAAGTGGCCGCAGGGCACGCGTACAGCGCCATCCTGGGTCGCAATATTCCGACCATCAAGGAATTGCAGCAACGCCTGATCGACCTGCAAGCGCGCGTCGTGCTGCCGCTGCCGGACTTGCGCAACATCAACCGCCAGATGGCGGCCGGTGAAATGAAGGCGCGCAAGGCCAAGCGCGAAATGACGGAAGCTAACTTGCGCCTGGTAATTTCGATCGCCAAGAAGTACACCAATCGCGGCCTGCAGTTCCTCGACCTGATCCAGGAAGGCAATATCGGCCTGATGAAGGCAGTGGACAAGTTCGAATACCGTCGCGGTTACAAGTTCTCCACGTATGCCACCTGGTGGATCCGCCAGGCCATCACGCGCTCGATCGCTGACCAGGCGCGCACCATCCGCATCCCGGTGCACATGATCGAAACCATCAACAAGATGAACCGGATCTCGCGCCAGATTCTGCAGGAAACCGGCGCCGAGCCCGATCCGGCCACCCTGGCCATCAAGATGGAAATGCCGGAGGATAAAATCCGCAAGATCATGAAGATCGCCAAGGAACCGATATCGATGGAGACGCCGATCGGCGACGACGACGATTCGCACCTGGGCGACTTTATCGAGGACAACAACACGCTGGCGCCATCGGACGCCGCCTTGCACGCGTCGATGCGCGGCGTGGTCAAGGACGTGCTGGACTCGCTCACGCCGCGCGAAGCGAAGGTGCTGCGCATGCGTTTCGGCATCGAGATGTCCACCGATCACACGCTGGAAGAGGTCGGCAAGCAGTTCGACGTCACCCGCGAACGGATCCGCCAGATCGAAGCGAAGGCGCTGCGCAAGCTGCGCCATCCGAGCCGCTCCGACAAGCTGAAAAGCTTCCTGGAAGCCAACTAAGACTTGACGTGCGTTGGTGCCAACCCTTATGCTCGCGAGTTCGCTAAAAAAGCGAACGCGCGTCAGCGGGGCCGGCAAGACCTCCAGCGCACCGGTACTACCTCGGGCCTCTAGCTCATGCTTGGTTAGAGCAGCGGACTCATAATCCGTTGGTGCCCAGTTCGACTCTGGGGAGGCCTACCAATTATTTGTCTTATCAATCAAAGGGTTGGCTGCGTGCCAGCCCTTTGTTATTGAGGGCCGCCTCGTCCGTTTGTGACAGATTTGTGGTCGAGACCGCCTTCTCCAGCATTGCTCCCACCGTCTCCGCGTGGCGCGACATCTGCGCCGGTCCCAGGTGCGCATACCGCCGCACCATGTCGAGCGACTTCCACGCCCCCATTTCCTGCAGGTCGTACACCGGGGTCCCGCTTTGCACCAGCCAGCTGGCCCACGTGTGCCGCAGGTCGTGCCAGCGGAAATTCTGGATGCCCGCCCGCTTGACCGCGTCGCGCCAGCTCTTGGTGTTGAGCTGGCTGACCGGGTAGCCAGCCCGGGTGAACACCCGCTCCGGGTGCTTGCCCAGCTGGCGCTGTAACACATCGACCGCAAACTGGCTCAGCGACACGTGGATGTCCTCGTCGTTCTTGGACTGCTCGGCCGGTATCCACAAGGTCTTGCGCACCAGATCGACCTGGTCCCACGCCAGCCGGTGCACGTTCGACTGCCGCAACCCTGTCGCCAGCGCAAACAAGGTCAAATCGCGCTGGTGGGGCATCAGTTCGGCCAGCAGCGCCTGCACCTCCGCTGGCGTAATCCAGCGCACGCGCCGCCGCACCTCCTTGTACAGCTTGACCTTGGGGGCCTTCTCGATCCACTCCCATTCGTCGCGGGCGCGGCGCAGGATGGCCCGGATCAGCGCCAGGTAGCGGTTGGCCGTGGCGGCACTGGCCTCCTTGCGCTTGTGTTCGGCCACGGCGATGAGCTGGTCGCGCGTGATCGTCGCCAGTGGCTTGCCCCGGAAAAACTGGTGCAGCCACGCGATCTTGGCGATGTCGTCCCGGTGCGTGCGTTTATGTTCCGTTTCCATGATCCATTTATAGGCTGCATCGTCCCAGGTGTAGGCCGGTTTCTGTCCGAGGGTGTCGATGCGCCACGTCTCGGCTTTTAATTCGTCGTGGTACCGCTGCGCCGACGCTTTGTCGCTGGTGCGAGCAGAGTGTCTAACGCGCTCTCCTGACGGCGTCGTGAAGCAGACCCACCAGGTGTTTCCGCGCTTGTAGAGTGACATGATTGATACTCCTTTCCAAGGGTCACCCGCATCGCTTGCCGAGGTTCAGGGTAGTGCGCACGGATGTAGGCGACAAGGTCTTCTTCCAAAAAAATCCACGCCCGCCCGATTTTGACGCCGGGGATCAGGCCCTGCTTGGCACGCTTGCGCAGTTCTTCCTTGTGGATGTGCAGGAAGGCGCTGGCATGGAGAAGGTTCAAGGTGTTCATCTGATGGCCTCGTGAAAGAGGAACGTGGAGGGGGTGGTCCGGTCATTCTCGGAAGCGGGAACCCGCCTACCTTTGAGCGAGCGCAGCAGCAGGCCGACAATTCCGGCGCGCATTTGATCGGACGCAAAGTAGCCCGCGTGCAATCTGGCAGCACGGGTGTGGCGCAGCAATCCTGTGGTGCAGCAACCGCATCGCCGGAGCACGCTGCCGTGGCGCCGGCGGTGGGCGAGCGGTGCGATGCTGCCGGCGCTTGATCCCGCGCAGCTGCCATCGGTAGCGGCTGGCTACAGTGGAGCAGTACGCGCCGCCGGTGGGGAGCAAGCCATGTTTTCGCTTCGCTCAAACGTGGCTTGCCCTGCGGGGCCGGGCGCGCTGCGCTTGCCAACACCGGCGAGGTCCACGATGCATGCCGAACTGCCAAAACGTTACGCCAAAGGAGGTCGCCCCCAGGGCGACCCTGCCGACCTGCGCACAGCGACCATCGGCGTGCGGGTGTCCGCTGCCGAATACGCGCTGCTGCGCGAGCGCGCCGCGTCGATGCAGATGAAGCCTGCCCAGTGGCTGCGCACAGCTGCCCTATCGCGTCGCCTGCCGCCACCACCCGTGGCGACAATCAACCGCGAGCAGTACGCCGAACTGGCGCGGCTTGCGGCAAACCTCAACCAGCTTACGCGCCTGGCCAACGAAGGGCAGCATGTAAACATCGCGCCTGCCTTGCTGGCGCAGTTGCTGGCGGAGACGCAGCGCCTGCGACTGCTCCTCCTTGGCGTCAAGGACAACGTCGATGATCGCTAAAGCCATCAAGGGGCGCGGCTTTCGCGGCGCGCTCGAATACGACCTGGCGGCCAGCAAGGGGCATGTCATCGACACCAACATGGGCGGCGACACGCCGCGCGCGCTGGCGAAAGAGTTTGGCGAGGTCCGCAAGCTGCGGCCCAGGCTGGGCAAGGCGGTATTACACGTGTCACTGGCCGCTGCGCCCGGCGAGCAGCTCAATGAAGACCAGTGGAAACAGGTGACCCAGCGCTACCTGCACGGCATGGGTCTCGACAACAACCAGTACCTGGTGACGCGTCACACGGACACCGCGCATCCCCACGTCCACCTGCTGGTCAACCGGGTCCGCCTCGACGGCGGCGTCACCTCGGACAGCCATGATTACCGCCGCCACGAGGTGCTGATGCGCGCCATCGAGCGCGAATTCAAACTCAAGCAGGTACGGCCGTCCATCGAGGCGCAGCGCCATGCTCCGACCAAAGGCGAGATCGAGGAGGGACTGCGCACCGGCATGCCGTCCACGCGCCAGCGCTTGCAGCAGTTGTGCGACGGCGCAGCGCAGCGCTGCCATGGTTTTACGGAATATGCAGAACGGTTGGCGGCGGTGGGCGTGCACCTGGTGCCAGTGACGCAGCTGGACGGCACAAAACTATCGGGCCTGTCCTATGTGCTGGACGGCGTGATGATGAAGGGCAGCGACCTGGGTAAAGGATACAGCCCCCTGGGGCTGGCAAAACGGGGAGTGGACTATGTCAAAGACCGAGACCATGCAGCAGTTGGCCGCAGCCTCGAACGCGGCGCGGGTGCAGGCGTTGAACCAGCAGATCGAGACCTTGCGCCAGGCGAAGCTCACCAGCGTGGAAGAACTGGCAGCCATGCTGGAGCCATTAGCGCAGGCCATGGCGCTGCTGACCGAGGAGACGGCAGCAAGCCTGAGAAAGATCGAGCGAATCGAGCAGCGCAGCCGCGATCAGAGCAGCCAGTTCAAGGTCCAGATGGAGGAAGCGCTGGCGTCGTGGAAGCAGGCCGCAACAGCAGCCAAGGCCGCTGTCGACCAGATGGACAGGGCGGAGGAGAACGCCGCCCTGCGGGGCATGGTGGTGGCGGTGCTGACCGGATTGACCACAGGACTTCTCGTGAGCGCATTATGGCTTTGGCTCGCGCGGTAGCGACGCAGCTGGCGTGGGCTCGGCGAGCAGCATCTGAATCGGTCCATGCCGCCCGAGCGAGCCTCTCGTTTGATTATAAAACCTTATCGGTGCACCTAAAGGACAATGCTGGTAAGTCAGCACCGCAAGTCGTTATTGAGCGCGTGCCGGAAATCCAGAAACAGATTTCTACACGACAGGTAATAAAAGGAAGCAGGAGAAGGAGATAATGTGTGGTTTTTCGCTAGCGTCCGCTTTCGCCCCGAAGCGGACATAGCCGGTTAAGCAATTAACCCTGCTTTTTTAAGCGGCTTGTACCTGTTGCAGTGCGTAGGCGCCTCCTTATATGTTTGCCAACTATATTCGGGACGTCGTGCCAAGGACTCGCTAGGACCTT
>Ga0308164_10000919_pt1 | contig 38922 bp, 29 predicted proteins | sample PhyTR2_FD_201031 | JGI IMG/M metagenome (GOLD analysis project Ga0308164, IMG submission 201031) | Phyllosphere microbial communities from UC Gill Tract Community Farm, Albany, California, United States - DLSLT.R2 | ecosystem: Host-associated > Plants > Phyllosphere > Unclassified | place: USA... | reverse complement strand
GGTGACGAAATGAAAGGAAAAGTCACCCAAATCAGTGATTCTGATATTCATTTTATTTATAGCGGCGAAACTGCAGAATACATTATAAAAAAGTCCGATGTTTTAAAAATTACCCATTCCAGCGGACGGGTGGAGACCTTTAACCAATCTGCACAACCTGCTGAAACGCGCAAAAATGATCAGGTGGCAATGACTGCGACGCCCGCAGACCATCACAATAAAATTGCAATCCTGCCTTTTGCTTTTCTGATGGACAGACAGGCCGGAGCACAGGAAGTTGGAATTAAAGCACAGGAAGATACTTATGCATTTCTTTCCAAACATACTGCAGGGTACACCATATTGGATGTGCGGTCCACAAATGCGGCACTCATTAAAGCCGGCATTACGCGCGACAAAATGATGGGCTTTACCATGAAGGAGATTTGTGACATCCTCGGTGTAGAATATATTATAGATGGTACCATAACCCAAAACAAAGGTTACGCGACCAGCAGTTCATATGGCAATACAAATACCGACATCAAACGTAAAAGCGACGACAAGGTAAAAGTCAACAGTTCTGATTACAGCAACAGCAATTCGGTTCAGCGTTATGACGTGAGTGTTTCATTGAATATCTATATGGATAATAATGCCAGCATTTATAACCAGACCCATAAAGCATTTTTGACGAATACCGATGGATCTTACAGCAGTCCGCTCGAGTACCTGCTCAAAAGGTGTCCTTTATATAGAAAGTAGAGTTGCACAGGTAAGTTCAGGGCCTGGCCTTCAACCGGCATAACCTAATTTTGTTTGGCCAGCCTTTCCTTTTGTTTAGCACTTAAGTATTTCCTTACGGGGATATCATAAAACACCATTACCAGATATGCTGCGCCGAGCAAAAGAATTACCCCTGTGATGATAATGAGCGTTAATTGCATAGTACCCGGTTGGCGGCTGATGTAATAATTACCAAACATCCATAGGGCGGCGTAATGTGTCATGTATAGGGGGTAAGAAATATTTCCCGAAAATACGCATAGCTTTTTCAATCCAGACGACGGTGTAGCACCTGCTCCTAAAGCTATCAGCAAAGGAAAATAAAAGAGCACTACCAACGGTTCTGTTATCCAATTCCATTTTGAAGCCGGCATAATAAAGGCAAGCAGCAATAAGAAAGCAAGGCCAATAAAACCCAGCTTGTTTTTGATGATCCAGTTTGAACGGTAAATAAGTAATCCCGCCAGGAAAGAATAGGATATGCGTGCGCTCCCGTCCCAAAACGTTGGTCCGCTCCAGCCACCCAATAAATTACCAGCGCGGTAAGCTACGAAACAAATTGCCAGCGCTGCGAATACGGTAAGCAACTTGAGAAAGTTCTTGCCAAGGCGGTAAAAAACAAATGCATAAAAAATATTGGCGATATACTCCCAAAACAAAGACCATGCTGGTGCATTGAAGCTGAACAGGTTAAAACCACGGTCTTCTATTACAGGATAAGGAATCAGCAAGATGGAACAAATGAAGGTAAGCGCAATTTTGCCGGCACTGTATAATTCAAGATGGCCACCAAAAGGATCGAGAAGAAAGGCCAGCAGACCTAATACAGATCCGGCAATAACAAGCGGATGCAGCCTGATAATCCTTGCAATGAGGAAATTGATAATACCCATTTTGCCCATACGATCATCATAGGCGTAACCGATGACAAATCCTGAAAGGCAGAAAAAGAAATCAACCGCCAAAAAGCCATGACCAATAAAGTTCTTGCTGGGATCGGTAAATACCCATTCCATAAAGTGAAAGGTTACCACGGCCAGGGCTGCAAAACCCCTTAACCCATCAAGAATATCGAAATGCTGTTTAGTTCGCAGTATTGCAGGTGCGGTTATGTTAGTATCCATTGCAGCACAAGTTATCGAGAATAATGGTCCAATCAAAATTGGATTGCTGCTATCGTTCCTGCCTACTTGTAGATGGTGCGTAGTGACGTGTATAATATATTTTGGTGAAATTAACAACTGCCAATCACGAAATTATATGCACCATTATCATAATTGATAAAATTTATAGCAAATACAAAATTTTCATATTAACGGCACTGACATTTATATAATCCAAAGTAAATTAGCTCATGTTTTTAGTATAGAATCATTTGTAATTACATCTTCGGCACCTGTCGCGAAAATACGGGCAACGGGTCAGTATAGGACAATCATTCTTGCAAAGTTACTTAAAGAGCATGCCGCAAATTTGCACTGCTAAGCAAACTATATGATAAACTAAAATAATGATAACACCGCTTATAAATCAATTGTATTTTGATTTATGGCGGTTGAATATAGGAGGAATTAAATATGGTCAATACCAAAGATCTTACAGATTTGCAACTAGTTGTTCTGCTTGAGAAAGGCAACCAATCTGCCTTTCATGAGCTTTTTAACCGTTATAAGGCCGTTCTCTACTCTTTCTGCTATTATAAAGTGAATAGCAAAGAACAGGCGCAGGATATTATACAGTCAACCTTCGCACAACTTTGGGAAAAACGTGATAATTTAAATATATCGGAAAGCTTTGAGAGTTACGTCTTTAAGATTGTGAGGAACAAAATTATAGATACCTACAGGCGTGGGAAAGTATCACAGAAATATCTTGATAACTTACAACATTACCTCAATACCACCGAAGATTCAACTGATCATAGGGTTAGGAATAATGACCTTCGCAGACTGATAGAGTTGGAAGTTGAAGCACTACCAAATGCGCTCAAAGAAGCTTATCTATTGAGCCGGAATACATTTTTGACCAGGAAAGAAATAGCTGGAAAGCTTCAAATCAGCGAAGAAGGAGTAAAAACAAGAATTCACAGGGCACTAAAAATATTGAAGAAGCGCCTACATTATTCGATGCATTTGTTATAAGTTATAAAATTAATAAATGTAAAAAACAAGGAACCCTACAAGAAACGAAACACGTCATCTTTTTATAACAGTCACAATATGAAAAAATATCGGGCGAACCATTTGATCGATAAATTTAGGGATGGAAAAACGACAGACGATGAGTTTATATTGATTGAATATACCATAATGGTTCAGCGGGCTAATCCTGAAACGGCAATGAGTGAGGAAGAATATCGCGATCATCTTAGTGTAATAGATTCAAGAATGAATAAGCTGATCAGGAAGCCAGTCATTATAAGACCGTGGATATCAATCAGCGCTGTGGCAGCTGTACTGCTAATTGTATCAATAACCGCCTACTATTGGCGGCCTGGTATTTTTGACCATCAAGTCCAGGCCGTTGAATCTGGAAGTAGTATTTTACCTGGTGGCAACACAGCTATCCTTCACCTTGAATCAGGCCAGCAAATCAATTTATCCGATATCAAAAATGGAGAAATAGCACGGTCTAACGGTGTTGTTGTGAGTAAAACTTACGATGGTCTTGTAGAATTTAACGTAACAGCTTCTCACAAACCAAAAGGTCCACATTTAAATAGCATTACTACCCCAAAGGGTGGGCAATATATGATCCGTTTGCCAGATGGTTCCAAAGTATGGCTTAACGCCGCATCGACACTTTCATTTCCAACAACTTTCGATGTCACTCGTAATGTTGAGTTGAGCGGCGAAGCCTACTTTGAAATAGCAAAAGATAAGTCGCACCCTTTCCTTGTGAAAACAAAAAAACAGGAAGTAACAGTACTTGGGACCCATTTTAACATTAGTAGCTACGATGACGATCCTGATGTGGAAACTACATTGCTGGAAGGAAGTGTAAAAGTTGCCGATGAACAGAAGAATATCATGCTTATACCCGGTGAAAAATTAACCATACGGGACAAAAAGATGATGGTTTCAAAAGCTAATCTGGAGGATGACCTGGATTGGAAAAACGGCTATTTCATTCTGGACAACGAAACGTTTAGAGGCGCGATGGCTAAAATTGCAAGATGGTACAACGTAGAACTAACATATGAGACAAACCCGGAAAACATCAACATCGGCGGAATGATACCCAGATCAGCAAAAATAAATGAAATACTGGCGCTCATGGGTCAAACCGGTGAAGTCCACTTTAAGATTGAAGGAAGGAGGATTACGATTATAAGATAGAGTGCTACCTCAAGGGTAAATTGAAAGTCAGCTGGCCTAGAGTCGAGCCAGACCAGCTTGACATTTGGTTTACCTAATACATATAAAATATATCAACTCATCGAAATGCCTAACGTCTGAAGGTACGGCAGATCGATTATAAACCAACGATAACAAATGTACAACTTTTATTATATTATAAAAAGGTGTATGCCTCCCGGCTACACCCCAAAACTACTACTGGTTACCAAGTTAACCACCGTCCTTTTGTTTGCTGCCTTTATGCAGGTTAGTGCTGGCACCTACGCGCAGAAAATATCTATCAAAGCAACGGATGTTAAAATAACGGAGATCTTTAAAAAGATCACAAAACAAACCGGCTACTACTTTATCTATAACAAAGACCTGATTGATAAAGCGCCTGTTGTGAGCATAAAAGTTGCAAACGCAGGCATACTTGAAACTCTGGACAAATTATTTTCTGGCTTCAATTTATCTTATGAAATTACTGACATGGGCATAGCCGTTACAGAGAAAAAAAGTTCGGGGTCCTCCCCTGACAAGCAGAGAAATGTATTTGATAATATAGATGTACATGGACGGGTAATTGATGAAAACGGAAAAGGATTGCCTGGTGCGGTAATAAAACTTAAAGAAAGCAGACGGACCACAGTAACGAACGCAGATGGAGAATTTACATTCCTTGGAGTTGACAAAGATGCTACTATCATTATCTCGTTTTTAGGATTTAAGGTTCAGGAAATTAAGGTAAGCAAACAACTAGGCAATATCCAGTTAGAACCAGTAGCAGGGCAACTGAATGAGGTTGGTGTGGTGAGTACAGGTTATCAAACTATTCCTAAGGAAAGGGCAACTGGAAGTTTTGTTTTGATTGATAGTGTATTATTCAATCGAAAAGTAGGCACAAATATATTAGATAGGCTGGATGGGGTAACCAGCTCTTTAATTTTCAACAAAAACAAGATCGGAAACACACCAGATATCAGTATACGGGGCCGGAGTACCATTTCCTCAAATGCCAACCCGCTGATTGTGCTGGACAACTTTCCATATGATGGCGACATATCCAATATAAATCCGCAGGATGTTAAATCGATAACAATATTAAAGGACGGAGCGGCAGCTTCAATATGGGGTTCCCGGGCAGGAAACGGTGTGATAGTTATTACTACGCATAGAGGGAATTTTAACCAGAAGCCACGGATTACTTTCAATTCAAATATTACTATTGGTAAAAAGCCCGACCTCTACTATCAACCACAACTAACCAACACACAGTTTATAGAGGTAGAAAAATTCTTATTTGACAAGGGCTTTTATAATAGCACCATAAATAACGGCTATGGTTCTTTATCTCCAGCAGTAGAAATATTGCTGGCAAACAGAAAAGGCCAGATTTCCGCCCAGAAGAAAGACGAGAAATTGGATTCAATTTCTAAGCATGACAACCGAAACGATCTTGAAAAGTATTATTATAGACATCCGGTGAACCAGCAATATCAAATGAATATTAATGGAGGTGGAAATACAAATAAATACTATGTTTCACTGGGTTATGACAAAAACCTTGGCAACACTGTAATTAACAAAAACGATAGGATAACGCTGAGCGCCAATAACACTATTTCATTGTTGGGGGACAAACTGGAATTGCTGACTGGGCTGAATTTTACGACAAATACTACCAATTTCAAATCAGCGACTTACTCGCCTTTGTATCCCTACGAAAAGATTGCTGACGAAAGTGGTAATCCTATAGCCATAACAAATGGCACTTTGCGATTAAATTATGTAGACACCGTTGGGAAAGGAAAGCTGCTGGACTGGCATTATAGGCCATTAGAGGAGATGAGAAATTCTTACTCATCCAGCAAAACACAGACGACTGATTACCGGGTAAATATTGGGCTTAACTACAAATTGTTGGAAGACCTGAAAATATCACTAAACTATGTTTTCAACAAGGGAATTACAGAGTCTAATAACAATAATACCCTTGATTCGTATTCAACAAGAAATTTAATCAACACATATACACAAATAATCCCAGCGACTGGTATTATTACTTATCCGGTACCTGTTGGTGATGTATTAAACTCCAATAATAGCTTGTATTATTCTCATTATGCAAGGAGCCAAATAAACTATGACAAGGTATTAAACCAAAAAAACATCATTTCGGCTATTGGTGGCTTTGAAGTGAAAGATTACCAGAGCTCGTTCAGGGCGCTGACACTTTATGGCTATAATGAAGAAACGCAAGGCAATGGCAATTTGTTAATTAATCCTCTACTGTTATACCCATTTTATTATGGCACCAGCTCTGCTAAAATTCCAACTTCTATCAACAATGGTGGTACTGTTGATAGATACCGATCTTACTATTTGAATGCATCGTATTCTTATGACCGCAGGTACACCCTTTCTATGAGTGCCAGAAAGGACGAATCCAATCTCTTTGGAGTAAAAACTAATCAAAAAGGGGTGCCATTGTGGTCTGCTGGATTGGCCTGGACGCTTAGCAATGAGGATTTTTACAAATCTGAAAATTTGCCTTATCTAAAATTAAGAACAACCTACGGATATAACGGAAACGTAAATAAATCCGTTTCGGCCTATCTCACTGCAACGACAAACGGGGCCAGAAACCTTTGGAATGAACAATTTTATAGTATCCAAAATCCGCCAAACCCTTCCCTGGAATGGGAAAAAGTAAAGAATATCAATTTTGGTGTAGATTTTCAGTCGAAAAAAAATGTTATTTCCGGGAGTGCCGAGTTTTGGGTTAAAGACGGAATTAACCTTATAGGAACAAGTCCAATTGCCCCACAGACCGGATTGTCTATCTATACCGGGAATTCTGCAAACATGCGCGGTAAAGGAGTAGACATAATATTGTATACGAAAAATATTACCCGGAAATTCTTCCAGTGGAATTCCAATCTGCTATTTAACTACACGGCCGATAAAATTACGAGCTATAAGTTAAAAGCCACTACAAATTCAAATATTATCGGCCAAAATTTCCTGCAGCCTTTGGAAGGGTATTCCTACTATTCTTTGTTTAGCTATAAATGGAGGGGATTAGATAATCAGGGTAATCCGCAAAGTGTTTTAAATGGTGAAACAAGCAAGGATTATAGTAGAATAGCAAATTCGAATAACCGGGAGGATTTAGTGTATAGCGGAACAAGGTCCCCAAAATATTTTGGCAACCTTATCAACACATTAACCTGGAAATCTTTGGAACTTTCGTTTAACATTTCTTATAAGGCCGGTTATGTATATCGCAGAAGCTCCCTGGACAATACGATCTATAGCTCGCCTAAAGGAACAAGTATTTTCCACATGCCAGATTATGAATTACGCTGGCAAAAACCTGGCGATGAACTTACAACTAATGTACCCTCACTACTTTATCCAGTAAACGCCCAGCGAAACACAATATATTTCAATTCAGAAGTTTTGATAGAGAAAGCTGACCATATAAGATTACAAGATATCAAACTAAGCTATTCAATATCAAAAGAAAAAGCAAAAAGACTTCCCTTTTCGAATGTAAATGTTTATTCCTACGCCGCTAATCTGGGAGTATTGTGGAAAGCATCAAAATATAAGATCGACCCCGACTTCCCCAACGGGATCCCTATTTCTAAAACCCTGGCCATTGGCGTAAAAGCAGACTTTTAATTAACCAATAAACTAATGATATGAGGCATTTAAAAATACTACCTATACTGCTATCCGCTTTATTTATGCTAGCAGGATGCAAAAAGGACTTTCTCGATCCCAAACCCAGTACTACGATTGTGGCACCGGGACCACTCGCAGATCTACAAGCCTTATTAGAAAACGCAAATGTATTGAACAGCTGTACACCAGCGCTTTCCTTAATAGCTAGCGATGACTATATATTTCTTGACTATGCCAGTTGGCAATCTGCCAGTACTCCCACTGAAAGAAATTCATACATCTGGGCCAGGGATATATATGCGGGCGCAACCGGGATTCCAGATTGGAATCTTGGATATACCGCGATTTATTATTGCAATAACGTGCTCGATATGCTGGATAAAATTACGGCCAGGGATACTGAAATAAAGCAATATAATTTGATAAAAGGTTGGGCGCATTTTGTTAGAGCTTATACCTACTATGATTTAGCCAGGAACTTTTCACCTGCCTACGAACCTTCTAAAGCAACGACTGCGCTTGGTCTCCCAATACGATTAAAAGGCGCAATTGATGAAGTTCAGCAACGTTCTTCGTTGAAACAGACGTATGATCAGATTCTGTCTGACATAGCTGTTTCTAGAAATGTTCTAGGGGCAATAACATCTGGAAACAGCAATAGACCCTCACTTGCAGCAGCTTTTGCCCTTTATTCAAGAATATATCTTGGTATGCATGATTATGACAAAGCAGAATTATATGCTGATAGTGCAATTCAGCTACGCGGTAAGCTGATTGACTACAATACAATCAGTCCTACTGCTTCCTCACCTTTTGATATCAATAACGAAGAGACAATTTACAGTACCAGCTCCGTGAATAATTATTATTTGATAGCATTCAATGCAATATATAATACACAGGTTACTATTAATCCAGAATTGATACAATTGTATGAACCAAATGATCTTCGCTTAACTGTTTATTTCAGACAAAATGCAGCTACAAAAAGCTTGTATGTAAGACGGGGATACTTTAGAGCCGACCTGCCATTTTCTGGCCTGGCAACCGATGAACTTTATCTGACAAAAGCAGAATGCCTGGCCCGGCGAAATGAGGTAGCGTCCGCTCTAAATTGGGTCAATCAACTTCTTATTAAAAGATTTCCGCCATCAGGTTTCAAGCCTCTGATAGCGAAGGATAAAACGGAAGCACTGGATAAAATTCTTAATGAAAGAAGAAAGGAACTGGTATGGAGAACCTTACGCTGGTCTGATTTGAAAAGATTAAATGCTGAAGGTGCAAATATTACATTAACAAGAGTCTTAAATGGAGAGGTTTTCACACTGCCTGCTAATGATCCACGATATGTTTTCCCAATCCCAGATGATGAAATAAATACCAGTAAAATTCAACAGAACAATAGGTAACTAACATAAACAATACATGAGCTTACAGTTACGAATAATAAACGAATCAGCTCATACAAGTTTCAATTTTTACAAACAAATATAATTTTATGAAAACCATTTATATCGTAATTTTCAGTCTGATTTGCCAGTTTATTAAAACCGAGGAGTGTAAATCGCAGTTAAAAAGGCCTCAAACAGGTGCATCAATTACAGTTCATGTTACTGATAAATCATTGTACAATAAGCCTATTAAACTCACCCTCGTAAGAGATTATATTTTTGTAGACATAGGCGCAACAACTTATTCTGCGAAAGCAAACAGTGAAGGCTATTTTAAGTTCAAAGTTAAAGATCTAAAAAATACAGCTTCGTTATCGCTTGAATTTGAAGGTTACAGATTTATCACCTCGTATCTAGAACCGGGCGACGATATAAGGTGTGAGTTTGGAGAAAAGCTGGTAGGAATAAAATCCGAAAAGGAAATTTCATTTTCAGGCCAAGGCAGTGAAAAACTGCAATTCAGCCGTAAAATAAAGTTTGCAGTTCCAAACAATGTCATTGAAATGGATCAAAAAACAAATTCTGATGATCTTAAAATTGAGAGATTATTCGCCAAGGCTGATTCATTGTACGCATTTAAAAAGAGGATATTAATGCGATATCAAAAAAGCATTGGAAATGCGGTATTTCAGCGTTTAGATGCAGGTATCTTCGGCCAGACCTACCGCAGCATGATACGAATGACCTACGCATCTTTAAGCAATAAACATTCAAATTCGGCGCTTCGTAAACTAAATGCCAAAATTAGCGAACTAAAATTTAATGGTGCACCCATCGAGATTTCGCAGTCAGATGGTTATTTATCATTTTTACTCACAAAAGGAATAATGGCGTCAAAACTGGTAGAATGCCCATCTAATGAAAAGTTCAAAAACGAATTTGACGCACTGGTTGCCCAAAATAATGGGATTGTTAGAGAAAAGCTTTTACTGTATTGTTTTTCAAACAGTTTGAATAGTGTGGGTTGCGAGCACCCTGAATATGTTTATAATAATTCACTACAATATTTTTCTAACCCAAGATACCGGGATTATGTTTCATCATTATCCAAATATGCTGCGCGAGGAAGCGAAGCTTATAATTTCAAGCTTCCTAACGAAAGCGGGAAAATAGTCTCTCTTGATGATTTTAAAGGCAAAGTAATAATTTTAGATTTTTGGTTTACAGGATGTACCAATTGTTCAGAAATGGCAAAGCGATTGGAGAGCTCAGTATTACCAGAATTTATGAATAGCAAAGACTTAGTTTGTGTTAGTATAAATGTAGATAAACATAAAGAGGAATGGCTACAAAGCGTAAAAAGCGGCGAGTATACTAATCCGAAGAGTATTAATTTATTTACTGAGGGGTTTGCGTTAGACCACCCATTGATTCAAAAATACCACTTCCAGGGATTTCCACAAGTAATGCTCATTGACAGGAATGGTAAAATATTTAGTCCTGCCATGCCAAGGGATGCAAAAGGCATGATTGAAACCATTGATAAAGCTTTAAAAACGAAAGACATTTAGTGCAAATCAGTTTAAATAGTAGTAAGATGGAGGCATCCTTTAGGGACGCCTCCATTTTACTACTATTCTTCTGGTGAACTCCATAAACGGTTATTTGCTTCTGGTGTAAAACCAAAACTGGCAGCTTGCGACGCAGAATATGGTGGCAGATCTGTTATGGAATTTTCGGTTACAATGTATTTGCATGGTTCATTTGCAGGGAGTGTGCAAGATCCCGAACTTCCAGTTGTGCTGGTTACATATTCATAATTCCCAGGACTAGTTTGAACTAAATATCCCGAATCTGGAAGGGATTTTCCTGTGAACTTAGTGGTGTGCTGTTCAAGATTTTTAAAAGCACTGCCTCCGAAAGCTACAATAGCTACCAAAAGGCCAAACAATAAACGGTTCATAATAAAAAAATTAAAGGTTAATATTGATCATAACAGCTGTGTTTCATTATACAGGCCACAGCATTCCCCTGTTTTTCGCGCGAAGGTTTTACTATTAAAATGTTATTCATCTATATTTTTGCGAAAGTCTAAAACCAACGATCCCGAGAAGCACAAAAAAGCTATTGAACCAAATATGTTGTGTCCATGTCAGCTGAGAGATTACACCTCCACAGTTACATGGTAAGTCGTCGGTATAGAAAATCATAAACACAAGGTAGCTTGTGAAGATCAACATCATGGTCAGAGAAGCCGCAAGTCCCCATTTTCTCGTAGAAGGGATTATGAGTAAGGCACTGATAGTTATTTCAGCAGCAGGTACAACGTAAGCTATAATATTACCAGCACTGCCAAGCAGGGGCATAAAACCCAGCACCTGTCGAAAATTATTGAATTTCCATATTTTATCAAGTGCTGTATGCAGAAATAATAATATGAATATATACGAAATAATATCAACAATAATTAACCTTACTCTAGGAGATAATGAGATCTTGTGTATATGTCTAAATGAGGTTTCCATTTTAAATATTAGTAATTGGTAAATAATTAATCCGGGCTATTTCATCCAGGATGTCGCTTAGCTTTGGTCGGCCATTCACATTTGGAGAAAGACATGAGGCGATGATATCCGCGAGATTACTTTCGCCAATTAAAGAAGTTAGCAACTGCCGAAGGTTTTTATCGTATTTCAAGTTATGTTCCGCGGGAGGTCTATTGGTGAAAAAAAACAACATCAATGCACCTATTCCATAAACATCATCTGCCAAATTAGGTGTTTGAATTTTGATCTGCTGCGGAGACATAAAGCCAAAGGTTCCCAGTTCAAAAGGTGGTGAAGGGTAGCTTGTCTTTAAATTATAGCTTAATTCGAAATCAAGAAGATAAATATCGCCAGCTTTCGTAGACAAGAGGTTAACAGGGGTTAAATCCCGATGTACGTAACCCAGGCCATGTAGTTTGGCGATTAACTTAAGTTCTTTTAATAACAGATCCAAAATACGAGCCTTGTTGTCAGCTGATAATTGAAGCCATGTTTGGCCAGAATAAACCTGACTTATTACTTGGCTCAATGGCTTACCATCAATAAACTCTAAAACTAAATAGTGATCGTTATCTTCCTCAAAAAAATCAAGGACTCTTGGAATATTGACAAGGTTTGATAATGTGTTATGGACCTGCATTTGCCAGAGGAGCCTGTCTTTCATATCACGCCCAATATGGTCAGATATCATATTCCTTCTACCCTGTTTGATTACACACATGACCACCTTAAAAAATCCTTTTAGGTAAAATGCTTTAAATACATGTCCTTTGAACCCTTTGCTCAATGTTTTTAGTATAATATATTTCTGCTTAAGACTTTGTATTAAATTCCCATGCCGATGAGAGTTTATATCGCTGGTTTGCATATAAACGCAGGCGCCTAAATTAATAGAGTTTGGAACCTGCGGTCCTTTGAATGGTTGGGTTAATTCTATCAGATGTTTCACTACCTGGTTATAATTTTTGTTTACCGGCAAGTAAATGATTATAACTTTTCCAATATGATGCTCTCCTAACACACCATCTAGTACTTTTTTTGCAGTTATATAATCTTTCACCATTTCGAACGCGTGCTTTAGTGACTTTAACTCAGGAAGCAAACGGATGAACAATCTCTCAATTTCAGACCGGATTACGGAAATGGTGATAGGCACTGTACTATCGGCAGCCGCTGATCCAACTGATAAATAATGTTCGGTTTCCTGATACTTTAAATTGTGTGTTTCTAAAAAAGAAGCATACTCGTTTTTTCTGCTTTTGCCTTTGTTGATCCCAAAATATGTAAACTGGTTAGCCATGATTTTACTTGAATTAGGTTGGTGCAGTTACCTGATTTGCTAATACTAAGATAAGCACCACACAACCTTACGGAATAAAAAGCAGGTTCAGAAAGCTATGAATCAACATTCAAAAATTTTTGAACGTTGATTATAAAATTGAAATATATCAGGATGTCTTTCGAAATTGGATTAGTTCACCTGCATAGTTCATTTTGAAAATAACTTAACCATTCAGTGAGAATTGATATCAATGAGGTTTCTTTTGAAAATGTTCCCGGATGATCCTGCTAAGATGTTGAGGGGTAATATCTAGATACGACGCAATTATTTCTTTACTTACCAGCTGTTCCGCTTCAGGATGAGTCCTCCTCAATTCTCCTAAACGCTCCCATGCGTTTGGAGATTTATTTAAAAGTCTGGCGCTTGAAGATTTTTTGTTACTCTTGATCAGACAGCCTGACACATTATTTAAGCAGGGGAAGGATTGCCTAAGCTCATCCAAATCACTAACGGATATCGAACATAAAATGGTGCCTCGCAGTACCTCAAAAACAACATCAGAGTCCAGGTCATAGAGCCCGCTGCCAGCATTTCCTAATAGCGAATTCTGAAACCAGAGATAGTTTGTTTTTTCCTTTTTGTGGTTATCGAATGTTATAGACCCCCTAACCACTCCAGATTGAACAAAATGCAAACAATCTGGTACTATACCCGGCCGGTACAGCAATACTCTATGATTAAAGGGCGTAGTTGTAATATGTTTGTCTAGCTGAACAAGTAACTGAGAGAGGTGTCTTTTATCATTAAATTCCCCATTCAAATTCAAGTTACTTGCATATATATATTCATACAAGGCTTTTTCTAGCATTTATTTTTATTTAAGGTATTTGGTTAGCGACAGCAGTTATTACATATATAACTAGCGATCAACATAAAGCTAATACCTTAAATATTATTTAAAAGGGAAGATTTACCCAAAACATACCAGCGGGGATTGCTACTTCATTATTGGCTAATCTCCCCATGTTCTGTCCAAACCAGGTCTTCAATACTATAACCCAATTCTTTAGCCATAGAAAGGTATCCGCTCTTTACGGTTTCTGGTATAGTTGGTGTTCTGGAAAGGATCCACAAGTAATCTAAATCATTGCCGGCAATCAGGGCATACTGGTAATCTGAGTCAATAGCAATAACATTATATCCAGCGTAAAAAGGCCCGAAAAATGATACTTTAAGACGCCCTTCATCAAAGCTGTTTACTGGCTTTGCAGTGCCAATGCTTTCCTTCCACTTTTTTTCAACTGTATGATATCCCCGGTTTTTCACCTTGATAGATCCTACTTTTTCCTGCGAATAAGTGGCGGTAACATTACTTAGGTTTTTCTCAAATTTGAAATCCATGCGGGCAATCTCATACCATTTCCCAAGATACTGTTTGGCATCAAATGGTTTAACTGCCTTGGCGTTTCTGGGTATTTTTACCCTGCAGGCACTCCACAATATAGCGCAGGCACTTATAGCGAGCGTAATAAATAATTTATTCCTTTCAGCTTTCTTCATTGTTTATTTTAACACCCATTACCTCCAATTGTTTCCATATAAAACCAACAAATGTTCTTCTTTCTACAACATACTGTTCAATTCGCTACTATCTCACTGATACGAACCAGGCAATTGATTTAACCAGGAGCGAACCACTTATTTAATCATTTGAATATTGTAAACCTTTTAGAAACATTGGGGTTATATCATTGGTTTTGGGGCCCTAAAAATATTTTATGAAGGTGTTAATAGTAGATGATAATAGAGAAATTTTGGAAATATTGGCACTGATTGTTGAATCGGATGGACATGATGTTAAAGCTATTAACAATGGAGATGATTTTTTTCAATCCGTTGAACACTTTCAACCAGATCTGATTTTGCTGGATATTATGCTTGGAAAACACGATGGCCGCCGGTTGTGTGCCACCCTTAAAGCCAATGAACAGACCAGGCACCTCCCTATAGTAATGATATCTGCAAGTCATGCACCGCATACTTTTAAAGAAGTAGCGTGCGAAGCTGATGGGTTTATCGCCAAGCCGTTTGATATTGACCACGTAAGCAACATTGTAAACACCTTTGTAAAAACACTTTAACCTTTGTAGCGATAAACTGGTGTCAAATAACCGAAAGCATTTCCCATACATCATGTAATTACACGACTAATATATGTAGATTAGTGCATAACCATTTCTGTCGCAACCGAAATCACATGCAGAATAAAGACCAAAAAATAAATTCGCTGATAAAGCTTAATGACGAGCTTGAAAACTATTTCCGGAACACCATCATTCCACAGCTCTTTGTAGATGCCAATCTGATATTACGGAAATTTACGCCCCCTGCCATGAAACAATTTAGCCTCAAACTGGATGATGTAGGACGGCATATTGATGATATCAAAGACAATTTCCGTTTTCCCACTGTGGTGGAGAATATACAACACGTGATAGAACACGGTGAGATCCTGGAAAAAGAAATCCAGACGACCGATATGCGTTGGTACCAAATGAATATCCTCCCATATATTGTAGCAAAGGGCAAAAAGAACGATGGGGTGATTATCACTTTTATTGAGATCACTTCACGGATCAGGGACCTGAAAGAACAGGAAAAGCTCATCTCTGAACATGAATTGCTCCTGGATACGATTTCGCACGACATCAAAACGCCGCTAACAAGTCTGGGCCTAACTATAGAAATGCTAAAAAAAGTTCCTGAAAAGGGAATGGACAGATTTCCTGTCCTGATGGAAAAGGTTGAAAACAGTGTATTAAAAATGCAGGAAATTATCCGCGACCTTACAGATGCCCGGCAGTTTGATACGCGCTACAAAGCAGGAGAAGAACTTCTTGATTTTGAGCATATCATGGAAGACGTACGGTTGACACTGGCCCAGCAAATACTTGAGTCCGGTGCTGAAATTGAGTGCGAAGTAGATCATTCGCAAATTCTATTTGTGCGCCGTAAACTGCGCAGCATTGTATACAACCTGATTAACAACTCTATCAAATACCGTGCGGTTGACCGCCCGCTTCGCATCAACATAAAAGTTTATCAGGAAAATGATTTCACTATTCTGCGCGTAACCGATAACGCCAGGGGGATTGCTGCCGACGACCTCGAGAAGATTTTCACCAAATACGAACGCATCTCGCGTGATATAGAAGGCACGGGTATTGGTCTTTATCTTGTAAATGAAATTGTAAAACTTGCAGGTGGTAAAATTACCGTTAACAGCGAACCTGGAAAAGGCTCTACTTTCAAACTATATATTCATAACCCAGGGTAGTGCTGACGACTTTGGTTATTCAGCTTTATCCGCATCACTACCTTTAAGCTCTTCACCAGTTTCCTCAGAACTGCTTTGATCATCAAACCCTACATTCTCATCAGTATCAGCATCGCTGCCTTTTAGCTGATCGGCAGTCTCTTCTGCATTTGGTTGCTCATTTCCAGAATCGCTATCGGACACAGGTTTATTCTGGGCATCCTGATAGACTTCTTTAAGAACCTCTGCTGCCTTTTCCTCGTTTGATTGACTTTTATCCTGATTCATAATTATAGGTTTGAGGAGACATTACACGCAGCTACGGAAAAGGTTTTTAAAACTTACGAACCCATGGCAGCCAACTACCGCAGCTATTGGCAAGAACGTTTACGCGCTCCATAACTGGTCTTGTCAAATCGATGTGCTAATGAGATAATTCCAGTCTTCAATAAATTCCGGCCTCCAGTTGTGCTTGCATATGTTACTTTCCTTGCCTGCCCTTATCTTTGTCTTCAGGTGTTGGTTGATCCATACGTTTTACACTATCTTCAACTACAGCAACACTATCATGGTTCTTGCTTTCAGAAGCCCTTTTAGTCTCACCATTATTATTGTCCCAGCTGCAAGACGTAAATACTAATGCTGTTGATGCAAATAAAAAGAGTAAATTTTTCATAATAATTGGTTTAAGGTTGAAGCTTTAGATTTTTATGTATAACCTCACTCAGGAGAAAAGGTTTGTTGTTTTAGCGCCAGACTGGAGAACATTTTACCATCCCTGATTATTGCTAATTACATGCTCAATTGTTGATAATTGATTTCAATTATCGTCAGACATTCACCTATCAAAATAAATTATAATATTTTTTTACTTACGGTAATTATATCTCATATTCGCCACACAGCTAAATTAGGTTATAACAATTCATTAGGCATAGGATATTTTAAAAAGGTAAAAAGCTTTATGACGAAGAATAAGAAGGAACCTAACCCTTTCTTTGAATGCATTCCCGAACAAAAATGACAAGTAGAAAAATCAGCAACATTCTGGCTGTATTGCTAATCACTTTGCTAACCTATCAATCAGGTAAGGCCCAGGGACAGCAAATACTTGAAAAAAAAGTCAATTTTAGCTGTGAGAAATGTGCTATTAAGGCAATATTGGCTAACATCGAAAAAGCAGGAGGTTTCACCTTCTCTTATAATAGTAATATTATTCCCGGTGATAGCCTGGTTTCCATAAAAGCAGAGGGAGCGAGCGTCGGATCTCTGATGCAAACGCTTTTTTATGATAAATATCAATACACTGAAACCAAAAATTTCCTCGTGATTACCATGCGGCCTAAACCGCTGAAAATTGTCACTACTGATATAACTACAGATCAGCAAAGCTATTCCATTAGCGGGCTGGTTGTTGATGAAGCTTCTGGCGAAAGGCTGATGAACGTGAGTGTTTATGATAAACAAACGCTGCAGGCCACCCTTACAGATGTTCATGGTTATTTTAAATTAAAAGTAAGGACAGCTGATTCAAAACCCCTCACTATAACAGCGAGTAAAGTGACTTACGCGGATGCTACGTTAAATTTCCTAAAAGCATTGGCTGTATCTGATAAACAGTATGACGATCGGAATAGTACAGTTCTGAATAATCGTGGAATAGAAAAAGATGGCATAGGTCGATTTATGATTGGGGCCAGACAAAAAATCCAAAGCCTGAATATTCAGGATTTTTTTGCTAAGCGCCCATTCCAGATCTCACTTACACCAGGTTTTAGTACTCAGGGATTGATGAGTACGCAGGTATTTAACAAGTTCTCCCTCAACCTTGTTGGGGGTTATACAGCGGGCGTGAAAGGAATGGAACTAGGCGGATTATTTAATATCAACAGGTCCAGCACCAAATATTTTCAGTTCGCGGGTGCATTTAACATGGTTGGTGGTACAGTTACCGGGTTGCAAATTGCAGGTATCAGCAACAAAACCATGGACGATTTAAACGGAGTTCAGATCGCTGGCTTTTTGAACAAAACTGAGGCTACGGTTTCGGGCTTACAGTTGGCAGCACTTAAAAATGAAACTGAGGTGTTGAAGGGCGTTCAAATTGGTTTGATAAACAGTGCCGATTCGTCAAGAGGCGCAAGTATAGGATTGCTCAACTTTATAGGTAATGGCTTTTACAGGATTTCGGTGTCTGCAACCGATTTGATCAATACGAATTTATCATTCAGTACGGGTACACATGATTTTTATACTACAATTCATGCAGGAACTGATGTGGGGACTGCAAATAAAAAATATGCATTCGGTTTAAGCGTCGGTCATGACTTCATGTTTGATAAGAGCTTGTACTTATCAGCTATTGGTGATTTTCAGCTTTATGGAACAAATTCATTCAGGGAAAACTGGAAGCAGTTGAAACTACTATTGAACTATCAGTTCACAAAAATTATAAGTATATATGCCGGACCAACGTTGAGGCGATATAGGATCATGGCATTATCGAACGCTCCATATGTTGATCCTTCTGGAGAATACCATACTTTTGATTACGAACATAGAAATAAATTTGGCTGGGAAGCAGGACTTGCGTTCAAATCAGCTTTTAAACGACCTAAAAAATCAGCCGGAAGATCAGAAAACTGGTATTTAGGGCTAACAGGCAATGTGGGATATGAAGCTTCTTCTGGTCGCATTATCACAGGAGGGTCTCTATTTATGCTCAGAGAATTTAATGAACGTTTTGCCGCAACCTTGTCGGCCGGGTTTACCAATCAGATTGGCAGTAAAGATTACTATGATAGTAACTCATACGAAGGTTACAGAAGGACATTTCAAGCTATACCCATAAAAGCAGGAATTCGCACCTATGCATCAAAGCATTTGTTTTTCTCTGGAGAACTGGGTTATCTGGCTGGACTAAATAATCCTAATTACCTCATTTATTATGATAACGGCTACCTGATCAGAGAATATTACGCAGGAACACCACAAGCCCTCATTGCGGCGTTGGGCATGGGATACGTTTTTGCCGGCGGATTTGAAGCTGGTTTAAGTTATGATGCCTGCCTGGGCCAATCCATTAATTCGATTACATTTAGTTTAGGCTATAAATTTAAGCTGGGTAAATAGTGTAATTTTGGTTAAATGAATAAAGTCCATGAGTTGCAATGGAGAGAAATTAGTCTTTGATTTAAATAGCCTGTAAAGTAATGCCAGTAGAAATTAGTATCAGAAAAATTGAAAACTCAGACTCAGGGTTCGTTTATCAGTCGTTGTGCGAACTTGAAAACGAAACTTTAGACCTGCAAACATTTCAGGAAATCTTCGTTGAGAATATTACAAACCCAAACTATTGTTATTTAATAGCGGAGAATGAGGAAGAAAAACTAGGGTTTATCAGCTTTCACACCCAAAAGTTATTACACCATAGCGGCATTGTTGGCGAAATCCAGGAATTTTATGTCAACGCAAATTGCAGAAATCAGGGTGTGGGACGGAAACTAATAGCAGCAATAAGGAGCTATGCCCAGTTAAACAACCTGCAAAGTGTTGAAGTAACAACAAATAAAAAGAGAACCGAAAATGTTGCTATTTATCAAAACCTGGGTTTTACCCTAAGCCATAATAAGTTTACTATTATCAAATAGCAGAAATCAGATTAAATTTTTTGCGATGCAATAAAGCATAAAAAAAGCCGCGCTTCACACGCGGCTTTTTTTATGCTGTTACCTTTTATAACTTATCGTTGGTTAATTTACTTGTGTTGCACCTGCAACATTCTGAATAACAGTTAAAGCAGATGTTTTAGGAACAGCAACGGACTTATGTACCCGTTTTGTAGTCCAGGTTTTAGTGGCCACATTATACACACCACCAAGGTAGCTAAACTGCGCTGCAGTTGGATTTGCGCCAACTTTGTTGGTGTTATTGCCTTGTTGATAGTATGGCTGAAAAGCGGCGCCATTGGTTCTTTTGTAAAAATCATTATCACAGATGGCATAACCAAAACCACCAACATATGCATTACCGGTACCTGCAAAGAAAGCAACATCTGACGGGACAGTATTAAGATCCACGGTTGTAGTCGGGAAAATTGCCATACCAGCTGCATTTCCACTATTGGCCAGTAAATTCGCGGTTTTATCACCAATGCCATCGTCGCCGGCCATATCATTGTATAGTTTACTTACTACCCAGTTGGCCTGACTGATATCTGTAGAGCCCTGGCCAGCGATTAATTTATAACCACCTACATAAAAGAAGGTACCTTTTGCTACTGTACCGCGGGTGATGTTTAATTTATAGGTCCTCAAACCGCCGGTTGCCCACCCCTTAGTGGGGGCGCCTGTTGGCGTAGATGCACCGGCGTTATTGGTTGTAAATACAGAGAATGGCTTTTGCCTGAAATCAAGGTCCTGAGTCGCCATAAATTGTATGTATTCATAGTTGGCATCTGTACCGTCAGGATCAGCAAAATACCCGGTAATGATGGCCGGATTCGGCCCCAATGGAATTTTAGGGTCAACCACAATACTCGTTGCCATAAAGTCTGCCTTAACGCGGGGCCAGATTTGTGGTATCGCCGTTGTGGCTGAAGGGATGATAATCCCCTGTACATTGGCTGAATAAGGTAAAAATTCGGTTTTAAAATCGGCCGTGGTGTTTACATTCATCTCCAGGTTTCCTGAGCCATCATTAAATGTTTTTACCCCTTCAATTCTCTCAACCCCAATATTGGGATCAAAGTTGGTGTTGTAAATCACACCGAAAAGCCCTTCATAGTTCTCAGGTCGTGCAAGCATGGTCACAGCAGAAACAGGTGTCACCATCACCTTCACACCTGAAGCTACCTTTTGTACGTTAGCTATAGGCACTCCTGTGATTTGCAGAATACCATTAACTCGTTTCAAGGCGGCACCGTCAATTTTAATGTGAACCGAATCACCCGGAACATATTTTGCCGCTTCTGAACCAATATTTATCGCGATTCCCCTGATGGAATCAATGGTAGCGCTCACGCCCCTCAGGTTCTGGATAAACAGTAAGCCTTCAGGTAAATTTTTACCAGAGTGATCAGAAGTTACCTGACCGGCAACCATATCAGCCTGACGCATAAGATCTTTGGTTAGGGTTACTTCGCTACCCCTGTAAAGCTTTCTTAAATCCAGGTTGGAAATATAGGGGCTTGGGGTGCTGATCACATAATCGTCATCCCGCTTACAAGCGGAAAATATAGTTAATAATGTACCTATAATATAGAGGTGTTTTTTCAAGATTGTTTTCATAACTAATATAGAGTTAAGGTTTTTGCCACCACACCAATGTGTTAATATCATCTGCTCCTTGCGCTGCCACGGCATTGCTATAGCTGGTAGGGTTTGTAGATTGCGTAATGAGTGGATAATTTAACCTTGCGGGCATTCTGCCGCCATTTACCAATCCAGGCCCTTTTGGCAATATCGGGTGTCCCGTACGTCTGTATTCAAACCATTGTTGGAAATCTACAAGGAACATTGCATAATATTTTTGAATATGGATCATCTCCATCTGACTTCTGCTTCCAAGAGCAGTGGCATCCAATGGAAGTGATGGATCCCATTGCAACTCCGCATTGGTCACATAAGCCATAAACTTTGCATCTGTAGCACTAGTGATGTAAGTTGGCATCCAGTAGTTGATTGCGTCGGCCATACCTTTATAGTAGTAATTTTCTACCGGTCCTTTGATCCACCCTTTTGCGGCAGCCTCTGCTTTGATAAACGCCACCTCGGCACTATTCATGATGATACCTGTATTTTGATCAGTCTGTAAGGTCAGCTTGGCTGGCGTTTCGGCATCAGAATTAAAATGCGATTGTATAACCACACCTGTTCCAGCCGCATAACCGCTTGAAACACCTACCCAACCATCAGGTCCTCTGTCAAGACCAAATCTTGGAACACCACCTGTTCCCAAATCTGGCTGTACACGTGGGTCTTCCCAATTAACCAGCTTACCCAGAAAGAAATCACAAACTGGCATGCTCCTGAAATCTACGGCCCTGATATTCACCATAAACGGCGATGAGAACACGGCTGTACTGCTGTTTGTTCCATTCCAAAGAATTTTTGCGGTATGGCTGTTGTTCTCAAACACAGGATAGTCGGCAGGTTTAGTGTCAACCATCTCTTTTATTTTAGCAATTGTAGTAGCAGATACTTCTGCCTTCCCTGCAACGCGAAGCAATAACCTTAGATAAAGGGAATTGCCAAACCTTCTCCATTTGGAAACATCACCCTGGTATACAGGATCACTGGTAGCTACGATAGCCGTTCCTTCTTTTAACAATTCGTTTGCCTGTTCAAGTTTTGCGAACATATCCGCATAAATATCCTTTTGTTTATCAAAAGCAGGCTGCAGCACATCATCCTTTCCAGAATTGGCCATAGAATAAGGAATGTCACCATAGGTATCGGTCAGCATAGAATAAACCCAACTTTGAGCAATCAGTGAAATCCCCTGGTAAGATTTATTTAAAGATTCTGGCTTGCTTGCTATGGTATATATATCCTTAAGATCGGTCAGCGCCACGTACCAGTTGTTCCAGGTATAATCGGCCTGGTTTCTTCTGATGTCATAGCGGAATACCCTACCCTCCGAATCATTGATTTCTACAGTAACCTGCATCAGCTGGTTGTTGAAATTCCAATTGCGCACCATATTGGTATTGAGCACATTTACCAGTGCCGGCGTCAGCAGCTGATGGGCCTCGGCGGTACCATTACCAATGGGGTCGGAGTTTACTTCTGTGAAATCCTTTGTGCAGGAAACGGCTGATAAGCTAAAAATAGCCAGCAGCATATATATGATAGTTTTATTATTGTTCTTCATTATTTCTATAGATTAAAGGCCTACAACTAAACGTACACCATATGACCGTGTGGATGGCAATTGTCCCGTTTCGAAGCCCTGGGTTATATCACCACCGTCAAGTGTACCAAACTCTGGATCAAATGCCGGCCATGCCGACCAGATAAACAGGTTACGTCCGTACACACTCAGGTTTGCACTATTCAAACCTAATTTATTAAGAAAGCTTTTGTTGAAAGCATAACCGAAACTCGCTTCCCTGAACTTCAGATAATCAGTTCTGAAAACACTTCCTTCAGCCTGTCCGCTACCATACAGCGATTCATAATATGCTGCAATATCAGTCGCGATTACGTCGTTTTTACGGTATGAACCGTCAGGGTTTTGTACCACACCATCACCAATTACTCCATTGTACCTTCCTGGAAGTGTAATGGTTGATTTACCCAATGAAGCCATTCTTGAGAATGTAAGTGAATGGCCTACAGCTCCAAGTTGGGCATCAAACAATGCATTAACATTGAATTGTTTATAGGTAAATCCAGTACCAAAACTGAACCTGAACTTAGGAGTAGTATTACCAAGATAGATTAAATCCGGATTCTCCAGGGCTACGCCTGTAGTTGGGTTAAATACGATTTGCCCATCTGGCGACCGCAGGTATCCCCTGCCATACATATCACCCATGCTTCCGCCTACATTAGCAACAATTTGTCCGCTACCCAATGCGCCGGTGCGCAATACCAGCGAGCTATCTGAAAGCTCTTTGATTTTATTCCTGTTTGCACTAAATGTTCCCAAAACGGTCCAGGCAAATGAGCGGCTTTTAATTGGTGTTGCATTTACAGAAACCTCAATACCTTTATTATCTACCCTGCCAACGTTAATTACCTGTACATTGTAACCAGTACTTTTGTCTACAATCCTGTTTAGGATCTGATTTTTGGTATTACCAGAATAAACCGCAACGTCAAAGCCCAACCTGTTATCAAATAACTTCAGATCAAGACCCAACTCTACCGTAGTAGTAATCAATGGTTTTAAATTCGGATTGGGCAATATTCTCGTGTTGTTGAGGGCCCCATCAGGATAGATACCATCCGCTGCCGACTGATATCTGTAAGCAGTACGATAAGGTACAACGCTTCCACTTCCTACCTGCGCAATGGATCCCCTTAATTTGGCATAGCTAATGGATGACGGAAGTTTCCAGAAATCTGAAGCGATGAAAGACATACTGGCCGATGGGTAGAAAAAGCCCACATTATCGGTCCGGGTAATTGTTGCCAGCGTACTGTTCCAATCCTGACGACCTGTCAAATCCAGATACAGGTAGTTTTTATAGCTTAAAGAGGTTGTTGCATAAAGACTGTTGATATTGAAACGTGCTGTATCAGGCACGTAAACCAACGGACTTCTGTTGTTTTCTAAACGGTAAACGTTTGGAACAACTAAACCATCTGCCCTCACCTCGAGTTTATTGTAGCGGTTGCGCATCTGGCTACCACCTACCGTTGCGTTTAACTGAAAGTCCTTCCCTATCGACTTCTCGTATTTTAGCATGAAATCGGCATTGATCTCGTAAGAACGGATATTTGCCACACGGTACGAACCCTGTGCAAACTTATTTCCTGCGGCATCCCATGGGCGTCGGGTTTCCCTTACGTCATTGTTTAAATCGCCTGAAGCACGAACCATCAGGCTAAACTCCTTGTTGAACTGGTAATTTGCAGACAAGCTACCTAACCAGCCATTTCTCCTTTGGCCGTTCAGATATTGCTCTGAAATAGCATATGGACTTTCCGGATTGGTAGTTGTAATGTTGATCAATTGCTCAAACTGTTTGCCTGGCACCCAGTAGTCCCTATACCAGTCTGTGTTAACATTTGGCTGGGCAAACATGAACCAATACATTAATGATTGGTTACCGTAACCTGTTGCCGGCAAATTATCACTATGCCTGTTGCTGTAAGTGGCCTTTAAATTTAAGGTCAGCTTTTTGGCAATAGTTGTATTGGCGTTTAATGAAACGTTTGTTCTTTCCAGACCGGTATTAGGTACAATCCATTCGTTGTTCGCATGATTTACTGATAAACGTAAACCTACCTTTTTATAAGTTCCATCTAAACTTACCGAATTTGAAGACTCAAAACCGGTTACAAAAAATGCATCTATAGGATCTTTATAAGCCACCCATGGGGTTCTGTCCACTCCTCTTGTTTTGGTAACGGGATCGTACTGATAAAACATGCTGTTCAGTGAAAATGGCGGCCCAAAAGTAGAACTTGTTGCGTTGGTACTTGCCCCGTCCGGGCTGGTACCGTAAGAGAAATAAGAGTTACCATATACACCGGCACCAAACTCCTGTTGCCTTTCCGGGCTCTTGTTCACCTGTTCCCAGGTACTGTTGGAACTGAAGGTTATCCCCAATTTCTTGCTGTCAAGTTTGGCCGATTTAGTTGTGATAACGACAGCACCATTGGCACCCCTTTGTCCGTATAAGGCTGATGCCGCAGGACCTTTCAAAACAGTTACGTTTTCAATATCGTCTGGGTTTAAATCATTCAGTCCGCTTCCAAAATCCGCAGGCATAATATCACCTGAAGTTCCGTAGACACCGCCGCCTGTAGCACCACTACGTCTTGAACTGCTGCTGGCCACAACCCCATCGATCACAATCAGGGCCTCATTATCGCCGGTAAGGTTATTTTCACCACGTAAAATGATCTTGTTTGAACCGGCCGGACCACTATTACGGACCAGGTTTAGGCCTGCAACTTTTCCTGATAAGGCGTCTGTCCAGTTACTGGATACTGCATTTGTAATTTGAGTACTGTCAACCTCAGTTACAGCATAACCTAATGAACGTTTTTCCCGTTTAATACCTAATGCAGTTACAACAACTTCATTTAAGTCGTTACTACCTGATTTAATTCGTATAGTAAGGCTGTTGGTTGACTGGCTAACAACTTGTTTCACCACCGAGTATCCTAATATACTAAAGTTCAGTTCGGTACCTGCGGGGACGTTAACGCTAAATTCGCCGTTGTTATTAGTAATACCAAAAACCTTGCGGTTGGCATCCATCACGTTCACCCCTGGTACACCCTGGTTATCTGACTCATCAAGCACACGGCCTTTAACTGTAATGTTTTGCTGCGACTGCAAATGATTATTCACTGGTGTTACTGCTGCGGAGCTCAAGATTGGGCATCCTATAAGAAGCGCCAGCATCAGGCAGGCTCCGTTAGTAAAGACAGGATTTATTGATTTTCGTTTCTTAATGTGCGCAAGTAAAATTTTCTTCATCAATGTATTTTAATTAGGTTTTCTTTCCCTGGCGCAAAGGTTGAATTCTAAGTTAAAGCAGAAGTTAAAGTAATATTAAGTGAATAATAAGAAATTGGATGTTAGGACAACAATGAGGATGTTACATTGAACGCTTATAATCAACATATTAATTGATTACCACAGTGATAAGCGGCGTTAAAAAGGCTTTTGTTCTCAACATAAAAGCCCTCAAGCTTAACAATGGGTTAATTTAACACATAACGGTGTTGTAGCCATGACTGCCTGTTTAACAAAAATCCAACGTTAAATTAATTTTTTCCCGGTTGTTTCATGATATCAAAGCCCTGTACAATTCGTTATTTCAAAGCCTCACATACCGAAGTGCATAGTTTCCGTGTGGCTCAATAAACTTGTTAAACAACGGTTACCTTTCGTTATGTCCTGGCATTAATACCAAAGATCTGCTGTATGCTATTTCTACTTTGTCTGGGTTTGATGGTTGCCGCTCCAATAATTTATATCATATGGAGTATACTGCGTATCAAAAAATATGTAAGGATCTCACTTTCAGCAATTATGGTTATTTGCTTGCTATTAGGCATAATTTTTCCCTTTTTCGCCACTTACCTTGATATCACTAACCTTCCTCCAGGTATTAAATGCGGCACACCATCGATCGGGTTTGTCGTTCTTGGGGTGGCAGCTACCGGCGTTGTTATTCCTATTATGGGTTTGATTTTTTACGTAATCACTTACTATCAGCGAACCAGGATTTTGAAGTTTGATCAGCACCGCAGCACATGAGGAATACTTGTATTTATGTGATTGTGGCTATTATGCTGATACCTTTCACATCCTGTCATAAAAAGCGTGTGGTAAACACTTCGTTTTATTTCTGGAAGACAGTATACGAACAGAACACGGTAGAAAAGCAATACTTTGATAGCCTGAGCTGCAAAAAGCTGTACGTACGCATAATGGATGTTGACGGAGGTGACAATGGCCCTGTTCCGGTTTCGCCAATCAGTTTTAAAGAGGCAATACCAAACGAAGTACAGCTTGTTCCTGTAGTTTTTATTGTGAATGAGGTGCTTAAAATGCAAAGCAATAAACAACTGGACGACCTCGCTGCAAAAATTGTATATTATGTGAAGGGAAAGGTTCGGCAGTCGGGCAAGATGGGTTTTGATGAATTCCAAATAGATTGCGACTGGACACGGACTACCCGCGACAAGTACTTTTACCTGCTTCAGCGCATCAGGGCGAATCCCTCTCTTAAAAACAAACAAGTATCGGCCACACTCCGCCTCCATCAGCTAAAAAACCAAAAAAGCAATGGAGTACCGCCTGTTAACCGCGTGATGCTGATGTGTTACAATATGGGTAACCTACGCAAATACGGCACCCAAAATTCGATATTGGAACAGGATGAACTGGAAAAATACCTGGGCGATAACTTAAACCGGTATCCAATGCCAATTGATGTTGGTCTGCCGATATTCAGTTGGGCTGTGGTATTCAGACAGAAGCAATATATTGGTATAGCAAAGAGGCTGCACAGCGAAGATGTGAATAACAAAATTCTATTCAAAGCTAACGGAAATAGCCTGTATACCTTATTGAGTGATATGCCTGCTTTGGGTTTAAAGCGGGGGGACGAAATAAGATGGGAGAACATATCAGCGGAAAAATTGCATGCGGCAGCCTCTTATATTGAGCAATATATATCCTCAGATACGGTAAATATTATTTATTTTCACCTCGACCAACAGACACTGAAACACTATACTTATGAAACCCTGGAAGAAACTGCTGCTTTGTTTCGTTAGCATGACCGGATGCCTTTTTGCAGGCATCGCCGCTATTGTGGCTTGTTCTGGAGAGCCTGACCCATATGACTATTTCACTTCCTTTTTTCATCCTGACGTTCAGGGTAAAAAAGACTTCGGCGCCTTTTATTTTACTGATTACAGTTTTACGTATAGCGATGAGGAACCGGTAAGCGAAGCTGCTATCAATGCGACGGAATGGGCAAACTATTTGGGGCAGCCGGTAAAAGCGGCAGATGTAGAAAAAATAATGTATCATTTGGACAGTGCAGGTAAAGAAAGTGCCTATCATTTTTTTGAACAGGATCCGCCAGTTGCTGACAGCCTTGCATCGAGCAGGTTTTTATGGGCGCTAAAGGATCCGGCACACGCAGCAGCAAAAAAATATTACCAGTTCTCTGTACAGGTAGAAGTCCTGGGCCAATCAAATTATAACTATTGGGAGCCAGCACCACTGGATACTGCCAGTTTAAAAAGTTCAGGAACCGAAGCTTTGCAGGCCGCAATAGCTGAAAGCGATCCTTTCTTAAAATTACGGTATTTCTATCAGGCGCAAAAGCTGAATCATTATGCACAAAACTATGCGGAGGCGAAAAACATCTATGAGCAATATATTACAAAAATCCCCTCAAAAAGCCACGTAAAGGGATGGGCACTGGCATTAAAGGCGGGAGAAGAAAGGCGCTTAGGGGATACTACCCAGTCGGCATATCTGTTCTCTAAAGTATTTGCCACTTACCCTGAACGCAGACTACAGGCCTATAGAAATTACCATTACATTGACGCACCTTTTGAAGATGTTTTGAAGCTTGCCCATACTGCTGAAGAAAGAGCAAACCTTTATGCCATTAAGGGCTTCGCCGATCCCGAAATCGGAACATCAAATTTGGAAAAGGTGTACGAGAATGCTCCAGCATCACCAATGGTGGGCGTTTTGCTGGTAAGGGAAGTCAATAAACTGGAACAATATTATCTGACGCCGGCACTGAGTAACACGAGCGACCAATTTTATAGCGGGAGCGCTAAAGTGAAAACTGAGGTACAGCCATTGATCCCAGCTACTAAGACATGGTTGTTATATATAGGACTGGTTGTTGTGCTTGCAGGTATTACGCTGTTAATAGTTGCCTACAAGAAACCAGCAGCCAGGAAACCCTTTAATATATCAGGTGTGGTTTTAATATTGGCTGGCATAGGTGGTCTGACATGGTTTGCTGTAAATCGACCAGCTACAACATCAGCAAAGGAAAACTTACCGCAAGGTAGTTTTTTTGTAGCGATGCCAGATAGCGTGAAAACTAAATACGAGGCACATATAGAAAAGCTCAGAAGCTTTTGTACCAACCTAACCAGCGATGGTAAGTACGCCGAACCGCAGGTGGGTACGTTAGTTAACGCATATCTGTACTTTATGCAGGATAAACCTGATGAAGGACTATCAGTACTAAACAAAATGCAAGGCCAACCGGCAAATGCTAAACTGGGCGACCAAAAGCAAATCATCAGCTTGCTTTTATCTGCCCAACGTATCAGACAGGTAAAGGATGTTGACGAGGGGGCATTATTGCCAGCGCTAAAATGGCTAAATGCAAAGGTTATAACCGATGGCGACGAATTTGCGCGAACCCAGCGTAACTTTTACAGCACTGTTTTGGCACCTGCTTACTTAAGGCAGGCTGATACTGCTAAAGCGGCACTGGCGATGTTGAACAGCGAAAAGGGCAGCAACAATAATTACAGGTACCAGGAGTTTATGCAAATGCCCGGGTTCTGGTACAATTACCTCCACTCAGCAGAGTTGAAGCAGTTGATCAGCTGGAAAACACAACGTCCGGCTACCGCTTACCTGGCATTTTTAAGTGAAGAACTGAAGCACATAAACGAGGGTAACCTATACGAATTGCTCGGTACCATACAACTACGTGAGCACCATTACAAAGAAGCGCTGGTTTCATTTAACACAGGAAAAGCCAGGATTAAATTTGCCCGCTATGAGGACGAAGGAATGACAAGCGGCAACCCATTTGAAACAGCTATCAATGATTATCCACAGGTTATCAGTCAGGGAATAAACAAAATCCAGTTTGCCACAAAGATGGCAGCGCTGGAAACTAAACTTAAGGCTGATCCTAAAAATCCGGACACTTATTTTAAAATTGCAACGGGCTTTTATAACACTTCAACCTATGGGAATTCCTGGAACATGATCTCCTACAGTTGGTCGTCTTATGATTTTGGCAGGAAGCCTTTATATTACTATGATACAGATTACGTCAAAACAGCTACAGCAAAACAATATTATTTAAAAGCACGGGAGCTGAGCACAGACCCAGAATTTAAGGCAAAATGCACATTCATGGCTGCTAAATGTGAGCAAAAACAGTACGAAGCACCATCTTTTATGGACGACTATGATACTTATGATAAGCGCGAAAAAGCTTATACAAAGCAGATGAAACGCAATACCTATTTTACCGAGTTGCAACAGTATAAAACCACTGCGTTTTACCAAACAGCCGTTGAAGAATGTAGTTACCTGAGCGATTTCATCAGGTCAAATTAGTTTGTGTAAGCAGGTTTTACCTATTAAGCAGGTGCTAATATATTATTGATCAGGTTAGTATATGTTTATACTTATTCAGTTCGGGCCAACTGATAATTATGCACTAGTTTTCCAGCATCAGACACCACAAGAACGCCGTGAACGTAATCGGCATCTGCGTCCTTGCGGTATTCTATTGCAAAACCCTGCTTACATTTGCTTGCATGGGATAGATAATACCTGTCTGGAGTTAAGGCCCAAAGGATTTCGCCGGTTTTTATGTCGATTTTTTGAATACTTATAGGTGGATCTTGAGCAGCGGTGGTGTTTACCGCAATTAATAGGTGATCCCGGTCCTGATAAAGAATTGCGGGGTCAAAATATTTTCTGCCTGGCGTAAGTTCACGTTTCAACAACTGCCCCGTCGCATTGGCGTAGGTAATTTCTATCAATTGATGGGCGCCGTTGCTGCTAAACCGGTCACCCATATAACCGAATTCAAAATAGTGCCTGTTTTTATACAAATCTTTATAAACTGCATCCACTTCCATTTCATTATCAACCAAGCGGTTGTTAACCGGGAAATAATAAAAGGTTTCCCCATCATTACTCATTACATTGATCATTGGTTTACTATAATCGAAATCAAGCTTGGCCACTCCGGAACTTAATTTTGGGTAGTCTTTAAACGTGCTTTTTGTGATATCGTTAAGGCGATTGTTCCTGGTATCGAGCTGCAGCAAGGTGCTATTGCAACCAATGGCATAGATCATGGTGGGCGAATAACTTTTAAATGTTAGTGCACAACGGTCATTACGAAGGTGTTCATCATCGATGATTCGATCTGCCAGTAACGCGCCATCCACGACATTGTTGAACTGGGCGTGTAACTCCTGCTCTGATTTGCCATTGTCCTTGTTTATGTAGTCAACTCCGATACGCAGATAAACCGGGTCGCCCGTTGCAGTGTTGGTATATACAAAATTGCTGTAATATGACCTGGGCATTTTGTAAGTACTATGAGTAGTGCCGGAACTTTTTTGAGGCTGCAGCAGCATTGATAACAGATAGACTATCATTATACAAGCAACGGCACCAATAAGTATATAAATCGGCAATTTTGGGCTGACGGGTGGTGCAGAACTTTCAACTGGCGGCACACGGTTATGGTGATGATAAATATGTTTGTCATCACTATCTAAAAAATATTCTGTTTGACAATGCTGGCATTGGTAGAAGTCTGGCTTAATTTCTTTTTTGGAGGTGCTGCCACATTTAGGGCATTGTATTGCTTTGATATCTTTGGCCATATAGTTATTTAAACATTTTTCATGGGTTTTCTGTTTGGTATGTATGCGGTCACTTTACATGTTTTTAGTGTTATTCATTGCCTGTAGAGCCTCCCTATCTGCGCAGGAGCCTGTTAAGGACAGTGTATATATATCAGACATGACGTATGATTGTGAGCAGGAAGGTACGTTAAGGTTTCGGGATCCGGTTACTGATAAGGTTGGATTTTTTGATAAAAACAGGAAGGTTATTATTCCGGCTGCTTACAATGATGCCAGACCTTTTTACAACGGACTGGCTTTAGTGATACATGATGGAAAGCGAATTTGCGAAGATGGATCCGCCTACGTTGCCGGCTCCTGTGAACACTGGAGCTGGGATGGGATAACCGGGTTGATTAATACCAAGGGTATAATAGTGGCCGATAGCATCGATATGATGGCTACCGAAAACCTGAACTGGTTTTCGCTCAACATTACAGATGAACCTGGCGACACAAGCTTATATTCCTCTATCAAGGCAACAAACAAAAGCTACTATACCTTTATTAACTATCAAAAAGAATTTGATAGCTGGTATCATCAGCAATTTTTACCCCAATCGCAGGCAGGCAATATGACATTCTATTGCTTTGATGAACTTCAGGTAGAAGGGCTTTGGAAGCAAAAACTTAGAAAAAAATACAGTAAAGGCAATTTTCTGAAACAGTATGGCACTATAATGCAGAAAAGGATGGGGGCTGTCATTGCAGGGCAAATTGAAGCCTTCATTGTTACTGAAAGCCTAAACTCAATAATTTACAACAATAAAAAGTTCAAGACTTTTTATACCGCGTGTGATGAGCCAAATACGGCTCAATTTCCGTCGTTTGAAGTGATCACCAATCACTACAATATAAAACACGAGTTGAATTACCAGGAACATTTTTCTTTTTTAAGGACGGATACGGGATATAAACTGATAGCCGTTGCTATGAAAAACATAGGATAAATCACAGATCATTTAATTATATTCATCAATAAATAAATTTTAAACTTATGTCTCTCAAATCGTTAGCTCAGACACGCTGGAAACTGGAACCCAATCTTGTGAAGGTTTATCCGTATGGCTTGTCGTATATTTTAAGTGCTGTACTCGCTGTAATTTTTGCCGCAATCCTATTTGTTTACACCTACAATCAAAAGACAACCCTAAGTGAATCGTTACCGCTGGTTTTGGTACTCTTGTTAATGGTGCTTTTATTCTGGGGCTTTGCAGGTACTTATATTGAATTTGATAACCACAGCGGTACCATGCGCAAAAAGCTGATGGGTTTTATTCCAATTACTACCATACACTTCTCCAAACTTCAAGGCATTACTCCTGTGGCTAATCTTTACGGCTCATACAAATACAGGATTTTTACCAAAAAGAACAGATATGGAAAAGGCATATTGGTCTCCTGCGCCTATACCAAAAATGATGATCCAAATGCTGTTGCATTTGTGGAAGAAGCAGCTACCACTATACATGGCTTTCTGGACGCATATGACTCAGAAGTTGATTATGCAGCTGAACCTATTACAAACTTCCGTTATTTTGAGCAGCAAAGCGGAATATTTCTATTGAAGAAGAATAAAATTGGCACCACATTGTTAGGATTAGTTCTGCTATTCATAGGAATCCATGAGCTTACCCCGGCTGCCTGGCTGGGCCACGATTTATCTGTTGGTCGCATCTGTTTATTGATTTTCACCATCGTGGGCGGTCCTGCTATCATGCTGGCTGGTTTTACAAATATTACGTTAGACACATCGAAGCGGACCCTTGAAAGAAAAAGCCCTATCAGATTAGGGAATAAAACTTTTGCCTTTGATAACTTCAATGGGATTCAGACCGTTAGAAAATCAACGAACTTTATCTACTCGGGAACTGATGTGCAGCTTTACTTTTTGAAACCGGGCACAGACAAGGAGGAAGTGATAGTGCTGCAAAGTTTTTTTAAAACCAAAAATGTAGAGCGCTTTATACAGGAAGTAAATGCTATCATTTTTAATGACGGTTCCGTGGGCTATTGAGTTATTGTGTTTGATGCTTTACCTGCATCCAACGAAGCTACCATACTGACCAGCAACAGTTTAAAAGAAAATATCTATATAGTCGGTAGTAGTCCCATCGCAGTTTAACATGCTCTGCAGTCGCCAGTATTTCCTTTTGCCTGATGCTTTAAAAACGGCAGCCCCTGTACTTTCACATGGGTTCCCGTTGTTAATATAAGCTATCCTTGACACAATTTTACCATCAAAGTAGAGCTGTTGACCTGAAGGGGTAAAAGTTCCCTTTATGGTTACATATTCGTTTTTGTTCTTATCACGTTGCTCGCCTTCAATGCTATATTTTCCACTTCCGAGCGACTTGACCATCACCGATCCAGGATTTTTTTTGTTAAAGGTTATCCATTGTATAGTAAAGGCATGCAGGCCAGTCCTGATCGGCTTTACCTGTGAAAATGCAGGCACAGCAAAAATTAAAACAAACAAGGCAAAGATGACCCTCATAACAAAGATGGATTTTACAAACGTTTTTTGAAGAACATTATCATGGTCTTTCATGTTTTATCTAAATAAACTTAGCTTATAATTAAGCTATACACCAAAAATAAATACGTTAGGTCAATATATATAATCAGATGCGCATAAAGGCGACAGAATATATTTAAGACGTACTAAAAAATAAGCCGATACAGCCAATGACAAATGAATTTAATGAAATCAGGGACACCTACCACCGCAATATGTTTGCAGCACCAGGTGATAAGACCGATATATTAAACTTGTATAAGCAGTTGCCAGATCTCAGTATTACCGGAGATTATGAAGAGGGCCTCTATCACCTCGCGGCGTTCTTCACTGATGCAGATGCAATCAGGTTTTTACAAGAAGCTGGTCTTACTCCATTTGCAGACCGATATGGGAATACTGCTTTGCATAAACTCACTACAACCAGGTTTGATTTTACTGACCCAAAACTGGATGCTAAATGTGTAGAAATTTACGATACCGCCAAAGCTTTACTTAACGCTGGTATCAACCCCAAAAAGAAAAATGATTCCGGTAAGCTGGCCTACTTTGAAGCAGGTTTACTCTATATGTATCCATTCCTAAAAGCTATGGGTGAAGCAGATGTGCGCATGGATGCCACCGAATCCGGAGGAATGAACTTGTTGCACAGTATCTGTGATAAATTAGGTAACCGAAAAGACATTGCTGGCGCTGTAGATGCAGTGATTAAAACTGTACGTATACTTCTTGAAAAGGGCAGTATTGATGTTGAAGATAAAGACGTTTTTGACACTACGCCACTGACTTATGCTCAGCGCAGCGGTGTAAAGGAAGTAGCAGCTTTAATTTCGGGCGATGAAAGTGACGTGGCTACCGGCGGGATGACTATCCATGAAGCTGTATTGAACCGTGATGCTATAGCTGTAGAAGCATTGATAAATGCCGGCGTAGATTTAAATGAAATCGATGATAAATATCGGCGCACAGCACTCATGCTTGCTTGTGAATATCCTTCTTTACCTTTAGTAAAGTTATTGGCCGAAGGCGGTGCCGATGTAAACTTCAGGGCAGGCAGCGGGGAGACTACTGTTTATTACCTGTTGGCGAAAGCAGTAAGTAATTTTAGCAGGGGAACGAGTCAGGACCTAAAAGACGTGGTAAAAATGCTGCGCATTTTACTGGTAAATAAACTGGATGTGAATGCTGCTGTTGATAATGAGGGCAACACTGCGTTGAACCTGCTTTGCCAGGCTGGTTACCTGGCTGATTTAAATACCATGCTGGCCGAAGAGCTGATTGATAGCAGGGCTGATATTAACAGGCCCAACCAGTCAGGCAAAACTCCTTTGATGTCATTTGCCCAACTGGGTAAGGAAATTAAATATAATATTGCAGAATTGTTGCTGGATAATGATGCTGACACTACCTACGTAGACCAGTTAGGAAATACGGCGTTGATTTATGCCGCTGGAAATTCTGATCAGATGTCGGGCAAGAGGATGGTTTCTTTGATTCTGGAGAAGGACAAGTCAACACTTAACGCTGTAAACAATAGCGGGCAAACGGCAATGGACATCGCCATCCAGCATAACAACGAGGCGGTCGTTAAACAACTGATGATATAAAAGAATGAACTATGGATAACATGTTTTTGAACGCCTGTAAAAATGCACAAAAGGGAATTGTACAGGCTTTTTTAAAAAAGGGAGATATTAATTTAGATAAGCGCGACAGCCTAGGTAATACTCCGTTATATTATGCCTGCAGCAAAGGGGCTAAAGATATTGTTAAGCTGCTGATTGATGCAGGGGCCGACGTAAACTTATCCAACAACAACAGCGAATCGCCACTACACCTTGCCGCGCGCAGCAGCAGCAAAGAGATTATTAAGTTACTTGCAGATTCAGGAGCTGATATTAATGCTGCCAATAACAGCGGGCAAACACCTCTGTTTTATTCCGTGCTGGCTTTCAAAACCGAGACTGCCCTATACCTTATTAGTATGGGTGCCGATGCTTCAGTTAAAGATAACGCTGGATTCAATGTTCTGGACCATGCTACGGCCAATGGTTTGCGCGATTTAATCACAGCAATTTCAAAAGGTGGTGTAACACAGAAAGACGACCAGGGTAATACACCATTGCACCAGGCAGTTTATAATAACAAAAGTGAAACTGTAAAATTACTTCTACAATCTGATGCTTCCAATGTAAATGAACTTAACGACGCTGGTGTAACTGCTTTGGTATTGGCTGTAAATAACTCCAATATTCATCTGGCCGAATTGCTGGTAAAAAACGGATCTGATATAAACCTACCCTTGTTAAATGGAAACTCCGCCCTGCATTATGCAGCAGGGATAGGTAACCACCATATAGGCAAAATACTTCTTGGTGCCGGCGCCGATGTCAATTCCCGAAACAGTTTTAGTGAAACACCTTTGATTGTAGCTGCACAATGCGGATATAATGATTTTACTGCGATGTTAATCGAAAAGGAAGCCGACGTAAATGCTGTAAATAACGAAAGCCACAGTGCCATGTACTTCGCAAGCGAGCGGGGTTATACTGAAATATTAGAACAGTTGTTAGTGGCAGGTGCGGATGGTAAGTAACTGACTGGTGCGGATGGAAAATAACTGATATATCTCAGGTACCCTGCTTTGTTTTATATTCAGTTAGTTTTGCAAGAAGAGGAGCTTTATGTTCAAGCGTAAAGGAGACAAATTTTTCTTCTTTTATTGCTAAACGCACTACCATGGGCAGCCATGGATAAATCTTGCGGGCAAGAATTTCGAACGTTGAATCATCTTGCGCGGCAGCCAGAGCCTTGTCGGCATAGGGTTCAATCTTAGGCCAGTGTTCAGCAATTACAGGCCCCATAGCACCGATTATTTTCTTGGAGAAGTCGCTATTCTCAGCGCTGTTGTCGTTACTTTTGAAAGATGGCAGCATAGGATTTTCTTTTATGAACAACTACTTTTTCTAGTTGTTTTGATCCAATGCACATTATCATGATAAAACCGCACATCATAACAGTTGTTCCTGTAAAATGATTGTTGTCTTTGCTAAAATAACTATTCCCCCGAAAATAAATGTTGTTCCTGCAAAATAACCGTTATTCCTGCTAAAACGTATTGAACAGAGGCTGTATCACGATTGATGTGATACAGCCCAACCATTCAAAAATGTGTCTTATTTCTTTGGTGTGGCCAGCAGCCCAGGATACAATACCCCGTCTGTCTTTAAGTCTAGCCCAAGTAGTTTTGCAATAAGCGGTGCAATATCTTCCTGGCCCATAAGAGGTACAACTGTGCCTACCTTAATGCCGTTCCCAAAAGCAACAAAGCCCGTTTGGATTTCCTTGAAATCCGTTGGCAGGTATCCGTGGGTACCACCACCTACCGGAGCAAGCATTTCGCCCGCAGCTGAAGCCCCAAAACTAAAACCCTGATAAGCTGCTAATGCAAGCATGGCATTTGGATCGCCCTGGGCTTTGGTTAACGCTTCTTTATTTAACACATGGAACATTCTTTGAATACCTTCTGGTAGTTGTTCAAGTCCCTTCTGTACTTTTTCCAGCGTTTTTTTATCTTTTGGATCACGAAGATGCAAGAAAGCCGAGCCTCCGCTCTGCTGAAAATACGCTTTCCATGAGTCCTTGTTGGCATCATCATACAAACCCAATTGTGCCAGCATCACATTTGGTTTGAATTGCGTATGGATGTCTACAAAACCGTGATCACCTGTTATAATAAATGTGGTGTTTTTCTTAATTCCAGCAGCTTCAGCGGCATCCATAATTGTTTTGATAGCTACGTCGGCACCCGCAATTGCAGACCTCACTTTATCGCCATCACGGCCTTGTTCATGCTCAAAATGGTCTAACAGGGCAATATGTACAGCCAGAAAGGATGGTTTATAACGTTTCAATATGTATGCAGCCATCCTCGACTTGTTTTGATCACTAGTAAAGTTATCGACTGAGGCGCCGTACTCCCCAAATTTGCCGACTGCAAAATCTTCAATTTCCTTGAACAGCTCTTTGGGGTTAGACTCTTGAGACATCGCCTTGATCTCATCTTTTTTCTCGCTCTTATTTTTTGGAAGGATCACGTATTCCGGCAAATTATAATCGATTGGCGCGCCAACAGTAACCGGCCAGCTTACACCAGCGGTAGTTAAGCCTTTTGCTTTTGCTGCCGTCCAGATAGTTGGTACTTTAATATCTTTAAAATACCAAAACCA
>Ga0308164_10000916_pt1 | contig 39021 bp, 36 predicted proteins | sample PhyTR2_FD_201031 | JGI IMG/M metagenome (GOLD analysis project Ga0308164, IMG submission 201031) | Phyllosphere microbial communities from UC Gill Tract Community Farm, Albany, California, United States - DLSLT.R2 | ecosystem: Host-associated > Plants > Phyllosphere > Unclassified | place: USA... | reverse complement strand
ATTACTCCGTTGTTTCTTTACGCGGTTGTTAATATTGCCTACAAACTCCAAGCAAGTTGTAGGATAGCATTTTCGTTGCTCCAAGGCGAACAAAGTCGCAGTAAAACGTCACCGCAACCACAATTACGCCCTTTACACCCTCAATGCGCGCATGCCATGCTGCGCCAGGTAACCCAGCACCATGCCCGGCAGCGCCGTCAATGCTCCCACCTCGTGCGCGGCGCCGATTGCGATCGCTTCGCGCGGCATGCCGAATACCACGCAACTGGCCTCGTCCTGGGCGAAATTATACGCCCCGGCCGCCTTCATCTCCAGCATGCCTGCTGCGCCATCCTTGCCCATGCCGGTCAGGATCACGCCCACCGCATTCTTGCCGGCCGCCTGCGCTGCCGAACGGAACAGCACATCGACCGACGGCCGGTGGCGATTCACCGGTTCGGCCTGGTCAATTTTCGTCATGTAGTTGGCGCCGCTGCGCGTCAGGTACAAATGCGAGTGGCCGGGCGCGATGTATGCGTGGCCCGGCAGTACCCGCTCGTTGCCTTGCGCTTCCTGCACCGAGATCTTGCACAGCGAGTCGAGCCGCTTGGCAAACGAGCGCGTAAAGCCTTCCGGCATGTGCTGGGTGATCAGGATGCCGGGGCAGTCCGACGGCATCTGCATCAGGAATTCGCGGATCGCCTCGGTGCCGCCGGTGGACGCGCCCACGATGATCAGCTTTTCCGACGACAGCAGCGGATTGCGCAGCGCCGACAGCGGCACGCTGCCCTGCGCTGTGGCGCCGGCTGCCGGCAAGGTGCGGGCGCGCACGCGGGCCTTGGCGGCGGCGCGGATTTTATCGGAGATCAGGTCGGTGTATTCGCGCATGCCGGCCTGGATCGAAATCTTCGGTTTGGTAACGAAATCGACGGCGCCCAGTTCCAGCGCGCGCATGGTGATCTCGGAGCCGCGCTCGGTCAGCGACGACACCATCACCACCGGCATCGGCCGCAGCCGCATCAGCTTTTCCAGGAAGTCGAGGCCGTCCATTTTCGGCATCTCGACATCGAGCGTGAGCACGTCCGGGTTGTGCTGCTTGATCAGCTCGCGCGCAACCAGCGGATCGGGCGCCGTCGCCACCACTTCCATGTCGGGTTGACTGTTGATGATCTCGCTCATGACACTGCGGATCAGCGCGGAGTCGTCGACGATGAGAACTTTGATCTTCATACGGTTGCTTTCTACAGATTAAAACAAATCGATCTCGCCGCCCACCGGCGCTTTTTTCAGGCGGCTGGCGTACTCGACTTCACGTTTGACCAGCGTGTCGTTATGGGTTTGCATCAGCTTTTTCACCAGCACCTTGCCGGTGCGCGGAAAGAAGTACACCTTGCGCGGGTGGATGTCGTTCAGGTCTTCCGCCACCACGCGGATGCGCTCGGTCTTCAGGAAGTTCAGCACGAAGGCGGCATTGCGCTCGCCGACGTTAATCGCCGTAAAGCCTTTCAGCACGGCGCCGCCGCCGAACACTTTCGCTTCCAGGTTCTCGCGCTTGGCGCCCGCCTTGAGCAAATCGTTGATCAGGATTTCCATCGCATAGGTGCCGTAGCGCGCCGAGGCCGAGACCGGGCTGCCGTCGCCGCCGCCGTCGGGCAGCATGAAGTGGTTCATGCCGCCCAGGCCCGTGGTGCGGTCGCGGATGCAGGCCGACACGCACGAACCGAGCACGGTGACGATCAGCATGTCCTTGCTGGTGAAATAGTATTCGCCCGGCAGGATCTTGGCCGCTTCGCAATCGAAGGTGCGGTCGTAATACAGATTCGTGGCAAATTGTTCGAGGTCCATGGCAGCTCTCTAGGGGCGGTGCGGCGCCTTGGCCGCGGTCCGGTGTTTGTCGTCGAGCTCGTACACCGTCTTGCCGCGCAATTTGAGCGCATCGGACACGTAGAGGAAATTCTCGGAGTGGCCCGCGAACAGCAGGGCGTCCGGTTTCATCAAGGGCACAAAGCGCGACAGGATCTTGCGCTGCGTATCTTTGTCAAAATAAATCATCACGTTGCGGCAAAAGATCACGTCGAACTGGCCGCTGACGGGCCAGCCGTCGGCCAACAGGTTCAAGGGCTTGAACGTGATCATGTTGCGCAGTTCCTGGCGCACGCGGGCCTGGCCTTCGCGGTCGCCCTTGCCCTTCAGGAAAAAGCGGCGCGAGCGTTCCGGGCTCATCTTGTCCAAGCGGTCCATCGTGTACACGCCGTTGGCGGCGTGCGCCAGCACGTTGGTGTCGATGTCGGTGGCAATGATGTGGCAGTTGGGCGTGAGCGTGTTGAACGCTTCGCACACGGTCATGGCGATCGAATACGGCTCTTCGCCGGTGGACGCGGCCGAGCACCAGATGTTGATCGTTTCGCGCTTGCCCTTGACGTGCTCTGCCAGCAGCGGGAAGTGGTGCGCCTCGCGGAAAAATGAGGTCAGGTTGGTGGTCAGCGCATTGGTAAACGCTTCCCACTCTTCGCCGAGGCGGCCCGCTTCGAGGTCGTCCAGGTACTTGGCAAACGAGGCGATGCCGGTGGCGCGCAGGCGCCGCGCCAGCCGGCTGTAGACCATTTCCTGCTTGCTGTCGGCCAGCGAGATGCCGGCGCGCTTGTAAATGAGGCCGCGCACACGCTCGAAGTCCCGGGCATTGAAATCGAACTCTTTAACGGTGTCTTTACTGTGCGGCATGGTGTGTCCTTAATCTCGGGTCTTGCTTAAAACTCTTCCCACTCGTCGGCCTGAGGCTTGGCGGTGGTTTTGGGTACAGCTTTGGGGGCCGCTTTGGGGGCAGCATCAGGTGCCGCCTTGGGTACCGGCAGGCGCGCGACCGGCTTGGGTGCCGGCGTGACGATCGGCTTCGATGCGGCCTTGGCGGCCGGCCGTGGCGCCGCAGCGCCCGCAGCTGCGGCGCGGCTGCCATCGCTGGCCAGCTTGAAGATGCTGACCGCGCGCGCCAGGATTTCGGCCTGTTCCTGCATGCTCTCGGCAGCGGCAGCGGCTTCTTCCACCAGCGCGGCATTTTGCTGGGTCATCTCGTCCATCTGGGTGATGGCCTGGTTCACTTCCTCGATGCCGTTGCTTTGTTCCTGGGTGGCGGCGGTGATTTCGCCCATGATGTCGGCCACCTGGCGGATCGAGGTTACCACCAGTTCCATCGTGTGGCCCGCCTCATCGACGAGGCGGCTGCCGGCATCGACCTTGTCCACCGAATCGCTGATCAGTTCCTTGATTTCGCGGGCGGCGCCGGCCGAGCGTTGCGCCAGGTTGCGCACTTCCGAGGCGACCACGGCAAAGCCCCGGCCCTGCTCGCCTGCACGCGCCGCTTCCACGGCCGCATTCAGGGCCAGGATATTGGTCTGGAAGGCAATGCCGTCGATCACGCCGATGATGTCCACGATGCGGCTCGAGCTTTCCTTGATCGACCCCATGGTGGAGACCACTTGCGAGACGACATTGCCGCCCTTCTCGGCTACCGACGAGGCCGACACGGCCAGCTGATTGGCCTGGCGCGCGTTGTCCGCATTCTGCTTCACGGTGGACGTTAACTCTTCCATCGACGACGCGGTTTCTTCCAGCGAGCTCGCTTGCGTTTCGGTCCGCGCCGACAGGTCGGCATTGCCGGCCGCAATTTCGTGGGCAGCAGTGGTGATCAGTTCGGAACCGGCACGCACCTCGCCCACGGTGGTGGCCAGGCTGTCGTTCATGTCGCGCAGCGCCTGCAGCAGTTCGCTGGTCTCGTCGCGGCCCACGACCACCACTTCCGAGCTCAGTTCGCCGGAAGCGACGCGTTGCGCCACCACCACGGCGCCGGCCAGCGGCACCGTGATCGAGCGGGTGATCACGATCGCGCACACCACGCCCAGGGCGACCGCTGCGGCGCCAAGGCCGAACAGCAGGTACATCAGCGATTTGACGGCGCCTTCCGAGCTGCCGATGACCTGGTTCGAGGCGGCCAGTTGCAGGTTAACCAGCTTGTTGATCTGGGCCAGCGTTTGTTGATTGAGCGGGTCGATACGGCCGGACAGAATCTTGGCTGCCCCCTCGGAATTGAAGGCCAGGATTTGCGCCAGCGCTTCCTTGAAGGCGGTGTCGGTTTGGCCGTCGAGCTTGCTGATCTCGGCCAGCACGCCCTGCTCTTCGCCGGACAGGCCCAGGGCCTTCAAATCGTTCAGCGCTTTTTCGTACAGCGCGCGCTGGTCCTTGACCTTTTGCTCTTCCTTCTGCATCAGGCTGACGTCCGATTGCAGGCCGATATTGCGCATGGCAATACCGGTTTCCAGCATCGCACTTTTCATGGTGCTCGCTTGCAGATTCTTGGCACTGGCCACCGTCAGGCCGGTCTCAAGATGCTTGCTGTTGTTGTAGTTCAGGTAATTGGTCAGCAATACCATTGCCACCAGAATGGCAAGAATGGCCCCAAAGCCGATACGCAGACGCGTACCGATCGTAAAATCGCGCAAATTCATCTCTTTTTCCCCTGCTCACCGCATGGTTTGGTTCCACCTGCGTCGTCCACGCGGTGGTTATAGGTATTTTTTTAAGGGACGCATACCGCTTTGGGGCTGGGTTTAGGCCGCCAGTTGTTCCATCAGTCCCATGTCGGGACTGAGCATTAATTTATCGATGTTCACCAGGATCAGCATCCGTTCGTCGATGGTGCCCAGGCCGATCATGTAGTCGGAGCTGAAAGCGGTGCCCATCTCGGGCGCGGGTTTCACCTGTTCCGGGGTCAACGTGGTGACGTCGGAGACCGAGTCGACCACCATGCCGACGATGCGGCCGTTGATGTTCAAGATGATCACCACGGTGAACTGGTCGTAGATCGGTTCGCCGAGGTTGAACTTGATGCGCATGTCCACCACCGGAATGATGATGCCGCGCAGGTTGATCACGCCCTTGATGAAGTCGGGCGCGTTGGCAATGCGGGTGACCGCTTCGTAGCCACGAATTTCCTGCACCTTCAGGATATCGATACCGTATTCTTCGGTACCCAGCTTGAAGGCCAGGTATTCGTGGCCCGCGATCTCGTTGGCGCCGGTGGTCAATGCGTCGGACATGGTAGTTCCTCTCTACGAAAAAATCTGTTCGTCGGCCAGCTGGCGCGACGAGCGTATCAGGGCGGCAACGTCGAGAATCAGGGAGACGCCGCCGTCGCCCAGAATGGTGGCGCCGGACACGCCGGCCACCTTGCGGTAATTCGATTCCAGGTTCTTGACCACCACCTGCTGCTGCCCGACCAGGTCGTCGATGAACAGCCCGGCCTTGCGACCCTCGGTTTCGATGATCACCACGATACCCTTGCTGGGATCGGTAAAGCGCGGCGTGATATCGAACATCTGGTACAACGGCACCAGCGGCAGATATTCGCCACGCACCTTGATCACCCGGCCCTTGCCGCTGATTTCTTTCACGTCTTCCGGCACTGGTTGCAGCGATTCAATCACGAAGCCCAGCGGCAGTATGTACACTTCCTCACCCACGCGGATCGACATGCCGTCCAGGATCGCCAGGGTCAGCGGCAGCGAGATCGAAATCGTGGTGCCGAAACCTTTGGCCGAGCGGATATCGACCACGCCGCCCATGGCGGTAATGTTGCGTTTGACCACGTCCATGCCCACGCCACGGCCCGAGACATCGGTCACCGTTTCGGCCGTGGAAAAGCCGGGCGCGAAAATCAGTTGCCAGACTTCGGCATCGGGCATGGCGTCGCTCACGGCCAGGCCGTTTTGCGCGGCCTTGGCCAGGATCCGTTCGCGGTTCAAACCGCCGCCGTCATCCGACACTTCGATGATGATATTGCCGCCCTGGTGCGACGCCGACAGGAACAAGCGGCCGGCGTCGCTCTTGCCGGCCGCGCGCCGCACGTCCGGCATTTCGATACCATGGTCGATCGAGTTGCGCACCAGGTGCGTGAGCGGATCGACAATCCGTTCGATCAGGCCCTTGTCCAGCTCGGTGGCGGCGCCGTTGGTGATAAAATCGACTTTCTTGCCGAGCTTGGCCGCAAGGTCGCGCACCATGCGCGGGAAGCGCGAAAACACGAAGTCCATCGGCATCATGCGGATCGACATCACCGCTTCCTGCAAATCGCGGGTGTTGCGGGTCAGCTGGCTGACGCTGTTGAGCAGGCGCTCGTGCTTCATCGGGTCGAGCGTATCGACGCGCTGCTCGATCATGGCCTGCGTAATCACCAGCTCGCCCACCAGGTTGATCAGCTGGTCCACTTTTTCGATCGACACGCGGATCGACGACGACTCGGCGCCGGCATGGGCCGCCTTTTCCTTTTCCTTCTCTTCCTTCTTGGCGGCTTTCTTTTCCTCTTCCTGCACCTGGGGATCGCTGACGATGCCGGCGGCGGCGCGGATCTGCTCGAGCGGCTGGAAGAACCCGTAGCCGCGCGCGTCGTCGCTGGCCGCCTGCGCATTGGCGCGGATTTCCTCCAGCGGCTGGAAGAAACCGTAGCCTTCGCCGGCGGCGCCTCCGCTGGCAACCGCGTTTTCCGGGTGCAGCGGTACGGCGTCGAAGAAGCCGTAGCCGAGGTCGTTTTCGACCTTGGCGCGCGCGGCGTCTTCCAGCTGTTGCTGGGCGGCGTCCAGTGCCGGCAGCTCGGTCACGGTCATGTCTTCGGGATTGAGCACGAACGAGCAGATGGCAATGATGTCGTCCAGGCTCTCGTGCGTGGTCACCACCATCGCGTTGCGGTCGCGGTCGAGCGGCGTGATGGAGACGTGGCCCATCAGGCCCAGCTCGGCGCCCAGCGCCGTCACCTCGCGGTGGTCCATGACCGGCAATTCCAGGCGGTAGCGACGTCCGCCGCTGTGATCGACCACCTGCACGTCAGCCGTGCCGAACGACGCCGTGACCACGTGGGCCAGCGCCGCGACCGGCTTGTTTTCCGTCAGCGAGTGCAGCACCATGCGAATATTGCCCACCGCATCCTGGTCGACGTCACTGCCGTGGCGGTGGCCGTCGAGCTGCATCTTCAAAATGTCCTTGGCGGCCAGGAAGGCGTCGACGTGCTCGGACGTCAGCGCCATCTCGCCCTTGCGTATGCGGTCGAGCAGGGTTTCCAGGATGTGCGTGACCTCCGTCATGTCGGTGACGCCAAACGTGGAGGCGCCGCCCTTGACGGAATGGGCGGTGCGGAAGATCGCGTTGAGATCCTCGGCGTCGGGGGCGTCGATATCGACAGCCAGCAACAACCGTTCCATTTCAGCCAGCAGTTCTTCGGCCTCATCGAAAAAGACCTGGAAAAACTGGCTTATATCGATGGTCATGGTGATACTCCGTAAAGTTCGCTCAGCGTCATTGCATGCGCCCTATCAGCCGATGACCTTTTTCACCACTTCGTTGAGCCGCTGCGGATCGAACGGCTTGACCAGCCAGCCGTTGGCGCCGGCTGCGCGGCCCTTGTTTTTCATTTCGTCCGACGATTCGGTGGTCAGCATCAGGATCGGCGTCTTGGCGTAGCTGGGCAGCTGGCGCAGCAGCTTGATCAGCTCCAGGCCGTCCATGCGCGGCATGTTCTGGTCGGTCAGCACCATGTCCACTTGCTGCAACTTGGCTTTTTCCAGGCCATCCTGGCCGTCCACGGCCTCGACCACGTCGTAGCCGGCCGCTTTCAGGCTGAACGCCACCATCTGGCGCTGGGAACTGGAATCATCAACTGCAAGGATTGTCTTGGCCATCTTGGTTCTCACTATTTTATGGTTGCCGGGGTGTCCGGCTTATCACTATCGTATCGGCGGTGTTCTGGTTAGAACAGTTCGATGTCGCCGCTCTCCAGGTGTTGCTGATGAACGGCCTTGCGCAGCACGCTGCGCAATTCCAGGCTCTGGATCGCCAGCGCCATGCTCACCTTGCCGAGCAGTTCGACTATCTGTTCATTATCGCTCTCGGGCACCATCTCGGCGCCATGCGCGCCCAGCGTGCCGAGAAATTCGCGCAGGCCGGTCACCCGTTTCAAGGTACGGTCGATCAGCTGGCTGGTCATGTCCTGGAACTGCAGGCTGACCACGGCGGCATTCACATACCCGCCCACCTGGCCCGGCAATGCTTCGAGCTGGGTGCGTTGTTCAGCGGTGATGTCGGCGCCGTCGAGCAGGCGCTGGATGGTGGCCTGCTCGGCCGCCACCGCCTGGTGAATCGCCATGAAGTTGAAGGACAGCTTTTCAATCGCTTCCTCCAGCAGCAGGCGGGTCTGGATCAGGTCCGTTTCCACCTCGGTCAAATGCTTGCCCCCGTGGTCGGACACGCCGGACAACAGGCGTTTGACATGCGACCCCAGGATTTTTTTTCTCGTCATATAAGTCTCGTGTTTACCCGTACTGCTTGCTACATTTTCCATCGATTATTGTTATTTGCGCACCGGTGGCCCGGAAGGCGCAGCGGCCGGCGCGGCAGCACCGGCTGCGTCATCTTCGACCGTGCCTTCTTCGGCGCCCACTTCGATCTGGCGGCCGCCGTCGCGAATCACGCTTTCCTCGGTACGCTTGTTCATCACCAGGATGCTGATGCGGCGGTTGATCGGGTTGAACGGATCAGCCTTGTCGAGGTTGGCGGCAGACGCCAGGCCCACCACGCGCAGCACCTTGGCATCCGACATGCCGCCGACGATCAGCTCGCGGCGCGAGGCGTTGGCGCGGTCGGCCGACAGTTCCCAGTTGCTGTAACCGGTCTCGCTCATGTACGGCGTGGAATCGGTGTGGCCGGTCAGGCCGATACGGTTGGGCACGTCATTCAGCACGAAACCGATTTCGTGCAGGATTTCCTTGAAATACGGCTGCAAATCGGCACGCGCCGAGTTGAACATGGGCCGGTTCTGCTCGTCGACGATCTGGATCCGCAACCCTTCGCTGGTGATGTCGAGCAACAGCTGGTTCTTGAACTTGGTCAGCACCGGGTTGGCGTCGATCTTTTGCTCGATCTTTTGCTTGAGGTTTTTCAGGCGGTCTTTTTCCTCGGCCTCGAGCGCCTTCTTGGCTGCATTGAGGTTGTAGGTTTTTTGCTCGGTGGGCGCGTCGCTGGCCTTGACCTGGCCGGTCTTGCGGGTCAGGTCAGTACCGCCGCCCTGGATCACCGAGCTGCTGTCGCCGCTGCCGGAACCGCCCTGCATCGCCACCTTCAATGGCGTCTTGAAGTATTCCGAAATGCCGTTCAGATCGCCCTTGGTGGTCGAGCCAAGCAACCACATCAACAGGAAGAACGCCATCATGGCCGTCACGAAGTCGGCATAGGCGATCTTCCACGCGCCGCCATGGTGACCGCCGCCGTGTTTCTTGATGCGCTTGACAATGATGGGCCGTAAGCCTTCTTCAGCCATGGCAGCTCCTTGGTGGTCCGAACATCAGAAAATTCATCACTTGGATTTCGATTTCTTGATGTGGTCTTCCAGCTCGCCGAAGGTCGGGCGCTCGGTCGAGTACAGCACCTTGCGGCCGAATTCCACTGCCAGCGCCGGTGCGTAACCGTTCAGGCTGGCCAGCAGGATGACTTTCACGCACTGGTACATCTTGGCTTCTTCTTCGAGCTTTTGCTCGTGCAAGCTGGCCAGCGGCGCGACGAAACCGTACGCCAGCAAGATACCGAGGAAGGTGCCGACCAGCGCGTGGGCGATCAAGATCCCCAGCTCGGCCGGCGGCAAGCCGACGTTTTCCATGGTGTGCACCACGCCCATCACGGCCGCCACGATACCGAACGCCGGCATGCCGTCGCCCAGGCGGGCAATCGCGTGGGCCGGTGCGGCGCCTTCGTGGTGGTGGGTATCGATTTCGTTGTCCATCAGATTTTCGATCTGGAACGCATCCATATTCCCGGACACCATCAGGCGCAGGTAATCGGTGATGAATTCGACCACGTGGTGGTCCTGCAGCACGCTCGGGTACTTGCTGAACACGGGGCTTTGTTCCGGGCTGTCGATATCGCCTTCGATCGACATCAGGCCTTCTTTGCGCACCTTGGACAGCACGTCGAACATCAGCGACATGAGCTCCATGTACAAATCTTTGTTGAAGCGCGACCCCTTGAGCAGCTTGGGCAGCGCGGCCATGGTGGCCTTGATGGTCTTCGGGTTGTTACCGGCGAGGAAAGCGCCAAACGCACCGCCGCCGATCATCACCAGTTCCAGCGGCTGGAACAGCGCGGCCAGGTGGCCGCCCGCCATCGCATAACCGCCGAAGACGCCGACCATGATGACAACATAACCGATGATGACAAACAAGAAAGAGCTCCCGAAAAAGAAAACGGGCCAAAACATTAACTAACGGCGGCCCGATTTCAAATAATTTACGTGTAGAACTACAATAGCGTGTCTGAGGGTGAGCGGGCAAGCGAATAACGCCAAATGATGCTTAAAAGTACCATTTGTAGAGGGGAGTGACGTCGTTTGTGGCGTGAATGACGAGATCGGGTGGCCGCGCGTCAATTGCAAATTCATAGCTTATTAAAGTGCTACCAGGACACATTTCAGCCTCGGCCTTGCGCCACAACGCCCCCATCGCCGCCGGCGACAGATAGGCGAAAACCAGGTCGAACTGGCTGAAATCGAGCTGTTCATAGTCGCCGCGCAGGAACCGCGCGGAACTTTTAGCGAACCGTGCACGCAGCCAGCTGTACAGCCAGGGAAACGGCGCCAGTTCGATCCCCACCACCTCGATGTCGGGGCGCACCCGCGCCAGGTACAGCACGAAACCGCCCAGGCCGCTGCCGATGTCGATCACGCGCAACCGCTTGTCAACCGATGGCGGCGGCAACTGCTGCCGCACCGCGTCCCACACCGCCGGGTTCGACGGGTAGTACGGCACCTGCGTGCGGAACGTGGACCAGTACCACCCCAGCATGATCAAAAACACCAGCAGGAAGATCCACGACGGCAGTTGCAGCGCCAGCGCACCCAGCACTGCCAGCGGAAACAGCAATTCGATGGCGCGCCACCAGACCGCCAGCCCTGCCCGCCAGGTGATGGCGGCCGCCAGCAGACCGTGAATCACGGCCACGGCAATATAGTTAAGGGGAACGTGCAGCGTGGCGAGCAGGTAGACCAGCGCCAGCGTGAGCGGTGCGGCGCCGCATTGAATCAGCAAAGCCCGCACGGCAGGCGTGCGGACCAGGCGGGACATGAAGGAAGATGGTGGCCGGGTCACGCCGCCAGTGCTTCGGCATGTTCCGCATCACGCGCTTTTTGCGCCGCCTTGGTCTTGCCGGCGCGCGAAGGCATATGGCACAGGCCGCAGACGTAGCTGCCGTGCAGGTCCATGGTGTTGACCACGAACTTGCCCTGGCACTTGCCGCACGGTGCGGTGTCCAGCATCTTGCTGCTGAAGAAACGCACCAGGGTCCAGGCGCGGGTGAGCGACAGCAGCGCTTCTTCGCCCGGGGCCGGCGGCATCTGTTCGAGGTACAGCTGGTACGCCTTCATCACGGCCTGGATGCCGGACGCGCCCGCGTGGGTGACCAGGAACTGGTGAATGTTGATGAACAGCGAGGAATGGATATTCGGCTGCCAGGTCAGGAACCAGTCGGTGGAAAACGGCAGCATGCCTTTTGGTGGCGACACGCCGCGCAACTCTTTATACAGCTTGAGCAGGCGTTCGCGCGACAGCGACACTTCCGACTCCAGCAGTTGCAGGCGGGCGCCCAGTTGTATCAGTTCGATGGCCAGCTGGATTTCCTGGGCTTCCGATACTACGCTTTTCTTGGTCATGATCCTGTACTCCCGGCGAATTGGCGATTAAACAATATTTAAACGATTTCTTCAACAGCCTGGCCGGCCATCAGGATGGCGGCGTGCGACTGTGCCAGGGTACGGTCTTTATTGTAGTTGGTCAGCATCGAGAGGATCGCGCTGTCGTCGAAACGGAAGCGGGCCAGCATCATGTTGCCGCCGGCGAGTTTCAGGATCTGGGCATTGCTCATGCCTTCGATCAGTTCGGCGATTTCAGCGGCGATGCCAAGGCGGAAGATCGCGGTCACTTTATCAGCCCGGATCATTTGCTGCGCGAGCATCAGGTAGCTCAGGTTAGCATCGCGAATCTCAGCCATCATATCGTTTGCGGTCATTTCCATCTCCCTTAGTGCAGGTATTTTCACTGCGGAATTACGTTTCCAGTGAGATACATTCTGCGGGAGCAACAAAAATACGAGTAGAGGTGCACCTCCGTATTTTCCGTCGGGAAATAGCGAACGCGATCCGTCGGTGTTTGTCTTACAAACACTCGCAGATCGAGGCTCTACGCCCTTGCGGCGCGAGATTTTGGTGGAACAGCGACTTCAAAAAAGTCCTTACATGCTGACCAAGGAGAGCCAAAATACTTGAGTTCGGCGACTCTTTTTTGCTACATCTAACCCGGTTACGGCAGGTTTTTGGAGAACTTTAGGGTTTCCACGAAATAATTTTTAATTATTTTCGACTACCTTTTTGCAACCTGATGGGATCAAGAGCCTGTTTGCACTGACTTTTCCCCGCATCCTGCAACGGGTAACGGCACGGTTTTCGGGAACTTGAGGGCTTTTTTAAATTTTTTTGAAAAAAACCGAAAAAAGTTTTTTGGAGTTGCATCAGCTATCATGTTGCTACAAATCACACAACCAGGAGCAGGTATGGCTGACGAGGTATTGGTATTGGCAGGTCTGTGGAATTCCGGTCCGGCCCACTGGCAGAGCCAGTGGGAACAGCAGCACCGCGACTGGGTGCGGGTTGCACACCGCGACTGGGAAACCCCGGACCGCGCCGAATGGGTGGCCGAGCTCGACGCCGCCATCGGTTGCTGCGGCCAGCCGCCGGTACTGGTCGCGCACAGCCTCGCCTGCTCGCTGGTGACGCAGTGGGCCGCGTCGGGTTCGGCACGCAAGGTGGCTGGCGCGTTCCTGGTCGCACCCAGCGACACCGAGGCGCCCTCGTATCCTGACTGCACCACCGGTTTCCAGCCGATGCAGCTCGCCCCGCTGCCCTTCCCTGCCGTCGTGGTTGCCAGCAGCAACGATCCCTACGTGACGCCGCAACGCGCGCGCCAGTTCGCGCAAGCATGGGGCGCCGGGTACGTCGAGATCGGTGATGCCGGCCACATCAACGGTGACGCCGGCTATGGCCCCTGGCCCGAGGGTGAACAGTTGCTCCAGGATTTACTCGCCCGACTGGCCCGCTAAGGATCGAATGTATCGTTTATGCCTCACCGCGCTGCTTGCCGCAGCGCTGGCCGCCCCCGCGGTCCACGCTGCACCGTTTTACGCAAACAAGCAACTGGCCCATCCGCTCATCGCGTCGTCGCAAGATAGCGGCCTCGATATTGTCTTCATCAAGGACGCCGACGGCGTCAACGCCTATTACTGCGCCTGCACCAGCGGTGCGCAGTCGACCGCGCCAAACATGCTCGACCGCTTCGGCACCGCCGAAATCCGCTCGGTGTTTTATGCGTCGCTCGACCGCAATTCCGATCCCGAGCACCAGACCTTGCTGGTCCTGCTGCGCGCCGGGGGCAAGCCCGGCCTGCGCGCCTACCGCTACCATGACAGTTCCGGTACCTACCGCCGCCTGGCGGACCTGCAGCCGGCGCTGGACCGCATCGCCAACGCTGCCGGCCCCGTGAACGCGGCGCGGGTCAAAGCCGCGCTGGCGGAACTGGCGCCGCTCGACTACAGCGTGGCGCGCGGCAAGAGCGGCAATCCCGATTTCGACGCCATCGACCACACGGCCGGCACCGTGATCGGTTATTACACGCTGGATGGCCAGCGCGCGGCAGCCGGCAGCAAGCAGGCAGCCATCTACAAAAAAGTGTTCAAACAACAGGGGCCGCGCTTCCTCACCGCCAGCTACACGCTCTATAGCGACAGCGGCGCCGGCGAACTGCCCAATTACCGCCTGTGGCAACTGACCTGGGAAACCGCGCCGCAGGAGTTCGATGGCAAGGCCCACGGTCCGTCGGTGATTTACAGCCTGGCATGGGACGACAACGCGGTGATCGAACGCGGCCAGTACGCGGCCGGCAAGCGCAGCGGCATGTGGGTGCGCAGCGGCATGCATGAAGGCATATCGAAAGGTGCTTACGTGAATGGGCTGCGCGATGGCCCCTGGCATTACGAGGGGCCGCGCTACAGCGAAGATGGCGTCTATCGCAACGGCAAGCGCGAAGGCCGCTGGACCGTGACCAATGATGCGGCCGAAGACGAGGCCACCGGTTTCGACACCTATGCGGACGGCCAGCTCAACGGTCCGCAGGAACGCACGATGGGCGGCAAGCTGCTCACGCGGGGCAGCTATGTCAACGGTTCGCGCCATGGGCCGTGGATCACCGGCGAAGGCAGCGGCGCCTACGCCAACGATGTACGCGACGGCCCGTGGACCTTGTCTTACAAGGACGGCGACGTCGCCACCACCCTGCACGCGACTTTCGTGCAAGGCAAAAAACACGGTGCGGTCACGGCCTATTATGCGAGCGGCGCGCCACGCCTGCGCGACCGCTACAATATGGACGTGCTGGACGGCGAACGCATCCGCTACGCGGCGCACGGCGCCGTGCTCTACAAGGCCACCTACCGCAACGGCCAGCTCGACGGTCGCGGGCAAGCCTTCGACGATACCGGCCAGGTCCTGCGGCTTGACACCCATTGGGTCATGGGCAAGAAACAGGGGCTCGATTCACGCTTCTACGCCAACGGCAAGCCCGAGCGGCTGGCCGAGATCGAACGCGGGCAACTCGTGGTGCACCTGCGCGAGTACGCGCAAGACGGCCAGCTGATCAACGAGATCCGGCGCTGCTTCTTTACCGAATACGACCGCGAACGCAATGACGTGTGCGACTACCACCGCATGTTCTTTGCCAACGGCAAGCCGCAATACGACTACGTGTTCCAGTTCGGCGAGCGCCAGGAAGGCCGCAGCTGGTATGCCAACGGCAAGGTCCAGGATGAATTGCTGGTGGACCGCGCGGCCGACACGTCGGTGTGGAACACGTATTTCGAAAGCGGCCAGCTCAAGTGCACGGAACCGCGCAAGGGCCACGGCAGGCGTACCGTAAATGGCCAGCAGATACTGAGCTACGGCTCGGCCAACCGCGACGGCGACAGCATCTGCTACCACCCGAACGGCCAGGTGGCCAGCATCCGCAGCTACCGGAACCGGCTGGCAGTCGATTGCGGCAAGCAGTTTGACGACACCGGCAAGCAAACCGCGCCGGGACCGGAAGGTTGCCCGCCAAAGAAAAAGCCGCACTTTATCTTTGGCGAATAAAAAAAGGCCCGTCTGCAAGGACGGGCCGTCGGACGGATAACATTCGCTGCCAATCCGTCATGCCCGCGCAGGCGGGCATCCAATTTCTCACATTACTTCGCGCTCAACAGCAATTCATTGAGGCGCTTGACGAACGACGCCGGATCCGCCAGCGAACCACCTTCGGCCAGCAATGCCTGGTCGAACAGGATGTTGGCCCAGTCGGCAAACGAACTGGCCACGTCCTCGGCCTTCAGGCGCTGCACCAGCGGGTGATCCGGGTTGATTTCCAGGATAGGCTTCGACTCGGGAGCATTCTGACCGGCGGCCTTCAACATGCGCAGCAGGTTGCCCGACAATTCGTTTTCATCGGCCACCAGGCAAGCTGGCGAGTCGGTCAGGCGGAACGTGACGCGCACGTCCTTGGCCTTGTCGGCCAGCGCTTCCTTCATCTTGCCCACCAGGTCCTGGAACGAGGTTTCGGTCGCTTCGTGCTCTTTCTTCTCGGCTTCGTCTTCCAGCGCGCCCAGGTCGAGGCCGCCCTTGGCCACGGACACCAGTTCCTTGCCTTCGAAATCGGACAGGAACGACAACATCCACTCATCGACGCGGTCGGTCAGCAGCAGCACTTCCACGCCTTTTTTACGGAAGATTTCCAGGTGCGGGCTGTTCTTGGCAGCGACGTAGCTGTCGGCGGTGACGTAGTAAATCTTGTCCTGGCCTTCCTTGGCGCGCGCCAGGTATTGTTCCAGAGACACCGATTGCGCGTCGTTGTCGTTGGCGGTGGACGCAAAGCGCAGCAGCTTGGCCAGGCGGTCCTTGTTGGCCGTGTCCTCGCCGATGCCTTCCTTGAGTACCTGGCCGAACTCGGTCCAGAACGTCGTGTACTTGTCTTTCTTTTCCTGCTCGTCGGAGTTGGCCAGCTCTTCCAGCATGCCGATCACGCGCTTGGTGGAACCTTCGCGGATCACGCGCACGTCGCGAGATTCCTGCAAAATTTCACGCGAGACGTTCAGCGGCAGGTCGGCCGAGTCGATCACGCCTTTCACCATGCGCAGGTACGTGGGCATCAGCTGCTCGGCGTCGTCCATGATGAACACGCGCTTGACGTACAGCTTGAGGCCGCCACGTTTGTTGCGGTCCCACAGGTCGAACGGCGCCTTGGCCGGGATGTACAGCAGCTGCGTGTACTCGCTGCGGCCTTCCACCCGGTTGTGGGTGTAGGTCAGCGGCGCCTGGAAGTCGTGCGACACGTGTTTATAGAATTCTTCGTACTGTTCCGGCGTGATGTCGGACTTGCTGCGGGCCCACAGGGCGCTGGCCTGGTTGACGGTTTCGGTCTCGTCTTTCAGGACGGTTTCCTTTTTCTCGTCGTCGTACTCTTCCTTCTGCATCACGATCGGCAGCGAGATATGGTCCGAGTACTTGCGGATGATCGACTTGATTTTCCACGACGACAGGAACTCGTCTTCGCCTTCGCGCAGGTGCAGGATGATGTCGGTGCCGCGGCCGGTCTTTTCGATCTGTTCGATCGAGTAATCGCCCTCGCCGCCCGACTCCCAGCGCACGCCTTCCGACGCGTCCGCGCCGGCGCGGCGGGTTTCCACGGTGATTTTATCGGCGACGATAAAGCCCGAGTAGAAGCCCACGCCGAACTGGCCGATCAGGGCCGCGTCTTTCTGCTGGTCGCCCGACAGCTTGCCGAAGAATTCCTTGGTGCCCGACTTGGCAATGGTGCCAAGGTGCGAGATCGCCTCGTCGCGGCTCATGCCGATGCCGTTGTCGGAAATGGTGATGGTGCGCGCGGCCTTGTCGAAGCCGACCTTGATTTTCAGCTCGTGGTCGTTGCCGTACAGCGCGTCGTTGTTGATCGCTTCAAAGCGCAGCTTGTCCGACGCGTCGGACGCATTCGAGATCAGCTCGCGCAGGAAGATTTCCTTGTTCGAGTACAGCGAGTGGATCATCAGCTGCAGCAGCTGTTTGACTTCGGCCTGGAAACCAAGGGTTTGTTTGTCGTTGTCTGCCATGTTTTGTAAACCTCAGAGTCTTGTGTTGAAAGTGCGTACGTGCACCGATTGCGGTGAGATGGGGATTATATGAAACATTTCAAGTGCTGCAAACCTGTCAAGTTTCACTGTCAACGATTGCCCAATGCCCGTTCGAGGAACCGCCACACGCCAGGATCCTGCATCGCCGCCACGTTCAGCCGCATGAAAGTGGAAGGCAGCTGGGTGGGTGAGAACAGGCTGCCCGGCGCCAGCAGCAAGTGCTCGGCCATGGCGCGTTCGGCCAGCGCATTGGTGTCGCAACCGGCGTCGGCCCACACGAACATGCCCGCCGGGGCCGCTTGTTCGACTCTCAGGCCGATGCGTTCCATCTGGCGGACGGTCTTGGCGCGCACGCTGTCGAGCCGGCCACGCAGGCGGTCGGCATGCTTGCGGTACGAGCCTTCCGACAGCACCCGGTACACCACCCGCTCGCCAAGGTCGCTGGTAGTGAGCGTGGACAGCATCTTGCGGTCGGCCAGCCGTTCGGCTCGTTCCGGCGACGTGGCAATAAATCCCACGCGCAGGTTGGCGGCCATGGTCTTGGAAAAACCGCCGAGGTAGATCACGCGCTGCAACTGGTCTAGGGCGGCCAGCCGGGTGGCCGGTTGCACCGCGCTGCCCGGGTGCAGGTCGCAATAAATGTCGTCCTCCACCAGGATGAAGTCGTGCTCTTCCGCCAGTTTGAGCACCTGGAACGCCTTGGCGGCCGACAGCGACGTGGAACTGGGGTTGTGCAGTACCGAGTTAATAATATACAGCTTGGGTTTGTGGATCGCCGCCAGCTCGGCCAGCCGGGCCACGTCGGGACCGTCGGCCAGGCGCGGAATCCCGACCACCTTGGCGCCGAGCGCCGCAAACGAGCCGAACATCAAGAACCACGCCGGGTCGTCGACGAAAATGGTGTCGCCGGGCCGCGAAAATTCGCGCGCCACCAGGTCCAGCGCCTGCGTGACGCCGGCCGTGGTGACGATCTGCTCGGGCGCGGCGGCAATTTCCAGTTCGGCCAGCTTGTGCTGCAATTGCTGGCGCAGCGGCAGGAAGCCCTGCGGCACGCCATAGCTGAGCAGCAAATTGGGATTTTGCCGGCTTACGGCGCGCAGCGCATTGGCAATCGCGGCGCCGTCGAGCCAGTCGGACGGCAGCACGCCGGTGCCGGGCATGTGCTGGTGCGGCATCTGGCGGAACATATTACGGACCAGCCATACGACGTCGATCGGCTTGGCAGCCAGGCCGGAATCCCGGTGGCCGGCATCAATGGACGCTGCCGGCTCGGTGGCGTTGAGCGCCATTGGCAACCGTTCGCGCACGAAAAAGCCGGCGCCACGGCGCGATTCCAGGTAGCCGCCGGCCACCAGCTTGTCGTAACTGGCCACCACCGTGAACGGCGACACACCGTGCGCGACCGCAAACGACCGGATCGACGGCATGCGCGCGCCGCCGCGCAACAGGCGGTCGTCGATGCGCGCCGCCACCGACCGCACGATCTGGTCGATCAGCGTTTCACCCGAATCGCGCGACAGCAGGCCCACCAGGGCGCTACTCCTGGCGCCGACCGCCGGAGCAGGCAGCGGGCCGGGCGCTGGCGTCACCGGCGGCGCCTGCACGGATGTCGCGGGCGCCGCCGCCTGACTGGCCCGCACCCCTGCGTGCGCTTCCCGCTCGGCCTGCGCTGCCAGCGCTTCGGCCACGGCTTCCGCCGCAGCCGAAGCGGCCGCGCCCAACATCGAGGGACGATTTCGTGTATTGGTCATGTCACCATCACAGTGCAAGTAATTATGTGGTTAAGTGTACCGGCACTGTACTGGTTTTGTCACGTAGCATAAAGACATATCTTTTACGGACCGCTTATGACTTCGCACACGCTCACCCCTGCCACCGCCAATACCGACTCCACCGGCATGTTGCTGGGCCTGATCGGCGTGGCCATCTTCAGCCTGACGCTGCCCTTTACGCGGCTGGCCGTGGGCGGCACCGACTTCGCGCCCCACGGCCTGTCGCCGATGTTCGTGGCGCTGGCCCGCGCCCTGGGCGCAGCGCTGCTGGCCGGCGCCTGGCTGTGGTGGAAACGTTCACCGCTGCCGCCGCGCAGCGCCTGGCCGCCGCTGGCGCTGGTGGCGATCGGCTGCGTGATCGGCTTTCCGTGGCTGACGTCGATTGCCATGCGTACCCTGCCCGCTGCCCATGGCGCGGTACTGGTCGGCGTGCTGCCGCTCGCTACCGCCGTGTTTGCCGCGTTGCTGGGCGGTGAAAAGCCCTCGGCCGGCTTCTGGATCATGGCCGTGCTCGGCTCGGCGCTGGTGGCGGGCTTTGCGCTGCGCCAGGGTGGCGGCGGCCTGCATGCGGCCGACCTGGCGATTTTTGCGGCCGTGCTGCTCGCTGCGATGGGCTATGCCGCCGGCGGCCGGCTGTCGCAAACGCTCGGTGGCCAGCAGACCATTTGCTGGGCGCTGGTGCTGGCTGCACCGCCGCTGGTGCCGGTCGTGGGCTGGCTGTGCTGGCGCGATGCGGCGCACATTGCGGCTGCCGACCCCGCCGCCTGGGCCGGGTTTGCCTACACCTGTGTGTTTTCGATGTTCATCGGCTTTTTCTTCTGGTATCGCGGCATGGCGCTGGGCGGCGTGGCGCGCGTGGGCCAGGTGCAACTGGTGCAACCGTTTCTGACCCTGGGGGGCGCCGCAGTTTTTCTTGGCGAAGCGCTCGACTGGCAAACCGTGGTTTTCGCAATTGCCGTCATCGCCACCGTGGGCGTCGGCCGCAAAATGGGGGTAAACCGGCGCTGAAACCGTGGACTATCTCGATTTTGCCGGGTTTGCAGGCAATGCCTGCCGCAAGAGTACAATAACGCACCACTCAATATTTTTTGGATAAGCCCATGTCTGTATACGAAAAACTGCAAGCGCTCGATATCACCCTGGCCGCACCCGCCACCCCGGCCGCCGCCTATGTCATGTACGCACAGACCGGCAACCTGGTGTTCCTGTCGGGTCATATCGCCAAGCGCGCCGACGGCAGCGTGTGGGCCGGCCAGCTGGGCAAGAATATCGACACCGCCGAAGGCAAGCAGGCCGCGCGCGCCATTGCCATCGACCTGATCGGCACGCTGCAAGCGGCCGTGGGCGGCGACCTGACCCGTGTAAAACGCATCGTCAAGGTCATGAGCCTGGTAAATTCCACCGGCGACTTCACCGAACAACACCTGGTCACCAACGGCGCTTCCGAGCTGCTGGGCGAAGTTTTCGGCGATGCCGGCAAACACGCCCGTTCGGCGTTTGGCGTGGCCCAAATCCCGCTTGGCGCCTGCGTCGAAATCGAACTGATCGCAGAAGTCGCCGAGTCCGTCTAATCCGGAGGCGGCGCCTTACCGGGCGCCGCGCCGTATAAAAAAGCCTGCCATAAGCACGCTCGTTGAACCCATTTAGTGAGACCTGTATGAAAATTGAAAACCCCAATCCGATCGAATGGCGCTTTGCGGAACGCGCGGACCAGTTGCAAGCATCGTTCATCCGCGAAATCCTGAAGATCACGCAGCAGCCGGAAATCATTTCGTTTGCCGGCGGCCTGCCGTCGCCGCTGACCTTCCCGGTCGAAGAAATGCAAGTGGCCTACGACAAGGTGCTGCGCGACAGCGGCAAAGTGGCGCTGCAATACGGCCCGACCGATGGCTACCTGCCGCTGCGTCAATGGATCGCCGATTCGCTGTCCACCGAAGGCGCCAAGATCGTGCCGGAACAGGTCTTGATGACGTCCGGCTCGCAGCAGGCGCTGGACCTGCTGGGCAAGGTGCTGATCGACGAAGGCAGCCGCGTGCTGGTGGAAACGCCGTCGTACCTGGGCGCGCTGCAGGCGTTCTCGGTGTACCGTCCCGAGTTCAAGTCGGTAACCACCGACGACCACGGCCTGGTGCCATCGTCGATCGCCGAAGTGGCCGACGGCGCGCGCCTGCTGTACGCGCTGCCCAACTTCCAGAACCCGACCGGCCGCACGCTGTCGGTCGAGCGTCGCCTGGAACTGGTGGAAACCTGCGCCCGCCTGCGCCTGCCGCTGATCGAAGATGATCCGTACGGCGCCCTGAGCTACAAAGGCGACCCGCTGCCGAAGATGGTGGCGATGAACCCGGACGGCGTGATCTACATGGGTTCGTTCTCCAAGGTGCTGACCCCGGGCATCCGCCTCGGTTACGTGGTGGCGCCGCTGCCGCTGGTGCGCCGCCTGGAGCTGGCCAAGCAGGCTGCCGACCTGCACACGTCGCAACTGACGCAAATGGTCGTGCACGAAGTGATCAAGGACGGCTTCCTGCAACAACATATCCCGAAAATCCGCAGCCTGTACGGCAACCAGTGCCAGGCCATGCTCGACGCGCTGACCGAGTTCTTCCCGGCCGGCGTGGAATGGACCCGTCCCGAAGGCGGCATGTTCATCTGGGTGACCCTGCCCAAGCATATCGACGCCATCAAGCTGCTCGATGAAGCGATTGCCCAGAAAGTGGCATTCGTCCCGGGCGCGCCGTTCTACGCCAACGATCCGGCCACCAACACGCTGCGCCTGTCGTTCGTGACCGTGCCGCCGGAGCGCATCCGCACCGGCATCGCAATCCTGGGCAAGCTGATCGCCGCCAAGATCTGATCGCAGCCAACCCCTGAGGGCGGCACTTGCCGCCCTTTTTTTGATCTGCACAAATACAACAGCGCGCGCTGCGCGATGGCTGTCGCTTTGACATCATTGCTGGTCAAACCGTCCAGATTCTTTATGCAAGCATCAAGCTTACTGAATCTTGCCGATGAATTTCCATGTCTTGCAGGCGTTGCTGCTGCAGCAAGATAAATTCCTCTCGCTAATTTTCACATTTACCGCGGCCAAAGTTGTATGATTTCAAGAGACACCCACTCTTACACTCAGGCACACTCTTGAACCGCCCACAAACCGTCCACCATCGACGCCAGCGCTTCGCGTCGCGCGCGGCGGGAGGTGCAGCGCGATGAATCCGGTTAATTCCGGCGTCAGCGGCCGCCGCGACGCCGCCATTCTGATCGTCGACGACGCGCCCGACAACCTGGCCGTGCTGCGCAAGCTGATGGTGGAACAGGGTTACCAGACCTTTGTCGCCAACTCCGGCGAGCGCGCAATCAAGATCGCGCGCCGCGTCCATCCCGACCTGATACTGCTCGACGTCTCGATGCCCGGCATGGATGGTTTCGACACTTGCCGCCTGCTGAAAAGCCACGCCTCCACCGCGCGCATCCCGGTGATCTTCATGAGTGCGCGCACCGGCACCGACGACGTGGTGGCGGGTTTCGACCTCGGCGCCGTCGACTACATCAGCAAACCGCTGCGCATGGCCGAAGTGTGTGCGCGCGTGCGCACCCAGCTGCAGATCCGGGTGAACGTGGAGTCGCAGGAAGAACAGGCCGAGCGCCTGCGCACCATCGTCAACAACATGGCCGAAGGCTTGCTGATCATCGAAGCCGATGGCCGCATCCAGTTCACCAATCCGGCCTGCGACAAGTACCTCGGGTACCAGGAAAACGCGCTGGCCGGCCGTCACATCGAAGACCTGCTCAATCCCCTGGTGGCGCAGGAGTACCTGGAGTACTTCAGCCGCTACGCGGCTGCGCCGGGCGTGGCCCACCACCATGGCACGCGCGAAGTGATCATCCGCCATCGCAACGGCAGTTCGGTGTGCATGGATTTGACCCTGACGCCGATGTACCTGCGCCAGCCGCTGTTTATCGGCCTGCTGCACGACATCACCCATCACAAGCAGTCGGAAAATGCGTTACAGCGTGCCGCCATGGTGGACCCGCTGACCAAGATCGCCAACCGCCGCCATTTCGACAGCTTCCTGGAAAAGGAATGGCAGCGCGCCATGCGCAGCGGGCAGCCGCTGTCGCTGGTGGTGCTCGATGTCGATCACTTCAAGCTGTATAACGACACGCTGGGCCACCCTGCCGGCGACGCCTGCCTGCAGCAGGTGGCGCAGGCGATTGCATCGCACGCGCTGCGCGCCACCGACCTGGCGGCGCGCTATGGCGGCGAAGAATTCGTGCTGTTGTTTGCCGAGACGCCGGCCGATACCGCATGCCGGGTGGCGGAAGCGATCCGCGCCCACATCGAGGCGCTGCAGATTCCGCACCCGCGCTCGACGACGTCGGCGTGGCTGACGGTGAGTATCGGCGTGGCCACCATCCATCCGCACCAACTCGATAATACCGAATCGCTGTTCGTGGCCGCCGACCGCGCCATGTACGTAGCCAAGGAAGGCGGCCGCAACCAGGTGCAGGCCACCAGCACCGGCAGCACCGCGCTGGCGGCGGTGAAAGCCTTGATGGTGCGCTGATTAAGCCAAAGCTTCTTTCGCCGCCTCCTCAGGCGTGAGACCATCATAAAACTGGTCGGTAAACCACTCGATCTGTTCCTCGATATGCTCCTGCGCCTGGTCCTGGGTAGCGCCGCCTGCGACCAGGAATCCCTCGACCTCGATGCACCAGTGGATCAGCGCCAGGGTTTCTTCGTCGAGTTCTTCTTTTTTCTTTGCCATGATATGCCTCTGCTACGGTGATGAATGCAAGCCGCCAGTGTAACAGGCGGCCCGCTCACTTTTCAGGATACAGCACCACCTGCACGTAATTGTTCATGTCGAAGTAGCGCTGCGCCGCCTGGCGTATGTCGTCAGGCTCCATGGCCGCCAGCCGCTGCTCGAAGTTCAATATATCCTCGGCAGGGGTATCGTTGACAAACGCATTCTGCAAAGACCCCATCCAGTAGCCGTTCTCGCGCATGCCCTTGCGGTAAGCGCGCAGCAGCGACGCCTTCACTTTGTCGAGGTCCGCCGCCAGCGCGCCGTGCTGCTTGAGGCGATCCACCTCCGCGAACGTGGCGGCCAGCACCTTGTCCACGTTTTCGGGCGCGCATGGCAGGTTGGCGTTGATCGCATAGCTGGCATATGGCAGGCGGTTGAGCGAGCCATTCAGGTCGGCGCTGTAGATCGCGCCCATTTTCTCGCGCAGCACCTCCACCAGCTTGATGTTGAGCACCTCGGTCAGCATGCGCATGCGCAGCGCGTCGTCGCGCGAATACGGCGCGGTGCCGGTAAACGACAGCGAGATCACGCTTTTCTGCTCCGACCCCGCATGCACTTCTTTCTTGACCACGCCGCGCACCGGGCGAATCCCCTCGTCGCGGAAGGCAACGGGAATGGGCGCCGTGGGCAGGCTGGCCAGGTAGGTGGCGATCAGCGGCTTGATCTTTTCCACGTCGAAGCTGCCGACCAGGAAGAACGTAAAGTCGCGCGCGCTGGACATCCGGCTGGTGTACAGATCGAACACGCGGTCGAGCGACAGCTGGTCGAAATCGGCCGGCCTGGCGAGACGGCGCACGCGCGGGCTGTCGTTGTACAGCGTGCGGTTCACGGTATCGTAAAACACCGATTCAGGCCTTGCCAGGTTGTTTTGCGCCAGCTCGCGCTGGCGATCGACGAAGGCGTTGTAGATCACCGGGTCCTTGCGCGGTTGCGTCATTTGCAGGTACGTCAGTTGCAGCATCGATTCGACGTCGTCGCTACCGGACTCGCCGCGTACCGCCTCATTGAGCGCGCTCACGCGGGCGGAGGAGCTGACGCTTTTACCGGCCAGGATTTTCACCAGGTCGTTGGGCGAATAATCGAGTACGCCCATCTGGTTGACGATGCTGCTTGCATAGTGGGCGGCGAAAATATCCCTGTCGTCGAACAGCGACCAGCCGCCGTAACGCACGCCGGCCAGCAGCACTTCGTCGTTATTGAAATCGGTGGGCCGCAAAACCACGCGCACACCATTGCTCAATACGAGGTCGGTGGTACCCAGCTTGTCGTTGCGGGTTTGCTGGACGATGGTGCCGGCCTGCGGCGGCATCTTCATCAACTGGCTGCCATACACTTTCTCTTCACGCGCCTGGACGCTGATACGCTCTGCGGCCGAGGCCAGCGCCACCAGCTCGCCGGCTTTCGGCGGCGGCGCGTCGGCCTTGTCGGTGCCGGTGTACACCACCAGCTTGCTCTGGTTGTCGGGGATGGCCGCGCGGATCGACGCATTCACTTCCTCGAGCGTGATACCGGGAATGAGCTGCTGCGCGTACTGGTATTCGGCCACCACGCCGGGGATCGATTCCCCTTCCAGGAAGTTGCGGATGTATTCGGCCGCGTAGCCGGCCGAATCGGATTTATCGCGTTCCTGGTACATGTTTTCGTACGTGCGCAGCATGCCTTTTTTGGCGCGATCGAGTTCCGCCTGCGTAAAGCCGAACTGGCGCGCCCGCTCGTCCTCCGTCACCAGGGCGTTGATGGCAGGAGCCACGCCACCCTTGCCCAGGGTGGCGCCAGCGCCGAACGAGCGGTAGCCGCGCACGATCTTGCTCATCCCGCTGCCGCCCTGCAGGAACGGTGGATTGGCCTGCTGCGTCAACTCGTACATGCGCTGGCTGAGGATGAACGCACCGATGCTCTCGATCAGTTTTTGCCGATAATCGCGCAGCGTGTTCTCGGCGGGCCAGGGCTGGATCGGGTAGCGGATGTACACGCTGTTGCTGCTCATCTCGCGGTCGGTGAACACGATGCCTTCGGACTCCTGGCGCTCGGGAATGGTGGCGTACACGCGCGGGCGCGGGTTGACCGGGTTTTTCAGCTTGCCGAAATAACGCTCGATCAGCTTTTGCGCCTGCGCGGGATCGATGTCGCCCACGGCCACTACGGCCATCAGGTCGGGCCGGTACCAGTCACGGTAAAAACGCCTGAGCGCATCGTATTTGAAATGGCGGATGATGTGCTCTTTGCCGATGGGCAGTCGCTCGGCGTAGCGCGAACCATTGAGCACTTTGGGCAGCAGCACCTTGTTCATGCGGTCATCGACGCCTTTGCCGATGCGCAGTTCTTCGAGCACGATACCGCGCTCGCTGTCGATGTCGGCGTCGTTCAGCGACAGGCCGTGGGCCCAGTCTTCCAGCACCTGGAAGCCCTGCTCCACCACTTGCGCGTTATCGGTCGGAATGGGCAGGATGTACACGGTTTCGTCGAACGTGGTATAGGCATTGAGGTCGGCGCCGAACTTCACGCCGATCGACTGCAGATACGATACCAGCTCGTTGCGCTTGAAATGGGTGGAGCCATTAAAAGCCATGTGCTCGGTGAAGTGGGCCAGCCCCTGCTGGTCGTCGTCTTCCAGCATGGAGCCGGCTTTGACCACCAGTCGCAGTTCCAGCTTGTTTTCGGGGCGCGGATTTTTATGGATGTAGTAGGTAAGGCCGTTGGCCAGCTTGCCGGTGTTGACCAGGGGGCTGGTAGGCAAGGTGGCATTCAGTGGCAGCGGCGCGGTTAAGGTCTCGGCCGAGGGTGCGGACACCGGCGAAGTCCTGGTATCGGCCTGCGCCAGCAAGGTACACGACAGCAGCGCTGTACCGAGGATGATTCTGATCTTCATTCGAGATGCATTTAAATTAAGAAAACGAGCTACCTTACACCGAATTGCTTAAATTAGGCTAGAATCGTCGCGCGCCTGCCATCCGGCAGGCGCCAACAACGTCTTCGGGGCGGGGTGCGATTCCCCACCGGCGGTAAGACCGGCAACGGTTGTAGCCCGCGAGCGCCCTGGCAGTTCATCGCCAGGGGACAGCAGATCTGGTGTAACTCCAGAGCCGACGGTATAGTCCGGATGAAAGAAGATGTGCGGTAACGCGGCCTGTCCGCCCCATGTTCAACATGGGCGCGGGTGGCCGCGCGTATCTGCTTGCCCTGTCGCGTTTTTCGCCTGTTGCGAGGAGCGTTTTTCATGTTCGACCCACAATCCGTAGTACCTCTCCAGCCTTACACGCTGGTTTCCGACGACCTCGAAGGTCGCATCGCCGCCGCGCTGGAAGCAATGCGCGCCGGTATTCCAGTCATCCTGCTTGATGATTTCGACCGCGAAAACGAAGCGGACCTGATCGTCGCCGCCGAAAAAATCACCGTCCCCACCATGGCGACCCTGATCCGCGAATGCAGCGGCATCGTGTGCCTGTGCCTGTCCGCCGACCGCGTGCGCGAACTGGAGCTGCCGCCCATGGCGGCGGATAATGGCAGCCGCTACGGCACGCCGTTCACGGTATCGATCGAAGCGCGCGACGGCGTGACCACGGGCGTGTCGGCTGCCGACCGCGTGACCACCATCCGCGCCGCCATCGCCTCCGACGCCAAACCGCAGGACCTCGTACACCCGGGCCACGTGTTCCCGCTGCGCGCTACCCCGGGCGGCGTGCTTGCCCGCAAAGGCCATACCGAAGGTTCGGTCGACCTGTCCACCATGGCGGGCCTGCAGCCGGCCGCCGTGCTGTGCGAGTTGATGAACCCCGACGGCACCATGATGCGCGGCGCCGACATCGAGAGCTTCGCCGCACTGCACGCCATGCCGATTCTGACAATAGCCGAGATGATCGCCTGGCGTCTGAAGCACGGCGTTTAAGTTGGCTTGCCCAGCTTGACGAATCGGTAGACCAGGTACAGCGCTGCGGCGTACGCTGCGGCGATCAGGCCGAATGCCCATGGCAGGCGCGCGCTCCACGCGGGCGCCATGTGGAGCACGGCGCCCATCGCCGCCACGCCCACCAGCGCGCCGATCTGGCGATTGGCATTGAGCGCGGCAGCGGCGCTGTTCGCATACTCCTTGCCGGCCACCAGCATCACGGTAGCCGTCATGCCGGGAATCGCGATACCGATGGCGACATTCATCACGACGGTCATCAACATCAACTGCCAGTAAGGCAGGTGCGGCGTCAGTACCAACAGCATCATCAGCGCCGCGCCAAGTCCTGCCATCAACCCGCACAGCATCGGCGGCCGCGGACCTACCCGCGCCGCAATGCGGCCCGACGTCAGGTTCCCCACCGCGAAAGCGGCCATCATCGGGATCAGCCGGATACCCGTGCCCAGCGCATCGGCGCCCTGCTCCTGCAAAAACAGGCTCAATACGAACAGCTGGCCGAATACTGCGAAGTTGATCATGAAACCCACGCCGTTGGCAGCGGCAAACGCCGGTGTGGCAAAGAGCGGGCGTGGAATCAGCGGGTGCGCGCCCTTCTTCTCGCGCCGTAACAGGCAGGCGCCCACCGCCACGGTGGCCAGCGCCGCTGTCAGCACCGGGGCGGAAAGCCAACCCAGCACCGGAGCTTCGATCAGCACGAAACTCAGCCCGGCCAGCATGACCACACCCAGCGCATGGCTCCCCAGCGAGAGCGTGCGCCGGTTGGCCATGGTCGATGGCGCGACGATTTGCGTGAGCACGATGCCGGCCAGCCCGATCGGCACATTGACCCAAAATACGCTGCGCCAGCCGAATTCGTGGACCAGCAGACCGCCCACCAGCGGCCCGGCCGCCGACGAGCAGCCGACGATGGCCGACCACGTGCCCAGCATGCGGGTACGCGTGGCCTGGTCCTCGTAAGCGTGGGTGAGCAGGCTGAGGGAACTGGGCATGAACAGTGCGGCGCCCGCGCCCTGCAACAGCCGCGCGGCAATCAGCGCAGTGCCGCCCGGCGCCAGCGCGCACAGGACCGAGCCGACAATGAACACGCTCAAGCCGCCCTGGTACACGGTCTTGGGGCCGAAGCGGTCGGCCAGCGCGCCGCCGGCCATGAGCAACGCAGCAAACGTCAGCGTATAGCCGTCGACCACCCACACCAGGCCGGCCAACGGCACGGACAGGCTGGCCGAGATGTCGGCGAGCGCCGTGTTGACGGCGGTGACGTCGATCATCGCCATCACGAAGCCAATGGCCAGTGTCGTCAGCACCAGCAACGGCGGGTATGCGCGGGGCGCTGCGGTTACCGGCAAACCGGTGGTCGTAGTGTGGGGCATGGGGCTTCCTTGATAGCTGCTCTTGTCGGATAAACAGCATCTTAGGCAGCTTGCCTGATGCAGTAAATACGCATAACATCGGCACTCAGATGCAAAAATGCATCACGCGACAGGAGCACGCCGCATGGACTGGGACAACGCCCGGATTTTTCTCGCCATTTACCGCCAGGGCACGCTGCGCGCGGCAGCCGGCCAGTTGGGCATCGACCAGGCCACGGTGGGCCGGCGCCTCAATGCGCTGGAAAGCTCGCTGGGTGCGCGGCTGTTCCTGCGCACGCCGTCCGGCTACCTGGCCACACCGGCCGGCGAGCTGGCCGTCACTGCCGCTGAAGCGATGGAGGCCGCCGCACTGCAGTTCCAGCGGGAGATGCAGGGCATCGACAACCGGCTGTCGGGCAGCGTGCGCGTGACCACGTCCGATACCATGGCTGCACACTTCGTGCTCGATGCGATGCGCCGCCTGCACGAGGCCCATCCTGAAATTCGCATCGTGCTCAGTACCAGCACGGAAATTACCAGCCTGACGCGGCGCGAGGCCGACCTGGCGGTGCGCTCGTTGAAGCCCACCAGCCCGGACCTGATCTCGCGCCACCTGGTCAAGCGCAGCATGGCGCTATACGCGGCGCCGTCATACCTGGCGGCACGCGGCATGCCGGTGCAGGGCCAGGGAATGGCTGGCCACGACATCGTGATTTACCAGGGCAGCGTGGCGCCGCGCCATGGCGACAAGATTTGCCACGAGCCGGTGACCCACGCGCGTGTGGCCATCGAAGTCAATAGCGGCTTGATGCTGCTCGATGCGGCGCGCAAGGGCATGGGCGTGACCGAGCTGCCCTGCCACATGGCCGATGGCGACCCGCGCCTGGTACGCATCTGGCCCGAGCGCGTGGACCACTACGACGTGTGGCTGGTGATGCACAGCGACCTGGTTCGCAGTGCCCGCGTGCGCGCGGCCGCAGATGCGATCATCGCCAGTTTTCCGGATGCATGAATGGCACGCATCCGTACACCCGGTCGCGTAGCGCCAATGCTAATATGGCAAAATGAGTAAGATGAATGCGTTCCCGTCACATCCCAATATCGTGCGCCGCCTGCACCGGGGCACGGTGTCGTGGATACTGAGCTGGTGGCGACTGCTGAATTTTTCCGTGCTGATGCTGTCGGTGGCCATCATGCCGGCCACCTACCGCAACGATAACCGCCGCACGCTGGCCCACCACCTGGTGCGCGACACGGTGCCCAATCTGGCCTGGTTCGGGGTGCTGGCGGCGTTGGTAAGCCTGGTGCTGATTCGCATCGTGGTAGTCACATCGCAAAGCTACGGCCTCACACGTTACGCGCTCGACCTCGTGGTGCGCGTACTGACGCTGGAACTGATCCCGCTCACCGCCGCCGTGTTCGTGGCGCTGCGTACCACGCTGCCCAACGGCCTGGAATTTTCGCAAGGCCGTAAAGCCGGCGTGACAGGCACGGTGGAAGAACTGCGCACCGAGTTCTTCCCTCGTGTGGCGGCCGGCATCTTTGCCGTATGGATGCTGGCCGCCGTTACCTGCGTGCTCACACTGGTGCTGGCCTACCTGTCGCTCTACGGCTTCACACCGTATGCGCTGGCCGGATACACGCGGGTGGTGGGCCAGGTGTTCAATCCGGCCGTCACACTGATACTGGTGCTGAAAATCGTGTTCTTCAGCTTTGCGGTGGGGCTCATTCCCATGGCATCATCGTTTTATTTCGGCGCCAACTACCGGGTCAACATTACCCACGGCCTGTCCGACATGGTGCGGCTGTTCGCGGTGATCCTGCTGATCGAAGTCGCCTCGCTGATGGGTAATTACTACTAGGTTCAACTATGACAGAACAAACAAACGTGACGGAAGCGACGCCGGTGCGCAACGCCGAATTCAAGGCCGCCGTGCTGCTCGCGGTGATGGTGCTGTTGATCGCCGGCGCCGCCGTGTACCTGATGTATGCGCGCGGCGCGTTCGAATCCACCCAGCGCCTGATCCTCGAAGCCGACGATTCCGAAGGCGTGGTGGTGGGCATGGACGTGACGTTTGCCGGCTTCCCCATCGGACGCGTGCGCCGCATCGAGTTGAGCAAGGAAGGCAAGGCACGGGTACTGGTCGACGTACCCGAGGACGATGCTCACTGGCTGCGCACGTCCAGCATCTTCACGCTGGAACGGGGCTTGGTGGGTGGGGCCAAGCTGCGCGCTTTTACCGGCATCAATACCGACCCACCGCTGCCCGACGGCGCGGCGCGTACGCTGCTCGTCGGCGACCCCGGTGCGGAAATCCCGCGCCTGCTGTCGTCCGCACGCGATCTGCTGCAAAACCTGAACGATCTCACCGCCGAGAATTCGGCGCTGGCCGCCAGCCTGGCCAACGTCCAGGGCGTGACCGGCAAACTCAATGGCCCGTCCGGCGCCATGGGCCTGATCGCCGGCGACGACAAGAGCGCGCAGCAGTTGACGGAACGCGCCAACAAATTACTGATCACCGTGAACGCGCTGGCCACCAAGGCCGATAGCCTGATCGGCAACGCCGACCAGCAGGTATTCGGTCCCAAGGGCGTGATGACCGACGCCCAGGCCACCATCGTCCAGCTCAACGGCCTGCTGGCCGATGCCCGCAACAGCCTGAAGAAAATGGACGCGGTGCTGGTGGAAGCGCAGGCCGTGGGCGCCAACGCCAAGGAAGCCACGGCGGACCTGGGCACGCTGCGCAACGAGGTGGAAAGCAGCCTGCGGCGGGTGGAAACGCTGGTCAACGAGATCAATCGCAAATGGCCGTTCAAGCGCGATACGGAGATCAAGCTGCCATGAAGATTCCTGTCTCCCTAATGGCCGCCGTCTTCCTCGCCGGTTGCGGCAGCAACCCGCCGGTGCCGGACTGGCAAATGAACGCGCAAAGCGCGGTCGAACGCTTTACCGACGCCTACCTGACCGGCAACACGCGGGTGGAACAAGCCGACTACGCGCGCGCCCGCGCCGCGCTGGCCAGCACCGGCCAGGTGGACCAGGTGCTGCGCGCAGAATTGATACGCTGCGCCACGCGCGTGGCGTCGCTGGTGTTCGAAGACTGCGCCGGTTTCGACCAGCTGGCGCAGGACGCCAGCCCCGCCGACCGCGCCTACTCCGCGTACCTGGCCGGCCGCGCCACCGCTGCCGATGCCGCCCTGCTGCCCGCGCAGCATCGCGCGGCCGCCAGCGCCACCACCGATGCCGCCGCCTCCGCCGCAGTACAGGCGATTGCCGATCCGCTGTCGAAACTGGTGGCGTCTAGCGTGCTGCTACGCGCCGGCAGGGCCAGCCCGCAAACCCTGAGCGATGCCGTCGATGCGGCGTCCAGCCAGGGCTGGCGCCGTCCGCTGCTGGCATGGCTCGGCGTGCAGGCCATGCGCGCGCAACAAGCAGGCGATGTCGCCGAAGCGCAGCGGCTGCAACGCCGCATCGACCTGGTCACCGATAAAAAGCCATCACCATGAAACCCGCACTTTCCACCGTTCCCACCGACAGCGTCATTTACCAACGCCTGCAAGGCGCCAGCTTTTACGACTGCCACGCGATGGACATCCCGCCCACCGAATTGTCGGCACTGGCGCTGTACCTGCAAGTGGTGGCGCACACGCCGAAGTGGGTCAACACGCTGATGGCGCTGCGCAACCGCATGGTGCAGCTGGTGGGACTGAAAAACCTGGGCCACCTCGGTGACGTCGATGCCAATAAACCTGCTGCCGACTACCGCGTGGGCGACCGGGTAGGGATTTTTTCCATCATCCACCTGGCAGATGAAGAAGTAATCCTCACCGACATCGACAAGCACCTGAGGGTGGAGCTCTCGGTGCGCAAGCAGCCGCGCAAGGTATCGATCAGCACCGTGGTTCACACGCACAACGCGCTGGGGCGCTTTTACATGCTGTTCGTGACGCCGCTGCACCGCCGCATCGTGCCGGCCACGCTGCGCGGCGCCAGGCTCCCCGCCTGACAAGCCCCTGCCCTCTGCTAAAATCGCGCTTTCACAGTTTCGGGATTTTTCATGGCTTACTCTCCTTGCCGCCGTTGGCGCGGCCTGTTGCCGGTGCTGGCGCTGGCGCTGGCTTTCTCGTACCCTGTGCTGGCGGCGCCCCAGCATGCGGCCGAGCGCCAACCAGAACGCCAACAGGTCATCGTGGACATGGACATCGGCGACGACATCGACGATTCGTTCGCGCTGGCGCTGCTGCTGCAAAGCCCGGACATCGAGATCGTCGGCATCACCACTGGCTGGGGCGACACCGCGCTGCGCGGCCAGCTACTGGAACGCATGCTGCGCGAGACGGGCCATGCCGGCATCCCGGTAGCGCAAGGCATCGCCAGCACCGGCAATCCGCAGCCATTCACGCAGGCGCGCTATGCGCGGCGCGGCAAACCGGTGCCGCCGGTGCCCGCAGTGGACTTCCTGCTCGACCAGATCAAGCGCCAGCCGGGCAAGATCACCTTGCTGGCACTGGGCCCTTTGAGCAACGTGGGCGCCGCCATCGAGCGTGACGCCGCCACCTTCGGCAAGCTGAAACAGGTGGTCATGATGGGCGGCTCGGTGCGCACCGGCTACCGCAAATCGCAATACGTACCAGCGCGGCCGGCCGACAAGGAATACAACATCGCATCCGAGATCAAGGGCGCACAGCGACTGTTCACGTCCGGCGTGCCGATCGTGATGATGCCGGTGGACTCCACCCAGATCCGCCTCGATGAAGTGGAACGCAACGCACTGCTGGGCCACGGCTCGCCGATTACCGACGCGCTGGCGCTGATGTACCACCAGTGGATCGACGCGTATCAGCCTTGGTCCAGCAACATGCCGTCACTGTTCGACGTGGTGCCGGTGGCATGGCTGATCGATCAGAAGGTGTGCACCACCACGCCGCTGCACATCGTGGTCACCGACGACGGCTATACGCGCGAAGCCGCAGGCAAGCCGAATGCGGCAGTGTGCCTGGCTTCCGACCAGCAGCGCTTCTTCGATATCTTCATGGGCCGCCTGCTGGCGGACAAGCCATGAGTACGCGCCTGGTGTACTCCACCGAGACCGGTCGCCTGTGCCCCGACTGCGGCAAGGCGCTCACCGGTTGCGTGTGCAAATCAAACGCCAAAGCCAGGCCGCAAGGCGACGGCAATGTCAAGGTGGCGCGCGAATCGAAAGGCCGCGGCGGCAAGACGGTGACGCTGGTACGCGGCCTGGCGCTTGATGCCGTGGCTTTGGCGGCGCTGGGCAAGCAGTTGCGCAGCGCATGCGGCTCGGGCGGCACCGTCAAGGATGGCGTGATCGAAATCCAGGGGGACCACTGCGACCTGGTGATCGAGCATTTGAAAAAGCAGGGTTTTAACCCCAAGCGTACGGGCGGATAACAGCGCCAACCAGCGCCAACAATGCTCATAAAAACTGGATTCCCGCCTGCGCGGGAGTGACGGAATTTCGGTTAGCGGCCACGGGACGCAATAATTAAACCCGGGCTGAAAAACCGTCATTCCCGCGAAGGCGGGAATCTAATTTACACGCTAGCCCACTTTCGCAGCTGCCTCCCGCAACTTGTCCTTCTTGCTCTTGCGCTTGCCCTTGACGCCGCCGTTGACGGTATCGGTCGCTGCGCTCACCGGCGGCGCGGTCTCCACCGCCTCGAACCCGGCCACCGTTTCCAGCGGCACGCGGATGTCCTGGCGTTTTTCGATCAAATGGAAATGCTGCTCGGTCTCGGCACTGACAAAACTGATCGCCACCCCGCTCTCACCGGCGCGGCCGGTGCGGCCGATGCGGTGCGTGTAGTCGTCTGCCGATCGCGGTAAATCGTAGTTGACCACGGCCGGCAGGCGCGCGATATCGATACCGCGCGCCGCCACGTCGGTAGCGACCAGCACTTGCAAACGGCCGGCCTTGAAGTCGCCCAGCACCTCGGTGCGCGCGCCCTGGCTGAATTCGCCGTGGAAGGCGCCAGCCTTGATGCCGTTGCGATTGAGTTTGTCGGCCACGTGTTCGGCCGCGTATTTCGTCGCGACGAACACCAGCACCCGGTCCCACCCGTACTGCAAGATCAGGTAACGCAGCAGCATGGTACGGCGCGGCACATCGACCATGATCGCGCGCTGGGCGATATCGGGCTTGGTGGCAGGCTCGGACAGCACTTCCACTTTCGTGGGCTGGTGCAGCATGGTGTCTGCCAGCGTCTGCACCGCCGGAGGGAACGTGGCCGAGAAGAACAGGTTCTGGCGCTGCCTGGGCAGCAGCTCCAGGATGCGGCCCAGTTCCTGGCTGAAGCCCAGGTCCAGCAGGCGGTCCGCTTCGTCCAGCACCAGCATCGCCACCCGCGAAATCTTGATGGCGTTATGGTCGATCAGGTCCAGCAGCCGTCCCGGCGTGGCAATCACGATATCGGCGCCGCCGCGCAATGCCATCATCTGCGGGTTGATCGACACGCCGCCGAACACGATCGACACCTTCACCGGCATCGACAGATGCGACACCAGCTTGCGCACCGATTCCCCCACCTGTGCCGCCAGCTCGCGCGTAGGCACCAGGATCAGACCATGCAGCTGGCGCGGACCGTCGCGGTTATCGAGCAGCGATTGCAGCAGCGGCAGTACAAAAGCGGCGGTCTTGCCCGAGCCGGTTTGGGCCGCGCCCAGCACATCCTCGCCGCGCAGGATGGCGGGAATTGCCGCGTGCTGGATGGCAGTGGGTTCCTGGTAGCCGATGGCAGCGACAGCGTTGACGAGCGAGGGAGCGAGGCCCAGCGAAGAAAATGACATGTTGGCCTGTGAGTTGACGTGACAAATATGGTGAATTTGTCGACAGTATACGCCATGCGCCCCACCCTGCCGCTTATGCCACTTATGCCGCTTATGCCACTTGTGCCACTTGTGCCACCTGTGCCGCTTTGCGCACCGGCCACCACTGGATCACGCCCCACGCTAGTTCGGGCACGATGAACAGCCACAGTACCGGCTCGCCCGTGGCACGCAGCGCCCAGATCATCCAAATGCTGAACAGCATGCGCGCCACGCCGTCGTAGCGGCCGAACCGCTGCTGCGGATCGGCGATGCGCAATGCGGACCACACCAGCACCACGCTGCCCAGCAGGCACGCGAACAGGATGTGGAACGGCGTAAATGCCGGCAGCGCGGCGCCGCCCAGCGCCTGGTTCACGGCGCTCAGCTGCGCATGCGCGACCGCGAACGTCCAAGGCGTGGCAAATGGCGCGGTGGCCAGCACATCGTAAATGCCGCTGGCGCGGACGATGCGGCGAAAGCTGGACTTGGACAACTGCATGATGACTCCTGTCTGTGATTAGCGATGCGGCATGCTAAAGCCTGGAGTACACTCCAGGGTCAAGCAGAACAGGAACTGACATGCAGATAGGAGAAATGGCCGACGCCACGGGCCTCAGCCGCGACACGCTGCGGTTTTACGAAAAACGTGGGCTGCTGCGCGCGCGGCGCAGCGCCAACGGCTACCGCGACTATCCGCCCGAGGCGGTGGACTGGCTGCGCTACATCCGGCTGGCGCAGTCGCTGGGTTTTACGCTGACGGAAATCGAGGCCGACCTGCCGCTGCTGGCCAATCCCGATGCCTCCTCCGACCAGTTGCGCGTGGCGCTGGAGCGCAAGCTGATCGACATCGACCAGCGCATCGCCGGCTTGCAGGCGCTGCGCGGCGAACTGGCGCGGCGCCTGGGGCAGGATATCACGGCGTGCCCCTTGCAAGCTACGGCACAGGCTACGGCGCTGGCGTGACATCCTTGCAGGTCTCGTAAGGCCTTATCGATTCGAACTGGATCTGCGCACCGCCGATGTTCAGGGCCTTAAAACGAGGCACGTCGAGCGTGTAGTTCCCGGCGCGCAGTGCAGTGAGCGCCTTGCAGCGGATGTCATCCGTGCGGGCCACCGGCACCCACGCGCCGTCAGGCTGCAGCGAGAACAGATAATTGCCGCCATAGCTCTTGCTGATGAGGAGTATGTCGCGCTGTCCATCGCCGTCGGGGTCGAGCAGGAAAGCATCGCATTTGCGCTTCACGTCGATCAGGCAACCCGGCAGGTAGTCGCCTGCCGGCTCATTCCATTGTTGCGCAATGAAGCTTGCAGGCAGTGTTTCGGTCGCAGGCCACACGGTGATGTTGGCAGCTCTGGTTGCTGCCGTCACCACGCCGGTGTCGGACCGCCAGCGTTCCTTGAGCGTCAACGCCAGCGCCGCCCGTTCGCTGACGAGCTTTGGTTCGGCACCTATGCCCTGGCGCGCCAGCCGCGCCAACGCTTCCTGCCCGTATCGCTGCCCATCGAAGCGCAGGTAGCGATAGTCGAATTGATCGGCAGTGACGAGCCCTTTTTCTAGCCGCGCCACCTGGTGATTGACGGCCAGCCGCGCCGGATCGACCAGTGGCGTAAATAACGCCAGCAGCACCGCCAGCACCACGAACGCCGTGCCCACGTTGACGGGCGCAATCTCCACCAGCCAGGTTTCGTAGCGGTGCGCGGCCCATTGGTAGCCGATCGCGTAGCACGACGCCACCAGCAGGCAGGCGGCGGCCACGATGCGGTCTACGGTCCAACCATATTCATGCACGCGCAGGCCCAGCGCATAGATGGCGATACCGGTAAGCGGCAGCAGCAGGATGGCGGCCATGCGGGCAGCGATGCGGATCGCCAGGCTGGCGGCGGTCTGGCCGTTCTGGAACCCGCAATTGATCAGCATGACCAGCACGGCCACGGTGGTGAGCAGCAGCGACGTTGCGTAACGCGTCTTCCACAGGCTATCGAGGCCGGTGAACGGCAAGGTGCACAGGAAGCCACCGATGATGACGACCGCCACCGGCAGGATCCACGACGCCAGCACCAGCAGCAGCGTGCGGATGCCGCGCACGATGGCCGGCCGCACGTCGGTGATGTGCAGCGCGCACGAAAACGCGAAGCAGATCACGGGCATCACGAACCACGATTTATCCAGCAGGCGTTTGAGGAAGTCGAGTTTGACCAGTTCGAACAGGCCGGCCCCCATCCACAGCACCGCCCACAAGGCGCCCACGAAGAAGGCGGAAAACAGCAGTTGCACGGCCAGCTTCCAGGCGATCTCGAAATAGCTGCCGTAGCTGGCAATCCGTTTGCCGTCCGTAGTGCCGGCCATGACCAGCGCGTGGGCAATGTACAGGAACACTGCCGCAAACGGGACCAAAAACGACGAGAACATGCTTTCCGCATGCGCCCACACGAATCCGCGATTGAATTCGGAGGCGCCGTGGCTGCGCCATGCTTCGTGCAGCGCCAGCACCAGCAGCACGAAGGCCGCCGTGCCGGTCCACTGCGCCACCCGGCGCGACGTCATGTGGCCGAGGCTGAGGATCAGCACGGGCGGGAGCAGCAGCGCCAGCAACAGCAGCGGCATGAACAGATACGGTTCCGTAGCGGGCCACGAAGCGCCCTTGCTGGCGCGGTACAACCAGTACAGCAGCAGCCCCTGCACCAGGCCCGTGACCAGCCGTGCGGTCATCACGCGGCGGCTGACTTCTGCGCCAATTACTCCATCATATTGTTCGACTTGCATAGCGATCCCGGTTCCAGTGGCACGGGCGCAGTATCGCATTAAATATCCATTGTTATCAATTAAGTCACGGTGGATCGGGCGTCCGGCCGCCCGAATCACGGAGGCCGGACGGAGGCGCTATAATGCTTGACCCACGCTGCTTATTTCTCAACACTGTCAACGTTAGCACCCACGTGAATCCACATCTCGACCAGCTGCAACCGTACCCATTCGAAAAACTGCGCCAGCTGTTCGCGCAGGTGACTGCCAATGCGCAGTTCAAGGCCATCAGCCTTGGCATGGGAGAACCCAAGCATCCCACGCCGCCGTTCATCGCCCAGGCGCTGATCGACAACG